>Ga0074045_10002462_pt1 | contig 17138 bp, 16 predicted proteins | sample BogForMeECP23OM2_FD_94442 | JGI IMG/M metagenome (GOLD analysis project Ga0074045, IMG submission 94442) | Bog forest soil microbial communities from Calvert Island, British Columbia, Canada - Bog Forest MetaG ECP23OM2 | ecosystem: Environmental > Terrestrial > Soil > Wetlands ...
CGCCGACCCCGAGAATCATCCGGCCGCCCGACAGCACGTCGAGCGTCGCGATCCGCCGGGCGACGTCATACGGATGGCGATACGGCACAATCAGCACGCTCGTGCCGAGCCGGACTTTATCGGTCGCGGCGGCCAGGAAGGCCAACGTGTCGAAAATATCCAGCCAAGCCGCCTCGGTGTAGATCGAAAACGGCACCTGCTTGACGTCGTTGCCGTAGTACTCGGTGTAGGGCCAGGGCGAGTCGATCTTCTTCGCATTGACGATATGGTCGCCGGTCAGAATGGAATCAAACGCCCATTCCTCGGCGACGCTCGCCACTTCGAGGAGCTCTTTGCGGCCGCAAACCTGCGCACCGCCCGCCAGATGTAGACCATATTTCATCGGGTTTTCCTGTTCGCTTTTCGAGCTACTTTACTTGACCGGGGCGCCCGTCGAGTCGGCGATCAGTTCCGCGAGATCGCGCACGCGCATCTCGTCCTCGAGCGAGCGCGACCTGAGCGCATCTTCCACCATGGCCATGCAGAAGGGGCAGCCACCAGCCCAGTAGCAGCAAGTGCGGTGCTTGCACGAAGAAGGTCTCTTCAGGACTCCGCATCCCCGTTCCGGGTGACCTCGTCGACGATTTCCATCACGTCGAGGGTCTGGACCTTCTCCTCCAGCCCTTTGGCCTTGATGCCGTCGCCAAGCATCGTCATACAGTACGGGCAGGATACGGCGATGACCTCGGGATCAGTCTGAAGGGCCTGCTCGGTGCGGAGCAGATTCACCCGTTTATCCGGGTCTTCCTCGAGCCACATCCGCCCTCCGCCGGCACCGCAGCACATGCCGAATTTATGGTGACGTTCCATCTCGTGAACTTGAGCTCCTGCACCGCTGAGCAACATCCGTGGCTCGTCAAATACGTCGTTGTAACGGCCGTAGTAACAAGAGTCGTGGTACACGGTCCGCTTCGAAAATTCCGGAGAGATCTTGAGACGGCCCGAACTGATTAATTGACGCACGAGGTCGGCGGCATGAATGACCTCGTACGAACCACCGAATTGGGGAAATTCGTTCTTGATCGTGTTGAAACAGTGGGGACAGTTCACGATGATCTTGCGAACTTTGTTTGTGTTAAGGTTTTCGATCAGCATTTGGGCCATCGTCTGGTACAGGTACTCGTTGCCGAGCCGACGGGCCGTTTCGCCATTGCAAGTTTCCTCGCGCGCGAGGCAGACAAAGTCGACGCCTGCTTTCTGCAGCACGCGGGCGAAGGCCTGCGTCGTTTTCTTGTTGCGATCATCGAAGGCGCCCGCGCAGCCGACGTAGTAGAGAAACTCGGCGTCGGGCTTGTCGGCGAGGGTCGGGACATTCATCTTTTCGGCCCACTCGAACCGTTTCTCGGAATCGAGCCCCCACGGATTGGATTGGGTCTCCATGTTCTTGAAGGTGCGGGTAAGTTCCTTGGGAAAGCGGGCCTCCTCTTGCACAAGATGGCGACGCATGTCGACGATCTTGTCGACGTACTCGATCATCGGAGGACATGCCTCCTCACAGGCCCGGCAGGTGTTACAAGCCCACAGGGTGTCGTCGTGGATGACGGAACCGACAATGTTTTCGCCAACCTCCGGGGGTTCCGCGCCATCCCCGTTGCCTGGGCGGCTCCTCTTTTCAATGATTTCGTCCTGATGGCTGTATAGGTAGTCCCGCAGATCGAGCAGCAATTGACGCGGCGCCAAGGGCTTCTTGGTTGCCGTGGCGGGGCAATTCGAGGAGCAACGGCCACATTCCGTGCAACTGAACATGTCCAACACTTGCTTCCACGTGAACTGATCGATGTGGGAGGTGCCGAAGCGCGTATCATTTTCGAGATCCTGCTTCGAGAGCTGCCCCTTGGGCTCGAGTTTCGCAAAAAAGATGTTCGGGATTGCAGTGATAATGTGGAAGTGTTTCGACGGCGGCAGTAAGTCCAGGAAGACGAGCACAACGAGGTTGTGCACCCACCAGGCGACGTTGCTCGCTTGCAGGGCGAAGCCCGTACCCACCATCGCCAGGCCAAGGCCCACCAAGGTTGAAAGCGGCGCCCAGCGCGCCTCCCGGCTGACCAGCAAGTCGTTCTGCTGAGCAACGATTCGTCCGCCGTCATACACGAGGCCCGCGAGCATGATGAGCCCGATGAAAATCAGAATTACGTAGGCTTCCCAGTGGGATTTAGCGCGAACGCGACTCTCGGGCGGGAGAAAGCCATAAAGTCGAGGCGCATGTGTGATCCGCCATCGCACCAGCCCCACCCCGACTGAAATCAGGGCGGCCACCTCGATAAAGTCCCGGAGCAACAAATAGGGGCGGCCTAAGAGATCGAGGCTAAAGCCGGGAAAGACGAATGACGGAGAGTAGGCACGGGCGAACATCGTGATGATCTGGATGCCGAGGATGAAAAAGGCCCAAAAGATGAAAAAGTGCATCCACCCGGCGGACCGCTCGGCTCCCGGATTCCTGCGCACGAATTTCCTTTGCCCAAAGGCCCAGACGAGCACGGCGCGAAGGCGTTCCGGAATGCGATCGAAGTGGGACACTGGGACAGCACTCCGCAGTAGCTGAAAGCGGCGCCAGAGCTGGTAGAAAAAAAGTCCCAAGGCAGCCAAAATGCAGAGACTGAAGATAATCTCCGTAATCATCGAACCTCCATCTGGGCCGCTTTAGCGAGAGCGCCGTATCGTTGGTCTATGGAGCCGGGCGAGGATGATTCGTCGCCATCCTTCAGTGTCTTCGAGGCTCAGTGCTTGAGCTTCTTGATCTCTTCGGTCATCTCGGGGACCGCCTTGAAGAGATCGGCGACCAGGCCGAAGTCGGCGACGCTGAAGATTGGCGCCTCCTCATCCTTGTTGATCGCGACAATCGTCTTCGAGTCCTTCATCCCCGCTAGATGCTGAATCGCGCCGGAGATACCGACCGCGACGTAAAGTTCGGGCGCGACCACCTTCCCGGTCTGGCCGACCTGCAGATCGTTCGGCACGAAGCCGGCGTCGACTGCGGCGCGGCTCGCGCCCATCGCGGCGCCCATCTCGTCGACCAGCGGTTCGAGCACGGTCTTGAAGTTCTCGCCGGACTTGAGGCCGCGGCCACCCGAAACGATGATCTTGGCCTCGACGAGTTGCGGACGGTCACTCTTGATTTCGTTGAAGTTGACGAACTCCATCTTGAGCGCCGCCGGATCGAGCTCGGCCGCGACTTTTTCGACCGGGGCGGCGCTGGCACCCGGCGTGGCCGCGTCGAACGCCGTGCCGCGCACGGTCACGACGCGCACCGGCCCGTCGAGCTCGACCGTCGCGAGCGCGTTGCCGGCGTACATCGGGCGAATCATCGTGCCGTCGTCATTGATCGCGATTATCTCGGAGGCCATCGGCGCATTGAGCCGCGCGGCGACGCGCGGCATCAGGTCCTTGCCCATCGCGGTGGCCGTTGCGAGCACGGTTTCGGCGCCGGTCTTCTTCACCAACGCGGTCAGTGCGTGTGCGGCAGCGTCGGTGAGATAATGGGCCAGCCGGGTATGCTCAAGCGCGATCACCTTGCTCACGCCATATTGGGCGATCACCCCGGCCAAGCCGTCGCAATTGTCGCCCAGCACGACCGCGATACAATTGCCGGCACGCTTGCGCGCCATCTCGAGTCCCGCGTTGACCGCGACCAGCGTCGTCTTGGGAAAATGGCCATGCTTATGTTCAGCGAAAACCAGTACGTCACCCATCTCGATTCACTCCGGGCGCTCGACGAGCGCAGACGCCAAGGGGCGGCCGGGCCTGAGCCAGGCCGATCGGCGGCGCCCGCGGCGCGCGAAAATCCTATATAACTTTGGCCTCGGTATGCAGCGCCGCGACCAGTTCCTCCACGGAGCCGAGCTTGCGGCCCGCCTGGCGCTTGGCCGGCGCCGCCAGCGTTTTGATCTTGAGCTTGGGCGTCAGATCAACGCCGAGACTGTCGACCGCGATCTCATTGAGCGGTTTCTTGCGCGCCTTCATGATGCCCGGCAGCGACGCATAACGCGGCTCGTTCAGACGCAAATCGGTGGTGATAACCGCGGGCAACGAGAACGCGATCGTCTCGAGTCCGCCGTCAACCTCGCGCACCACCGTGCACTTGTCGCCGGCCAGTTCGATTTTGGAGGCGAAGGTAGCCTGCGGCCAGCCCAGCATCTCGGCGATCATCTGCCCCGCCTGATTGGAGTCGTCGTCAATCGCCTGCTTGCCGATAATCACCAACTCGGGCTTTTCGTTCTCGGCGACCTTGGCGATCACGCGCGCGATCGCCAGCGGATCGAGCGGGGTATCGGTCTTGACCAGGATCGCGCGGTCGGCGCCCATCGCCAACCCTGTGCGCAGTTGCTCCTGCCACGTCGCCTGGCCAATCGAGATCAGCACAACTTCGCCACCCCCCTGCTTTTCCTTGATTCGCAGGGCCTCTTCAATCGCGATCTCGTCGAAAGGGTTAATCACCCATTTTACGTTGTCAGTGGCAATCCCCGACCCATCGGGCATCACCCGGATCGTCGTGGCGGGGTCAGGGACCCGCTTGACGGGAACTAGAATCTTCACGGCACTTTTACTCCAGATGAGCGACTATAGAGACTATGCGGACGTACGGAAAGAGGCGCGGCGCGGTCGTCAGCCTGACTTGGAATCTGACGCTAGCCGTTATTCGTTGAAGCCGAGCCGATGGGACAACTCGCGGCCGGCTTCGAGCACGAGCGGCGCGAGTTCCTGACCGATCCGTTCGCGATCGAGCCGATACAACGGACCCGCCACCGCCAGCGAACCAACCACCGAGCGGGTGTAATCGCGAATCGGTACGGCGATCGACGCCACGTCCTCGAAATACTCGCCGGTATCGACCGCATAGCCCTCGCGCGCCACGGCATTGAGCTGCTCGAACAGCACGGGTCGTTCAACGATCGTGTTGGCCGTGTAGCGCTCCAGATACTCGGGCAGGAGCGAACGGTATTGCTCGTCGAGGTCGAACGCGAGATGGGCCTTGCCAATCGCCGTGCAATGCAGCGGCAAGGTGTGGCCGATCGGCGGAGTGATACGGACCATCCGATCCTCGGGTTCGGCCGCCTCGAGCGGGACGACGCCGTCGCGCCGGGCCACCGCGACGAAGGCGCTCTCGCGGCATTTGCGGGCGACGTCGGCGAGAATCGGACGGGCCTGCCGCACCAGCCCCATGTGATGGATATAACGCCGGCCGAGATGGAGGCATTTTATGCCGAGCCGGTAATTTTCGGTGGCGCGATTCTGTTCGATATAGCCGCGCGCCTCCAGGGTGGCGAGCAGCCGGAAAACATTGTTCTTGTGCAGCTTGAGGCGCTTGGAAAGTTCAGTCACGCCCAGTTCGTCGACGTCGCCGAAGAATTGTTCGAGCACGTCGAGCGAGTGCGCGACCGATTGAATAACGTAGTTTGTCTTTTCGCGACGCAATTTTCCTCGCCTTTCCGCGGCGATCTCCGCTAAGTGTGATTACGGTTCGGAGCCGCTCTGGAAAGCTGTTTTAATTTAGATAAGCTGGCGGAACCATGTCAACGGCGTTTGGCGACCCCCTTGCTTCCCTCCAATGGTTGATTTCGCAAGCTTTTTGCGACTAACTCGGCAACAGGAGCAGCTATGGCCGACCCCATCAAGCCCGCTTTCTTCCGTCGCATCGACGAGTCTGAAGATGAGGAGTTCTATCGATGGCCGCGGCGGGTCGTCCATATTGACGATCCCGCTATCGCGACGGTCGGGGAAATCTATGCGCAACGGATCGCGCCGGGGAGCGCAATTCTCGACCTGATGAGCAGTTGGCGGTCGCATCTGCCCGCCCGGCTCCAACCGTCCCGGGTGGCCGGACTTGGCCTGAATGAGGAGGAGATGCGCGATAATCCGGCGTTGACCGAAGTCGTCGTCCATAATGTCAATCGCGAACCCCGGCTACCCTTCGCTGATCGCAGCTTCGATGCCGTCGTGATGACCGTCTCGATCCAGTATCTGACGCGTCCGCTCGAAGTCTTTGCCGACGTCGGCCGCGTGCTCCGCCCGGACGGACCGTTTATCGTCACCTTCTCGAACCGCATGTTTCCGACCAAAGCGGTGGCGTTATGGCAGGGGGCCAACAACGAACAACGCGTGGCGATCGTCCGCAGCTACTTTGCTAAGAGCGGCGCATTCGAGAAAATCGAGACAATCGATCGGAGTGGTCACGACGATGAGCCGTCCGACCCGGTTTGGGCGGTGCTCGGCTATCGCGGAGGAGGTTTAGCTTGATCGCACATCGCGGACTGCGCCATCTCGCGCTTCACGTCAAGGACGTCGAGCGCGCTAAGGAATTTTATACCCGTGTTTTCGGGATGCGCCTCGTCTGGCAGCCCGATCCCGACGCCGCGTATCTCAGCTCGGGGTCGGACAATCTTGCGCTCCATCGCGGCGACCCCGGCGACCCGGCACATCAGTCGCTCGACCATCTGGGCTTCGTCGCCGGCACGATCGCGGAAGTCGAGGCCGCCCACGCCTGGGCGCAAAGTAATGCGATCGATATCGTGAAGCCGCTCGCCCGCCATCGCGACGGCGCGGTGTCGTTCTACCTCCGCGATCCCGACGGCAACGTCATCCAGGTGCTGTACGAACCCGCGATCAGCCCGCTTACGTTCGCGAAACCCTGAACAGGCGCAACTATCGATAAAGCCGCAATTACGCTAGGTTGGACATGTGGCTCTGAAAAGCATGAAGGACACAGAGACGGTTGCCGTCGGAGCTCTGCGCACGATGCTCCAGACCTTGCTCACCCCCCAATTGTCGGGGATAAGCGAACGGCTCGCGCGCATGGAAGAACACCAAGCCAGTGTCGATCATAGTCTCGCGGCTATGAATGAGCGGCTGGGACGTGTCGAGGAGCGACTGGATGGTGTCGACGCTAAGCTCGGTGCGATGAATGAGCGGCTGGGACGTGTCGAAGAACGTCTGGGCGGGTTAGAGCGTGATCTCACCGCGATGAGGGAGCAGGCCAAGAGCTTCCGCAACGAAATGGACAGCTTCAGCAGGCAGTCACACGCGGACTTCGCGACCGTGCAGAGTGAGATTCGTCGGATCGATCAGGTCACCGACCTGCGTGAGCGGCTGGCGTCGGTCGAAGCCAAGCTCAGCGCGCATCAAGGCTGACATCAAACCACCTTACGATGCTTAAAAATCGCGCCACCGCCGAGGCGACGGCGGCCTATGCGGAACGCTTCGCCAACCTTCCCGATCACTTCCGGCCGACGCTCGGCCTGGCCATATCGTCACTCGGCATCGGCACCTATCTCGGGGAAGAAGACGCTGCGACCGACGCGGCCTACGCGGAGGCGCTCCGCGCGGCGCTGAGCGGTGGGATCAACCTGATCGATACCGCAGTCAACTACCGTTTCCAGCGGAGCGAGCGGGTTATCGGCCAGGTCCTCGCGGAAATGGTCGCGGCCGGCAAGATCCGGCGCGAGGAAGTCGTCGTCGCGACCAAGGGTGGCTACCTGACCTTCGACGGCGCGATGCCGCCGGATCCGCGCGCCTGGTTCGAGGAGCATTACGTCAAACCGGGCATCGTCGCCGCCGGCGACATGGTGCAGGGCTCGCACTGCATGACGCCGCGGTACCTCGATGCGATGATCGAGACCAGCCGGAAAAACCTCGGTCTCGAAACGATCGACGTCTATTACGTCCACAATCCCGAATCGCAGCTTGCCGTGATCGACCGGGCCGAGTTTCGCGTGCGGATCGGCAACGCCTTCCGCTTCCTCGAGCAGGCCGTCAGCGAGAACCGGATCGCCTGTTACGGTACGGCGACCTGGAACGGCTTTCGCGTCGCGATGAACGACCGCTCCTATCTTTCGTTGAAGGATTTGGTCGCAGTCGCACGCGAGGTCGGCGGCGAAGGCCATCATTTCCGCGTGATCCAGCTCCCTTATAACCTCGCCATGATGGAGGCGCTGAGTGCGCAGAATCAGGCGCTGCCGGAGGGCGAGACCGGGAGCCTGCTGGCGGCCGCCGAGATGCTTGGAATAGCGGTATGCGCGAGCGCGTCGTTGCTGCAGGGACGGCTCACGCGCGGTCTGCCCGCGATCCTCGCTGACACCATCGTCGGGATGGAATCGGACGCGCAACGAGCGCTGCAATTCGTCCGTTCGACCCCCGGCGTCGACGTCGCACTGACCGGGATGAGCTCGGTCACGCACGTCGCGCACAACCTCGCGATGGCGCACCATCCGCCGGTCCCGTTCGCTACGCTGATGAAGCTGTTCCAGCCCGCAAAACCGAAGTCGTAGGCGCGCGTCGAGGTAACCAAGAGAAGCGCGCCTTATGATGAATCCGGATCTATCTTATGTGGCACTGGCTCAATAGCAACGCGAGCGCCATTGAAGCCATTACTTCGATCGCCAGTGTTCTAGTAACCGTAGTTCTCGCCTTCATAACCGCCCGATACGTCGTGCTCACCAAAACTTTGGCAGAGGCCGCAAACGCTCAGCTACTCGGCCAAGTCGAGGCATCAAGGGCACGTCGGCGGAAACTCGCAAGCCATATCAATTTCCTGCTAGAAATCATCGAATCACTCCCCGACTCCTCTCGATGGAGTCAAGCGGATTCCATAATGCGAAATTCAACGAATTGGGATGACTTCGACTTTGCGGACTTTCGAGCGTTGGCTTCGGAGGTGAGTGATGCGGCATCCTCTTATGCAGCTCTCGTTGAATCAAAGATGCGATGGATGGCAGAACGAGTAAACGAGATTAAATCCACACCATCGGCGCATGGGTACGATTGGAGGGCGTTTCGCAGACCGGAATGGGATGAGGCTCTTCGCGTCGCTCGGCACGCACTTGGTTCTATCTTTGCGGCGGTAAACGACGGCAAGTAACGTCAGACACCCGGATCAAAAGTCCGCCTGCTTCGAGCCGTTCAAGATGGCGGTGCTTTTGCTTGCAGTCCAAGTTGCGGACTCAAGTATTGGATCGTCTCTTGGGCATCGTAAGCATTCGGATCGTTCTGAGGCTTCTTTCCCTTGAACATTTTTATCAGAGCCTCCGTGCCATATTTGTGGACGGGAATTGTTGCTCCGGGAGATATAGTGCCAAACGTTTGAGCCGAGCCGAACGCGGAATTCCCAGTGCCGTACGCTGACGCAGTTGTGGTCGATGTGTATGTGCTGGGTGTTTCGAGGTAGCTCGTCTTTGCTTCAGTTCCTCCGTTGGTAATGACGAAATAGTCATAGCCGTATTGTTCCGTGACCTGCGCGCACCGGTACAGCAAGTACAGTTGTATGCGTTCCTTCGGTGTGAACCCGTTTCCCTTAAAAGATACGAAGACGGTATCCTGAGCGACCCTTGCGTCAGTGTACCCACCGCTGAGTCCATGTTGTTGATACGGAGTAGCGCACCCGGCAGCAGCAATCACTAAAACAATTCCCGCGATGGATACCTTGGACACTTGTCACGCCTCCCCGGCGCACAATTGCGCCAGCACCAACTAGCTACACGCTCGGCCGCCAGATAGCCATGCCAAGCCGTGGCGTCAGGGCAGACACTCGCCGGCCGCCGGACGATGGAGCCACTCCCCCGATCTAGGCTGATTTCTCTGCCCGTTGGTGCTCGATCGCGACTTGTGCGATCCTTCCCTTTCGCGAGGAGGTGCATGGGTATGGCACTCGATGTGACGTGGGATAGCAACGTCTGTATCCACTCCGGCAACTGCGTGAAGACGCTGCCGCAGGTCTTCAAAGTGGAAAACGGCAAGTTCGTGATCGAGCCTGCGGCGGCCGACGAAACCCGGCTGCGAGCCGCGGTCGGCGCCTGTCCGTCGCACGCGCTGAAGATCAAGGAGTAAGTTTTATTTACTTTTGTCGCCGCCGAGGTGTCCGCGCAGGCGGTTCAAGGCGGCCTCGGCCGTGCGTACGGCGGCGACCGCGTCGAGCTGGGCGCTGATCCGGTTGGCGAGCTGACGCCGAAAGACCGGCTTGGCGAGGAAATCCGCCACCCCGAGCCGCATCCCCTCCGCCCGTGCTTCGAGATCGTCGCGCGCGGTGATCATGATAATCGGGATATCGGCCGTCGCCTGATTACCCTTGAGCGCGCGGCAGACCTCGAAACCGTCCATCTCGGGCATCATCAAATCGAGCAGGATAAGGTCGACGGAACGCTCGCGCAGAATCCGCAGGCACTCCAGCCCGGACGAGGCCTCGATCGCGGTATACCCTTCGCGTTGCACATGACGGGCGAGAATGATGACCGTATCGGGATCGTCGTCGACCACCATGACCTGCGCTGTGCGCTGCCGCTCTTCCATAGGAGTCTCCCGCGGCTTCAGGATTCTTCGGGTTCTTCCGTATCGGACGGCGCGATTACCCCGCAGCGCCGCAATTTTGCGGCGAAGGTTGTGCGTTTGAGCCCGAGCAGGCGGGCCGCGGCCTGTTTGTTGCCCGCGGTCTGCTTGAGCGCCTGGTTGATCAGGCGGCCCTCGAGCTCGCGCACGATCGCGTTGAGGTTCAAGCTCTTGTCGCCGATCGTCGTGGGTTCCCGCACCTCGGACATGCGGGTCTGGTTCAACAGGAGGTCCGGCAGAATGGCCGTGTCAATCACGCTGTCTTCGCAAAGAATCACCAGGCGCTCGATCATATGCTCGAGTTCGCGCACATTACCGGGCCAGTCGTACGACCAGAGGTGGACCATCGCCTCACGGGTCACGGTCCAGTCGCGCGCACCTACGCGCGCCCGGATCCGGTCCAGAAAATATTCGACGAGCAGGGGGATATCGGAGCGGCGCTCGCGGAGCGGCGGAATCACCAGCGGCACGACCTGCAGGCGATAGAAAAGATCCTCGCGGAACATGCGGCGTTTGACCGCGGCGGCCAGATCGATATTGCTCGCGGCGATCACCCGCGCGTTGACCCGGGTGGAACGGTCGGAGCCGACCGGGCGGACCACGCCGTCCTCGAGCAGGCGCAGCAGCTTGGCCTGCAATTGCATCGGCATCTCGCCGATTTCATCGAGGAAAATCGTGCCACCGTCGGCGCTGCTGAAGAGCCCGTGGCGCGGGCCGGCCGCGCCGGTAAAGGTGCCACGCTCATGACCGAACATCTCGGATTCGAGCAATTCGTGCGGAATCGCGGCGCAATTCACCGGCACAAAGGCGCTCGCGTGCCGCCCCGAATGGTCATGAATCGCGCGCGCGACCACCTCCTTCCCGCTGCCGCTCTCGCCCGTGATCAGCACGGTCGCGTCGGTCGCCGCAAGACGCTCGATGAGCAACCGTAACTTAACGATCGTCGGATGTTCACCGATCAAGGATTGATCGATGGACGGTCGGCGAATGCTTTGAACTAGCTTCGCCTCTGGCGGCACCGTCGGGCCTCTCTTTCGTTCTTTAATCGCAAAAAAAACGCAACGTCAGCGAAATCATCGCACGTTTGCGCGCTAACTGACAAGTATGAATGCTAACAATCTGTTAGAATCGATTAAGTACTGGCAAGATCCTGTCGGTAGTGCGCCGCTTGCCCCGGCCCTTCGGCGACCCAGACCTCCAGCGCCAGCATTTCACGTATCGCGCCGCGGCTGCGCAGAGCCGCGCATAACTCATTCCAGACGAAGCGGGCGAGCTCTTCGGCCGAGCTGTGCACGATAGGCAGCAGCACGACATCCTTGGCGGGAAAAACAAATTCGTCCTGTTCATAGATCACGCGGACTTGCGTCCCGTGCTCCTCGATTTTGAGGCAGTCGCTGTTGGCCGGGATAATCGTGCGCTCGTCGAGCCGATCAGCAATCTCCTTCAGGAGTTTCTTGACGACGCCGAAATCAAGCACATAGCCCATCTCGCCCAGCCGTCCCTCGACCTTCGCCCCCAGCTGATAATTGTGGCCATGGAGCGGCTCGCGAAAGCCCGGATAGGCGATGAAATGAGCGGCGGAGAATTTGAGATTCTCTTTCGCCACCTGAATCGAAAAGCTTGACGACACCGTTTTCAGTCCCCGCTCGCGTCGTCGTCAAACCATGTCCGGATACGCTCGTCGACCGGCGCGTCGAAAGCGCGGCGATAACCCGCGTCGTCAAGCGAGGTGGCCTCCATGAAGAGTGCGCGCTCGCGTGGCAGTGCGGCGCCGACACGCCGCGCCACCTCGGCGCCCAGCGGGCTCGCCGGGTCGAGACCTTCGGCCAAATCCGCGACCGCCAGACCGTGGCTCCCGCCCAGGATGCATTCGACGAAATAGCCGACCTGGCCCGCGTGGTCGAGCTCGAACGAATCGACGCCGAGCGCGTCGGGCAGCGCCAGCAGCCGATCCATGCCGTATTCATGGCGCTTCGAGCGGACCGCCGGGTCGCCGCTGCCGTCGTAACCCGAGCCGATCGCGGCGATACCGATCCGGCCGTCGGCGAACGGAATCGGATGGAAAATGTAGCCGTGCGACGTGTAATCGAGCATTTCGCGGAGCGCCGTGCGATAGGCGAGCAGGTCGAAACGGGTGCGCTCGGCGATTGCGTAGAGGAACTCACCGAGCGGCTGGCCGGCGCGGTCGGCGCGCTCGATCAGCTCGACGAACTTGGCCGGCTCGTACTCCTCGCGCCGCGCGATCAGCGGCGCCCACTCGCGGTCGAACTCGAGGCCGAGTACCCCGATTCCATCCGTCGCGTCGCGGTCGGCGGGACGCGCCACGATCGGTTCGCCGGCCGTGATCGGTTCGAGATCCATCGCGAGATAATGACCGTGGCTCGAAGGTTTGGCGAGGCCGCGGCGCGCGTTGGTCAGCGTCACGGGAAAGCCGTTACGGGCGACCAGACGGCTCGCCCCGCCGCGGCGTTCGGCGAGTATCCCGTAACCGCTGAGCAACGAACCGTAAGCGATCATCAGCAGCGTGCGATTTTCCCGGGCCGGCACTCTTGGTCACCTCCACAATGGTGTTGATTTTACCTGTGGCTCCGTGGCGCGACTAGCGGAGCCGCGGGCGCAGCGAGCGAACGAGTCTGCGAGTCGCGTCTTTAATTTAAGATTCGTCGGGCCCCCCAATCAGATCCGCAACAGAATCCCGCGGGCGGGCTGTCCCGTCGCCCGCGCGATAGCCCTCAGATAGATCGCGAGTTGCGCCTGATATTCCGCCAGACGGCCGCCGATTTCGCGGTCGGTCTTGAAGTCGACCACCGTCCAGCGCGCCGCGCCGTCGCCGCCGGTATCGACGAAAGCCAGGTCGGCGACACCTTCGACCAGCGTGCCGTCGTCGAGCGTCACCGCCAGCGCCGCCTCGCGACGACATTCCGCGGCGGCCGCCGCCCGGCGCATCACGTCCGCCGCGAGCGCCGCGCGCACTGCCTCACTGGCCGCGGTGACCTCCGCCTCCGGTGCGCCCAGCGCCCGCCCAAAGAAGACCGCCATTGCCGCGACCTTATCGGGGCCGGCGCTCAGCGCGACGCGGGACAGAATCGCATGCACCAGCGTGCCGAAGCGCGCGCCGTGGGCGCGCGCCACCGCGCGCGGCAGCTCGACCAGCTCGATGGACGCGGCTTCGGGCAGTTCCAGTCCGGCGGCCGCGGCCGCTCGTTCGGTCGCGATTGCCAGGCGCATCGCGGGGGTCGCGCCAGCGGCGAGCAGCGCCGCCCGCGCCGCCCGCCAGGCGTCGTGCTCTTCCCGGCCCCGCTCGGATCGTCCTTCCTTTTTGTCCGCCTCCAGCAGCTTGCTCTGCCGCAACCCCATCGTTTCGCGCGCGTCGAGCCGCAAAAGCGACGGATCCCACCAGACCACCTGATGGCTCCCGGCTTCCGGCCGATGCAACCCCGGCATCACGCCCCCGGCCTTGACCTGCGCGTTGGGCGGGCGCGCGCCGGCGAGTTGCGCGCGAAACGAGGGACATCCGGGCGCCGCGCGATCGAGCGGCGCGCGCGCGCTCGGCGGATCCGGGTAGAGCGCGGGCGCGAGCTTGCCCAGCCAGCCGTCGTGACGCTCGTCACCGACCACCGGCACGATCAGCAGGTCGCGGGCCCGGGTGGCGGCGACATAGAGCACGCGCACGGCCTCTTCCTCGTCGCGGCGCCGCTCGTCGGCGGCGTGATCGAGCAACTCGCGCGGCGCGCATCCGGCGATCACCTGCGCGCACAACCTGCGCTCGGGATCGACGAAGCGGCGGGCCTCGCGGGCGGTCTCGTTGCAGGTCAGGTCGGCGAGCAGGACGATCGGAAACTCGAGCCCCTTGGCGCTGTGCACCGTCATGATCCGGATACCTTCGGCGCCCTCCTCGACTACCGGGGCGTCGCCGGCCTCCTCGCGTTGGGCGCGGTCTTCGAGGATACCGACGAAGCCGCGGAGCGAGGTTGCGCCGCTCGCCGCCTCGTAGCGGCGCGCCATGTCCGTCAAGCGCATCACGTTGGCCAGCGCCTGCTCGCCGGTCGGCCAGTTGGCGATCCCCGCGTGAGCCCGGGTCGCCGCCATCAGGGCGGCGATCGTCTCGGCGATCGGCCGCCGATTGCGCCCGCGATGGAGGTCGCGCAGCACCCATAGCGCGTCGCGCACTTCCGCCAGCTCGGGCGCCATCGTGGCGCCAAGCGGCCGGAACGGATGGAGACTGCCGACGGTTTCGCGAAAGTGCAGCAGGGCGCCGTCGGTTAGCGCGAACAATGGCCCGCGCAACGTCGCGTAGACGCTTAGCTCGTCGTCGGGCCGCTCGATCGCGGCCAGCGCGTTGCGGATCGCCTCGACCTCTTCGCGCTGATTGAACGACCCGCCGCGCACCAGCACGTGCGCCAGATGCCGTGCTTCGAGCGCGCGGACATAGTCGCGGGTGACGTCCCGGGCGCGGCCGTTGCGCCACTGGTTGAGGCGGCGGAACAGGATACAGACATGGCGTGGCCGGATCGGTACGCGGCGCTCCGGCAAATCGCGCTCGGTGACGGTCCAGCCGCTTTCTCGCACCAGCCAGTCCAGCCAGGCCGCGACCGCGTCCGGCAGGGACGCGTCGATACTCCAGTTGGTAATTCTTCCATACTGACTGTAGGGATCGGGCACGGGCAGGGCGACGATCGGCGGCTGCCCGGGGAAGGGTGGGCGGAACGGTTCGAGCGCGGCGTAGGCCGGCTGGCTGTCGCCCTCGGCCGGCATAAGCGGCGCGAAGGTGGCGTTGACCATCGCCTGGATCGCGGGCGTCGCGCGAAAGCTCACCGTCAGATATTCGAGTTCGGCGCCGGCGGCCAGCAAGCGATGCTTGACGCCCTGATAAAGCGCTACGTCGGCGCGCCGGAAGCGGTAAATCGATTGTTTGGGATCGCCGACGACAAAGAGTTTGCCCGGGCGGGGCGCAACCCTGAGCCAGTCGTTTTCCGCCCCGTCGTCGGCCGCGAGCAACAACAGAATCTCCGCCTGCAGCGGATCGGTATCCTGGAATTCGTCGACAAAAATATGGCTGAAGCGCTCGCGCAGAGCGCTCCGGATCGCCGCGTTGTCGCGCACCAGGTTGCGCGCCAGTAGCAACAGGTCGAGAAAATCCAGCCGCCCGGCCCGGCGCTTGAGGTCGTCGTAATACTCGGTGAACGGCCACAATTCTTCGCGCAGCAGCGGGGCTAGATTCGCGCCCGCGCGCTCGCGGAATTGCTCGAGGGCGGTTTTGATCGCGGTCCGGCGGATAAAAGCCTCGGCGCGCGTGATCGGCCCGAAACGGTCGCCGCGCCCCTTCCATCCCCAGTGGCGCTGATTCCCGAAGAGCAGGCGCAGCAGCGTATCTTCGAGCGCGTCGTAGTCGCGCGGGCGCACGGCTTCGAGCCGGGTCGCCTCCTGGACCGGCCGCGCGATCGTGGCGAACGAGCGCCGCAGCCAATCGTCGGGGTCCGCCGCTTCGGCGATCGCGCCCGCCGCCAGGATCATTTCGATCAAGTCGTCGATCGCCTGATCGCGGTCGAATTCCTCGCGTTGCCAGGGCGTGGTGAAGTCCCGCCATTCGAGCAGTTCGCGCGCCGCCGCGACCAGAATCGGACGCGGCCCTTCGCGATCGGCCAACTGGCGCCGCCGCAGCACCCGCCGCAGCGCCGGGCCGGGAGCGGCGAGCGCATGCTCGAACCAGCGGTCGAACGCGGCGTCGAAGAGCCCGCGCTGGATTTCGTCCGGCGCGATCTCGAACATCGGGTCGACCCCCGCCGCGATCGGCCGCTCGCGCAACAGGTCGGCGCAGAAGGAATGAATCGTGCCGATGTGCGCCTCCTCGAGTTTCTCCAGCGAGGCTTCCAGACACTTCCGCGCGGTGGCGTCGAAGTGACGCTCGTCGTGGCGGGCGCTCTCGATCGCGGCCCGCAGGCGCAGCTTGAGTTCGCCGGCCGCCTTTTCGGTGAAGGTTACGGCGACGATCCGATCGAGCGTGGCGAGCCCGCGTGCGACCACCGCGACGATCCGGCTGACCAGCGCGGTGGTCTTGCCGGTGCCCGCGGCCGCTTCGATAATCAGCGTGGTTCCGAGATCATGCTGAATCCGATCACGGACCCGTTGATCGGCGGGGAGCGCCTCGGTGAGCAACACCGGTGTTGCGGGAGTTGCGCTCATCGCATTTCACGCAGGCGCGTCAAATCCGCGAGCCCCGCCTGCACGCCCGCCGTCTCCCTTTTCAGACGGACGCGCATCTGCTCATAAGGGCCGCAGACCATGCGGTAGTCGCAGTATTCGCATTCGCCGTCGCCGGGCGCCGCGGGCAGGAAGCCGCGGTCGAGCGCACCGTCGAGGATACGTGTCAGATCCGCGATCGCGGTGCGTGCCGCGTCGTCGAGCGCCACCGTGCGGTCTTCGTAACCGCCGGCGGCCGTGCAGTAGTAAAGGCGCCCGTCGGCGACCGGCTCGCGCAGCAGGCGTTCCGCCACGAGCGCATAGAGGACCGGCTGCAAGGTCTTGCCGCCGCCGATGACCAGCCCCTTCTCGGCGCGCACCCGTCCGGTTTTGTGATCGGTGACCCGCAGCCGGCCGTCCCGGCCGCGCTCGACCAGATCGATCGAGCCGCGCAGGTTGATTCCGCTCGCCAGCGGCACCGCCTCCTTGACGCTCGCCGGGTCGGTCTGCGGCCGCTCGCTCAAGCCAAACGAGAGTTCGAAGCGCTCCGGGCAGAAGCCGGTGGGGTCGTCGGCCATCCGGCGCATCCACTCGCGCAGGTCGGCGCG
>Ga0074045_10002463_pt1 | contig 17134 bp, 13 predicted proteins | sample BogForMeECP23OM2_FD_94442 | JGI IMG/M metagenome (GOLD analysis project Ga0074045, IMG submission 94442) | Bog forest soil microbial communities from Calvert Island, British Columbia, Canada - Bog Forest MetaG ECP23OM2 | ecosystem: Environmental > Terrestrial > Soil > Wetlands ...
AGGGAGCTCTTCAGCTTTTCGTTGATGAATTGCTCCACCGAGTTCAGGCTAAACAGTTCCGGCAGCGCCTTGGCGATGGCGCCAAGGATGCGGACGTCGGTGTGATCATCTTTATAAACCCACATGCCTGAGAAGCTGGTAGCGCCTTTTACGATTCCCAGCTTGTAAGTCTCTTCCCGGCGGTGAATATTCTTGAGCAGGGCGGGTGCGTCCTGCAGAGAAATCACGATGAGAGTGCGCCCAGGTTTAAGAGCATGATGCACGGGCTGTATGCCGTACCATGCCCACGACTCCGCACCCTTACAAAGCGTGTCATCGAGAACGACGGTCAGGTCGACTTGCTTCGGCTCGTATTGCGCCATTCCGGCTTCGAGCGTCTGGTCGTCGTTGGCGACGATGGCGAAGCTCTTCGCTGGAATCCCGTTGCGCTCTGGAGAATCCCCATAACGGCCAAAGGAAATGCCAAGTTTGCCTTCATTGCGCGCGGCCAAAACAATGCCGCGTGTTATGTTCTTAGCCAAAGTCTTCTGAAAGACCCCTCGGTAGATAATTTCGACCGCGAATAGCTGGCCCATTTTGCAACCTCCATTCTTTTACAACTTCTTGAGTACGATGTTTTCGACTTCCTCCAGGTGCCGGCGCATGGCACCTTCGGCAGCTGCGGGGTCGCCCCGCTTCAGAGCGGAAAGAATTCGGCGGTGACCGGCAAGCGACTTCTCTTGCCGTCCCTCCCCCTGCAACGAGCGTTCCCGGGTCTCGCGCAACAACTCCATCAACACGTCCACCACTTTCAAGATCGCGCTGTTGTCGGATGCTAGAGCAATGCTGTAGTGAAACTCAGAGTCCTCTTCGATTCCGAGTTCGCCTCGGCGCACCTCCTCCTCCTGACGTACGAGAATGTCCTCCATGTCAGCGACCTCTTCGCGAGAAGCGCGCAGAGCGGCGCGCCCAGCCAGGGGCGGCTCGATCATCTTGCGTACGTCGATCAGCTCCGCCACCAGCTTCCGCTTCTCCAGCAGCGCCTTCGCCAGAGGATTGGCTGGGGCAGCACCAGGACTGCAAACCACCGTGCCAACACCTTGGCGTGGCTCAAGCAGGCCCATCAGTTCCAAGCTGCGGATGGCGTCGCGCACGGAGCCGCGGCTCACCCCAAGCATTTCCACCAGCTGCCGTTCTGGGGGGAGCAGGTCGCCGGGTTTCAGCTCTTCCGTAATCCGCCGCTCCAGTTGCCTGGCAACCGCCTGGTAGACTTTATTCCTGGGGATCGCTTCGAATACTACTCTCGCTGGGGATTCAGTGGCTTTCATTGGAGTGGTCTGATGACTAACCAATTTCAACCCTGACCCAAAATGGTGCAAGGACGTAGATCACGCCTCGATGTGACACGATCAAACGGAGGCTTTGGTCCGGGACGAAGAGTCCGTTCGCCTTCCGCTTCGAGTGGGTCCCGAAACGTTTTCGTGGTAGGCTTTACGCTTGCACTACACACTCCGCTTGTTCTACATGTTTTGCGTGCCTGTAACCCATCTCTGGCCTCGGTTGGTTTTGCGGTAGCAGCTTCCTCAATGCTTTCGGTTGTCTAACTGCTATTTGACCTCTAGCTTTGGTTAGAATGACTGTCCACTTTTTGCCTTGTTCTCACTTCGTTCTACCGATCTCTGAGCGCTGATATCTCGATGCGAGACTAGTTCTTCACTCAACCTTGGCCTCACCTAGGTGCAAGGATGCGGCGAGCGCCAGAAGGCTCTCTGGGGCCGACCATCAGTTTTCACGCACGAAGCATCCGCGTCGTGAACGCTGGAAGGTCCGCATCTAAACGCCCCCGGCATACGGAAAATCCGCCGGGGCCGGCCAGTTCTGGGTCACGTGCGTTCTCATCGCAGCGTCGCAAACCGCATAGCCCCAATTCATCAGTTTGGTCTGAAGTCCGTCCTCAAGTGCTTTCAGACGTGTCGGCGTGCTCGCCAACGCCGTGGTGTTCGCGATTGGGCAGGGCAAAGGCTGGTTTACGTTGTAGTTCCTAATATCTGTCCAAATTCCCCAATAAGCGCCGGACCGATTGCCACTCTTGAAGGATTCGATTACTTGCCGTTTGCGCAGGCTCCGCACCTGATTATCAATCAAGTCGTAGACCCGTCGTGTGTGATTGAACCAGTCCCGGTCCGGATCGCCTTCTGCTGAGTACATACCACCAGCATCACTGACCAGCACCGTCTGGTATCTCTTCCACGCTGTCTCTAACCCGAGGTTGTCATAAACCCCTCCGTCAGTGAGAACCACGTTTGTCGTAAATGGCGGCCGTTGCAAGCCTATCCCCGTATTCGGTTCGTAATCGGACTCTTTTAAGTCGAGTTCTACTGGCGATAGCACCGGCGGGAAAGCGGACGACGCTCCCACCGCTATGGCGAGGCCTATTTTCGGATCCTTTACTTGCCCGACGCGCCAGTCCCACATATAAGGCTTTGAGAATCGCCACAGAGATTTCGACTGCACATTCGTCGCATTGATCACAAAGCGCGGGCGGTCTGGAAGGTCTTGCAGCGTGCTGTTGCCGAACAAATATTTGCGGTATTGGTCCGCGACTTTATCGGCCACTGTCCCAACACCAAAGACCCCCGAGACGATCGACCCTACGTCAATAGTGTGGGCAGCGAGAGTTTGTAGCGGCTTCCCCACAAGTTCGTCAAAGTTCGTGGCGACTCCCCCGTCGAATTTAAGCTTCGACCAGTTGAGGCCCAAGGCGCCCGCCGTGATAGAACCGCCGGAGACGCTCGATATACGGTCAATCGTTTGCAGGTACCCGCCATCATTCAACCTTTTTAGGACGCCCAGATGAAATACCATCGCTCGGAATCCGCCCCCCGAAAGACAAAGCGCGACCCCGGGGATGGGAGCCCCTTCTTGACGTCCAATATTGGCAACCGGCGATTCTACGTTGGGAGTTGAAAAGGATTTTGCATCGTCCGACATGTTTCGTCCTCTCTTGTATCGGGAGCTCTTGTCTATCGGTAAGGTGGTTGTTTCCGTAATGTCATTCGCCAACGGCGTTGGAAATCCCATCGCCATCTCTGAAGTTGGTAATGATGCTCCGGTTCGTTCTCCTCACGGGCGAGGCCTTTGGCCAGCGCCTTTGTCAGGTCCTTTCCTACGCGCCTGGTCCCGAGCTAGTCAGCTTTAAACTGAAAACCCACAGTCACTCCGTTGGACCGATAGAAGTAGGCTGCCATTTGTACCCGCTAATTCCTTTAAGTCGGTCCGCTGCTTTCTTCATTCTTGGGACAGGGCGACCCATAAATGCACCGATTCGCCCCGTATATCAGAAGCGCCCTATTCTTGCGGAGTCCATTCATGTCGGCTACCCCGCGAACATCTGATGCACTGCCAAACTGCATGCCCCGGTCTGCGCTGATGCTCCACTTCGTACAGCTGATCCAGAAGCACTTACGACTTTACTCGCCTTGACATTCTCTAGTCGGAAGACGCGGCTGCGCCGATTGCGCGCTGGACGACGCGGTCAAATGCGCTCTTATGGTCAAACGTAGTCCGGAGATCGAGGGTATCGAGATTGTGGCCTATCTGGGCTAGGTGATCAGCTGGCCAGGCTGGTTCCACGAGCTCGGAAGGCCAAACGGCCGAAGCCATGGAAACGACACCATCGTTGGCACGCTCCTCCTCTGTGTGTGCCCGAGATGCGATGAAGTCGTGTGTCGGATGCAAGGCGACGGAGATATCACCGCATCCGAAATAGGACAGGTAGCGCACACTCGAGACGTTGGGGGTCTCTTGATTGAATCGGTTCGCGAAGGCGGTAGTCAGACAATCCAATGCGCCACTTTGAACCGCCGGGAAACCGTCGAGCACCTTGCGTACGGACGCACTGTCGATCCCAGGAAGCAGTCCCAGAAGGAGGTCTGCTATCGGACTACCCCGGTGTGGAGTCGAGACTGTGGACAGGGATGCTACGCGGGGGGCCAAGCCGAGCAAATTACTGGACAAGAGATAGCGCGCGTCGAGACCACCCATACTGTGAGCTATGATGTGTATCTGCCCTTCAGGAAAACACTCTTTGATTTGTGCCGCAAGCTTGAGTGCGCGGTTCTTGATCTGACCATCGACGGCGACTTTGGGGAACAGAGCCTGGGGGAATCGTGCGGGAAGATCTCGGAAGTAATCCAGGCCAAAGATTCGTTGTGGAACCAAAAAACCGCTTGCGAATACGAGGTTCATGAGTCTCCTTGCTTGCTAGCCACTCACCTTTGATGTCGTCGGTGAAAGTTGTTGAACCAGAGGTCGACTTCAGTGGCCTTCCGTGAACCATTGCTCGACACACGTGGTACGCCCATAGTAGACATGGCAACCTCCGTACCAGATGTAATAGATTTTGTGCTTGCATTTCCGAGCAGGCGAATTGTACACCCAAGCCGCAAGCTGGGCGCCCAGCACGACAGTACGATCCAAGTGGCGGGCAAGAGACACCCGCACTTCGCAGGCCGAATATCCCGGCCAGTCACATTTCTGGCGTGTGAGTCGACAGAATTCAAGAGCGGCCGGGTATTCAACCGCGGGTTGAGCACATTGTCAGATCGAGTCTGGCAAGGATCGCGTACAAAGCTGCTGCTATATTTATCGCAGTAACAAGTCATGGAGCAACCCCGTACCCGTCGGTGGTGAAAACTGGGTGGCGTCTTCCTTGCCGTGCATGCTACGACCAGGTTGGGGAGAGCGACACGCCAAGTATCTTCATTGGAGCAAAACGGGCTGCGATCGCATGGACAGTGACGGTCTTGGTCATGCTATTGATTTTTACTGCAGATCGGTCGGATAGGGCCACATGTTCGCTCCCGTTCGTTTCGGTTGTGCTCACAAGCTCTATCCATTTGCGGTTGCAAGCGGTTGAGGAAAAGAACCGGGAGCGGGCGGTACCGGGGAGGCTTCCGCGCTGCTACGCAGGGTTGATATTCAGCGCGGCGGTGCTATTAGCGACGACGGCATGTGCCCACAAGAAGCCTGTAACCGCACCGGCTATCGCGTCGCTTGCAACAGAGGTCGAGCGCGCGCACGACCCGGTGATCCAGATGGACTTCTTCCGGGTCGCATTCGTGCCAAAAGGCACAACCGTTGATCATCTGGCAAGGCCGGGTGCCCTGCGCGGGTTCTTTGGAGCCTCGACATACTTCCTTTCACCGATGCCTTTGGCGACGATGGTGACTTACCCCGGACTTGCTGATGTGGCTTCGAACTACTTGGCTGCGGTGCGCTGTAAGCCGACCGACGCATCGCGAGTCCAGCCTATCCTTGCGACGTGGCCCAACATCTTGCAAGCCATCACAACCGATTTGGTAGGCGAGGGACTCTCCTGTCCGCCGAAGGTTGGCGATGCGGAAAACGAGGTCTACTGCATTGCCCAGCACTACCACGATACCGCCGGAGAGAATGTGACTCTGGTCCTCTCCGAGTCGCTGAAGGCAGCCGCCGAACTCTATTCGCGCGACGATCCGGCGATGGGGGAGTGGCTGACAAAGAAATACGGGATCTATCCGGCATTCAGCGGCCTCGGACTGTCGGTGAAGGACAGCTACAGCTTAGGCCCGCAGAACCCGTTATCCGCTGCAGTCATCCTGCGGAATTCCATCACGCCCGAATATTTACTTCGCAATGTGACTCTCGGGCAAGGAGGGTGCCGTTGCATCATGGTACCTGCATACCCGGAGCGTAGCGGCGATCCCATGGATCCTGAGTTCGTTTGGCAGAAAGGCGGCAATGGTTCGTGCGCGCCAGTCGAGAGATTGCGCGCCGCGCCATGAGGATGCCGGCGGTAATTCTGTGTGGTCCTGTCAAGTGCGCACTGGTAGCCGTTTTACACCTTTGATGATCGCCCACCTGGTGATTACTTCAGGATGAGGCGTAGTTGGCCAGAACGATGGAGGCCCTGTTTCAGCTCTTCGGGTCGTCGTGGTTGCGGGCAGGGCGGACTGTCAATTCCAGAAACAGAGTCGGGCGAGGCTTCGGACAGCAATTGGGCCATGAATCGGATTGGAGGCGCGATTCTCCTTGGACTTCTGCACAAGCTAGATCGTAGAGGCGATTCACGGCCGGTAGCATGGATCTCTGCAGGAAAAAGAATGACCGCAACCTTTGTATTTGCCGAGTGGAGGTAGTGCTCGGTAGCAACAGCCCTGGAGTTCAAGATTTCCGCCTGTGTCTCCAAGGCGGATCTCACTTTTCTGAAACAGCAATCTCAGCTCGTTTAGGGAGTAGAGCTCCAGCCATTCGGGAAGTTGATTCTGTATCGATTGGCATCATCAAAAGCTGCAAATCCGTTCAACCGAGGAAGATTGTCGCTTACGTATTTCTTTACAGCTTCCCGGTACTTCTTGCGTTCATCTGGAGTGGTGTTCGGGTGCCTCCCCCCTGGAAAGTGATAAGCCGGTAACTCAATCTCCACCTCCACGTGTTGTTTCGTCGGAAGGAAGATGCTATCGTCTTGAAACTTCACATGTGCACTTCCCGTTAAGCTGTCCTTCTCCTGAACGACGGCAGAAAGCAGCAAGTCCGAGGTCTTGACCCGATAGTCCATTTCGGTATGGTTTTCCAAGATATAGAGAAATCTGAGGTGGTTATCTTCACGAGCAGTGTCGGCCAGCAAGAAGCTCGCGGTAATGGCACTCGAGTCCCAGGGTTTCTGCGGCACAGGTCTGGAAGCGTACCAGGCGTAAACGCCGACACAGATTGCCAGTCCCAGACCAATGCCAATTCCCAAACCCACAGACTTGAGCAGAACTTGCTTCCAGGTTGTTGACCTTTCCCGACGCGCAGTAGTAGTGGCCTGATGTGATGGGTTTGGATTTGGTGAAGTCATCGGAGCGGCAGGCCCATCCGGTGGTTTAGGGTTCATGGGGTTAGCAACAGTGGGGGTAGGGGAGGAGTCGTCAGACAAGGACTCGACTTGAGACGCAGGAATCCGCTCCTTTGCCCGACGCGGCGTTTTCTCGAGTGTAACGGGTCTTATGAGCGCCTGCGGTCCCGGACAAGGGTCTTTCTTGGGGTGCATCACTCGCCGTTTCGCGATGACTGAGCACTCCATGCAAAAGCGGTAATGACCGCCATTTGGCCGAGTTTTCGATACAGGCGAAGCACCACTCGCCGCTCCAAACTCAGAATCCGTGTTTTGAATCAGTTCGCTCATCTCCGCGTTTTCTGGATTAAGAATCCATCTCCACCTGGGTCGACATCCATCGGCGGTGGTTGGACGAGCCCGATGTCGCTCCGGTCCCAGAGTTGCCTTCCCAGAAATATTAGCATTCTCAGCATTGTTAGGTGCCTATTCTTCAGCTTGGCAGCGGGAGAAGCTTGATTTTCAGCGAAGCTCTTCGGGAGAGTGTTCTGTCTTAGGGCGTTCTGGCAACACGATAACGCACAATGATTTGACAGACTCCCGTGCTCGCGTGTGCATCTGGGAGTTTCCTCCACCAGAAGAGTAGCTCGGCAAACTGCATCAGCTTAGCGGAATCTGCTAGTGGGATGCCTCCTGTTTTTCCGCCACCCGAGTTAAGCACGCACAACTTGAGCGTGAGGCGCAATCAGCCGGCGGAGGGAGGAAAGTGATCGGCCTCCATTCGCGCCGCGCCAGCGCCCCAGGGAGCACCCGGAACCCCCTCTGTCGGGCCTAGGGCAGAGCCGAAGAAAAAATTAGTGCGCGCGACTCCCTTGTGGGGTATATAGTGTGGGGCTGTTAGGAGCTAGAACGGAAAATCCGGAATAATTGCGCACCACAGGCCAACGGTACTCTTCTCCGGCCGGTCAACATTGCCGGTTGCCAGGAGAAGCAGCCTGGGCTACAACGGCCCACCTCGAACACGACAACTAGTCGCAGTACATATAAGGAAGGGGGATGCATGTCCCGGACCAATATCGGTTTCACCACGCTTGTGACGGGGATCGCAATACTACTCTGTTGCGGCGTCGGCGGCACCCAAGGCCAATCCCCGAACACCCTGGCGCAACCTGCCACTGCACAACAGGACCAAAGTGTTTCCGAGCAGGATATCCAGCTGTTGCGGAAAAACTTGCGCTCGCAGCGGAAGCAGGTCATTGCCGCCAACATGAGGCTCACAGATGCCGAGGCAGAGAAGTTCTGGCCGCTTTATGATCAGTACGTTTCCGATCTCGTCAAGACCAACAACACCAAGTATGAGCTGATCAAAGAATACGTGCAGTCTCAGGGGAACCTGAGCGACGCACAGGCTGACAGTGCGGTGGAGCAGTGGATCGGAGTCGACCAGGCGGTCGCCGAGTTGCGATTAAAGTATGTTCCGGCCTTCCGTAAGGTACTGTCGGCTAAGAATACGGCTCTGTTCTATCAGTTGGACAGGCGCGTCCAGTTAATGATTGACCTGCAACTGGCATCGGCTCTGCCGCTCGTCGAGCCCTAGACTGCTGGCAGTTTTGCAGTCGGCAATAGTGGAACCTCTCGAGTCTCCGCGTCGGCGCGTACGTGCGACGCCACGTCTACGCGAAGGTCGGGCTGACGCTGAATGACTCGCTACATCAATCTTCGCCGCCAAGAGCTCCTCGCCTCTTAGTCGCGTCTGAGGCTGCCATCGTTTGCTGCGGCTTGCCTTGGATGGGTTGGGCCAGCTTAGAGACCCCCTATGGCGCCGTCGCCTTTACGCTCCGGCCCAAAAATCGCTTCGGCAAAGACGGGCCGACAAAACCCTGGCGAGCATGGCATGGCTTTTGTAGAGGCATTAGTGATCCGAGACAGTAGGTATCATTTGCACAATAGCCCTGCCTGATGTTAATTACTAGGTGTTAGCGCAGAGCTTTGACTGCTGGCATATAGAGACTGTCGACGTGAATATTCTGATTATTGCTAGCGCCCAAGGGGAGATTCAGCGCATTCGCCGTGATTCATAACCGTACAGATAAGCGTCCGCCACAATCTATAGACCTGAACGAGGGAAGCTTCCGTTCTTGGCGGAGCGTCTTGAACGAGCGCGAAAATCTTTGCAAAAGGATGAATTTGAAGGCATGAACGCTCAGCGGAAATCCTTGATTTTACTGGTTGGCTTGCTCGTCTCCAACGCGCTACGCGCCGCAGATACGCCCGCGAATGCTTTGCTGGTGCTCTCCAAGAGCGACCACACGCTCGCGATCGTGGATCCTTCCAGCCTCAAGATAATCGCGAAAGTCCCGGTCGGCAATGATCCCCACGAAGTCATCGCGTCTACGGATGGAAAGACCGCATATGTCTCAAACTACGGAAATGGGGCATACAACACGCTGGCCGTAGTGGATCTTGTGGCGCAAGAGGCATTGCCCGCCATCGACTTGGGAGCTCTGCGTGGACCGCATGGTCTAACCTTCGTCGGGGGCAAGGCCTGGTTCACGGCGGAGGCCGCCAAGGCGATTGGCAGCTATGATCCGGTCACCAGGAAGGTTGATTGGATACTGGGCACCGGCCAGAACCGGACTCATATGATCTATGTCTGGCCGGACATGAAACGGATTGTCACGACAAATGTCAGCTCGGGTACGGTCAGCATCATCTCGAAGACGGCTGGCGGTCCCCATCCAGGCGCGCCTCCCGATATCCCGAACCCACCAGCCAGGGCCATGCCACCGGCAACCCCCGGCGCTAACGGACCGGGAGCTCCTGTGGGTGCTCCTGGTGGCGATTGGAATGAGACAGTAGTCCGCGTCGGCAACGGTTCGGAAGGATTTGATGTTTCTCCAGACGGCGAGGAAATCTGGGTCGCCAACGCCGGCGACGGGACCGTGTCCATCCTGGATGTGTCTCGCCAGGAGGTCACGCAAACGTTGGCTGCCGATGTACCCGGCGCTAACCGCCTGAAGTTCACCCCTAGCGGAAAACTGGTACTGATCTCGACTCTACGCGGTCCGGACCTCACGGTTATCGACGCCGCTACACGCAAGACGATCAAGCGAATTAAGCTTGGCCGCGGTGCAGCGGGTATTGTCATTCAGCCCGACGGCTCACGCGCCTTCGTGGCATGTACTCCAGACGGTTACGTTGATGTCGTCGATCTGAATTCCTTGGAGGTCGTTGGGCGTGTCGAAGCCGGCGGGGCTCCCGACGGCCTCGCCTGGGTGGAGAGGCGCTAGGAATTTGCCTGAAAGCGGCCTCTCGACTCCCTGAGAAACAGCGGTCCAGACTGCCTGACCAAAGTGGTGTTTGGTTGAACGCATGTCTTTCTTGCTGATCTCCTCGATTTTTCCTTCAGCCCTGCGTTGACGGAATCAATCGTCGCCTGTTTCCGGAATCTCGGGCATGTAAACGTCAATTATCGTTCCCGTACAGCAGTGCCTCATCCATTCGCACTTCCCTTCTTCTGCTGTTCTGTGCCCAGCCTGGCGATCATACTCCCCAGGAAGGTCGGCGCGGGAAGAGGGCGCGGGGACAATGTCTCGGTTGCAATAACTCTACACTTCACGGTCTTTCGGGACCGATTTCCCTCCAGCACCGGAGAATCCGCCGGCAGCGTGAGTCACATCCATCTCACTCAACCGTAGCACCAGACATTTGGCTGCTCCTCCAGCTTTCAGAAACTCGGTCAGCGGCACCTGCACGACGCGAAAGCCGAGCACCTCCAGCTGACTCGACAGCTCATCGCTGATTTCGTTCAACACGATCACTCGGCCCACATTTACCGCGTTACACGCGAAGCGCAAAGCATCTGAAACGCTAACGCAAACCCGCTTATCCTCTGGATACCTCATCTCAATCTTAGCTATCGACTCATTGTCGAAGGCTTTCGGGAAGTACATCACATACCCCCCAAAAAGCGGGCAGAAGCAGGTGTCAAGGTGATAGAAGCGAGGATCTACCAAGCGCAGCGAGATAACTTCAATGTCCCAAGTGTCCCTAAGGCAGCGGTGTGTGGATTGCAGCGTTCGTACTCCATGCCCAGCCCACAGCCGCGAGCCATCCCATTCAAATAATGCGTCGCCCTCACCCTCGAAGGGTGTCGCTCGCGGCATCTCACGAACAGCGAAGCCTGAATCCCCAAACCACTTGCGGAAATGCGGTTCTTCCCCTTGCCGCTCCGGGTGAAGAAATCTGCTCAGCGCCACTACTCCCTTTCGCACCAGCCCGGCATTCGCCGTAAACACCATATCAGGGGAACCGGGCTGTGGCTCCACCAGTTCCACGCGTGCGAAACGCGAGATGGCAGAGTGCAAGTGCTCCCATTGCGCTCCCGCTTCCTCTATCGAGGAACGGTGTACGTTTCCCATCATCCATGGGTTGATGACGTAGTTTACGTCGTAGAGCTTCGGCGAACACATCAGAAAGGTGGGCTCGCCGATTGCCACCTTTCCTGCGCGCTGCGGGGCCAGATTTCCCGAGCTCATCGGTAACTCCCCTGATCGAGTCTGCCCTGGCCCCCGGGGTAGTTGTCCAATAGAAAATTTCTATTAAGGCAATACGCGACTCCCTTATGCCGAAGAACGCCCTGACAAGAGCCCCTCATCTTATTGACTGGAAAGCGGCACGCCTAGACCAGGGTGAATGGAGCTTCCCTGGCCGAAGGATAGAGTAAGGCGGCAAGGTGATTGAGCTGGAAGAGCTGTTTGGGGGCACTCGGCGCTTCGCCCGCCCTTCCTCGCTACCCATCTGATTGGGCGATGATAGTGTCTGGTGTCCAGCTTATCTATGAACGCTGGTGCAACGGACCAGTCGGCTTTGCAACCAGACAAGATGGGTATACAGCGCGTCAGGTGTTCGAAGTCAAGAAGGAAATTCCGATCAAGGACGATGGAAACTCAGATTCCATCTGCGGTCGCTGTCAGAGCGTTTACTAGCTTGATACTGTCCCTAGAAGTTGACGCATGTTCCGGGCCCGTCGGAGATACTAAACAATTAGCAGACCGCCGCAAAAGTAAACGAGGTCTTAATGTCTCTTTCTTTGTACTAGGAGCTCTTCGAAGCAAGTCTGCCGGAGACTATAGTGGCCCTTATAGATCGTCTCTCATCTCGACAAGGTGGCCGATCATCCCGGCGGCGTTCAGGTTATTGCCCTCGATCCAATCCCGACCGAATACACGTAGCCGCCGTATGTTATCGGGTGCACCGCAGTGAGCTGGAATTCCTTCTGGTGCGTACCAGAGGTGGCCTCTGGACCTTCCCAAAAGGTGGAGTCGATCAGGACGCAAGCAACGCGAATGCCGCCGCGCGGGAAGCGTATGAGGAAGCTGGCGTAAGGGGTCGCGTCGAAAACACGCCTTTCGTTTCATACCTACATTGCAAGCGCACGCGGTTCCGCTCGCGTTGGAGAGTGGTTCTGGTTGATGCTTATCTATGCGAGGTGATACGGTTGGTTCCCCCTCAGGAACTGCACCGAGATCCAACTTGGTTCTGTGCAGCCAAAGCCAAGCAGCGGCTGAGAGAGTACCGGACGCCCGAGTATGCAGCTGAAGCGATCCGTGTGATCGACCGGGCGCTGGAACGTATCCTGTGGCGCGAGCGTTAAGGCGAGATCAGATGCGTAAAGCTACAATAAGCTTTGTTTCTTCCGATCAGCCTCATTTCTAACCCTACACGCTTCAGCTACTTACACAATCATTCACTCTTCATCTTCAAATCACCTGCCAACCATTGAAGTCAAAAGGCAAACCGGCGCATCGTGCCTCACGAGAGCGGGAAATCCAGTCGAGTTAAGGACCGGCTTGGGCGGCACCTGTGAAAGAGCATCGCCGTCGCTGATCGGCAAGGACTCGGTTGGCGGTTGCTTTCATATGGGAGATTGCTTCCTGATTGTCCCGAGATGGGAAGGCTCGTTAGCTTGCAGCCACATTTCAACGCGAGCAAGGGCACTAGCTGGGCGACCTTGAGCCCCAAAATTCACCTTCGAAGCAAGAGGAAACTTCCATGAAAAAAACAGCTTTGTTCGCATTCTTGCTTGCCGTGGCCATCGGCGCCAGGGCACAGGAAGCCTTAAACACAAGCGACCAATTGAACGGATTTCAACTTCAGGCGGGCAGTCAGGACGATCCCAGTGATCCTCCCATGCTGAGTCCTGCCTGGGTCCCGGAATCGGCAGAGTACGAGTATCAACTCCAGCAGCAGTACGGGCTGCTCAACCTTTACATGTATTGGCATGGCGGCCAAGTTATGCCGAAGGCCAGCGTTACGGCTATCTTCTGGGGCAAACGGTGGAACAACCTCAATTACGTCGGCGATAAAATCGACGGCCTGGACACCTGGTATCAGGGCTTTGGCAACTCCAACTATGCCGCCACCAGCAACGAATATCGGGGTTCGAACGGCCAGGTCACCAGCAGTGTGAATTACGCAGGTCACCTGATTGACGCTACGGTAGCCTCCGGCGGCAACAGGCCTGCCGTGATTCTGGCCGAGGTATGCGGCCAGATCAACAACAACCCCGACCCGAGCGGACTTGGATACTATCCGGTTTATACCGATGTTCCGCGTCCTGCGGGCTCCATCTATTGCGCTTACCACAGCTGGGGCAGTTGTCCGGGCAACAACACCACACTGGAGTTTGCTTTCTTCTGGAGCCTTGACGGACCCGGAGGCGGCGGCAAAGAAGCCTGCGCCTTTTTCCACAACGACCAAGAGCAGGGCCACTCGCTGCAACTGGCCGCACTTTCCGATTACAGCGGACATGAACTGTCGGAAGCGCGCACCGATCCCAATTCTAAGGGCGGGCGCGGCGGCTGGTTTGACCTGGGGGGCAACGAAAACAGCGACAAGTGCCTAGGCGTCTATGGCAACGGTCCGGTCACCTTTTCCAATGGTAGCCAGTGGGTGATTCAGAGCGAATGGTCCAACCTAGCCTACTACCGGCAGAAAGGCATCGGCCGCCTCCGAGGCTGCCTAGCCGGGCAATAGCAATGACATCCGGGGCCATTGCGCTCCGAGCTTCGCAGCGGCCGCATTCATTCCAGCAAACTCCCGGAATGCGGCCGCTCCAGTTAAGGTAGATTGCAGCTCCTGGCCCGAGCCTCGCTTCGGGGCGAATAAATAGACCAAAGGTCTTGTTCCATCGAGGAGATTGAGAAAAACTGGGCGCTGCGAATTCCCGCAGCCCACACCTTAAGAGGCAGTCTGCTGACCAAACGAACCACCAGCATCACCGCGCCGTATATAAGATAGTTCTTGGATGAGCAAACCCTGCGCTGTATGCGGGACCTGCAATAGCCGGTACCACTTGGGTTTGCAGCATCGCGTTGATTGTGAACGCGGGGTCGTAGTTCAGTTGGTTACAACGCCGCCCTGTCACCTCTCCCCTGCAATTACTTGTATCTGACGCGTTTCCTTTCTTTAAGACTAATAATAGTCGTTACAACGAATATGGTCCTGACCAACAGTGAGCAGAATAGAGTTGCGATTTCGGCTCCGCCGGAGGGCTGCCATTCTTTGCCATTCTAGTGTTTTTGCATTATTGCGCGGCGACATCGCTTCAGATAGCGTCTTGAAAATCTTAGGTCCCCATCAGTGGCTCCCTCAGACGCCGCTGAAGGGTTTTCTATGCAATGGGTGAGGGCGATCAGCCTGCCCAGGTTACATGTGACCGTCTCGCATAGGGGTAAACACTCTGATTTAGGTGAGGATGCCACAATGAATCTTCGTGATGCTCCAAAACTCCTGGTTGCGTTCTTGTCGGTTGTTGCTCTCGCGGCGGGTTACCAAGCCGGGAAGCCGACCATCGTAAAGGGTTATGTTCTGGATTCGGCATGTGCATTCACCAAGAACCTCAAGAAACCCATAAGCGGAGAGTGCGCCACCGCCTGTGCGAAGGCGGGTTCTCCGTTGGTGATCCTGACAGACAACGGCACAATCTACTGGCCCATTGCCGACACTACCCCGTCAGGCGGACAAAACGAAAAGCTACTGCCGTTCGCAGGACAAAAAGTCATTGCCACCGGAAAAGTCTTTGAAAAAGGAGGTTCGAGGGCATTAGTCATTGAGAAGATCGAACTCCTATCCGATCAGAAGTAGGTCCGCTTCTTGCGTCCCGAGCGGGAGCATCAGAAGGTTCAACATCTAGGATCTCTGCCTTCGGGGATTGTGCCTGGGTTAATTATGAGCACAACAAAGTTTCCTACTTTACCAACTTCAACTAGGAATGCCGGGTATTGCTAGCTCCTGCCAAGCCCTAATTTTGACGCATCTGCGCTGGTCTGCTCTGTCGTCTGCCGCGACTCGCCAAACCAACTGACACTAGAACTGACACCCAAAAGGGTGTCACCTCCCCCAACTTGCGCCCCCGGCAGGGACGCGCCTGCCATCTGGCTGGACAAGGTCCCCTGGCCAAACCGCTAATGGCGCGTAATCTACAACGTCCACCCGCACTGACAACGCACGGAGTCCAACAAATGAGCCTTCCGCATAAGCGTCTCACAGACTGCACATATCATTTAGCAACGTGCCAGGATGCTAACGTTTGTCACTTGATTGTCAAAAGCCTGTCACGTGTCGCATAACGAATCGAGGCAAGCCCAACGCGAACGCCTTTCGAGATCTGCTCAGCCCTGCCAGCGATCACAATGCGCCACTCTCCGTATTTCTTATTTTCGTGGTTATCACGGCCTCATTGGTCTACGGATTGTCCCCTCGTCAGCGCGAGTTTGCAAAGCGCGCGCTCATCGAGGCAACGAGGTTCCTGAAGTGACAACAACGGTAGATCGCACCGGCTCTCGCGGCTCCGGGGACCCAGGCACACGGGCGGCAGGCCCAGATCGACGTATTGCATGTGTCGGAACTCGACGCCGGCTTTCACCTGCTTTATGAGCTGACGCGAGTCCCGCACTGCTGACCGCGGCCTTGCCATCGGGGTTTCGGAAGACGCCCTCCGTCACCTCTTGGCTCTGGATCGCCATCTGCCGCCGACGTCGCAGGATTCACGATCGGCGCGCATACGTCACAGCACCACACTGATGGAGACGCGAACGCCCGGATAAAACGGGTTGCACAGGTAATACCCCGCATCGATGTAGTCAACGTAAACCTGATCGGTGTAATACCAGCCCACCGGCCACGGCTGAACAAATCCAAACCAATAGCCACCGTACTGGAAGCGAGAGTACCCACCGACGATCACTGGTTGCTCGATCACAAACCTGTGCCCTTGACCAAAATTGGCACGGAACCGATCCTCAGGTATGCGACCGCTGCCTCTGGCACTTAGCCGCAGTGCCGGTACCGCGCGCTGCTTCTGCTCGTCGGCCGCACTCCGCTGAGCAGGTTGTTGCCCCTCGGTCTTACCGGGTTCCTGTTTTGCTTGCTTGGTCTGTGGCTCCTGCTTTTCGGAGTTGGCCTGCTTCTCTTGCTGTGCTGGCTTGGCCTGTTCTGCCTGCGCTTCGGGCTTGGCCTGTTGCGCCTGCGCTTCGGGCTTGGCCTGTTGCGCCTGCGCTTCGGGCTTGGCCTGCTTCTCTTGCTGTGCTGGCTTGACCTGTTCTGCCTGCGCTTCGGGCTTGGCCTGCTTCTCTTGCTGTGCGGGCTTGGCTTGTTGCGCCTGCTTTTCGGGCTTGGCCTCTTGTTCGTGTTGCTCTTCCTGCGCGAAGGCAGGAACAGCGGCCGCAAGACCCAGAAATAGGACTGCGGTGCCGAGAGTTGTAAATGCTTTCATTGGTATCGCCTCAACTACAGAGTAGGTGTTGGAGCGACGATTAACTGTCTCCTTTTGACCGTTGAGAAAAGCTTGCTTGTTGCGGCTACTCTTGCGCGGCAGGACCGCAGGGCTCGCTAATGCCGAACATTTTTGCCGCTTGCTAGCCCTGGTCCAACTGGCGGGCCGCTGCGTCGAACAGCGAGTGCTCTTGTCACTCGGCATCAAATCCGGTGATCAACGGGCGGTCATGGCTTCGGTGCTCGGAACCGGGGTCGCGGCTCTTAACTGATCAAGCAATGCAACCACACCGGTCGATCGAACCATGCCGTCCTTCGTCGGGATCGATGCCGAGACGTCGGAATAGAACTGCAAGATGTTGTCGCGCAACTCGGGCGTTGTAAGGTCAAACTTGCTCTTAGCCTAACTTCCACGGTTCACTGAGCAAAATCCTTTGTTCACGCGGGGTTGGGATTTCATTCCGTCACTATGTATCAATCTCGTGCCAGGTCTTAGCAGGCTGCATCACCTCTATGGGAATC
>Ga0074045_10002464_pt1 | contig 17134 bp, 17 predicted proteins | sample BogForMeECP23OM2_FD_94442 | JGI IMG/M metagenome (GOLD analysis project Ga0074045, IMG submission 94442) | Bog forest soil microbial communities from Calvert Island, British Columbia, Canada - Bog Forest MetaG ECP23OM2 | ecosystem: Environmental > Terrestrial > Soil > Wetlands ...
AAGGAAGCCTTGGCGGTTCGCTGCCCAACCTGTGGCGCGAAGCCGGGAGAAAAGTGCGAGCTTAGCACTGGCCTGCCTCGCACAAACCCTCATCGAGACCGGCGATTAGTGGCTTCGGAAAAGTAGCTGCTCAGCAGACTGATTCAGGGCTTGGCTCGCCGTGTGGTTGGGAAACACGCTCAGCCTTTGGCCCATTCCGCGTTGTCGTGGGAGGCCTGTCGCGCCTGGGAGCTGTCCAGATAACAACCCTGTTGCACATGCCGCGAGTGCGCGGAGACGGTTACATACGGCACTCCCAGAAAATGGTTGCCAACGATCCCAGTTACTTCGAGGCCGTTAAAATGCTGCTGTTTCACCTTTGCTAAAATCCGGCGCAACGCGTTTTGAATCTTCGTCGTTCCAGGAACCCCAAACAGCCTCACCTTGATCTCTGCCGCCATAAAAAAGAAGTTCCATCCCGCGGCATGGATCTTGCGGCCCAGAGAGTCGCCATCCAACGTCTTGACCAGCCTCCAGCTTCCCGAGCAGGGCTCACTCTCCAGCTGAAAAAGTTGCTCCATCCCCGGCCACCCGTTCATCAGAATCGTACCGACTTGAACCGTTGACATAAGCCCTCCGGGGGCGGCCACGCTGCAATCGACGCAACGCCCTAAGCAATCCCTCAGGTTCACCCATTTCTCTCCGCCATACTGTGCAGAAAAGCTCACTTCTTAGATTATTGAGTTCTCATGATTTATGCGGTTCCGACGCTATTCCGCAGACTATACTTACTGATGATGAGCGCCGCAGTAGCAGTCAAGAAGAACGGCAAGTTCGACTCCGATACTTTTCTCGCGACGATTGGCGAAGGCAGGAAGATCCTGTCCGTTGAGAAAAAGCAACTGATATTTGCGCAAGGGGATGCGGCAGACGCCATCTTCTATGTTCAGAAAGGTAAAGTGAGGCTCACCGTCGTCTCCAAGATCGGTAAGGAGGCGACAATCGCGATCGTAAGCGCGTGCAATTTTTTTGGTGAGGGTTCACTGGCAGGGCAGCTTTTGCGTATGGGCTCGGCAGCCGCGATGACAGACTGCGAGATCCTGAGGGTTGATAAGAAAGCCATGATGGATGCGCTGCACCGCGAACCCGCTTTTTCTGAGATGTTTGTGGCGTACCTGCTGGCGCGGAATATCCGTTACGAAGAGGATCTGGTCGACCAATTGTTCAACTCCAGCGAAAAAAGACTGGCCCGCGTGCTTCTACTGCTTGCTCATTTCGGCAAAGAGGGCATTCCGGAAACCGTGGTTCCCAAGCTCAGTCAGGAGACCCTGGCCGAGATGGTGGGGACCACTCGCTCGCGAGTCAGCTTCTTCATGAACCGGTTCAGGAAATTGGGATTCATTCACTATGCCGGCGGAGTAGAAGGCGGTCTACAGGTTCACAGCTCGCTGCTCAATATAGTCCTGCACGATTGAGCACGCCGGCGTAAGCCGCTAAACGGTTGCTCCCGCATCCTTCGCAGGGTCGGCACGCCAAACGTACAGGAATTTCTCGTCGCTCGACGTTACCACCGGAATGTTTTTCTCTCGCGTAACGCGGTTCAGAGCAGAGCGAAGATTCTGCATCTTCTCGCCGTTAAGACTACTCAGCGGGATCTTGATGGCCTGGTGGGCGTTCAGCTTTGGAAGGTCGGCAAGAATGTCGGCCACCGCTTTGCGATGTTTTCCTTTGCGGCCCTGCGGAACATCGGCGCGACTTACCGCCGCATAGTGTGTACCGTTCCCGTTGCGTCCCATCGGAAGCACTCCCTCCCGGAAATCGTATCCGTATGAGCGAAATCCTAATCCAAGGAATCGTATGCTGCAACTAAAAATCTGCGAGAATCCTACGCATGGATGCGATCTGCCACAGATGCGTACATTAAGTTAAGCGTTTTCAGCAAGATACAGAGCCTGCATTGCGATAAAACCTGCTGAGACTCCACCCGTATTCTTGGTTCCACGCTAGCATAGTTAGCGGTATGGGTGCTGAGGGGCTCAGGAGGCGATGCTAGACAATCTATCTGATGCTCTCGAGAGGGGGAGCACCCAACCATGACTGCAGCTTCCAATGCCTAAGGACAAAAACGAGTTCGACCCCAACACGTTCCTCGCGACCATCGGCGCGGGCAGAAAATTTGTGCTCTTCCCGAAGAAACAGCCCATCTTCACGCAAGGGGATAAGGCCGATGCTGTGTTTTATATCCAGACGGGTAAGGTAAAACTCACCGTGGTCTCGAAGACCGGCAAGGAAGCCATGATCGGAATATTAGGTGAGAGAGACTTTTTCGGAGAAGGTTCCCTTGCAGGCCAGGCGCTCCGCATGGGTTCTGCAACCGCAATGACGGACTGTGCCGTTCTGCGAATCGAGAAGAAAGCCATGATGGAAGCGCTGCATCGCGAACACGAAGTTTCTGACATGTTCGTAGCGTATTTGCTAGCCCGGAATATTCGTTACGAAGAAGATCTGGTCGATCAGCTCTTCAATTCGAGCGAGAAGAGGCTGGCCCGGATCCTTTTGCTGCTGGCTCACTTCGGCAAGGAAGGCAAACCTGAGACTGTAATTCCCAAGATCAGTCAGGAGGCTCTTGCGGAAATGATCGGCACCACCCGCTCGAGGGTCAGCTTCTTCATGAACCGGTTCAGGAAAATGGGATTTATTCACTACAACGGCGGACTTCAGGTCCACACCTCTCTGCTCAATGTAGTTCTGCACGATTAAGCGCTTGCTGGTGTGCGGTCGTCAGATGACCCGTCCCGTTCGCGCTCGGCGCATCCCATTCAATTGGCAACAAATGACGAACTCGCGCCGGTTCAGTCGGCCCGCTTTGCCGATGGCCGCACGACAGGCAAATTGCTCCCACTTGCCGGATGTCAGTCTCCTTCGATATTTCATTCTCCCGGACCGCCACTGCTCCGGTGATGACGGGGCCGGCACACACGTCACAAGCGTAAGCGGACAAATGAAGATATTGTTTTCGCATGGATTTCCTCTCGCCCTAATACATCTGTCAAATCTTAAGCCTCTCGTGATGGGACTTCTGGTCAGTTTCGCTCGTTTTCCCAGCCCCGAAGAAGCTCTTGCCCATGCCGTCACCGCCGACTCGTGAGCAATTTTGGGCAGATTCCCGGGTAACCATTCCCTATAACTGACAAACATGGCAATCAACCCAACCCTCCTCTGCATACATCGGGACCCGGCGCAATTACGTTCCTTGCAGGAAAACGGATACCAACTGTTGACGGCAACCAATGGCCACGAGGGTCTACGGTTGTTTGCCTCCCTGCCTGTGGATGCAATTGTGCTCGATTATCACCTCGGACTTCTGGATGGCGCACTGGTTGCGAATGAGATCAAGCGGGTCCGGCCGACGATTCCCATCGTCATGCTGGCTGACGATCTGGAATTACCTGACGGCGCTTTGAAGTCAGTCGACGCGCTGGTCACGAAGTCCGACGGCGCCCACTTCCTGTGGGCAACCGTTCACTTTGTATTGAGTGTGAAGCCCGCCCGGAATCGCGAAGCAAAGCACGAGTCGCAGAGCAAACCGTCGCCTGACCCTAAGGACGCACCGTTTTCCGCAAGGGAGTGGAGAAATATTCGGACAGGAACAATCCGTTTCTGAGGTCGCGGCCCGAGGTGCTAGCCTTCAGATTGAACTTCGACGGCCGCTCACAAGGTTAATCACCAACACCACCAGGGCTACCACCAGCAACAGGTGAATCAGACCGCCGGCCACATGGAGACTGAAACCGAGAAGCCACAGGACTACCAGCACAACAAAAATTGTCCAAAGCATATTTGTTCTCCTTTGCTCATTTAAAATCTTGAAGCCTTATCCTTTCCGGTCAAGCGGCCCCGAACGACTTTCCGCACTCTAAACAAGATCGTCGGGATCGTGGGGTAATGAGCCCGCAGAAGGGACACATCCTTTGTGATCCGAAACCTTGAGTCGTTGGCTTGATGGTTCCGATCAGCCGCGACCAAGAAGCGGTGATGTTCGTAAGCCTTTTGCGAAAACGATCGCGGAGCCTACGAACTGTCATCGATCCCCCAACGCTCTTTTCTGCCTGTCAACCATGACAGGCCACGGGCAGCGATGCTGTGCAGGATTGCTCACAATCCAACCGAACTTCGAGTGGCATGGTGAAACCCGGCGAACTCCGCTCTTAAGGAGCAGACGGAAGTGAGCAATTCAGACCAGCTATTATTTCGGGCCTGAGCGATTATGGTTGGCAGAGACGAGCACTTCTTCTGTCTCTTTCAGGTCCTCTGAACTAAGTCAGCCCATCTGAAGTTCTCTCTCCTTAGTGCACCTCTTAGTTCACCCCCGAAAGGAACAATTTCATGAAAAAGACAATTTCAATCTTATTGATGAGCTTGCTAGGCACGGTTGGAACCTATGCATTTGCCGGCTCGGACCGCGAAGACACGGTCGAGCGCATGCAAAAGTCCGTGGACGTTCTGCAGTCGATCATGTCAACCCCCGATAAAGGCATTCCGGAAGAAGTGCTAAACGGTGCAAAGTGCATCGTCGTAGTGCCGAACTTGCTCAAAGGCGGCTTCATCTTCGGTGGAAAGCACGGCCGTGGTGTGGCTTCTTGCCGCACGCCGGAAGGCTGGAGCGCTCCCGCATTCGTTTCAATTGGCGGTGGGAGCTGGGGATTACAGATTGGCGTCGAAGGAGTGGATCTGGTCATGCTGGTCATGAACGACCGTGGCCTGCAGCATCTGCTTTCGACCAAGTTCGAACTTACCGGTGAAGGATCGGTTGCGGCTGGCCCAGTCGGCCGTCACACTTCCGCCGGAACTGACGTATTGCTGAACACTGAAGTGCTGACGTACTCGCGCTCGAAAGGCGTGTTCGCCGGCCTGACCTTGGAAGGTGCCGTAATCGAGCAGGATAACGACTCGACTCGCGCCATTTACGGCCACCACATGATGTTCCGCAACATTCTTTCGGGCCATGCGTCAACTCCCGCAGGTGGAGGCGCGTTTGTGAAGGCAGTGTCCGAAGCCGGCCACCAGGCCCACATCGCGGAAGCACGAGAAGACAACAAGCAGTAGTTGCATAGAAACTCATCAGAGACCGCATGTGTGGCTGGCCACGCCGCAGCCACACATGCCACATGATTAGTGTGTTTCGGAAACTCTTTACGAGTGGTCGCGTATCCAGAGCGCTCCGACAGGGGCGGCCTACACCGGCTCACTTCCGGCCGATTTTCCGGATGCTAGAAGGAAACCGCTACTGGTTCCCCTCTAAAGGTTCCTTTTCGCTTGTCTTTGGCCAACTGCACGGTGAAGGGCTTTGGTTCCGACGACAGCAAGCGCGAGCCAGGGGCAAGTTCGAGAGTTAGAGTCTTGCGTGCATCGTTCCAAGCCATCTGGATTCCTGTCCAATCTCCTTTGCGATAGTCGAAGGAAATGCCGTCGTCTTCGTACAGCAAGAACGAGACATCGGCGCCTGGGTAGATCATGATCGAAAGTGGCTCTGCGACTCTTTCGTCGACGAACTGCTTGACCGGACCGAGCGGCAGGATGGATCCCGCACGAACGAAAAGCGGCATCGTTTCGAGGTCCACCGGCCGGCTGATTTCGCGTCCGCCTTCAAAGCGTTCGCCAGTCCAGAAATCGTACCAAGGCGAGGCGGGGAGGTAGACTCTGCGAGTGGTTGCTCCCTTCTCGACGACCGGGGCAACCAGCACACTCCTGCCCCATAGATATTGGTCGCCGCACGCGACCGCCTTCGGGTCGTCGGGAAAGTGCAGCCAGAGCGGACGCATAATCGGCATCCCGGTAGTCGCGCATTCGCGCACCGCGCTGTAGAGATAGGGCAACATGCGGTAGCGCAGTTCGAGATATTTCCTGCAGATCGGCTCTACGCGCGCGTCGTGCAGCTGGCTGGGATCGGGAATGGCCGCGCCACTATAGTTGCTGATTTCTGCAGGACCCGCCTCTCCCGTGTTCCAACCCCAGGGAAGCCGCAATTTCCATGCGCGGCCATGACAGCGGAAAAGCGGACAGAATGCCCCGAACTGAAACCAACGCACGTACAGCTCTGCAGTGAACTCCGGTGTGGGAACAAACCCTCCAATGTCCGTACCCCAATACGGAATGCCGCTCAGCGCGGTATTTAAGCCGATGGGGATTTGAGTCTTCAGCGTTTCCCATTTGGAGTAGACATCGCCGGACCAGAGGAACGAAGCATATCGCTGCATGCCCGCATAGCCATTGCGATGCAGAGCATAAGGGCGCTGATTCGGCCGATCCATTTGCGGGCCCTCCCAGTACAGGCGATTTCTGACCAGCCGGGAAGCGATATCGAGCGGATCTCCTTCATCCGGCCACCAACCGTCGACGCCCAGGGCAAAATCCTTGCGGTGTGCATCCCAGTGACAACTAGCTTCTTCTTCGTCGAAGCGCGTGAGGTTGCACGGATCCTGAACCGTCCCGCGGAGTTTGCCGGAGAGAATTACTACATGTACCACGGCGCGAAAATTCTGCTCGTGCAACTCGTTCAGCATTTGTTTCGGGTCGGGAAACACGCGAGAATTCCAGACAAATGAACCGTTTTCCGTGTTCCATCCCGAGGGGCAGAAACCCGTTCCCAGATAAATCAAAGCGTCGCAAGGTAACTTTTTTTCACGAAAGGTTTTGGCCTCGGCGAGCACTTCCTCACGGCTGGCGAGCGTGCGATGAGATTGCTGATAGCCAAGACTCCACAATGGAGGCATCTCGGCATGGCCCGTGATGCGCGCGTATTCGGACATAATTGTGGACGGGTCGGGCGAAGCGACGAAAAACAGATCGAGCGGAAGCGCGGCACTTCGACTTGCGGGCTGAAACTTAGCCTGAGCTCCGGTGAGGTCAAAGGTGCCGAAGGGTTGGTGAAAAAAAATCGCCCATCCGGATGCTCCGATTATCCATGGAATGGGAACCCGGCCACCGTGTGTAGCGAGTCTATAACCGCCTTGTCCGCTGCGCATTGGGTCGGCTGAGCCGCGACGGTCGAATTGAGGTCCACCCTCTCCTAAACCGAACAACGGCGAGCTTCCACTCAGAAACGACAAGACGCCGGTGCTCTCGTCCCAGTCGAACTGCTGAATAACATTTCCGAGTTCGTTGGTGACTGTGACCCTGACTGGGTGGAAGGAAGCTTTCACCTGCAAAGTCCCCAGGATAACTTCGTGGGCAGGTACCGCGCGCAGCGTGGCCACAGGAGCGCCCCAGGATTCCTGCACGAGGGACCCGTCAACAGGTATCGATCTCTCCGAGCCGTTGTTCGAGGGAAACATGCTCAGCCGGAAGGTGTGAGCGCTGACTGAGGAGATCTCTATCTCTACCTGCTGCTCCGTGGCGGATATGGTCTCCTCGGCTGTTTCCTGCCTGGGAGGAATGACTAAGGCAGTGGACGCGGCTATTAAACCTTTCAAAACTTCCCGGCGATTCCATGGCTCGCTCATAACGGGTTGACCTGATTCCAGACCAGCCATTGTAATGGAGGGAGACGAATCAAGAAAACGTTTACCATGTTTGCGCGTATAATCCTGATGCGGTGGAACCGCTCGGGCCGGAGAAAGAACACTTTGCGGTGGCGAATCGCCATTTTAGTCAGCGGCGCGATCGCAGTCAGCTACCTTGACCGTCAGACCTTGCCGGTCGCGATCAAAGCCATCAGCAAGGATATTCCTCTGACCAACGGGCAGTTCTCCGATCTCCAGTCTGCATTTTTGTTTTCCTATGCGCTGATGTATGCCGGGGGCGGTAAATTAGTGGACTTCCTTGGAACTCATCGCGGTTTCACGGCGATTATGTTGTTCTGGTCGCTGGCTTGCGCCAGCCATGCCCTTGCTACCAGTTTTGTATTGCTCCTGACGAGTAGATTCCTCCTGGGCATGGGCGAGGGTGGTGGCTTCCCGGCTGCGACCCGGGCGGTCGCCGAATGGTTTCCAACCAAAGAGCGTGCCACTGCGATGGGCATCATCAACGCGGGGACGGCAGTGGGAGCGGTAGCCGCTCCTCCCTTAATCGCCGTCGTTCTGGGCTATACGAACTGGCGGTGGATATTCGTTGTCGCCGGTGGGATCGGGTTGCTCTGGGCTGCATGGTGGAATTGGAGTTACCGTTCTCCACAAGAGATCTCGGCTCCGCTTGGCGCGGGTGATTATGCACCTAAACTTCAGCCAGCGGGCGTACTCCCGTGGGCTCGATTGCTCAGCCTCCGTGAAACCTGGGGACTTCTGAGTGCCAAGTTCCTCAGCGATGCGGCTTGGTTTTTCTATCTATTCTGGCTCCCGAAATATCTTTACGACGCTCGCGCCTTTGACATTAAGGCAGTTGGCACGTTCGCCTGGATGCCGAGCGCCGCGGCGGGTGTCGGGTGTCTGCTGGGTGGAGGCTTCTCGAGCTACTTGCTGCGGCGCCACCTTTCACTCGGCACCGCACGGAAATTAGCGCTGGGCCTCAGCGCCGCGCTAATGCCTCTTGTCATACTCGTTCCCCACGTTGCTGTGTCGTGGGCCATCTCGCTGTTCTGCCTCGCTTACTTCGGGCAGCAATCGTGGTCGACGCTGGTAATGGTGCTGCCCACGGATCTCTTCCCGCAGAACATTGTCGGCTCAGTGGCCGGATTGGTAGGTTTTGGGGGAGCGATGGGTGGAATTGTTTTTGGCGAGATAGCGGGCTACCTACTGGACCACGGCTTCGGTTACGGCGTCGTGTTCGCCGTCGCGGGCACGCTTCATGTTACGGCGTTCTTGATTATTCTCGCTGCTATTCCCGCGGTACAGCCTTTGTCCCTGGAAAGGAAGTTTAGTTACGGGGAAGCTTAATGAGAATCACCGAGATTCGAACTCGCGTCCTGCGATGGATTGGAAAAACCATTCCCCTACCTCCTCACTTTTGCACCAATCCCATGGATCTTTTGCAACTACCGGAAGCATCCATGCAGACGTTTACCTTCCACGGATGGCTGGTGGTGGAAGTGTTTACCAATGACGGCCTCGTGGGGTTGGGCAATGCAGCTGTCGCTCCTCAAGTAACAAAACAGGTCATCGATCTTTATCTGAAACCTCTTTTGATCGGGCAGGATCCGTGGGATATCGAACGCCTGTGGCAGCACATGTATCGCAAAACCATGGCGTTTGGCCGCAAAGGAATCGGCATGGTTGCGATCAGCGCAATCGATATCGCATTGTGGGACCTGCTCGGCAAATCTTCCAAGCAACCCGTGTACCGCTTGCTTGGAGGCCGGACGAAGGCGCGCATTCCGGTTTACGCCTCGCGCCTTTACAGTGTGGAATTGAGCCAGCTAGCGCGGGAGGCAAAGTGCTACAAAGCGGAAGGCTACCAGGCGATGAAGCTTCGCTTCGGATGGGGGCCTGCGGACGGCGCTCGAGGCATGCATCGCAATGTCGAACTGGTTCGAACCATCCGCGAGAGCGTCGGCGACGAAATCGACGTCATGGCGGACGCTTACATGGGCTGGACTCTCGACTACGCGAAGCGCATGTTGCCATTGCTGGAACCCTTTGGTCTTCGCTGGCTGGAAGAGCCAGTAATCCCTGACGATATTCATGGTTATGCCGAGTTGAAATCCTACGGACGAATTCCGATCGCGGGCGGCGAACATGAATTCACGCTTTACGGCTTCCGAGATCTCCTGGAGGCTCATGCATTGGATTACATCCAGTTCGATACCAACCGTGTGGGCGGTATCACGCAGGCTCGCAAGATCGCGGCCTTGGCGGAAGCCTTTTCTGTTCCTGTAATTCCTCATGCTGGCCAGATGCACAATTATCACCTCGTCATGGCCAGCTTGAATTCTCCGATGGCGGAATATTTTCCCATTGTCGATGTGGAAGTGGGCAATGAACTTTTCTGGTACATCTTTCAGGGAGAACCCAGGGCAAAAGACGGCTGCATCGATCTTGACGACGACACTACAGGTCTGGGCCTGACTCTCAACGAATCCGGTCTCGACCGATTCGAAGTGTTCGAATGAACTTTCGCGCGCGAAAGAGCCGATGACGACCAAGACTTTTCGGCATGTAATTTCGGTGGGATGAGTGACCTATGTCAAAGCCGCACGTTGCAATCCTAGGACTGGGTATCATGGGATCGGGCATGGCCCGGCGCCTGCTCTCGGCAAACTTTCCTCTTGCGGTCTACAACCGGAATCGAGCCAAGTGTGCTTGCTTCGGAGCCGATGGGGCGTTCGTAGCTGAGTCGCCGCGCGAGGCGGCTTCCCATGCCGAGATAATTCTTAGCATGGTAGCGGACGATGCCGCTTCCCGGCATATGTGGCTGGGGGAAAACGGAGCATTGGCCGGGGCCTCTGGCAGTTCGGTCTTGATCGAATCGAGCACCCTGAGCATCGGGTGGATCAAGGAGCTTGAGGCAGCCGCAGCTCAAGTTGGCTGCGAATTCCTGGACGCGCCGGTCACGGGCACCAAGCCTCATGCCGCATCTGGACAGCTACTTTTTCTGGTCGGAGGATCCGCGGATGCGCTGGATGCCGCTCGTCCTGTGTTCTCGGTGCTGGGCCGCGATGTGGTCCATTTAGGCACGAGCGGAAGCGGCGCTCTCATGAAACTCGTAAACAATTTCATGTGCGGAGTGCAGGCGGCGTCTTTCGCAGAGGCTTTGTCCCTGATCGATGCTGGCGGACTCGATCGTCAACAAGCCTTGTCCATCCTCGCGGCAGGCGCGCCTGGAAGCGGAATCGTCAAGAGAATGGCTGACCAACTGGCGGCAGATGACTCCACTCCGAATTTTGCGCTGCGCTGGATGGCTAAAGATCTCGCCTATGCAATCCGAAGTGGCTCCGCCCGAAGAATCTCGCTGCAAACCGCAGTCGCCGCGCTTTCCGTGTTCGAGAACGCGATTGCGGAAGGCCACGGCGACGAAGACTTTTCGGCCGTCGCAAAAGTCGCGCGAAAGATGGTGAACTCGTGATTTGGAAAAGATGAACGAACCCTCGAGATTTGCTTTTCGCGGGTGCTTATCTGTTTGATTTTGCCTCCCGATCTACTCAGGGACGACCAGCGTCTGGGAACCTGATTCTTAATCCGACCCCGCACTCTTAAGTCTGGCAAACGCTTTCTATGCCAAAGGAAGCGGGCCGGGTATGCGCTGCAGCTATGGTAAGATGCTTGCCGTAAAGGCTTTTGCACGCAACTCCATGGACATCCGTGAGATCGCGCGGAGAGCGAAAGTTTCCACTGCCACCGTATCCAGAGCAATCAACCGTATTCCCACGGTCGATCCACAGCTGGCCAAGCGAGTCTGGAAGGTGGTGGAGGAGCTTGGCTACTATCCCAACACCCAGGCGCGGGCGCTGGTTTCGGGACGCAGTCGGCTGTTCGGGTTAATTGTCTCCGAGATCACCAACCCATTTTTCCCGGAAATTGTCCAGACCTTCGAAAATCAGGCGGTCGAGAGCAACTACGAGATTCTCGTGACCTCCACCGTCCACGACCCGAAACGGATGGAATCGTCGGTCCGGCGCATGATCGAGCGGCGCGTAGATGGAGTTGCGATCCTGACCTTTGGTATGGAAGAAACCCTGATCGAACACCTCCGTTTTCGTAAGGTGCCCCTGGTGTTCGTTGACGTGGGACCGGACGTGCCGGGGATTGCGAATATCCGGATCAACTATCGGAATGGAATCCGGCAGGCGGTACAGCACCTGGCCGCGCTCCGGCACACGCGAATTGCCTTCATTACGGGTCCGTTACATTTAAAGTCTGCACTGGCACGGCGGGAAGCTTTCAAATTGTCGATGACGGAAATTGGACTCTCGCCAGAGCTGATCGTGGTGGGAGATCACAGGATGGAGGGCGGGATGCGAGCGCTGGTGGAGCTTAACGCTCTCAGCAATCGCCCCACTGCGGTGCTGTGCTCCAACGACATGACGGCGATTGGAGTTTTGCGGGAAGCATACGACCACGACATCCGAGTCCCAAATGACCTGTCGGTCGTCGGATTCGACGACATTCGCATGGCTGAATTTACAATCCCCCCACTTACGACGGTGCAGATGTCGCAACACGAGTTGGCCAAAATCGCCTTCCGAGCGCTGTTGAACGAAGTGGAATGCGATCCTCCCTCGCAGCACCACACGTACGAGCTAAATACAAGCCTGGTGCTGAGACGGTCTACGGCTCTGGCCCCAACCGGAGGATCCCGACCGACGCCGCTCAAAGCGAACCGGGTCCGGGGATCGGGTAAGATCGCTGCGCCGGGTTTGCGCTAGCGAACTCGGTCCGGGTTCTGGTTTTTCAGAAGCGACCCCCGAGGACAGCACGAGGGACCCCCCGCGCGAGGGAAGAACAGGGTTGCAATTCCGCAGACGGGGGAATACCCTAGGTTTCGTTTATTTTGAGTAAACGATTACCGTGCTGTAGAATGGGGCGTGGGGGCCCCAAGGTAGCTGGCACTTCCGGTAAAGTGTACAACAAAAACCATGCTAGAGCGTCTACGGGAAGAAGTCCTAGAGGCCAACTTAGAGTTGGTGCGCCAAGGCCTCGTGTTGTACACCTTTGGCAATGTCAGCGGCATTGCCCGCGAAAAGGGCCTGGTCGTGATCAAGCCCAGCGGTGTGCCTTATGAGGAGATGAAGCCAGAACACTTGGTGGTGACCGACTTGGAGGGACATGTCGTGGAAGGAAAACTGCGGCCGTCCTCCGATCTGCCCACTCATCTGGTGTTGTACAACTACTTTGCCGAAATCGGCGGGGTTGCTCACTCACACTCTGCATACGCGACTGCCTGGGCGCAGGCCCGCAAGCCCATCCCATGTTTCGGCACGACTCACGCGGACTATTTCCACGGTCCGGTGCCCGTGACTTCTGAGATGACCGATCCTGAGATTGCAGAAGACTACGAGAAGAATACTGGTCACGTGATCGTGCGGGCTCTACAAAAAAACAGTGCCGACGCGTACCCCGGAGTTTTGGTGGCGAATCACGGACCCTTCGCCTGGGGCGAGGACGCGGCGGACGCGGCCCATCACGCTGCCATCCTCGAATCGATTGCGCGGATAGCATACTTCACGATGGCGATCGATGCGGGGGCAAAGCCCGCCGGACGGGCGCTGCGCGATAAGCATTACTTCCGAAAGCATGGTGGGAATGCATATTACGGGCAAACGAAGAACAAGCAATAAGTACGGCTGAATCGATTTTGGTATTTCGAAGCAGGGAGTTTTATGGGGAACAAGAAAATGACGATGGGGTTGATCGTGGGCAACCGCGGATTCTTCCCCGATCATCTGGCGAAGAGCGGGCGCGAGGAGATGCTGCGAGTGCTGGGCGAAGCCGGCATCGAAATTGTGGCTCTGACTCCAGAACAGAGTAAACACGGAGCGGTAGAGACGCGGGAAGAATCGCGACGTTGCGCTGATTTGTTCAAGGGAAATCGCGAGCGCATCGACGGAGTCATTGTCACGCTGCCGAACTTCGGAGAAGAGCGCGCCATCGCCGATGCCTTGCGCCTAGCCGATCTGCACGTACCCGTGCTGATTCAAGCCACACCCGACGACCCCAGAAAGATGACCATCGCGTCCCGTCGCGACAGCTTTTGCGGCAAAATGTCGGCCTGCAACAATCTCCGCCAGTACGGGATCCCCTACTCCATCACGACACTGCATACCGAGAGTCCCGACTCGCCCGAGTTCGCCCATGACCTGGAGTGGTTCGCCGCGGTCTGCCGGGTGGTGAAGGGATTTCGCAACCTGCGAGTCGGAGCCATTGGCGCGCGCCCGGCGGCGTTCAACACCGTCCGCTACAGCGAGAAAATTCTGGAGTCGCAGGGCATTTCCATCGAGACCCTCGATCTCTCCGAAGTTCTCGGACGCATCGAGCGCATGAAAGACAATGACGATCACGCACAGGTAAAGCTCGCGGCTATCCACAAGTACGTGGATGCAAGCAGCGTACCGCCGGCGGCGCTGTTAAAGATGGCGAAGCTTGGTGCGGTTGTCGACCAGTGGATGGCAGCAACCGAGGTCACCATCAGCGCCGTACAGTGCTGGACTTCGATCGAAGAAAATCTGGGCGTGGTCCCCTGCACCGTAATGAGCATGATGAGCAACGAACTGCTTTCGAGCGCCTGCGAAGTGGACATTTGCGGTGTGCTGGGAATGCACGCCCTGCAACTTGCCTCCGGCTCACCTTCGGCTCTGCTCGATTGGAACAATAACTACGGATCTGATCCGAACAAAGCGGTCTGCTTCCACTGCTCGAACCTGCCGAAACATTTTTTTCGCTCGGTGAAAATGGATTTTCAAGAGATCATCGCCGGCACAGTGGGCAAGGAAAACACATTCGGCACCTGCGTCGGGCTCATCAAACCGGAGAAGATGAGCTTCGCGCGGTTCTCCACCGACGACACTTCTGGCAAGATGCGGGGATACGTGGGCGAAGGCCGATTCACCGACGACCCGCTGAATACCTTCGGCGGCGCGGGCGTGGTCGAAATTCAAAAGCTGCAGAAACTTCTACGTTTCATCTGTGAGCGTGGCTTCGAACATCACGTTGCTGCCAATCTGTCCACTGTCGCCTCGGCTGTATATGAAGCCAGTACGTGTTATCTGGGCTGGGACATGCATTATCACAGCAGCGAAAATGGAGCCTGCTGATGGCGATCGTGGCCGGGGTCGACTTCGGAACCCTGAGTGTTCGTGTTTCTCTGGTTGACAGCGAACGCGGCCTGATCGACTCCGCCAGTGCCGAGTACCCTCTGCACCGCAAACGCGAAGACCCCGAATTCGCCACTCAATCGCACGACGATCACATGCGTGCACTGGCCGCTGCCACTCGCGAGGTTTTGAAGAAGACCGGCATTGCGGGCGGTCAAGTGCAGGCCATCGCGCTCGACACGACTGGCTCATCGGTGATTCCCGTCGGAAAAGATCTTCAACCGCTGGGCGAGTACTACTTGTGGTGCGATCACCGCGCTAAAGGCGAAGCGGCTGAGATCACTCGAGCGGCGCATCGAGAGGGTTTGGAAGCCATTCAGTGGTGCGGCGGCGTCTACTCCTCGGAGTGGGGATTTTCCAAGCTGCTCCACTGGCTGCGACACAACCCCGAGAAGCGATCGGAGTTTGCCTCCGCATTCGAACACTGCGACATGGTGGCAGCTACGCTCAGCGATATCACCGATCCTAAGAAAGTAAAGCGCAGCATCTGTGCGATGGGCCACAAGTGGCTCTGGAATGCGCAATTGGGCGGCCTTCCGCCGGAAGGTTTTCTGGTCAAAGTCGATCCTCTATTGCACGGGGTCCGCGGCAAACTCGATGGTGAGTACGTTACCTCCGATCACATCGCTGGCAGGCTCTCTCCATCATGGGCGGAAAAGCTGGGTCTCAAGGCTGGGATTCCGATTCCAGTTGGCGCGTTCGACGCGCATTGGGATGCGATCGGCGCAGGTTGCCGAACCGATGACATGGTGAATGTAATCGGTACCTCTACGTGTATTATCGGAATCACTCCGTCGGTGAACCTGGTGCCGGGAGTTTGCGGAGTGGTGCAAGGCAGCGTGCATCCCTTGCGTACGGGCATCGAAGCTGGACTCTCCGCCGTCGGGGACATCTTCAATGCCATCGCTTCTCGCGCCGGAACCGATGTAAAGACGTTGAGCGCCGGCCTCGAGACATATCGAGCGGGACAAACCGGCCTGCTACGCATGACGTGGGATAACGGCGACCGCACTGTGCTGGTAAATCCCAACCTCCGCGGGGTTACGCTGGGATGGAACCTGCAGAGCACCGCTCAGGATGAACTCTTTGCTGCCATCGAAGGCACAGCGTTCCATACCCGAGTCATTCTGGATCGCATGGCCGGGCATGGCGTGCACATCAAACGCGTGATCAACGCCGGCGGCATTCCGCAAAAAAACGATACGCTGAACCAGGTGTATGCCAACGTACTGGGTCGCCCCGTGCTGGTTCCGAGCAAGAGCGTGGTGAGTCTAGGGTCGGCAATCTTTGCGTTTATGGCTGCAGGCACATTCAGGAGCATCGAGGAAGCGCAGGACAAGATTTGTCCCACGCATCGGGTGTTTCTGCCGGAGAACTCGGCGCAGCAGATTTACGACGATCTATATCCTTTATACAGTCAGTTATATTTCACGTTGGGTCAGGGTGGCAGTAACGGTCTGGGAGACATCCTGCCGAAATTGATTGCAGTCGCCGCGTCTTCAATGGGCCAAAGCATGGAACAGTGACAGAATTAAGGAGTGGCAAATGAGCATGGCTTTTCAGAGAGTCCTGCGAACCATCGCGATCAGCGGGTTGTGGTTGGCCCTGTTTTCCGTGACCACGGAGGCTAAGACGAGAGTGACGAGCGAGGCTTTTGGGAAGATGCCGGATGGGACGCCGGTAGGGCTCGTGCATTGGGATCTGCGTGAGTCCATGCGAGAAACTGATATCGAAGTGATTCTGCAGCGAGCCAAGGAGAAGTACCCGGAAGCGAAGCCACGCTTCATCTCGGACAATGGTCCGCAGTTTATTGCCCCGCGACTTCAAGGAGTTCATTCGCATCTCGGGCATGACGCAGGTATACGAACCTCGCCTAACTACCCGCAATCGAATGGCAAGCTGCAACGTTGGCACAAGCGGCTGAAAAGCGAATGCATTCGACCGGGGACGCCGCTGTCGCTGGAAGATGCGAAACGCCTGATTCAACAGTATGTGGACCGATACAACTGTCTCCGGCTGCACAGCGCGATCGGTTAGGTGACGCCGAAGGACAAGCTCGCCGGGCATCAGCAGGAGATTCAAGCCGAGCGGGATCGGAAGTTGGACGCGGCGAAGGAACAGCGGAGGAATCGCCGCCAGCGGGCGGCGTGATGGATGAAACGGATTGCTCCCGGTTGGCCGACAATGCAGAATTAACTCAGCGGCAAGGCCAAGCATATATTCAACGAAGCGAATCGCCGCGTTCTCCTGAGGAGTCCTTGATCTCGGTACACGCGCGGCGGTGGAAGGTTCGCCTAGCGTTCGGCAAAGCGCGGCTCACTGATAGGCGCGCCGGCCGGTGATGCTTGTTTTGCCGGGAGGAGTGCAAGCAGCGCGACTCCAATCGCGACAAAGATCACAATGTCCTGGGGACTA
>Ga0074045_10002467_pt1 | contig 17128 bp, 11 predicted proteins | sample BogForMeECP23OM2_FD_94442 | JGI IMG/M metagenome (GOLD analysis project Ga0074045, IMG submission 94442) | Bog forest soil microbial communities from Calvert Island, British Columbia, Canada - Bog Forest MetaG ECP23OM2 | ecosystem: Environmental > Terrestrial > Soil > Wetlands ...
ACCTTGACTCCAAAAAATGGGAGCTATACGATCGCGAAAGTGTATAACTCAATCTCATTCCCGGGGACCGGAGTAATATGCGAATCGTGGATAACGGTAACGAAGAAAAGAACTTCGTGGAGTTTCGCCGCAAGGTACGGGAGGCTGAAGTGCTTTCGGCGGCGATGGAGCACCTGCTGCAGTCGTTGAACTTCAGTGGCCGGGTAAGTGTAGTAGTGCAGAATGGCCGGGTTCTGAAATCGGGCTACGAAGAAGGATTTTTCCGGCAACGCGAAACCGGCTCGATGAGAGAACGCGGCCCAGTCGCCGAACCCTAGAGAGCTCATAACAAGACAGTTCGACCGGCGCGTCCACAACTAAATAGCTCAAGCAGGCCATCGTAAAGAGAAACGAGCCCTGCGTTCGGTTTACCGCTGATCAGCGGCATCCGGCGCAGGGCTTTTTTTCTGCGCGACAAACAGAGCAGGAACTCAGGAGGAGCGATGAAAACGAAGGCGAAGAAGAGCAGTCCCACGAAGGAGTTGAGCTTCGAGCTGAAGTATTGCGAATGCTGCGGCGGTTTGTGGCTGCGTCCGGCAGGCGGGGGCCAAACCTATTGCGTGGGTTGCGCGCGTCAAATGGCCGAATTGCCGGCGCCTTCAGACAGACCGGAAACCGCGAGGATGCATCGAGGACCGCGATGGCGAGTGGTTGAGCGTGCGGGCAGCGACGGTGACAAGGCAATGGATGTGGATGTGGCGGGAGGTGGGGCGTGAGCGGTCTGGTGGGATGGATCGCGGCCGTGGCGGAGGGCCGAGATACGACGGGAGTCTCGCCTAGCGATAGCCAGGTGGCTGGGGTGCAGGAAGGGGAAGCCCGTATCAGCGAGGTTTCGGCGGGCAGCGCCTCGCCAGGCGCGAGTCTGCAAGAGTTGCCGGCACATGCTCTTCCGGCCGATGACTTTCCTCAACGAGGGCAGGTTTTTGATGAAGCGCGGATGGGCGGCGCACCGAATAGCTATTGGGACCGGGATCCGGATCTGTGGATGTACCGGAAGAAGACCACGTCTTTGTTGCGGCGCTACATGCGATGGTCGCTGGAGGCGGGGCGATTGCCGTCGCTGCTGGGGCGGGAATTGTTTCGGGCAAAGATAACCGCGTATACGGCGACCACGTTTGAAGACCGGGTGATCTTTATTCACGACGTGGAGCGATGTTTGGAGCAACTGGCAAGTTTCGATCGCGAGATCGTCGCACGCGTGGTGCTGCAGGAACATGAACATCCGCAAGCGGCGAGGATTCTGCACTGCACTCGCAGAACGATCGAAAGGAGATTGCCGGAAGTGCTGGACGAGCTCAGCGAAGCGTTTCTCAAGGCACGGCTGCTGGAGCCGCTGCCCGAAGTGAAAGAGGAGGCGCCGTGAGTCGAAGGGTGCTTACCGTTGCGGCCGTGGTGCTGGGTTTATACATGGCGGGATGCATCGCTCTTACCCACGGTGCAAAGGGCTTTTACCAACGATTTCCTGTTCCTGGGACATCGACATCGCGAGACTCAGGCGTTCCCTCAGGGAGCCACGAAGGTGAGATGGATCCAGAGGTTGAGCTCTACGTGGAGGACGCAACTGCTATTCTGGTCGGAGTGTCGAGCTCGTTTTTTGCTTTCTGGAGGTTGCAGTATGGAGTAAAGCGCCGGGGGCGGAATATCCTGCTGCTGGTTTTGGCGTTTTCGTTCGTGATCTGCGTGTACGGTTTCGGTTTGCTGCTGGAACTGGCTGCGGGGGTTTGAGGGAGATTCAAGCGAAGTCCCAAAAATGTTGTCAAGAGGGGAGAGAGGGTGGTTTTTTGCGGAAGTGATTGAAAACGAAACGAAAATAAATGTGCAATCTATGTCACTTTTACCCTATGCAATATGATATAATGGTTTTGTAGAGTAAAGAAATAAGCAATAGTTCAATGAGGCGCACCAGATGGTGCGCCTTTTGTTTTTTGGGCGGTAGCGGTGATCTGCACGGGGAGTGTTTCGAAGCGTGCTGGTCTCGGGAAGTGGCTGTGGAAAACGTTGTCAAGAGGGGATAGAGGGTGGTCTTTGCGGAAGTGATTGAAAACGAAACGAAAATAAATGTTCAATCTATGTCACTTTTACCCTATGCAATATGATATAATGGTTTTATAGAGTAAAGAAATAAGCAATAGTATCGGAAACTTAAAGGCGCGCTGAAGAGCGCGCCTTTTGTGTTTTCGCAGGCAAAGTTGTGCTGCATCGCAGCTTCACGCACTGGCGGCGTGGAATCCTGCGGGCGAAGCCGCGGCTATGGAATCAATGAAAGAACCGCGGCGGAAGCCGGGATTCGGGTGGTCACGCCTATGGTTCGTGAAAAGGGCGGTGAGTATGAAGAAGACAAAAGGGAAGAACAAGGGCGCAGCGAAGAAATCCGCGAAGAATAACGGAGGAAAGACGCAGAAGCCGGTTGACCTGGCGCAGGTGCGGGGCGACATAGCCAACCTTGTGGGGGACTCGGCGGCCGACATTGCAATCGAGGTGATCAAAGTTGCGAAGACCGGTCAACTGGCGCAGGTAAAATATCTGTTTGAAGTAGCGGGGTTGTATCCCGCGACTGAGGGGACCGCTGCGACTCAGCCGCAGGAGGGTTCGCTGGCGCACACGCTGTTGAGGCGGATGGGTTTACCCCTTGAACCGGTGATTCGCGATGAAGATCTGGAACCGGCTGCGGCGGCGGGGGAGGGGAAAGTTATTGTCATCAAGACGAGTCCGGCGAAAGTTTCGGAGTCGGAGGATGATGCGGGAGACGAGGTCAAAGCCGAGCAAGAGGCGCAAGAGGGCCGCGCCCTTTCAAAACCAATAGAACCGAATTCTTCAACGTCTGTGAAGGGCGGGGAGGATACCGTAGAATGAAGCGGAGTTGCGGCACGGGAGAGATGGGCTGGCCGGCCGGATTGTCGATATTCGTGGTGGCCGGCTCTCCCCGCAAGATTCGGACGGATAGAAATATCCGCCTTACAGGACGCCGGATGGGGATCGACATTACGTGGCTGACCGACCGGATTGCGGTCGGGGGAGGAATCTGGACGGCGGATAATATGGCAGCGGTATCGCGGGCGGGTATTACGCACATCATCGACATGCAGATCGAGTTTGACGACAGGCCGCTGGCGGAACCCTACGAGATCGAGGTTTGCTGGAATCCGGTGGACGATGATTTTGAGGCGAAGCCTCCGGAGGTATTCGAGCGGGGAGTGGAGTTCGCGCTTAGCGCGTTGAAGGAGCCGGAGTCGAAGCTGTTGGTGCACTGCGCGGCTGGAGTACACCGAGCGCCAATGATGACTCTAGCTCTAATGGGGGTATTGGGGTGGACGGTGGAAGATGCCATGGACTTGATTGAGACGCGACGGCCGGCCGCAGACTTTGCCGACGTTTACGTGCGCAGCGTGGAGAATTTCTTGAACGGACGAGGCTGAGGTTCGGCCGGGACTGGATTGGATGAACGAAGGGAAGCTTGAACGGACGAAGGACAGGAAGTATCACTAAGGTTTCCATGCCCCAATCTTAGGTGAGTTGAGGAGGAAGTATGTTTGAAAGATGCCGCCCGTGGGGGCGGATTTTTTGTTTGGTGCTGATGGTGGGGATAGCGGGACCGGGTGTGAGGCTTTTGGCTAGTGAAGGCGCTGCCGCGGGGAGCGGGGCGAGAGCGAGTGCGCGTGCGGCTTTGCCAGCGGCACAGAGCGGACCGGCGCTGACGAGCGTGGTGGACACGGTGTACCGGGCGGATGGGAGTGCGGCGCAAGGAGTTCTGGTGATCACGTGGCCGGCCTTTGTGACGGCGGCGGGGACGGCGGTGGCGGCGGGGGCACTGAATGTGACACTGGGAACGAACGGGGCTTTGAATGTGGCGCTGGCGTCGAATGCTGGGGCGAATCCTCCGGGCGTCTATTACACGGTGGTGTACCAGCTGGGACCGGGCGAAGTACGAACCGAATACTGGGTGGTGCCGACGAGTTCTCCGGCGGACCTGGCGGAGGTGCGGACGACGCCGGGAGCAGGAACAGCGGCTCCGGCAGCATCGGAGCAGTACGTGAACACGGCGCTGGCGGGGAAGGCGAATGACAATGCAGTAGTCCACCTGGCGGGGACGGAGACGGTTACGGGAGCCAAAGTTTTCTCGGTGCCACCGAATGTGCCGACACCTGTGGGGACAAGTGATGTGACAAACAAGGCGTACGTGGATGCGTCGATTGCCACGGTGGGAGCGGGGAATTACTTGCCGACAGCGGGTGGAGCTATGACCGGACCGCTTACGTTGAGTGGCAATCCTACGGCCCCATTGCAGGCGGCGGCGAAGCAGTATGTGGATGCGACGGCAGCGGCGAAGGCGAACCTGGTGACCGGGTTGGTGCCGACGAACGAGTTGGGAAGCGGGACGGCGTCGGCATTGAACTGTTTGCTGGGAAATGGAACATGGGGACCATGCGGATCGAGCGCCAATGCGACGGCGATTCAGAGTGTTCCGGTGGTTGCTACGGCTCCAGCGAACGGGCAGGTGCTGACATACTCGTCGACTTCTGGACAGTATGCGCCAGCGACGCCGAGTGGGGGGATCGGAGGCCTGTCGGTGAGTCCGGTGGCGAGTCAGAACATTGTGCAGCCGGCGAATACACAGACCGGCACAAACAATTTCAACGCGATCCGATACGTGACGGTGTCAGACAACTGGAGTTCGACCGGGTTCAGCATCACGGGAAGTCCGGCAACAGTGACGCTGACGCCGTGTCCTCTGGGGATCGATACCAGCGGGCTGGGAATGTATTTCGTTTACATCGCGCAGGGGGCAACGACGGAGATTCAGCAGGTCACGGGCGGGACGTGCAGCAGCGGGGCGGCTTCGGGAACGATCATTTTCAATGCGACAAATACCTATACCAGCGCCACAATCAGCAGCGCCTCTTCGGGAGTTCAGGAAGCCATCAATGACGGGTGCGGAACAGGTGCCGCGGCTGCTAATTGCCGCATCGTTCTGCCGCCCACGGGGGCTGCCTCAAACGCTTTGGTTATTCGCGGGACGGTTTTTGAGCATTGTTCGCGTTGCCTGGTGGAAGGCAATGGAACTTTGCTGTACACGTACACGAGAGACCGTGCATGGATGCTGGGCTCAGCGACGATCGGTTATCAGAACGTCGCGCTCAAGGGGATTACGTTTTCCTCTGCGATTCAGGTGGACGGCTGTCTGGTGACGAATACGGCCGAAGGCTCGAGTCAGGCCACGATCACGGTGGCTTCGGGGTGCTCGAACCTGAAGACCGGCGACATTGCGAACATCAGTTTCACCGATTCTTTGAGTTTCTGGGGGAACCACGGTCCCATCACGGTTTCGGGAACGACGATCACGTACAGCCACACGGGGACGATCCCTTCGGAACCTTCCCCCGGTTCGATCGCGATTCAAAACGCGGCGATTGAAGACAATTCTCTCAATATTGGGTTGATGGAAAACATTGACACTATTGTTGCGGCCGGGGGCAGGTACAACAATTTTTTTGTGCTTAACAACGATCAGTCAGCTACGATCCGGAACTTCAACGCAGCTTCGGCGATTGAGTGCACGGTGAACTATTGTGGATCGTTCGTGTATTCGGGAGGGAGCACGCAGGCGGCGCCGGTTATCTGGATCGACAAAATGAATCTCAGCCCGCAGTGCGCCGGGAACGGAATCACGGTCTACGCAAACAACAGCGTGCGTATTTCGGATAGCGTGATTCAGGGCTTTGGGATGTGGGGAATCAATACACAAACGATTCTGGGCAGCTTCGGAGGAACGCAGTTGGAAAATGTTTACTGGGAGGAGGGTGGAGGGCCGTGCGTTCATCCGTATGAGGGAAGTTATTTCAGCGCTGCGGGAATCATCTTCCAGGGGGGGCAGCAGCTTACGATTGCTGGTGGAGAAGGTCCTGCGGGATCGCACGTGCCGCAATTCTCTAACACAGGAACGACGCAGTACAACTATTTTGTCGTAGCCAACGATACGACTTCAGGCGGGCACAGCTTTCCTTTGCTCGCCGGGTTCGCGCTGACGAACGGCTCGGGAACGATCACCGGACAATTTCCTCACATTCCGCCGTCGGTTCCGGGCGACACCGTGACCTACGACATTCTGCGGATGCAACCGTCGAACGGACTGGCACCCAATGCGCCGTCCTTCCCTGTGACGGGAGCTTGCATTGGAGGAAGCACAACGGCTTGTGGCAGCATCGTCACTGGGCAAGCGCAGTGCTCTGGTCTCGTGTGTACCTTTACGGACACCGCCTCGGCTAATACCGCCAACTACTCATTGCCGGTAGCTGGACCGAACTGGTTTCCCGTGCTCCCCTTCTGGCCGGCGGAGATCCTAATCCCCGGCAATGGAGGGAGCAATTTCAGCAGTCCTCCGGTTATCTCCGAGATCGAGCCCAGTGATATGGTGTCAGTTCTCGGCAACACTTCTCCCCAGATTTATGTGCGCCAGTGCAATGACAATTCCGCGGTGGACACCGTTTTCTTCGGCGGGGTATGGGAGCAATGTCTTGAGGGAAAGCCGACGATCGCGAACGTCGGTGGCCTGCTGTTACAGGATGGCTTTCAGGGCAGCACGGGGAGCGGCGTCAAGGGACGACTGAACTTCGAAAACCTGAATAATGGGGTGGGCTATGTTTACCCCCACCACATCATCACGCTGGTGGATTCGAAATCGTCAAAGACTCTGGCTACTATCGGTTTCCGCCCACCCAACGACGCGACCGATACCTACATTGGGATAGACAACCAAAGCACTCCCAGCAACTCGCAACTTGCGTTTGGCTCTCCCGTGGCGATCTCGCACTATATCGGAAATGTGGGGGATAACAGCAGCTATCTGGAAAGGCTGACGGCGGCGGCGAAGACATTCAATGTACCGGTGAGCATCAATGGAAATCTGACGGTGACGGGAACTTGCACGGGATGCGGTTCGGGAGCGGTGAACAGCGGGACGGCGACGCAGGTGGCGTTGTATGCGACGAATGGAACGGCGGTGAGTGGCGACGGCGGGCTGACGGATAGTGGCTCGACGTTGAACTACACGGGGAGCAACGGGATCTCGGCAGCGGCTGGGACTTTCAGCGGAAATGTCACGGTGAATGGGCAGCTGCTGGTGGCGGGACCGTGGTCGGTAAGTTCTCCGATTCCGGGAAGCGCGATGGCGCCGGCGGCGGCGGGAACCTCGGCACTGGGAATTTCGAACGACGGGAATTTTTATATTTCAGCCAACGCTGGAACCCCACTGAAGGTGGCGACGACAGCGACCAGTTCGTACTTTTCAAATCTCTTCCAGGAAGATGCGAACGACCTGGGTGAATATAACGGGACCACGGCGCAGAACCTGCATGTGTACTCGAGTTATACGAACGGCTCGACGTGGCAGCGGACTTCGCTGGGATATGACGCGGGCGATGGTTATGCGGTGGTGAGGAGCGAGAATTCGACTTCAGGAGCGGCTCCGGGACTGGGGTTCTGGATCAACAGCGGGTTGAAGTGGGTGATCGATGCCAGCAGTAATTTCAAGCACTGGGCGGATCAGACTTACAACATAGGCTCGTTCAACGGGGCAAGCGGCACCGGGTTGAGGCCAGGGACGGTTTATGCGGCGGGGAGTCCTACGAGCAACAGCGGGTTCGAGCTGGGCAAGTTCGCGAATGAGAGCTACGAGATTTGCAATGACGCGACGAATGGAACGGTGGTGAATGGATTGGCAATGCTGACCACGGGCGGTTGCGCGGCGAAGCCGGCGAGCGCTCTGATCAGCGGGGGGATTGGAGTGGTGATTGCGAACGCCGGAACATCGGGAGTGGCAACGGTGGCGCGCGCCGGATACGCCTACTGCAGCTTCGACGCGACGGCGACGGTGGTAGGGGATTATGTGGTGCCTTCGAGCACAGCGAATGGTGGATTTTATCCCCTGTGTCATGACGCGGGGGGGACGCGACCGACTGGGACGCAGATATTAGGGCGGGTGATGCAGGCGAGTTCCGGAGCGGCGACGGTGCAGATGTTCCTCGACATGCCGGGTTCGAGTGTGAGCAGTTCCGGAGCGGCGGCGGGAACGGGAAGTTGCATGAACCAGGCGGTAACAGCGGTGCTGACGGGGGGGCCGACGTGCACGACCATAACATCGGCATATGTTGATGGATCGATTGCGACGGCTGCTTCGGCGGCGCTGACGGGAACGCCAACGGCACCGACGGCGGCGGCGAGCACGAATACGACGCAGGTGGCGACCACGGCGTTTGCGCATGGAGTTGCGCCTCCGGATGCTGCTTCGACGGTGTGGATCACGGTGCACCACGCGGGAGCTTCGACGGTTTTCTCCAGCAGCAGCGGCAAGGCTGCATTCTTCGGGGTGATTTTGGGTTTTCAGAAGACCACGTCGCAGGTGAGTTATTACGTCTCCACAGCGGACACTTCGGCGACCACGTACGATCTTGGGATTTATTCCGGCACATCGGGCGGGACGTGCACGCTGCAGGCTCATACCGGCTCGATCGCGGGGAGTACCGCGACGACGAGCGGGGCGCATACAGTGAGTTGGACGGGCGGCAGCGCGACGTTGCAGCCTGGACGCTATTACCTGGCGCTGACAGCATCTGCAACGGCGAGTACCGCTGTTCTATATGGCGACAGCGGCGGAGTGACGTTCGCGGGAGGCACAGCGGCATCGAGTGTGGGCAATGTTTCGATCGCCAGCGGAGGAACGCTTCCTGCGACAGCTACGTGCCCGACTGACTCGGTGCAGGTTGCTGCTGTGATTCCGGCATGGCTAGTGGATTAGGGAAAGACTGGACGCAAGGGAATTGGAGCCATCAGCGGTGGGCTGATGGCTTTTTTATTTGGTCGCGGGCATTGCATGCTGGATAGGAGAGCTATCGAGCTGCGCTCGATGGACAGCCGGGGGTGGCTGTCCCCACATGAAATATACATGTTTAGGGAGGAGAAACTTTATGAGCAGTGCGATCAATCCTGAAGCTGGACAACCATCTGGAGCACAGGCGTTCGAGCAGAGTGACCGGAATCCAATGGTCAGGGACCTGGTAGGTGCGGATGCAGACGGTGGACAAGTGCCTACGCCGGATCCTTTAGAGAGTCGGGTGACGCAGCCCGGGCCAACGCCGTCGCCGGACTCCGGGCTGACGAACTACGACGTCGGGGACAGCGCCGACGGGGTTGAGGATGAGTCGGAATCAGAAGGCTAAAAGCAGAAGCCAAGACCCGAGTCTTCGTGGGGGCTGCGAGGGCCGAGTTCGGGGCAGTGACGGGCCATGGGCGATAGCCTTGGCCCTTTTTATTTGACGAGAACGGAGAGGGAGAGATTGCCTTGAAAGTTTCCAGCAATGCCGCAAAGGGCGCGAAGGCGAAAGGGATCCTTCGACTGCGCGAGACGACTCGCTGCGCGAGTCGCCTCGCTCCGCTCAGGATGACAAGGCTATGGGTTGGTGTGCTTGTGCTGTCGGTGTTCAGCGGCAGGGCCGGGGGGACGACGTATTACGTGAGTTCGAGCTCGGGGAGCGATGCGGGGAGTGGAACTTCTGCGGCATCGGCCTGGCAGACGATTGCGCACGTAAATGGGCAGACGTTTCAACCGGGGGACTCAATCCTGTTCAAGCGAGGAGATGTTTGGAATGAGAGTCTGGCGCCGGCTTCTTCAGGTAGTTCAGGAAGTCCGATTACGTTTGACGCCTATGGCACGGGGGCGGCGCCGAATTTGACGGGATATTACGCGGTGCCGTCCTCGGCATGGGCGCTGGTGACGGGAAATGCATGGAAGGCTCCGCTGCCGGCGACTTACAGCACGATCAACTTTTGTCTGTTTGGATCGATCTGGGGACAGAAGGTGGGCGCTGTGTCATCGAACTTAACGGCGCAGTGGGATTTCTATCTGGCGAATGGGTACGTTTACGTTTATTCGGTCGGGAGCCCGGCACTCTATTACAGCGGCCCGATCGTGCCGATGGCGTTGAGCAATGTGCCGGTGATCAGCGTTAGCGGGAAGTCGTGGCTGACGTTCCAACACTTTCTGGTGAACTGGTTCGATCAATATGGTGTGTATGTGCAGGGGACGAGCGATCATCTGGTGTTCGCGAATATGGAAGCGGATTCGATGATCCCGCAAGGAACGCAGCCGCTGGGATTCTACGTAAATGAGAGCGCGCCGGGGCCGGGAGACATAAAAATCTATAACTCGGAGGCGCACCTGAATTACGACGGATTTAGGTTTGACAGGGCGGCGACGGCAATCACGATGGTGAATGACAAGGCCTATGCAAATCGCGACGGGGCTCTGGTCGATAACACTTCTGCCGTCTCCTATTCTTACTGCCATTTCTATGCGTCAAGTTTAGCGGTGGCGGGATCGACCGATGTCGAATACACGAGCGGGAGCGGGCCCACGGCGGGGGCGGGAAATATTCCGGGGGACACGGCGCCGGCGGTGCAGGCCTACCAGAGATATCCGGCCGAAGTGACTTTGACGGTTGACGACGCGGGGATGACGCCAAACGCGGATACGTATTATGCATCGACGGTGCTCCCGATTGCCGATGCGGCTGGCGTGCCGGTGGGAGTGGCGATCACGGTGGGATATGCGGGGACGATCAATCCGATTGTCTCCGAGATTCAGGGATGGATTAACGCCGGACGGGACGTGACGTCGCATTCGGTTTCGCACACTTACTACACGAACACCGATGCTCTGGATATTCAGTACACAGGCAGCGGTACGGCGGCGACGTTGAGCATCAGCGGCAAGACTTTGACGATGACGGTAACGGGGGCGAGCGACAGTGTGAGTTACAACCTGGCACAAGGGCAGGCGCAGGGGACGATCAAAGCGCTTCGGTTGGCGTTGTTGGGGACGGGGAAATTCACGGCTACGGAGAATCCGGTGTGCCAGGGGCCTTATGGGACGGGATGTTCGTCGTTCACGGAAACGGCGCTGCTGTCCCAGGATCTCGCGGATGTCAGTGGACAGAATGTGAAGAGCACGGTGTATTCGATGCTCCTGGACACAACGCGGCTAACCACTGACGAGATCACGCTGTCGCGGCAGTGGATGAACGCGAATCTGACGGGACTGCCGGCGACTCCGGTGTATGTGTATCCCGGGGGATACGAAACGACGACGATGCAGGGGATTACGGCAGGGGTGCCTTACAACGGGGCGCGCGGGGCGTTGAAGGAGGATCTGGGTGTTAGCGACACTTATGCAGACGGATTCAACGTGCAAAACATTACGAGCTTTGGGGTGAACCCGTCGTGGATGGGGCTACAGCCGCCGGTTTTGAATCAGAAGATTCAGGCGCTGTTGTGGAAAGAATCGGTGTGGGGAGTGCCGTGGGGAGTCTTCTGGCACCTGAATGAGTTGACGAATAGCGATCCCGTGGGCGGCACCGAGATTACGAACCTGATGCAGGATCTCAAGACGAACGGTGCGACGATTCGGACTAATACTTCGCTAGTGAACTGGCTGCTCACTGGCACGCAGGAAACAGGGACAGATGGAAATTATTACTACAAAATACCTGCGACTAGCATGATGCTGGACTTTCGTCCTACAAAGACTTCGCCGGTGGTAGACGCGGGAGCGAATCTGGGAACGGGGTACGCGCTCGACATCAATGGCGTGAACCAGAACAGCTACGGGAGCGCTTGGGAAATTGGAGCGCATGTGTACCAGGGGTACGGGGTGTACGGCGAAGGCACGGGCGGGGGTCGCTTCACCGTTGGGGGGCGGCAGGTGATGGCGACCGGGCCGCAGTTGCCGCTGACCTGGGTGGACAACAATGAAGCGACGGACGGATTGGTCTATGCACCGCCACAGTATGAATTAAATCTGGCAACGCAGAGTTGGGTGACGGGAGTTCCTACGGGATGCACGTTTCATACGCCCTACTGGGCGGTGGGAACGCCGACCTCGGCGGGGTTGCAATCGGCGGTTAACGACGCTGAATCCTGCCGTACGACGCAGAACGCTTGCACGGCGCTCGACATTCCGCCCGCTGATTACGCTTTCTCCGGGGCGAACGGGCTGGTAATTCCACAGAGCAATTCGGCTACTGCGAGTTGCTTCATTGTGCTGCGCTCGACGCAGGACTCGAGCCTTCCGAATGGCCGCACGGTTTGTGCCCACGGAATGCAGGATAATCTGGCAACCTCGGCGGACATCGGGCTGCACAATCCGGACTGCAGCGGGCAAAACATGTACTACGAGTTGGCTCCACAGTCGACGGCAGTGGATGCCGGTGGTTCCGGCGTGAGCGCGTCCATGTCGGGCACGACCGCAACTTTCACGCTGGCCAGCGGAAGCTTTCCGGCCAGCTTTACGGTTGGCAACATCGTAAATGGCGGCGGGTTCATCCCGAACGGCTATCGTACGGACTGGAGGATTTTGACTGGAGGTGCGGGTACTGGGACGATGACGGCTACGTCGTGTCCCTATGTGTCCTCTCCCGCCTGCCTCGGCGGGTTGGGGAGTTCCACGGCGACTGGTACTCTGTCGTCGCAGTTTATTCTAACTGGGATCACGACGCTTTCCACGAACACTACTACGTTAGCAGCCGTCACCAGCGCGGAAGTGAGCGCGGGAATCCCAGTTCTGATTTCCCTAGCTAACGGATATGTCACTCCGGGCGTGGCTTACACCATGGATACCGGATCGAATCAGGAAACCGTAACACCGGTCAGCGGTCCCAATCAGAGTGGGATGTGGGCAACGTTCACTAAGGCTCACGCCTTCGGAGTTCCGGTCACCTACAACGTTGGCCCCTTCACACTGGCGAATGGGACGGCCACGAACACATCGAATTACAACGATTTGCAGTATATGTGGCAGGTCACGGACACGGGAGGCTCGCCGGTGGTTACGTGCAGTCCGATCTCGGGCAGCTCACCACAGTGCGCCAGCGGCAACATCGGTCCAGATCACTGGCTCATCGAAGATCTTGCAGCCTCGATGCCTGCGGGTAACAACGGCGCCGGCTTCGGCATCGGGATAGTGCGCAATGGGGCCGAGACCGCGGAGACGCAATATTCGAGCCACATTCACCTGCGAAAAGACTGGGCGCACGGCGACTGGACCTCGCTGTATACCGGCGCGAACTCCTACAGCGCGGGCATTGAGTTCTGGTGTTTCTACTGCTCAATCGTCGATTCACAGATCAGCCAAACCATGCGACCAGGCGCGGAAGGCCACGCCATCGGTGCCGACGGAAGCATCCTAAAAATTGATCACAACTGGATTGAAACCGGCGCCAGCGGGATTTTCTCGGGAGGATTTTCGGGAGGCACGGGGCCATCGTCCACCGTTGGGGCGTTTTCCACGACCTATGTTCCGTTCTGCGATGTGGAGGAGCGCCGCAATTGGATCGGCTATGTGTTTCCCTGGCTCGGATATAGTCCAGTCGGATCGGGATTAAACCCCAATATTAACGGATCATGGTCAACCGTCCGCAAGAACGTGCAGGAGCAAAAAGAAGGGTGCCGCATCCTTAGTTCCGGGAACCTGTTCCAGGACAGCAGTCTCGATGGGGGTCAGGACGGCATCATTCGCAGCTACTCGACACGCAACAACTCGAGTGGCTTCGGAAGCAATTACCAGGCAGTGATCCATGACGTCACCGATGAGTACAACATCTACCGTCATGGCTGTGAGGGCGGCGATGTGTCGCATTCAGACGACACCAACGGCAATGGGGGAGGCATGTCATTCGCGCCTCGACTGGTGAGTTGGAACAATGACTTGTGGTATGACCTGAGCGCTTACAACCAGGCTTATTGCTTCGCGGGTTCGGCCGGGGATGGCGGGTTTGGTTGGGAGTCAGGAGCGCAGGCGGGCTGGACGGGAAACTATACCTGCGACGCTTTCTCTCATTGCACATTTACGGCGATTAATTCGGCGGTGACCGGGTCTGCCACTGCGACCTCGGTCGGCTTCCAAGCTTTCGATGCAGCCATGGGGGATCCAGAAGCTATAACGGGATGCACGGTGACGGCGCTGAACTCGCCAACCACCACTTTTGGCGGTAATACCTTCCCCACGCTGGGTTATCCGGTCATCGTTCCTTCCGCGCTGTGGAATGGGACTTACAGCAGCATCAACACAACTGTAGTGCTGGCGGGGACGGGTGCGCAGGCCAATCTCTCGGACACGAGCGGCACTTGTACGATGCTGCCTATCCAGAGCAGCCCGCAGCAACTTAGCGTGACACACAACACGGTGGTCAGCGACTCGACGCACCTGTTCAACGCTGGTGGAACACTGACTGGGGCAGGCCACGGACCGAACTACATGACTGACGGCCTGTTTCAGAACGACATTCTCGTGAGCAATGGCGGTTGGGTCAAATCCCCACTTGCTGAGGGCTGCACGACGATTGACTTCATGACGGACACGACAACGCTGACTGACGATCACTTGGTGTTGCCGACACGCAGCTCGGCGGCCTACTCCGGCTGCATGCTAGGTAACAACCCGGTTTATCCGGTCGCGTCTCCCGTGATGTACTTTCCGGCAACCCCGTATTGCACGGGGGCAACGTCCACATCAGCGTGCGTCGGCTTTGTCGGGGCGATGAGCGCCAGCAGTATGCCCCTGAATTCTTCTGACTATCACAACTTCGAGCTTCGGTCTGACAGTTCGTTTTACGCGGGGGCATCCGAAGATGCTTCGGATGGGACTTCGATGGGGACGAACGTTCCGGCAATCGACGCGGCCGAGACAAGGACTACTTACGTGTGCCAAAGCGCGTGCGGCACACCTGGGCCCTTTCATGACTAAGAGCTACGTTATTGGGATGGAGTGGCGAGAGAGCTGGCGACCAAGTTTCCGGGCAGAAGTGAAGTAACGTGGAGCGACGGGGCTGAGCGGCGGAGATTGGTTTTATTCGAGGCACGGTGGAAGCCGTGCCTTCTTATTTGTGATGTGAATTGAACTACTGGAGAGCAAGTATGAAGAACGGCGGGAGCGCTAAGGGGCTCATGGCGGTTGTGATGTGCGGGACGATGATCTGGACGGCGTGCTCGACGGCGTGGATTGGCGAGGCGGAGCAAATTGTGGCGGCGCTGATTCCAGCGACCACGAACCTCCTGGCACTGGTAGGGGAGTTACGAGGTAAGGGCATTTCGTCGGCTGACCTGGGGACAATTCAGAGCTCGGGTGCTCAAGTGGAAGCGAGCTTGCAGTTCTTGGAGTCGTTGATGGCAGCGTACCAAAGAGCCGATGCCGGGGCACGGCCAGGGCAGCTTAACCAGATCCAAGCTGCGACTAACGCATTGCAATCGACCTTGAGCAGCCTTCTGCAAGCACTCCATAGCGAGGATGAAGTCACTCAGGCGAAGATCACGGCAGTCGCCGGATTGGTACTTTCAGAAGTGGAATCGTTGGCGGCGATTTTACCGATGGCGAATGCGAATGCGTCGCCGAGGATGATGGCAACGGCGGCAAAGCAGGTTAAGAAGCAACCTCCGCTGACTGCGGGTGAATTTGTAGCTTCGTATAACGCGACACTAACAGCAAAGACAGGCAACGCCGCATTGGACCATTCGACGGCCAGCATGCAGATTCATATGCACGGGAAGTTCGCGCGCTGGGCAAGCGTGGGGATTTTGAAGTAAGAGTGCCGAGGCTGAGCTCGAGGGTGCTTCAGTGGGCGATGAGTGGAAGGTGCAACATCATGTGAATTGCGGATGCGCGCGTTGCATCGATCATCCGTCACAGGCGCGGCCGGGTGTCCATGTTTTTCCGGACCGGCTGCATGTGGTGACGATGCTGGAGAATCCGCTGCGCTGGCGGTCGCGCTACTGGAACTACTGGATGTTCGAGCATGAGTGCGAAGCGGCGGGAGCAATCCTGTATACGGTCGAGGTGGCCTTTGGGGAGCGGCATTTTGAAGTGACGCAAGCGGGCAATTCTCGGCACCTGCAACTGCGAACTACGAGCGAGATATGGCATAAGGAGAATGCGCTGAACCTGCTGATGCAGCGGCTTCCGGCGGACGCGAAGTACATTGCATGGATTGATGCGGATGTGAAGTTCAGCCGTCCGGACTGGGCGCAGGAGACGTTGCAATTGCTGCAACACTATGACGTGCTGCAAATGTTTAGTCATGCGCAGGATGTGGGGGCGAATTATGAGCCGCTGGCGACGACTCCCGGGTTCCTTTACAAGTGGGTGACCGACCGGCCGAGTCCGCATGAGGCGGCGTTTATGGAGCAGAAGCAGGCGTATGGCTACTACAGCGTGGACAGCGGCCAGTTCTGGCATCCAGGGTTCGCGTGGGCGGCGAAGCGCCGTGCGTTAGAAAGCGTGGGCATGCTGCTGGATCACGCGATTCTTGGCTCCGGCGACTGGCACATGGCGTCGGCGCTGGTGGGGCAGGTTGGACGGTCTTTGTACTCAGGTTATTCGCCAAGCTATATCCGGTTATGCCGGGAGTGGCAAGAGCGGGCGGAAAAATATATCCGGCGGAATGTGGGCTACTTACCGGGACTGGTGAATCATCTTTTTCATGGAGCGAAACGGAATCGGTCCTATGACCAGCGTTGGAGGTTCCTAGCGCAGTCGGGCTATGATCCGCAGCTCGATTTGAAGCGGGACTGGCAGGGACTGCACCAACTGACGGACCGGAGCTTGATGTTGCGGGACGGGATCCGGCAATACGGGCGAATGCGAAATGAGGATTCGGCGGAAGGGTGAATGGGAGCAGCCATCAGCTCCCAGTTCGGAAGGCGAGGATAGCGTCAGGAAGTGCAGCAGACCATCGAAAGGGGAACTGTGTTTGATGATCTCTATTTGTTGCAGCAATTCGGGGCATTCCTCGATCAGCGGCTAGGAGAACTGAATGTACGAGATCAACTGATAACCGGGCTGCTGAAAATTCGACTGAAGAAAGGCGGGGTGAAACGGCTGCGCTTGAACCGGGCACAGAGAGAGTATTCGCGAAAGTGCAGCAAGCTGAACATTGTGCTGAAGGCAAGGCAGGTTGGAATCACGACCTATATAGCGGCGCGGTACTTCCTGCAAACGATCACGCGGCCGGGGACGCTGACGGTGCAAGTGGCGCACAGCCAGGAGTCG
>Ga0074045_10002470_pt1 | contig 17117 bp, 12 predicted proteins | sample BogForMeECP23OM2_FD_94442 | JGI IMG/M metagenome (GOLD analysis project Ga0074045, IMG submission 94442) | Bog forest soil microbial communities from Calvert Island, British Columbia, Canada - Bog Forest MetaG ECP23OM2 | ecosystem: Environmental > Terrestrial > Soil > Wetlands ...
AGCGATGGTGTCGGTGAGCTTCGCCGGATCGTCATTGCGAACGGCGGCGATCATGGTCTCGTAGTTCAGCGACTGGCAAAGCTTCACGTACTGCTCGAAAAGGCCAGTCACGCGCTGCATGGCAGCTTCCACCTGGGGGGCCGGTTCGGCCGAGTACTTCGCGGTACGCACCGTGGCCTCAAAATAGCCATCGATGTCCACGACCTGCAGGATCTTGCCGCGCTCCAAGCCCTCCACCAGGACCTTGATATTGCCGTCGGGCAGCTTCAGGCTCTGCACGATGTTGACGATGGTGCCGACCTGAAAAATCTCGTTGGGCTTGGGCTCATCGATACTGGCGTCATGCTGAGTGGCAAGAAAGATTTTCTTGTCACCGGACAGCGCCTCTTCCAGCGCCCGCACGCTGGACTCCCGCCCAACCACAAACGGCGTCATCATGAAGGGAAAGATGACGACGTCCCTGATCGGCATCATGGGGAGCTTCTTGGTCTCGAATTTCTCGCGCTGGGTCACTAATACCGCCTTGTCATTCGGAGTCTCTCCCAAGCCGCTCCGAAGAGAAAAATTGATACTACGGTAGTGCACTCAGCCGGCAGGCGTGCCAATGCACCACTTAAAGATACTCCAAGCATAACATGCTGACGAAGACGCAGAAGCGAACAAAATTGCCTGTCAGGAGCAGCTTCTCGCAAACCGCGCAATGCCAGGTCGCGCTCGCATGTGTGACGTGCCGGTGCGCTTGGCAATGGCTTCAATATACGTCTGGAATTGATCCTCTACGACCCAAAAAACAAATGGGCGCGACCGAAGCCGCGCCGCTTTCAAACCGGCCGTCCTGCGGTCGGCTATCCCGCCTTCTCCATGATCGGCATGCTCACGTTGCGCTTTTGAACCATGTCGGCGGTGACCTCGAATTCCTTCACGCGCCGCTGGCTGGGCAGGTTGTACATGAGGTCGAGCATCAACTCTTCCAGGATCATGCGCAGGCCGCGCGCCCCGACTTTGCGCGACATTGCCTCCTTCGAGATGAAACGCAGGGCCTCATCCGTGAAGTGCAGCTTGACGTTCTCGAACTCAAACAACCGCTGATACTGCTTCACAATGGCGTTCTTCGGCTTGGTAAGGATTTCGACCAGCGCATCTTCGTCCAGGTCGCTGAGCACGCCCACCACCGGCATGCGGCCAACGAACTCAGGGATGAGCCCGAACTTGATCAAGTCTTGCGGTTCCACCTGAGCCAGTAGTTCGGTATCTCGTTTGTTGCTCTCGGTGAATGCCGCCTCTTTAGCTTCGTTGGTTCGGAACCCCATGGACCGCTTGCCCAGGCGGCGCGCGATAGTGCGCTCCAATCCGACGAACGCTCCCCCGCAGATAAACAGGATATTAGTGGTGTCCACCGGAGTAAATTCCTGGTGCGGATGCTTGCGGCCACCTTGGGGAGGAACGTTAGCTACTGTGCCTTCCAGGATCTTCAGCAGCGCCTGCTGCACGCCTTCGCCGGAGACGTCACGCGTGATGGACGGGTTTTCGTCCTTGCGCCCAATCTTGTCCACTTCATCGATGTAGATGATGCCGGTCTGCGCACGCGCCACATCGCCTTCGGCAGCCTGCAGCAGCTTGAGAATGATATTCTCCACGTCCTCGCCGACATAGCCGGCTTCCGTAAGCGTAGTTGCATCCACTATGGCGAAGGGCACATCGAGCATCTTGGCCAAAGTCTGCGCCAGCAGCGTCTTGCCGGTGCCGGTCGGTCCAATGAGCAGAATGTTCGACTTCGAGAGTTCGACCTCGCCGCCGCGCTGGCGGTTCATATACACGCGCTTGTAGTGGTTGTAAACCGCGACTGCCAGCTTCTTCTTGGTTTGCTGCTGCCCTATGACGTACTCGTCGAGGAACGCTTTCACTTCAGCCGGCTTAGGAAGCTGATGGGGAGTTGCAACCGGTGCAGTCTCGGAGCGGTCGTCTTCCAAAATGGAGTTGCAGACGGCCACGCACTCGTCGCATATGTACGCACGCGGGTAGTCGGTGGGAGACGAAATGAGCTTGGCGACAGCGTCTTGCGACTTATGGCAGAACGAGCAGCGCAGCACTTCTTCAGAACCGGTCCTGGTTCTCACAGAGAAACTCCTTCACATCGCGCGTTGCCAGTCGGAACTCCGCATCCCGAACTGCATTTCCCGAAGCGCAAAATCCGGGCAGAAGCCACGCTGCTCCTGTGAGAGGGCCGCCACAACATCTGGCCAATGGCCGGCTTGCTCTCGGGTCTTCCAGTGCCGTTGCACTATGAAGCTATTGAATCACAATTTCGATACGCTGCCTGCTTACGTTAGTGCCATATGCGTACAACTTTTGCAGCACCACGTTATTTATGCTTGAAGATTATGTCGTCAATGATGCCATACTCCTTGCCTTGCTGCGCGTTCATGATGAAGTCCCGCTCCACGTCCCGCTCCACTTTTTCCAGTCGCTGGCCGCTGTGCTTGGAGAGCAGCTGGCTGGTGATCTCGCGCATGCGCAGGATTTCGCGGGCATGAATGTCGATGTCAGTCGCCTGGCCGGACAGCCCCGACATAAGCGGCTGGTGGATGAGAATGCGCGAGGTCGGCAGGGCAAACCGTTTCTTGGCAGCACCCGCAGCCAGCAGTAGTGCGGCCATGCTGGCCGCCTGGCCAATGCAGATGGTGGTCACGTCGGGACGGATGAACTGCATCGTGTCGTAGATCGCCATGCCTGCTGTAATGGAACCACCGGGAGAATTGATATACAACGAAATGTCCTTCTCCGGATCCTCGGCTTCCAGGAACAGCATTTGCGCAATGATCAGGTTGGCGACATTGTCATCAATGGGAGTGCCAAGAAAGATAATATTGTCCCGCAACAGGCGGGAATAAATGTCGTACGCCCGCTCGCCCCTGCTGGTCTGCTCAATCACCATGGGCACAAGCATCGTTTGTAGCTCCTTAACCTTTTGCCTGCACTTCTTCCCGAAGGATCGAAGGGGGAAAGTGGAATGCAGCCCGCCCTATGCGGACCTGCGGTACAAAGAATCCAAGGTCTTCTCATTGCGGATGCGATGCCGAATTCTATCCAGCCCCCCATCCTGCGTCAAACGCGCGCGCACTTGCTCAATCGTCTGCTTCGATTGGGTCGCCAGCGCCTGTAATTCGTGGTCAAATTCCTCGTCGCCGACCTCAATTTTCTCTTCGTCAGCAACCTGCTCCAGGATTAACGATGCCTTCACTTCGCGCATCGCAGCCTCGCGCTGGCCGGCGCGCAGACGCCCGAAGTCCATACGCTTCATGTCTTCCGTCTTCATGCCCTGTGCAGCCAGGGCGCGCAGCCCGCGCTCCAAGCGCAGGTCAATCTGCTGGTCCAGCATCACCTCAGGAACCGGGAAATCGTTACGCTTCACCAGTTCTTCCACGATCTGGTCTTTGCCTCGGTGCTCGGCCTCGTGGGCCTTCTCCGCCTTCATGTTCTCGTGCAGCCGATTGCGAAGCTCATCCAGGGTGGTGAACTCGGCCCCAAGCTCTTTGGCGAAGTCGTCGTTCAGTTCGGGAATGCTGCGGGTCTTGATCCCCTTTACGTCCACCTCGTAGGTCATCGTTGTGCCGGCGAGCCGCTTGTCCGCGAAATCGTCGGCGTATCTGACCTCGAAGTTACGTTGCTCCCCTGGTTTGGCACCCCGCAGGTTTTCGGTGAATTCGGCGATCGTGTCCCCGCCGCCAATCTCAACCATTACCTCGTCCACTTCCACCGGCTTGGCGTCAGCCTCGCCATCCTTGGGAGTGCCCTTGAACCCGACAACCGCAAAGTCCCCATCAGCCAGCGGACGCTCTTCCTCCACCGGATTGTAGGTCGCTTGCTGTTGTCGCAAGTTCTCGAGAGAGCGCTCCACCTCTTCCTCGGTAACGTCGGTTGGCAACTTCTCGATGCGGATGTCGTCGTAAGGGGCGACCTTAAACTCTGGCAGTATTTCGAAGCTCGCCTTGAACGTCAGCGGCTCGCCCGGCTTCAGGTTCAGGTCCGTCACTCGCGGTTGTGACACCGGTTCCAGGTTCTGTTTCTTCGTCTCTTCGCGGACGTAGCGGGGAACCAGGGCCTCAACAATGTCGCCTTTGATCTCCTCTGCGAAACGCTGGCGGACGACCGAGGCCGGTACCTTGCCTTTGCGAAAGCCCGGAACGCGCGCCAGCTTTTGGTAGCGGGATACGATGGTGTCGGATTCCGCGGTGACGACATCGGCCGGAATCTCCACCGTCAGTTCGCGCTTGCAGGGATTGGGTTGCTCGGAAGATGGGACGTCGGTTGCAGTTGGTTCCGTCGTATTTAGGTCGGTGGTCAAAAGAAGTGCCTTCAGAAATGAAAGTGGCCGTCTTCGGCACGCGAATGTAACCGGCGATGGGTGCGCGGTGATGGACTCTGGGCGCCCCGGTGCTAGTTGCTTGTACGGTGCAAGCCGAAGCACTGCGCGGCAAGTGGCCGTGTAACCTTCAGTGTAAGAGAGCGGCGCGAGCCGGTCAAACCGGAGGGCAGCGTAACTACCGAGCAGGGCAGAGTCGCACCGCCAGCAAGATTACGCTTTGAACTCCTGATAGAGTCTCCTTCATGCCATCGGCCCTGACCGTCCTGAATAAAGAAGTCGTGAAGTGCACTCGCTGTCCTCGACTGGTCTCCTACCGCGAGCAGGTGGGCCGCGAGAAGCGCCGCGCTTACCTCGACTGGGATTACTGGGGGCGACCAGTGCCAGGATTCGGAGATCCTCACGCGCGCGTTCTGGTGCTTGGACTCGCGCCTGGCGCCCACGGATCCAACCGCACCGGGCGGCCGTTCACCGGCGACGCCTCGGGAAAGTTCATGTATCCCATCTTGCACAAGGCGGGCTTCGCATCGCAGCCCAATGCCGAGTGCCGCGACGACGGGCTGGAGCTACTCGACTGCTACATCACCGCAGCCGTTCGCTGCGCCCCGCCCGACAACAAGCCTCTGCCCTCGGAGCTCGCCAACTGCGCGCCGTTTCTCGATCGCGAGCTTGCCATCCTGAAGGGTGTGAGAGTTGTTGTCGCGCTTGGCAAGATTGGCTTCGACGCTTATCTCAATCACCTGAAGCGTAGTGGGATCGTTCAGAGCAAGGCGGGATACCGGTTTGGACACGGTGCACGTTACGTGCTGCCCATTGGCGTAGTGTTGTTAGCCTCGTATCATCCCTCCAACCAGAACACGGCAACCGGCAAACTGACCGCCCCGATGTTCGAGGCAATCTTTCGCCAGGCAAAGAAGCTGGCAGCAAAGCGCGACTAGCTAGTCTTGTAAGCTCCCGGATTGCGTTCATTGTTACAGTGTGGTTAAATCCCTGGCGGACTACAATTTGGGGATTGCTTCGGGTGGGCGTGACGAATCCCCTTGCGCGTGCTCCGGCGCATCGACCATCAAGTCCCAGACGTGCAAATGCTCTGCGGAAACCGAATTCCAAATGCGAGGCTCTATAGCGAGAGGGAAAGGAAGGAGCTCACCATGAGAAGACCCGTACCGGCCGGCTTTCGCTCGCCAGCAATTGGTGTATGCCTGTTGTTGTTATTCCGCTTGGCCTTGTTCGCACAGGACAATCTCCGTCCCGTCCCCACGGTGCGACACGCGGCATCGGTTGTGGCTTCTGAGCCGCTTCGGGAATTGGCCAAGTTGCCGATGCCGCCTCGGTACGTGTTTTCCCCCAGTAACTCTCTACGCCAGAGTTCAGGACAGAATTTCTCAATTATTGAGAATGGTGCGGGCCTGGGCCTGGGTTTCTCCGGTTTCTCTACCACCTTCAACTATCCCGATACCAACATAGCGGTTGGCAGTAACAACCAGATCGTGCAAGTGGCCAATAATTCTCTCATGGTGTTCGACAAGACACTTAAAGCTCTGACGCCGCTCATGTCATTCAGCCAGATTTGGGGAGGCGCAGGTGGCGAGTGCTCCACATACACCCCGGAGGGCCATCCCGTCATCCAGTATGACAGCCTGGCCCAACGCTGGATATATGGCGAAAACGTAGTGACTGGAGCGCCTAATAACTATTCAGGCTATGTGTGTATCGCTGTCTCCATGACCTCGGATGCCACTGGTCAATACTGGCTGTATCAATACTCCCTGGGTAACGGCTACCCGGACCTGCATAAGTTTGCTGTTTGGCCATCCGGATTCTTCCAAAGCAACGACAACTTTGGCGGCAACGCCAGGACGTACGCCGGCGCTTATGAATGCGCTTATGACCGGGTTACGATGGAGGCGGGGGGCGACGCCGGGCAAGTATGCTTCCAGCTAACCACGAGCGATTTCGCCCTGCTGCCGGCTGATCTCGATTCTCCGATTGAACCGCCAACCGGCCAGGATGAGTTCCTGTTCAGCTTGTGGGACAGCTCTCATTTATCTCTTTACTCCTTCCACACTGACTGGGTGGATCCGACGAAAGCATTCATCACCGGCGGCGGGGGCTCCCAACTCTTTGCCGTGCCTCCGTTCACGCTGGCGTGTAACGGCCAAGGTCTCGGCGTATGCGTTCCGCAACTCAACAGCAATGTCCTCCTGGACGTCCTGGGCGACCGCTTGCCCTATCGGCTCGTCTACTACAACGGTATCCTCCCTAAAGTCCCTCCGATCTCCCTGCCGGCGCCTTTTCAGCACTGGTTGCTGATGCACGACGTCACGGCCGCCGGCGGCAATACGGCCGAGAGGTGGTACGAGTTTTATGCATCGGTATACAACACACCCGTTACGGGCATCAAGCTCCTCCAGTACGGAACCTACGCTCCTGACTCGACGAACCATCGCTGGATGGGATCCATCGCTCGCGACAAGAACGGGAATATTATGATGGGCTACAGTGAGTCCAGTGCGTCGATTTATCCGTCGATCTACATCACAGGACGCGCGTTCAACGACCCCCCCGGCACCATGGAAAGTGAGTTGCAGGTCATCGCTGGCAGCGGCTCGTACTCGGGTATTTTTGATCACAACCTAAACCGCTGGGGCGATTACACCAGCATGCGTCTGGACCCGGCTGATCACTGTACGCTTTGGTACACCAATGAGTACTACACGATTACCGGAACTTCCAACTGGAACACGCAGATTAACTCGGCCCGGTTCTCCAACTGCCGACCAGACCAGTAGGCCCAACCGTCTTTTTTTGTTGCCCCGGAGGCCCTGATCCCCGACGGGTCCCGGGCATCGAAGCCATCATCAGACTTCCGCTAATTGTGATTGCTTTTTAACGCAAATGTGTGATGTAATTCATTAACATTTAGAGCCCTCAATGTCCATTTCGGGCATGCGTAAACAGATCCCTTGCGTTTGCCCGTTGTGCATCAACCATCAGTTTGAGCTTCGAACATAACTCTGCGGCAGCCAATGGCGGGTGCGCGCCGGAGTCTATAGAGAATAGAAAAGGAGTCCACCATGAGAAGACACGCCCCAGCCGCCTTTCGTTTACCCCTCGGTATTGGCCTGTTGTTGCTGTGCAGCCTGGCCTTGTTTGCACAAGACAATTCCTCTCCCGTCCCTACGGTTCGCCAGGCGGTGGCCTTTGAGATTACGCCGTCGCTTCGGGAGTTGGCCAGGTTGCCTGCCCCTCCGCAATACACGCTACACACCGATCAGCTTGTGCTTCATAGCCCGCGGCGGCCTGGCGGCAAGGTAGTGGACGCGGTGGAGCAGAGTACCGCAGCCTCTGGCTCGAATTTCACGGTTGGGGTGAACGTGGGAGGAATAGGCCTCGGCTTTAACGGTTTCAACTCCTCTCCTTTCAACTATCCCGATGCCAACATTGCCGTTGGTGACAGCCAGATTGTGCAATGGGTCAACAATTCCGTCGCCGTTTTCGACAAATCTGGCAATGCCTTGACGCCCGCTGTCCCCTTCAGTACGTTTTGGTCGACAGGGCAGTGCTCCCAATACACTCCTATAGGCCATCCCATTGCTCAGTACGACAGAACGTCCAAGCAATGGCTGTTTGCCGAGAACGTAGTGACTGGGGCGCCGTCTAACTATTCGGGCTATGCGTGCATCGTCGTCTCTACCGGTTCGGACGCCAGGGGGCCGTACTACGCATATCAGTTCTCCTTGGGTAATGGCTATCCCGACCTGCCTAAGTGGGGCGTAATGCCGAGCGGCCTCTTTCAGAGCAACGACAACTTTGGCGCCGACGGCCACACCTACCAGGGCGCTTACGAATGTGCGTATGACCGGGTGGCGATGGAGGGGGGCAACACCGCCGCGCAAGTGTGTTTCCAGCTAACGACCGGCGACTTCGCCTTGCTGCCGGCGGATCTCGATTCCTCCGTCCCGCCGCCTGCGCAGCAGGATGAGGCCCTGTTCAGCTTGTGGGACAGCTCTCATTTGGCTCTTTACTCCTTCCACACCAACTGGGCGGATCCGACGCAGTCAATGTTCACCGGCAGCGGCGGCTCCCAGTTGTTTGCCGTGCCTGCGTTTACCCCGGCATGCAACGGCCAGGGTTTGGGCGCATGCGTTCCGCAAGAGGGCACTTCCAACTTGCTGGACGTCATGGGCGACCGCCTGCTCTACCGGGTCGCCTATTCCAACGACGTCCCTCCCAGAGTGCCTGCAACGGCCCTGCCACCGCATTATCAGCACTGGCTGATTGTCCACGATGTAATGGCCTCAGGTGGTAACACTGCCGAGAGGTGGTACGAGTTTTACTCTCACACCAAGACTACGCCCGTTACCCAGATCCACCTTCTCCAATCCGGAACCTACGCTCCCGATTCGACAAATCACCGGTGGATGGGATCGATCGCTCGTGACGTAAACGGAAATATTATGATGGGCTACAGCATATCCAGCCCGTCAACCTATCCGTCCATCTCGATCACAGGTCGTCTGTTCGGTGATCCCAACGGAACCATGGAAGCCGAGCTGCCTGTAGTCATTGGCAGCGGCGCGTACACCGGCGTTTTTGATTACAACCTGAACCGCTGGGGCGATTACACCAGCATGCGTCTGGATCCGAAAGACAACTGTACTCTTTGGTACACCAACGAGTACTACACCCAGACAGGGAATCCTTCCGGCTGGAGCACGCAGATCAATTCAGCCGCGTTCACGGGCTGCGGAACGGAGAAGTAGGCCACCGTCCGTTTTCTAACCATTACCCCGGAGGCAACCCTGCCTTGCCTCCGGGGACTTTTCCAGCCATAATTGGTTGTGCACCCCTACGCGCTCCACCCTGACCGCGCTATCACGCAGGCGGGAGGGGCTCCCCGCAAAATGGGAAGGCGCGAGCGCTCGTTCCGGCTGCAAAAATCCCCACAACAGAGGAAGCGATGTCGGCAAAGTACATCTTTGTGACTGGCGGTGTAGTGTCTTCGCTCGGCAAGGGACTGGCTGCGGCCTCTATCGGCTGCCTGATGGAAAGCCGCGGCCTGAAGGTCGCGCTACAAAAGTTCGATCCCTACCTGAACGTGGACCCGGGCACCATGTCTCCGTTTCAGCACGGCGAAGTCTTTGTGACCGATGATGGCGCCGAAACCGACCTTGACCTTGGGCATTACGAGCGCTTCACTCACAGCAAGCTGACCCGCGACCACAACTGGACCACCGGCCGCATTTACGAAACCATCATCGCCAAGGAGCGCCGGGGCGATTATCTCGGCAAGACCGTTCAGGTCATTCCGCACGTCACCAACGAGATCAAGGGCGCGATGAAGAAGGTGGCGCAGGACGTAGACCTTGTCATCGTCGAGATTGGAGGCACCGTCGGCGATATCGAATCGCTGCCTTTCATCGAGGCAATTCGCCAGATGCGCCAGGAGATGGGACGTGAAAACACGCTTTTCGTTCACGTCACGCTGGTCCCTTACATCGCCGCAGCCGGGGAACTGAAGACCAAGCCCACCCAGCATTCCGTCAAGGACCTGCTGAGCGTCGGAATTCAGCCCGACATCCTGCTGTGCCGTACCGACCGCTTCCTGTCGAAGGACATCAAGTCAAAGATTGCCCTATTCTGCAATGTCGAAAACGAAGCCGTGATCACGGCCAAAGATGTGGCCTGCATCTACGAAGTGCCCCTGATGTTCGCGCAAGAGAAGGTGGACCAGCTCGCCCTGCGGTATCTGCGCATCGAAGCCAAGCAGCCTGACCTCAGCCGTTGGGAAGAAATGGTTCACCGCGTCTATAACCCGAAGGATGAGGTCTCCATCGGCATCGTGGGCAAGTATGTCGAATACGAAGACTCCTACAAGTCGCTGAAGGAAGCCTTGGTGCATGGCGCCCTGGCCTACAACCTAAAGCTTGAGGTGAACTGGATCGAAGCGGAAGGGCTGGAAGCCAGGGACCAGAGCGTGCAGACGCAACTGGAGCACGCAGACGGAATCCTCGTGCCCGGCGGCTTCGGCAAGCGCGGCATCGAAGGCATGCTGAAAGGCATTCAATATGCTCGCGAGAACAAGGTGCCATTCTTCGGGATCTGCCTGGGGATGCAGACCGCGTGCATCGAATTTGCCCGCAACGTTTGCGGACTGCAACAGGCGAACTCCAGCGAGTTCGATCCCGCGACCCCGCATCGCGTCATTTATAAGTTGCGTGAGTTGCGCGGAGTGGAAGAGTTGGGGGGAACCATGCGGCTGGGCGCATGGACTTGCAAGCTCGAACCGGACACACTGGCGCACCGGGCCTACGGGCAGAACGAAATCAGCGAGCGCCATCGCCATCGCTACGAGTTCAACCGTGAATACGAGAGCACGCTGACTGCGGGCGGGCTGCGCATCAGCGGTTCAACGCCCGACGGCACCTACGTCGAGATCGTCGAGATCGCCGACCACCCGTACTTCCTCGGATGCCAGTTCCATCCCGAGTTCAAGTCGAAACCGCTGGAGCCGCATCCGCTGTTTTCGTCTTTCGTGAAAGCGTCGTACGAGCACCGCCTTCGGCGGCAGCAGACGCGGGAGGAGATAGCAGTTGAGTTGTTTCACCGGCCGGAGAAAGTGAAGCACTAGAAGCGGTTGTGAACAACGCCTTCCAAATCGGCGACGTGACCATCGGCGGAGGACAACTGTTCCTCATCGCCGGACCTTGTGTCATTGAAAGCGAGGCGCACGCGCTCAAGATGGCCGAAGCCATCGCAGCCGTCGCGCGTGAGAAAAAGCTGCCCTACATCTTCAAGGCCTCGTACGACAAGGCGAATCGCACTTCGATTCGCAGCTTCCGCGGGCCGGGGCTCGAAGAGGGATTGCGAATTTTGCGCAAGGTTCGCGAGACGGTCAAAGTTCCCGTGCTGACCGACGTTCACGAAGCCGCCGACGTGCCGCGTGTCGCCGAAGCCGTGGATGTGCTACAAATCCCCGCGTTCCTCTGCCGCCAAACCGATCTGCTGATCGCCGCCGGAAAGAGCGGACGCGCGGTGAACATCAAGAAAGGACAGTTCGTTTCACCGTGGGACATGCAGCATGCAGTCGAAAAGGTACGCGATGCTGGCGGCGAGCGGGTCTTCCTTACCGAGCGCGGCTCGGCATTCGGTTACAACAACCTGGTCGTGGATATGCGCTCGCTGGCCATCATGCGCGACTTCGCGCCCGTAGTCTTCGACGCGACCCATTCGGTGCAGCTCCCGTCGGCTGGTGCGGCGAACGGTGATGGCAGCGGCGGCAAGTCATCGGGGTCCCCAGAACGCGCCGCTGTTGCGCGTTCTGGGGTCGAGAGCGGTGGACAACCCGAATTCATTCCTTTATTGGCGCGCGCTGCGGTCGCGGCCGGCGTGGACGGTATCTTCGTCGAGGTGCATGACAATCCTCCGCAGGCCCTGTCCGATGGGGCTAACGCGCTGGACTTGAAACTGCTGCCGGAAGTTCTTGACCAGTTGATTGCAGTGCATGAAGCGCTGAATTGATCTCATCCTGCCAACGCAGTCCTCGATGGCAGCATAGGAACATTGTGAAACAGGGATAGAGTAGCATTTGAAATAAGTGATAGGCGTCGCCGAGAGGCGAGAGGGAAGGACAGTGATGCGCAAGGCATTGATTTTAGGAGTCAAAGTAGTGATTTCCATTCTGGGAGCGGCTGGACTCGCAGGAGCCCAGGACGTACCCAAGTACAAAATGACCACACCCATCCCGCCGGGCATCACCACTCCCGACAAAGTTGACACGCGTCTGGGCACGCTGAAGTTCGAAGGCGGCTATCCCGATGCCGCGACCGTCGAGAAGGTGTACGACAATCTCGACTTCCAACGCGGGGTTGAGGCCTACCTCAATACCATGCAAGGGGCTTCGCTGGTGGCCATGCGCCGGGGCCTTCGAGAAGTTGGCGCTGTGGACGGCACGTTCGGCGTTTTCAATACGTTGATGGACTCGAAGTCGCTCTTTCTGACCGCGAATACGGACACCGTTTATGCCTTCGCGTGGATCGATCTGTCGAAAGGCCCGGTGGTGCTCGAAAGCCCGCCTAACAGCCTCGGCATCGTGGACGACTTTTGGTTCCGCTACGTCGCCGACCTGGGGAACGCAGGCCCGGACAAGGGAAAGGGGGGCAAGTTCCTCTTCCTGCCACCCGGGTACAAGGGAGACGTACCCCAGGGCTACTTTGTCTTTAAGTCACGCACCTTCGGCAATGCCTTCTTTACGCGCGGTTTCCTGGTCAATGGCGATCCCGGACCCGCCGTCGAGAGCTTCCACAAAACTATGCGTATGTATCCGCTGTCCGAGGCGGCCAACCCGCATCCGGGCAAATTCGTGAACCTGTCAGGCAAGGCGTTCAACACCGTAGGCGCCAACGACTACAGCTTCTACGAAGACACCAACCAACTGATTCAGGAAGAGCCAGCCGACAGCGAGAGCCCGGAATTGCTCGGCCAACTGCTGGCGATTGGAATTCAGAAGGGTAAGCCGTTCGCCCCCGACGAGCGCATGAAGAAAATCCTGACGGACGCCGTGGCTGTTGGCAACGCGACCTCGCGGGCGATTGAATTCCGTTCCCGGACGAAGGACAACTTCTACTATCAGGGCAAAGCATGGTTTATCCCGACCGGCTTCTACCTCTTTCTCGACAATGACGCTCGCCTCCTCGACGCCCGCACCATGTTTTTCTACGCTTACACCGGCGTGACCCCGGCCATGGTTCTGAAGATGGTCGGAGTTGGTTCGCAGTATGCTATTGCCGCTCTGGATTCGGAAAGCAACTACCTCGACGGTGGCAAGAACTACAGACTGAACATACCGGCTAACCCGCCCGCCAAGAATTTTTGGTCTGTGATCGTTTACGACACACAAACGCGATCCATGCTTCAGACGGACCAGCAGTTTCCCACGAAAGGTAGCCACAGCGCCGGAATCCAGAAGAACGCTGACGGCTCCTACGACATCTACTTTGGTCCGAAGGCACCAGCCGGTAAAGAAAGTAACTGGATTCAGACCGTTCCCGGCAGAGGATGGTTCACCATCCTTCGCCTCTACGGCCCGCTCGAACCATGGTTTAACAAGACCTGGAAGCCAGGCGAGATCGAACCCATGAAGCAGTGAGCGCAGGCTTCTCAATGGCACGCGGGTTTGCTGCATTTTTTTCAATGCAGATTCGCGCCTTTAACTGGCCTAAACTGCCCTTTCGGCCTTAAAATATTGGGAGTCTCACGGCTGGCCCTTATCCTCACTGATAGGCCCCAACAGACCTCAGCACCAGTTTGCCTGGCCGATGTGTGTGGAGTCTCTCACCACGGCGGGCGACACAAGGAGATTTGCTTTGTCCAAGAAGCGCTACCTATTCACGTCCGAGTCGGTGACCGAAGGTCATCCGGACAAGATCGCCGACCAGATTTCTGATGCCATTCTCGATGCCTGCATCAAGGAAGACCCTTACAGCCGCGTAGCTTGCGAGACGCTCACGGCGACCGGCCTGGTCGTCATTGCCGGCGAAATCACCACCAAGGCTTATGTCGATTTCCAGTCGCTGGTGCGCGGCGTCGTGGCCTCCATTGGCTACGACAACGCGCTGTACGGTTTCGACTCCAACACCTGCGCGGTCATCTCCAGCATCAACAAGCAGTCGGGTGACATCGCCATGGGCGTTGACACCGGCGGCGCCGGCGACCAGGGCATGATGTTCGGCTACGCCACCAACGAAAACGGCGACTACATGCCGACCCCGATTTCGCTGGCGCACAAGCTGACCCACCGCCTGAGCGAAGTCCGTAGAGATGGCACGCTCCCCTACCTTCGGCCCGATGGCAAATCCCAGGTCACAGTTGAGTACGACGAGAACCACAAGCCCGTCCGCATTGATGCGGTAGTGGTTTCGACGCAGCACGCCGAGACGGTCACAACCGAAGAGCTGCGCGCCGACATCCTGAAGCACGTCATCCAGGCGGCGCTGCCGGAGCAGATGCTCGACGAGAACACCAAATACCACATCAATCCGACCGGACGTTTCGTCATCGGCGGACCCATGGGCGACACCGGGCTCACCGGCCGCAAGATCATCGTGGACACCTACGGCGGCATGGGACGTCATGGCGGCGGCGCGTTCAGCGGCAAGGACCCGACCAAGGTCGACCGCTCAGCCTGCTATATGGCACGTTACATTGCGAAGAACATCGTCGCTGCGGGCCTTGCAGATCGCTGCGAGGTGCAGCTTGCCTACGCCATCGGTGTGGCCGATCCGGTCAGCGTGCTGGTCGAAACTTTTGGCACGGCGAAGATCGACGAGGGCAAGATTTCGGACCTCGTGCGCGCCAACTTCAAGCTGACGCCGAAAGGCATCATGGAATCGCTGAACCTGCGGCGTCCGATCTACCGCAAGACGGCGGCCTACGGACATTTCGGCCGCACCGATCCCGACTTCACGTGGGAACGCACCGACAAGGCCGCCGCTCTGCGCGAGCAGGCCGGCCTGGCAGAAGCCACGACGCAGAAGAACGCAGTAACGAAGTAGTTTTCCAGAAGCGGGGAGCCGCGACAGCGGACTCCCCTTTACGATTTCCTCGATTGCGATTTGTCCGCAGGTACGACCCTCGTGGCCAACGCACGCAACCCATCTATCTAACAGGAGCTTATGTCAACCACACCTACTCACGCCGCCGGCGATATCGCCAATCTCGCGCTGGCCGATATGGGCCGCAAGCGTATTGACTGGGCCAATCAGTCCATGAAGGTCCTGCAGATCATCCGCAAGGACTTCATCAAGAACCAGCCATTGAAGGGCATGCGCATTTCGGCCTGCCTGCACGTAACCGCCGAAACCGCCAACCTGGCCATCACGCTGCGCGATGGCGGCGCCGAAGTGGTGCTTTGCGCTTCCAATCCGCTGTCCACGCAGGACGACGTTGCTGCCTGCCTGGTGCGCGATTACAACGTGCCGGTCTATGCCATCAAGGGCGAGGACAACGACACCTACTACTCGCACATTATGTCGGCGCTCGACCACAAGCCGCACATCACCATGGATGACGGCGCTGATCTCGTCACCATCGCGCTTACCAAGCGCACCGACGTGCTCGACGGCGTGATCGCCGGAACGGAAGAGACCACGACCGGCATTATCCGCTTGCGCGCCATGGCGAAGCAGGGCGTGCTGCGCTATCCCATCATTGCGGTCAACGACGCGGACACCAAGCACCTGTTCGACAATCGCTACGGCACCGGACAGTCAACCATTGACGGCATTATCCGTGCCACCAACTTCCTGCTGGCCGGATCGAAGTTCGTCGTTGCCGGCTACGGATGGTGTGGCCGAGGATTGGCCAGCCGCGCACGCGGACTCGGCGCCGAGGTCATCGTCACCGAAATCGATCCCACCAAAGCCATCGAGGCCGTGATGGACGGTTTCCGCGTGATGAGCATGGACGAAGCCGCTCGCATCGGCGATGTCTTCTGCACCGTCACCGGAAATAAGAGCGTGCTGCGCAAGGAGCACTTCGACATGATGAAGGACGGTGCTATTGTCTCCAACTCCGGCCACTTCAATGTCGAAATCGATATCCCGGCGCTGGAAAAGATGTCATCCTCGAAGCGCGCCACGCGCACTTCTGTCGAAGAGTTCTCGCTGAAGGATGGACGCAAGATCAACCTGCTGGGCGAAGGCCGCCTCATCAACCTCGCATCGGCCGAAGGGCATCCACCGTCCGTGATGGACATGAGCTTCGCCGACCAGGCGCTCTCGGTCGATTACCTGGTGAAGAACCACTCCACGCTGGAGAAGAAGGTTTACGTCGTTCCGGACGAACTCGACAAGCGCGTCGCCAAACTCAAGCTGGAGTCGATGGGCATCAAGATAGACCGCCTGACTCCGGAGCAGGAAGAGTACCTGGCAAGCTGGTCGGAGGGAACGTAAGCGAAAGGCCACGGCTTCAGAGGCCGTTGAAAAAGTCGTTTCAGCAGGGGTTTGAAAGGGCACAGGTTTGCTGTGCCGTTGCAAGTGCTTTATTTTTGTCATCCCGAACCGACTTTAGTCGGTGAGGGATCTGCTTTTTCGACTTTTTTCAGCGGGCCCCTTCAGCCGTGCCGAAGAGGTGCAATATCACGTCTGGGGCGTTTAGCCCCCAGGGGGCGGCAGCGATGCCGCCCTTGTCCTTTCAGGGTAGGTGTGCCATCAGATCTACCAAAATCAGCACGGCGCCGATCGTCTGCACGATGAAGCTGAACACCAGCACGTACACGCCAGCCACGGTGCGGTAGCGATTTTCGGGATTAATGGTTGAAAACTCGTTAGCCTCGCGAATGGCTTCTCGCGCTGCTTCGATGTCGCCGGTCAGGACCTTGCCACAAATCCACAGCAGGTGCCGCACCACGCCCCAGGTGCCGAACGGATGATAAGGGCGGCACATCAGGAGCGTGCCGTAAGCGCCCAGGACGACTCCCACCAGCGAGATGATCGGACCGGCAAACCGAAGAAGCATACCGCTAATAAACTCCGATAAATCCCACCCGCACGTGGTTCTCGTCGAGGCGGAAGTGAATGCGGAAGCGGCCAACGTCAATGCGGTAGGTCGGAGGCTGTAGGAACAGGATACGGTAGGCACGGGAGACGTCGGTGGCCAGCTCGTGCAAGACCTGGAGAAGGGCCTCGCCCTCAGCATCACTGGGACGTGAGGCCTGCATCATCTCCAGCGCCTCGGGATCGATGATAACTTC
>Ga0074045_10002471_pt1 | contig 17112 bp, 11 predicted proteins | sample BogForMeECP23OM2_FD_94442 | JGI IMG/M metagenome (GOLD analysis project Ga0074045, IMG submission 94442) | Bog forest soil microbial communities from Calvert Island, British Columbia, Canada - Bog Forest MetaG ECP23OM2 | ecosystem: Environmental > Terrestrial > Soil > Wetlands ...
GACCGGCCGATCGTGGAAATTGACGACAAGGATCCGATTTTCCATACGGTCTATGATCTGAATGACCGATACCAGGTCCCTGGCGCAGAGCACCTGGAGCGCGGATACAAGCTTGACGGCTACGGCGCCCACTGGCGCGGCATCTATGACGACAAAGGCCGCGTGATGATCGCCATCTCCTTCAACTCCGACATCGGCGACTCTTGGGAGTGGGCCGACAGCCCGGAGTACCCCGAAAGATTCTCGGCGCTTGGCGTGCGGCTCGGCGTGAACTACATCGTTTACGCGATGACGCACTGAGCGGGAGCGGGCGAGCTTATCCGCCTTGTCAATAGGCATCGTCGACTTAATCGCGCTAACCTATAGAGGATGCTCGGCACGGCTACTTCGCTGCACCTTGAGACGGTCCTGAACCGCATCGGGAATACGCCGTTATTGGAAATCCCAATGGCAGGCAAAGGCGACGTCCGGGTCGCCGCTAAAGCCGAGTTCTTCAATCCCGGGGGCTCGGTGAAGGATCGCCCGGCGCTGAACATCATCCGCGAGGGTGAGGCCAGCGGCCGCCTGACGCGGGACAAGATACTCCTCGATTCCACCAGCGGGAACACCGGCATTGCCTATGCGATGATCTGCTCTGCGAAAGGCTACCGGATGAAGCTGTGTTTGCCTGCCAACGCCTCGCCCGAGCGAAAGAAGATACTGATGGCCTATGGCGCCGAGCTGGTGCTCACCGATGCGGCGGAAGGATCGGACGGGGCCATCCGCGTTTGCCAAAAGATCTATGCGGACGACCCGGCCCGCTACTTTTACGCCGACCAGTATGGCAACCCGGCCAACTGGCGAGCCCACGCCATGACCACGGGCCCCGAGATCATCGAGCAGACCGACGGCCGCATCACGCATTTTGTGACGGCGCTCGGAACCAGCGGAACGTTTATGGGCATCACGCGCTCGCTTCGCGAACGGTTACCCCATGTCCGGTGCATTTCTGTGCAACCCTCGACGCCCTTGCACGGACTGGAAGGCACCAAGCACATGCCGTCGGCGATCAAGCCTGCCATCTACGATCCCAGCCTGGCTGACGACAACCTCTGGATCGATACGGAAGACGCGTACGAGATGGCACGCCGACTGGCGCGCGAAGCTGGCCTACTCCTCGGCGTATCGGCGGCCGCCAATGTTATAGCCGCAAGCCGCGTGGCTCAGGAGGTCGCGGATCGAGGCGAGTCCGGTCTGGTGGTGACCATCCTCTGCGACGGCGGCATGAAGTATCTCAGCGATTCCTTCTGGACCGACTAGCGCCGCGCGGCCCCAATCAGAGCGTCAAAGAATCCGCCTTCGCCACGGGCCAATCTGATGTTCCGCTCAGTAACTTAGACGCTATTTCGCCCGACCGGTTCGTTCCAATTGATTGCGGAACATCTGGCTGAAATCGCGGGCTTCTTTCAACTCGCGCACCTCCTCCACTGTCCACTTCATCTTGCGGCGCCAGTTGGGATACTCGGCCGTACTGCCCGGCAGGTTTTGTTGCTCGGTCTCCTTCGTAAGATCTTCCTGATTGAGCAGTAGCAGGGCGCTTGGTGTCTGCGCCAAGAAGCCGATAATAGCGTTGTGCAAGGGGCCGTCCAATTCCGGCAGCTCGGCCGCGATGCGCGTGTAGCCTGGCGGCAAGAGTTGTTCCTCGTGCAAGACGTCTAACATCCGCTGTTTGTCGACCTGGCGCTCCTCCATCTGCTTTTTAGAGACGGCCGTATTCGCAAGGCCCGCAGAACGGCGTGCCCCGATATCTCGCCCGGTCCAGAAACCCGATATGGTTGGCAGGTCGTGGGTGGTTGAGGCGACGAGCGCGTTGCGTGGATACTCGTCTGAGCGTTTGAATGAACCGTCCGGCCTTTTCTCGAAGTAGAACAGGCGGTAGCTAAGTGAGCCGGCCTTGTCCAGGGCTTCGCGGATCGCGTCGGTGACCGTGCCCAAATCTTCGCCAACGATGATGTTCTGCTGCTGGACGCTCTCGAGGGCCAGGATTCGCAGCAGATCGGCCGCGTTGTCTTTCACGTACACGCCATCGGCAGCCTTCACGCCATCCGGAATCCAGAACAGGTGGAACAGTCGCATTACGTGGTCGATGCGTAGTGCTCCGCCGGAGCGAACGATCTTGCGAATGCTCTGGTGGAACAGCTCGTAGCCGTTCAGGCGGTGCGCTTCGGCGTTGGGCGGCGGGAAGGCCCAATCCTGTCCGCTTGGCGAGAACGCGTCCGGCGGCGAGCCCACACGGCAGCCCTGAACGTAGAAGCTGCCATGCGCCCACAGGTCAGAACCGCTGCGGTCAGTGGCTAGGGCGAGGTCGTGGTAAAGACCGATGGACAAGCGTTCGCGAGCATAAGCATGTGCCGCCGCCAACTGCTCCTCCAGCACAAACTGGATGTATTTGTAGTAGCGAATCAGACGGCGGTGCTCCGCGGCGAAATGTGCGCAGGCGCCGGACTCCGGGTCGTGATACTCGGCCGGCCAATCCCGCCATGTCCAGCGGGTTCCATCCTGTTTGTGCAGCACCTCATCCAACGCGCAGTAGAGCGCAAACCGATCGAGCAGGACACCCTCGGCGCGGCAGAAGGTCTCGAATTGACGCTTCCTCTCGGCGCCGGCGCAGCGCTCGAACTGGAGGTAAAGACACTTTAGAAAGGTCTTTTTCAGGCGGTCGACACGCTCATACTCCACGAACTCACTGGCGCGCAGGGCCAGAATCTCCTGCTGCACCCGCGGCCCGGCAAAGAGCCGGTGAACGAACCCGCCGGCAATGAACTCGGGGACAGATTCGATGTCGATGTAGATGAGGTTCTTGTAGAAGATGGACAGCGGCAGATACGGGCTCTGATTGTACGGGAAGCGGTTGTGGAGAGCGTGCAGCGGGTTCAGCCCGACGAATCCACCCGCGAGGTCATCCGCTACCCAATCGACGATCTTCTGGAGGTCAGTAAAATCGCCGCATCCCCAGTTCCGGCTGGAACGCAGACCGTACAGCGTGATGGCGACCCCTGCGCACTTGCCGCCGTCAGCCAGTCGCTTCGGGAGATAAGCCCGCTCGGGCGTCACGATCAGGCGGCCCTCCGACACCAACGAACCGCCGGCCTGCACCCGCAGAGAGTGGTAGCCGAGCGGAACATCGGGAGGCAGGGGGACCAGGTACGCATACCACCGAAGCGGGTGCTGCCGCCACTCACCCGCCATCCTCAGTTGACTGATTGCATGAGTGGCGCGAAGCTGGCCGCCGGACTCCAGGATGATCTTCAGGTGTACTTCGCCCGACTGGTAGGACTCGGCGAGCGACAGCATGATCCACTTCTCGACGTCATTAGTGATCGATACAGGCTGAATCAGAGGCGCGGCGCGCCCTTGGAAACGCCAGATTCGCTCACCTTCCAGGGCCGCCTGGGATGACGTATCCACGCCGAGCGCAGCCAGTATGCGGCTCTCCATGGCCGCCGATGCGACGTGCCTTTTGCCGAAGATATCCCAGAACTCTCGCTCGATTCCCCATTCTTCGGCGGCCTTGTGAAGAGCGTCCTCGTAGCTATCGGATGGCTCAAATGCGATTTGGGGAAGCGTCATAGACTCCTTGATTCTAAAAGACGGCCTCCGATTGACCTTTTCGGCGGGACCTTGGAACACGCGGCGTTCCGTTTGCCGCCAGGGCGTGGGATAATTTCCATGTGAACGCCGACCAGAAGTTCGAACTCAGCCAACCGGAAGAGTTGTTTGCCCGCATCGATGACGGCTGGGCGACCGGCGTCGGCGAGAGCATCCTCACGACCACGCTGGACAAGGCCCTGAACTGGGCTCGCAGCAATTCTTTGTGGCCCATGACGTTCGGCCTGGCTTGCTGCGCCATCGAGATGATGTCCACGGCAGCGTCGCGATTTGATAGCGCCCGCTTCGGCGCCGAGGTATTTCGGGGCTCACCCCGGCAGTCGGACCTGATGTTCGTCGCCGGCCGGGTCTCGAACAAGATGGCGCCGGTGATCCGGCACCTCTACCGGCAAATGCCCGAACCGAAGTGGGTCATCTCAATGGGCGCCTGCGCGACATCCACCGGCGTGTTCAGCAACTACGCGCTGATTCCAGTCAACCAAGTGATTCCGGTGGACCTTTACGTTCCGGGTTGCCCGCCCCGCCCCGAGCAGCTGATCTACGCACTGATGCAGCTCCAGGAGAAGATCCGGGCTGACCACGGTGTTACCAAGCAGATCCTGAACATCGCGTAGTGGCTGGATGCCAGCGTCCCCCACGGAGCCATTGCCAATGGCACGCAAACTGCTTAGATTTGTCCGTGCCAGTTGCACTTGGCAGGATTGCTAACGATTTTTATGGAGGACCCTTGCGCACTCGTTTAACTTTCGCTCTGCTGTCCGTCTGGCCCGCTTTCGCCGCCACCAGCACCGTTCCCACGTACAACCGGGATGTCGCACCAATTCTGCAGGAAAACTGCCAAGGCTGTCACCGGCCGGGCGAGGCGGCTCCGATGTCCTTGACCAGTTACAAGGACGTGCGACCGTTCGCCGCCGCCATCAAGGAAGCGGTTACGCTCCGGAAGATGCCGCCTTGGTTTGCCGATCCTCACTACGGGAGGTTTTCTAATGACCGCTCGCTGTCGCAACGCGATATCGATACGCTGGTCGCCTGGGCGAAAAATGGCGCTCCGGAAGGCGATTCGAAGGACCTGCCCAAGCCAAAGGAATATGTAGACGGCTGGAATATTGGCAATCCCGACCTGGTGCTCGAGATGCCGGCGGCCTTCGCGGTTCCAGCGACCGGCACGGTGGAATACCAATACATTCTGATCCCGGGGCACTTCGAGAAGGACACCTGGGTACAGATGGCGGAGGTTCGGCCGGATTCTCGCGCAGTGGTTCACCACATCATTGCGTTCGTCCGCGAGCCTGGGTCGAAGTGGCTGGCCAGCATCAAGCCCGGTGTCCCCTACGTCCCAACCAAGGACGAAAGCGACATGGGCAATGCTCAGTTCCTGGTTGGGTTTGCCCCCGGGGCGCCGCCCGCGGTTTTGCCGGAAGGGCGAGCCAAATTGATACCAGCGGGGTCTGACATTATCTTCCAGGTACACTACACGACCAATGGAAAAGCAGCGATGGACAAGAGCAAGATCGGGCTGATGCTGGCCAAGGCTCCGGTGAAGGAGCGGGTACTGACGCTGGCCGCGGCGAATGCCGACTTTGCGATTCCGCCCGGCAATGCGAACTACCCCGTTGAGTCGGAGTTCGAACTCGGTACTGAAGCCAAGATCGTCAACTTGTTCCCGCATATGCACCTGCGCGGCAAGGATTTCAAATTCACCGCCGTGTACCCGACCGGTGAAACGCAAGAGCTACTGAACGTACCGAACTACAGTTTCAGTTGGCAGTTGGACTATATCCCGGTGACAGACATCACGGCGCCGAAGGGCACCAAGCTGAAGTGCTTGGCGCATTTCGACAATTCGGCCAACAATCCTTACAATCCCGATCCTTCCAAAGAAGTGAAGTGGGGCGACCAGAGTTGGGACGAGATGATGATCGGCTTCTTCGACGTGGCGTTTCCGAAGGACATGGATGCGAGCACGCTGTTTGTTGAAAAAAAGAAGGACGAACCGGCAACCTCAGCGGCAGTGCCGGCGGCGAAGACATCTCGTTAGCGGCTAAACCGAAGCTGCTGACAAAGGCCTTCACAGGCTGAATGGGCCACGTTCCCCACAGGCTCAAGCCTGCGCGACGATCTACTGCTTCAGCTCCGCCTGGATTTCGGCTGCGGCTTGGCGCGCTTGCGCCACGGCGGCGGTCGGGAAACTGATGGCGCCTACCTTGGCGTGACCACCCCCGCCATACCGTTCGCAAATCGTCGCCAGGTTGTGCCGCAGCGGCTCACGCACCCAGGGATTAGAGCCGACTGACACTTTCGTTCGAAAACTGGACGTGGATACCGACACCGTATACGCGGAATCGGGAAACAGGTAGTAGGGAATGAACTTGTTGTAGCCTTCAATTCCATAATTCACCAGGTCAAAGAAGATGACTCCGTCGTCACACGACCCTTCCTTGCGGATTACGTCCATGGTGCGCAAGTGGTTTTGATGCAGTTTCTGATACAGGGCCAGGATCTCCGGTTCGCGCACGATCTCCGCCAAGGGACTGCGCTGCATTGCGAGGATGATCTTCTGCACAATATCCGACCCCTTGGCGCCCTCGATCACCAGGGTCAGTTTCATCGCGGGCGCGTTCATCTCCACCGCCGCTTCGGCACTTTCGTATAGTGCGCCATCGACGATGTCGGCCCAAGTCACAAGTTCTTCCAAGTCGGGCGCTTCAAATCCGAATCGGTCTCGGGCAACGGCCGCTATGAACTTGGTACAGGATCGATAGCTGGGATCGAACATCTTTCGGCCGCTAGTATCATGCCGAAAATGCTCGGCATCCTGGGGGCTTAAGAACGCGCTCTGGTGATGGTCAAACCACCATGTCAGCTTTGGGTTCGGCGAGTACTTGAAGTCGACAATGACATTGACGTCTCCGTCGAAGTAACTGTCCTCGAACAACTGATCCGCGCGGTGGGCGAGGCCCATGTAGGCGAACTCGGCTTCACGGTAGAATTTCTCTTGTAAGAAACGCGTCACGAATGCCGATGAAGCCGCCCCATCAAAGCAGTGGTCGTGATACAGGACTCGGGCGCGCATGATAGGAACTTGTTCTCCGAAAACCTTTTAGCTTGCCTCAGCTACCTTGGAAATGCAAGCTTTTGGCGAAGAATTGCCGAATTTACTTTTCTAGAGGGCCAACCGCCTCAGCTTCACTGTCGAGGGAATGAATGGATCTATCGACTCACGGCGTCCGGCCAGACGGCCACTTGGGGTCGCGTTTCCGACCCCTGTTTCTCTCAGAAATGAGCTATTGCGAACCCGCCGCCAGTTTGATGAACTCATCCGGGAGAGGACCTGCACTCGACCTTTGAACCAATCTGAGGCCCGCCGCGTGAACTTGGATTGCACAGCTTCGTAAAAGAAAGTTATTGTGAAAGATACGCTCGCAAAATCATGTTAAAAACGAAAGAAGAACGCCACCCCGACCTGAACCCACAGGAAACGTCCGAGTGGGTGGAAGCGCTTGAGCAGGTCTTGGATGAAGCGGGCCCTGGCCGCGCCTCTTATCTCCTGGATACCCTGCTCGACCGCGCGGCGCACGCCGGCGTGACGGTTCCCGGCAGATTCACAACTCCCTACCTAAACACGATACCTGCGCATGAAGAGGTGCCTTACCCCGGGGATCGTTTGCTCGAGCGCAAGATCAAGAGCCTGATCCGGTGGAACGCTGCCGCAATGGTGGTGCGCGCCAACAAGTACGACCCCAACATCGGGGGGCACATTTCGACTTATGCGTCGCTGGCAGCGGTTACGGAGGTTGCTTTCAACCATATTTTCCGGGGCTCCTACGATGGAGAGCCGGGCGACTTTGTCTATTACCAGGGCCATGCTTCGCCAGGAATGTATAGCCGCGCGTTCCTCGAAGGCCGTTTGACGGAACAACAACTGTTGAACTTCCGGCACGAGCTCCGCGACACGCCGGGGCTTTCCTCCTATCCGCACCCCTGGCTCATGCCGGATTTCTGGCAATTCCCAACTGTGTCGATGGGTCTCGGGCCGCTGAACGCCATTTACCATGCCCGTTTCCTTCGCTACCTGGAAAACCGCGAGATTATCCGTCGAAGTGATCGAAAGATCTTTGCGTTTCTGGGCGACGGCGAAACGGACGAGCCGGAATCGTTGGGCGCTCTGGGCCTAGCTTCGCGGGAACATTTGGACAACCTGATCTTCATCGTAAATTGCAACCTACAGCGGCTGGACGGCCCGGTACGCGGCAACGGCAACATCATTCAAGAACTGGAGGGAACCTTCCGCGGCGCTGGATGGAACGTCATCAAAGTGGTGTGGGGCGGTGATTGGGACGAGCTGTTTGCCCGCGACCAGAGCGGACTGCTGCTGAAGCGCATCGAGGAATGCGTGGACGGCGAGTTCCAGAACTTCAAGGCCCGCGGCGGCGCCTACGTTCGCCAGGAGTTCTTCGGTAAATATCCCGAGCTCTTGAAGCTGGTCGAAGACAAAACCGATGACCAACTGGCGCGGCTGCGTCGTGGCGGTCACGACCCGGTAAAGGTCTTCAACGCCTTCTACCGAGCGCTCCGCCACAAGGGTCAGCCGACAGTCATCCTGGCAAAGACCGTCAAGGGATATGGCCTCGGTGAGGCCGGCGAAGGGAAGAATATTACCCATCAGCAGAAGAAGCTGAATGAAGAGGAACTGCACTACCTGGCGAAGCGCTTCGACCTCAATCTGCCGAACGAAACGATCGAGCACATCGATTTCGTCAATCCGGGTCCCAACAGCCCGGAAATCCAGTACCTGAAGGCGCGCCGTGAAGCCCTCGGCGGCTACGTGCCGAACCGACGCGTGAAAAAGATCGAGATCAAAGCTCCGCCGCTCGAAATCTTCCATGACTCGCTGGAGGGTTCGCGCGGCCGCGAAGCATCCACCACTGCCGCTTTTGTCGCGGTCCTGAAAAACCTGCTTAAAGTTCCAGAGCTCTCCAAGTACATTGTGCCGATCATCCCTGACGAAGCCCGTACGTTCGGCATGGAGTCCATGTTCCGCGAGCGCGGCATTTACGCCAGTGGAGGCCAACTGTATAAACCGGTCGACAGCGACGTGCTGATGTATTACAAGGAATCCGCCGACGGCCAAATCCTTGAAGAAGGCATCACCGAAGCAGGCGGAATGGCATCCTTTACTGCCGCCGGCACCGCCTACGCCAACCTCGGCGTGCCGATGATTCCCTTCTTCATCTACTATTCGATGTTCGGCTTCCAGCGCATCGGCGACTTCGCCTGGGCATTTGCCGACGCCCGCGGTAAGGGCTTCCTGATTGGCGGCACAGCGGGCCGCACCACTCTCCTTGGTGAGGGCTTGCAACACCAGGATGGCCACAGCCTGGTGCTGTCGAGCACGGTGCCCACCTGCGCCAGCTACGATCCTGCCTATGCGTACGAGATCGCCATCATCATTCAAGATGGCATCCGCCGCATGTATGAGAATGGCGAAGACCTCTTCTACTACCTCACCGTCTGCAACGAAAACTATGTGCAACCACCGATGCCGTCCGGTGACATACACGATGGCGTCCTAAAAGGTCTCTATCTTCTGAAGCGATCGGAGACGGCGCCGGCTCAAGTGACCTTGTTCGGCAGCGGCCCGATTCTCAACGAGGCGTTAAAGGCGCAGCAATTACTGGCTGAAAAGTACGGTATTGGCGCGGATGTTTGGAGCGTGACCAGCTACAATGAGTTGCGCCGGGAGGCATTGTCGACCGAACGCTGGAATCGACTGCATCCCGCCGAGCCCGAACGCAAGCCTTATATCAATCAGGTTCTGGGCGAAATCGACATGCCGATCGTCGCCGCGACCGATTACATGAAGGTCGTCGCAGACCAGATCGCTCCGTGGCTACCCGGCCGTCTTAGCTCACTTGGGACCGACGGTTTTGGCCGTAGCGACAACCGCGAGCACCTACGGCGGCACTTCGAAGTCGACTCGGCCGCGATCACCGCCGCTGCTCTTTCCCGCCTCGCCCGTTGGGGCCGTTACGATGCCGGGCGTGCCAAGGCAGCCATCGCCGAACTCGGTATCGATCCGGAACGGTTGGATCCGGCGCGCGCTTGAGCTGAACCTGGGGCGATTGAGAGAAGCCGGGCAGAGGGCAGGGCGATGACGAATCGCGGCAGACAAATAGGACTGTTGACAGTAACTCTCGGAGTGCTCCTTGGCTTGGCAGCGGCGGGGCAAGCGGCAGAGGTCACAGTCGGTACAGCCACCATGCTCGGTCCCAACGATGAAGAAGGCCGATAGCGTAGTGAACATCGGCGAAGTCGGGGAGGATCCGACGGCCGGGAGTGGTAGCTGGCGCTAAGCGACAGTTTTGCTAAGTGAACTTCACTCGCTTCCGCTCAAAGATCGGATCATCAACTATCGGTGTCCGTAACCGCCGCCATAGTGACCACCACCGGCGTATCCGCCGTGGTAACCGCCGCCGTACCCTCCGCGGTAGCCGGCGTATGGAACTGGACGACCGTAATACCCGCCACGGCCGTAGTAACCGCGATAGTAGGGGGCACGATAATAGCCGCCGTAGTATCCACCGTAATAGCCTCCATAAACGCCAACGTAAGGATAGTAAGGATATGCGGGAGCGACATATGGATAAGCATAGGGCGCCGGATAACCGTAGCCAGGCGCGTACGCCACCGCTGGTGGTGCGACATAGCCGCCGACTCCCACTCCGAAACCACCAACACCGACTCCGACCACCACGCGCTGGGCGAACAGGCAACCACCAGCCAGTAGGAAAAGTGCGAGCAATTTTGTTTTCATTTGTTTTCTCTCTCTCAGGACTGGCCGCCTTCGCAGCCTTCACTCCATTAGTAAGCACGCCTCCCACCACTGCTAAGTGATTGATGATACGAGGCAAAAGCTGATTCCCATGGTGGATCAGAACCGCAACTGGCCGAAAGCGGCCACCGGTCGCCGCACTTCTCCCGTGTGATGCACTCCTTGCGTGCTCTGGCAGATCGCGGCTTCGTGCAATGCGACTATGAAAGGCAAGCGCTTGAAGATAAACTGCACAGCCATTTTGTTCGACATGGACGGTACGTTGGTGGATTCAACCGCGGTCGTGGAGCGTGCTTGGGCTTGGTGGGCCAAGCGGCATCAGCTTTCCCTTGAAGAGATACTACGGTTCTCTCATGGAAGGCCGACCGCCAGCACTTTTGAAAACTTCTTGCCAGGCGTAGATCACAATCATGAGCTGTCGGAGATGCTGACCTTCGAAGAGACGGAACTGGACGGTATCCAGGCCGTGCCCGGAGCAGAGCTCGTTGTAAATGCAGCACAGCACGGCGCGTGGGCTGTCGTAACCTCAGCCCCCCGAACGCTCGCGGTCGCGCGGATTCGCGCCGCTGGCTTGCCTCTTCCATCGGTGCTGGTCCCGGTTGATGAAATCCGCAAAGGGAAACCGAACCCGGAAGGATTCTTGCTGGCGGCAGAGAAGCTAGGAGTGGACCCGAAGGAGTGTCTGGTGTTCGAAGATACGCGTCCCGGGATTCAAGCGGGCCTGAACGCTGGCATGCATGTCGTCGGCTTGTTGACCACCACGACGGCGGAGAACCTGGCCCATCAGACCCTGGCGAGAGACTTCCGCGATGTTCGCGTGACCGTTGTGGCGGCCGGCTTTGAGGTCGTGGTTCAAGAAGCCTAAGCGTTCTGCCAACCCGCTCGCGCGGTGGAGAGGCTACCGCAACTCGGCCGGCAACTCATCGTGGGTCATCCTCAGAGGTGGATCAATTCGTGCCCCGCTGGGCTTTCGGTAGCGAGGGGCCTGCGTAAGCCGGAAGGTGACCGCCTAGTTTCCTTTCCGTTGCTCCCTTGAATCGAGCCGAGAATCGCGCTAGCAGCTCGTACTGGTCCGTGGCGATCAAGTCAACACCCGATTCCCAGGCGGCCTGCCATCGTTTCTCTACCGCTTCATGGGAACCGAAGTTGTAGCTCTGATTCCAGCCTTGGTCCTCACTCCGGCTAAACCCGTCTAGGGTATAGAAGCGGATCCAGTAGCCCAGCCGATGGGCGTGATTCACCAGGCTGTCGAGACGGGCCCGATCCTCGGAAGTCCAATCGCCGGCCTTACGCTGTCCGCCCTCTTCAACCAACCACCATGAGTTGTTCCACCAGCGGCGGTAGTTCGTGGCGGGCGATGTCAGCAGGAGATTTGGTTCAACATGGGCCTCGGCGTACTTAGCTTGCCTCTGGCTGAGCCCGCGCAACATGCTTCGGTTCGTATGGGCTGACCCAAATAGCCGGAGCCGTCCACCCACGGGCACGTCGCGGTAGAAGACTTGTTCCTGCATGTCGTTGTCTTCGGTCAACACCAGTAGCGGTTTCCACTGAAATGCAGCGAGGTCGCTGTCGCTAGCCGTTCTTGGTGCGGTCGTGATCCATGATTCATATTCCACGAGCAGCTTCCAGACTGCTCGGAGCAACTGTGGATCATTGTTCTTGAAATCGAAGTGCAGGACGATGACTGGCCAACTGCCCGACCCGCTTTTCAGCGCCTGCTCGATGATCGGCCGGACCCTCTCAAAAAAGTGGGCTCTGAGTGTCGGCTCCGATGCCGTCGCCATGGTTGAATGGGTCACCTTCGGGATCACGTCACCGGTAGCAGGGTCCCTGTAAGGAGCAATGTCTTGCTCGATGCCAATGGGTAGCTCCAGTTTCAGGGCGCGGTCGAGCCGGTGCGTGTAGCGAGGATTGTCGGGATAGCAATTGTGGGCGTCGAGCAAGGGCTGGCCGTGGTTAACCAGGAACAGATCGTTCTTCGGCGGGGCCGGGTTCGGTTGTCGCGGCGCGGACAGTGTGTCCAAGAAAAGCGCTGCGCCAAGAAAAAAAGAAGCCGTTCTCAAACGATCTGCCCTATCATGGTTTCCTGATTCAATTATGGTCAAACTTGCGTCTACGGCACATGGGTCGGAGGCTTCTTTGGACCTACGGCCTGAACGATGGCTTGTTGCACCGGGGCGATATACGGATAGCGGCAACGATTTGAGTTCGATGTATACATTTGAAACCGGGCTATTACAGCGCTTTATCCGGTCAGAAGCAAAACATCAAAACTGGAGGCCAGAAATGACATCTCGAGGATGGACGCGAAACCTGTTGATTGCCGCTCCGATGATGGTTGTGCTGAGCGGAGCGCTCAACCTGCTTGCCCAGGTAGATGCCGGGGCCGTGATCGGCTCTATCAAAGACCCTAGCGGCGCCGTAATTCCAGGGGCGAAGGTAACCCTAACGAGCGAAGACACTGGACAGGTGACCGCTACCACATCGACCTCAGCGGGACAGTACACATTCTCGCCGGTGAAGATTGGCCACTACTCTGTTGCAGCCGAGTTCAAAGGTTTTGAGCGGGTAGAGCACAAAGGTATCACGGTTGAAGTGCAACAACGCGTTGTCGTGGATCTGCTGCTGCCCCCAGGCCAGACGACGCAGACCTTGACGGTGACCGGAGAGCCGCCCTCGCTCCAAACCGAGGACGCTTCGGTGGGACAGGTGATCAATCAACGATCAGTCAACAACCTGCCGCTGAACGGACGAAATTTCACGTTCCTCGCACAGCTTTCAGCCGGAGTTACCCAGGATCAGCAGGACACTCGGGGGCTTGGCGCCAGCGGGAGTTTTTCCGCCAACGGGGAGCGCCCAGCCCAGAATAACTACTTATTGGATGGAATCGACAACAACTCGAATCTGGTGGATTTCTTAAACGGCACAGCATACGCCGTGCGGCCGCCCGTCGATGCGATCTCTGAATTCAAAATCCAGACGAACAACTACGGAGCTGACATCGGCCGTTCCGCAGGGGCCGTCCTGAACGCAACCATTAAATCCGGCACAAACCAATACCATGGAACCTTGTGGGAGTTCCTCCGCAACGACGCACTGGATGCGGCGAATTTTTTTGAGAATGCCGGAGGCATCCCAAAGGGAGAGTATCGACAAAATCAGTTCGGCGCCGCTATCGGCGGACCGATCATTAAGAACAGACTGTTTTTCTTCGGTGACTACGAAGGAACACGAATCCGGCAGGCCATACCGTCAGTCAACACCGTTCCAACGGCACAAGAGCGAAACAGTGGCTATACGAATCTGTCGGAACTGCTTACCCAAGGTGGCACCCGCACCGACGTGCTCGGTCAAACGACAGCTCTGGGCCAGGTCTTCGATCCCTCGACCACGCGAGTCGTCTCCTGCGGGGTTCCCGATACCGTCACTGGAATCAACGTGCCCTGCGGAGCTGGTGTTTCGAACGGCACGCCGATCGGCTACGCGCGTTCGCCGTTTCCTGGGAATATCCTTCCGGCAAACAGGCTCGATCCCAATGCAATCAATCTGCTGAATCTCTACCCGGCTCCAAACAACCCCGGGCTCTTCAATAACTATGCAACCAATCCTGTGCTCAGCAATACGGTGAATCAGTTCGACATTCGTATCGATGCCAACATCACTCAGAAAGACAGCCTGTTCGGACGTGTGAGCTATTCTGATAATCCGGAGTTTATTCCCGGGCCGTTCCCGGGTATCGCGGACGGAGGATCGTTCTCCGCAGGCAATCAGACGGCGACCTCCGTCAACGCGGTCATCAGCGAGACTCACATTTTCACGCCGACCCTAACCAACGAATTCCGCCTGGGGTATAACCGCATCTCAAGCGCCCGGCTGCAACCCAATGCGAACACTCTCGGGATTCCCGCTATGTTCGGCATCCAGGGCGTTCCACAAGTTCCTTTAAACGGCGGCTTAGGAGGCATCAGCATTACGGGTCTAAATAGGCTGGGCAGCAATAATTACCTGCCGTCGTCGGAATACAGTTCAACTCCGCAGATAACGGACAATGTGACCAAGCAACTGGGAAGGCACTCACTGAAAGCCGGATTCGAGTATCAGCAATTGCGATTCTCGATACTACAGCCGCCCCAGGGACGCGGAGCCTGGTCGTTTAGCGGAGATTATACCGAAGTGCCCAATAATAACAACGGAAACACTGGATTGGCGCAGATGTTACTAACGCCGATCCCGGGCACGGTGCCGGGCGCGGCAGATTATGTAGGCGGCGCTGATAGCGTCCAGGCTTCCAACATCGCCAATACCGACCAGAAACGCAACTACTACGGAGCTTATTTCCAGGATGATTTCAAGGTCAGCTCCAAGCTAACGATTAACCTGGGACTGCGTTGGGAATACTTCGGCCAACTTATCGAGCGGTACGGAGCCCAGTCCAATTTTCTTCCTTCTGGTAACAGTAGCCCCTCCCAGTTTCTGATAACCAACCAACGATGCAATACCCCGCTTTCTCCCGACTTCTATGCCGCGGCTAAAACCGACAACATTAGTGTTGTCTGTTCCGGCGTTTCGGGTTTGGGGCATTCTCAGCTAACCAATTTTTCTCCCCGCGCCGGATTCGCGTACCAGTTCACACCGAAATTCATCGCTCGTGGCGGATACGGGATCTTCTACGGCGGGTTTGAGAACTCAGTAGTCGAAACCTACATTGATTTTCCGTTCCAGTACAGCCTGTCCTATCCGAACCTAGTCCCGAATGCGCCAATCACCTTTCCTAATGGCCAAATCGGCACACTCGAGACAGGATTGACGGCTATTCCGCTGATGCCCTCGGCCGTCGAGCCCGCGGGCGTCTCGTTCACAGGCGAAGATTATCATATGAAAACGCCATACACGCAGGGCTACAACCTCGCTTTTCAGTACCAACTTGCGACCAATGACACTGTGCAGGCCGGATACGTTGGGAACACGGTCCGCCACTTGGGTGTTTACATCAACCCGAATTCGCCGCACCAGATACTTCCTCCCGGCCTCAATCAATTCAATTACTCGTCATACCCGGACTTTCAAAACGGCTTTACTTACACCAGCTTTGCCGGAGACAGCTACTACAATGCCCTGCAAGTAACATACGAACACAGATTTAGCTATGGTCTGAGTATGCTTGCGAACTTCACTTGGTCGAAATGCATGACCGACGCAGTGGATGTGCTTAACAGTACCGCCATCTCAGGCCGAGGGGCTCCTTTGTTGCCAGGTTTCGGCATTCAGGGAGACTACGGCCTTTGTGATTTTGATATACCCAGGGTCTTCCACTTCAGTGGCACTTATGACCTCCCTGTAGGGCATGGCCGTCAATTTCTCAGCTCCAGCCCGAAATTCGTGGATGCGTTACTGGGTGGTTGGGGTACCAATTGGATCCTAACCCTCCAGGACGGCCAACCCGGCACCGTACCCTGCGCGATCACAACCACGTCTGGTTTTGGTTGCTATGCCAATCTGGTGCCAGGGCAGAACGTATACGCGGGTCCGCACAACGTCAACCAATGGTTGAACCCGGCTGCGTTCGCGAGTCCGCCTGTGGCAACCGCGATCGGGCAGTCCAGTTATGCCCCTTTGGGTGGCGCGCCTTCGCAATTCTACGGCCCTGGGTACCACCGTCTGGACTTCTCGCTGTTTAAGAACTTCAATTTCACCGAAAGAATCTACCTCCAATTCCGAGCGGAATTCTTCAATCTGACGAATACGCCAAATTTCTCCCCGCCCGGCTTTAACGGGAACGGCGTTACCGCAGCCCCTGGGTCGCTTGACTATACGTCTTCCGCGTTTGGGAAGATCACCTCCACGCGCGACGGCCAGAACGACCAGCGAGAGATACAGTTCGCTTTGAAGCTCTACTTCTAAATTGAAAGCTCAGGAGCGTCAGCGATAGTATGGGCGGAGAACTCAGGGATGACATCCACAGACAATCCGCCCGGCATTCTGACTTGGAACGAGATCCATCAGCAACCGGAAACCTGGCTAACTACGCTCCAGCGAGTGGCGGGCCACCCCATCAGCAAAGAAATCGGCGAACATAGCAGCCAAGCGATTATTACGGGAGCAGGAACGTCGGCGTACGCCGCGGGCGCTATCGAATCGGCATGGCTGGGTTCTCGAGCCATTCCGACTACCGATATTCTGACTCAACCTGCACAACACCTACAACCGGCTGGTATGGTGCTATCGCTCGCCCGCTCCGGCAACAGCCCGGAGAGCGTTGCCGCTGTTGACCGGCTCCACCGGTTCTTCCCTGCCCTCCCGCAATACGCCATCACGTGCAATGCGGAAGGAGAGCTTGCCCGGCATTCTCACGTGAACACCATCATGCTTGACCCTCGAACGAACGATCGCAGCTTGGTCATGACCAGTTCCTTCAGCAATCTGGTACTTGCCGGGCTCTGTATCAGTGAGGGGCCCCGGTTTGGAGAGCGGCTGCCCGGGTTGTGCGATTCGATCGGTCGACGAATGGCCTCGTTGGCCTCGCATGCCGCAGCCGTGGCCGAGACGCGGCCAAGCAGGGCGGTGGTACTGGCTTCGCGGGCGCTGCTTCCTTGTGCCCATGAGATTGGACTGAAGTTCCTCGAAATGACCGC
>Ga0074045_10002476_pt1 | contig 17086 bp, 8 predicted proteins | sample BogForMeECP23OM2_FD_94442 | JGI IMG/M metagenome (GOLD analysis project Ga0074045, IMG submission 94442) | Bog forest soil microbial communities from Calvert Island, British Columbia, Canada - Bog Forest MetaG ECP23OM2 | ecosystem: Environmental > Terrestrial > Soil > Wetlands ...
GAACCGGTCGCACCGGAACCGGATAGTGTTCCAATGCGGGATTGGCCGGTGTTTGGTTGCCGCATAATGATCGAATCGTAAAGTCTGTTAAGTTTTCTTTGATATTTGCCCCTTGCTGCCATTTTCCGTCCCACCACGCGTTCGCTTTCGGAGGAACCGTTACGCCCAGAAGTAAAGCCGCTATGGCAATAGCTCCCAATAATTTTCCCGATAAACATTCCGTTAAAAAATAAATTGTCTTTGTTCTTCGCACAGTTTTCCTTATGCTCCTCCTTCATTATCGAGAATAAAGTCTATAACTTTTACATCCAGCCATTTGGTCATGACATCATCAAGCATTTGCGATGCGTTGGCGTTGCCGGCCGCGCCGATTCCCGCGGCGCTGCTCAACAACTGGCTGTTCTGCGTTGCGCTGCCGGAGCCGGACAGCGAACCGAGACCGGTCGTTGCCGCCGCCATACTGGGCACGCCGATGGAACCATTGGAGAAGCTGATATTGTTGACGTTGAGAACCTGTGTCGCCGCCAGAACGACCTTTCCTCCGGAAATCCCCGCCTCGCCCGCATCGATAATGCCCTGAATCGCGAAAAGATAAATATCTCCCTCAGGCGGCGCCTGCCCGGCGGGGCCGGTGGGGCTGAAAGTCACGGCGCGGATGCCGCTGCCAACTGCGGGAGGCGTAAAGACAACATTATAACCAATAATTTCGGTACCATTAGCATTATACTCTGCGACCAATGTGGGCGGCGATGCTATCACTTCTTCTTTCGCACCCCTGCCCGCATTGATGTTGCCGCTTTCGCTCCAGACCGTGATATCGCCGCCTTCAAAGGTCATGACGCGGGACTCATTCACATTGACATCTCCATTGGTAAAGATATTTATCGCCCCGCCTCCGGCCGTGAATATGCCGGTTTTCTGCACATCGGCTGCGTTGCTGAAAAAGGTGCTTTTCCCGACGTCCAGTTCGCCGGCGGCTATGATGTAGATATTATCCTTTCCGGAATTCGTGCTGATCTGGGATGTGGTCATTTCGATGTTGCCACTGCCGGATGGTGCGGAGGGTGACCCGAGCAGGGGAGTTATGGTTCCCGTTCTGGTATTTTGGAGGAGTTGGTCTGCTTCGTCTTTTTCGCCAGCGGCCATATCGGTGCTGTAGTCTGTACCCGCCGTACGAATCGTATTAAAAAAAGTTTCGATATCCGACTCCGTCATATCTTTGTTATATCCGGCTATGATGATCAGGTCGCTCCCCTTTGTTCCCAGAATAGGATTATATGCGCCCCCCACCGTCTGAATCCACTTCGCATCCCCCAGCGTAATAGACCCGCCTGCCTGTATGAAAAGACTGCCCGGACCGGCTTGCACCGCGCCTGTATTGGAGGGGTTCGGAGTAGAACTCTGGATGCCAAAGTTAATATTCCCCTGTATGGCCGCGATCTCCGACACATCGGTGGAATTAATGTTTTGACCGAAATAATAGAGACCCGATATATCTCCTTCTTCCGCTGTGATCTCCGCTTTTTTCGGCAGAAACAGCTCTATGTTCTCAATATTCTGCCCGGCGCTGATTACTACCGGAGTTGTATCATTGGCATGAACGGGTTGCGTTGCGTGAAAGTAAGGCAAAAATAGATCGTCGATTATAGCAGGCGCGGCGGCATCATTGTAAACACTTGTCGGCGATATATCGGAGACATAAATTTGCGCCCTCAGCGGACTCCCGGAAGAATCGACGCCATACTGTCCATTAATAGATCCTCCGGCAATAAGGCTAAGGTTGCCCGTGGGAGACGGCAGAAGAGCAAAGTTATGGAGCACCAGTATATCCCCCCCGGCTACAACATTCAGGGTCGGCGGCAATATTTCTTCTGCTTCAGTATTCCAGGGATTATGGAAGGGATCCTTTAAGCCGAGCGTCACATCGCCGCCTGCCGTTAGATTGACGCTCGCATTTTCCGAGTAACCGACGTTAACTGATTGAAGCTTATAATATGAATTTGAGTTCATTGGGTTAGACACCAATGCAACAAACAATGGGTTGACCACTGTCGCCATGTCGATATTGCCTTGGGCGGTTATATTTATCTGGCTGTCAAAAGCCTCGACTACCTGCGGCTGGTTTGCCGCGCCGAAGTTCCCCATGGCATCGATTTCCATCCGGCCTTGTTTGTTCAGGAATCTCCCTATAACATCCCCTCCGGCATAGATAACAAGGTCTCCACTATTATTTTGGCCGAATGTGCCTGCCTGGGTCAGGAAATCCCCGCCTGCGCGGACATCGAGGTTCCCTCCCCCCATGGTGGCGAGGCCTGCTGTTGGATTTGCAGAGGGAGAACCCGATCCGTAACTGGCAGACCAGTACACACCCGCATTATTCGGATTTAAAGGTTTAAGCTCCGGCGTGGTCGTATAATCCCATTGACTATTCATCATTGACGTTGTCCATTGTTCCGGGCCGATCTCCTGGCCGACATTTCCGCCCACATCGAGACTGATGTTTCCGCCTCCTGCATAAGTGTAGTAATTTCTTGTCGAGTTGGACCAGCCGGTTGTGCGGATGGCGCCTAAAGTTTTGATTCCCCTCACTATTGCATCAGTGAGGATGAGATTTCCGCCAACCGTGATATTGATATCTCCCGTGGCTGTCTGAATGGCTCCGCCGTTAATCTGGAGATCCTGTCCCACCATGCCTTCGATGGATCCGCTATAAGAGGCAAGATTGTAACACATAAATGTATTGATCATATAGTCGGGAGACGCATTCTGCCCCTGGCCGATCACGGTGTCGCCGCCCGAGGCGAACCGAATAGGAGCGCTCTGTGTGTAAACCAGTTCTTGATTTCCTATGGTCAAATTGCCCGTACCGTTGTGGTTTACAGCCATATAGTCGGCGCTGGACAAGTCGGCGCCGGCCGTCAGATTGAATGCCCAGGAATCCCACATGGCAGAAGGGGTTGATAATTGGTTTATAGCTGTGGGGTGATCGACAAGATTGTTGTTTATATTAAGATTGCCCGTAGCCCGCAGGGTCAGGACTCCCGGTTCTCCGCCGTATCTCAAAGTTGTCAGATCTACTGCTGCCGCCAGGGTAATATTGGAGTTGGAGCGAGCCTCGATACCGGGCAGAAGATTAAACTCACCGGCGCCCCATCCCGACATGGTGAGGTTACTCAGCAGCCTTGATTGAATCGCGGAGGCGTTTGCCATATAATTGTTATTATCGTTATTCCAGGCAGCGATTGTGGCCGCATTGATGGTGGAAACGTTATCATAAACCCGGAAGGCCTCGACAATGAAATTGGATACGCCTATCACCGTTCCGTCAAGATTCATTTGCACATCATTCCCGTTGCGCAGTGCACGCAGATGAACCAGCCCGCCAGTGCCTGTTCCGCTGGCCGAAGCATCTATCACACTGCCCGGATTCAGGTTCACATACCCGCCCTCCGAAGACAGAAGAACCTTGCCGCCGCTGGCATTCGCCGCCGTGCCCCGAACATTGATCAGGCTGCCGTTTTGCAAGTTCACATCATTTGCGGCATAGAGTTCAATCTGGCCGCCCGTATTTCCCGACGCATCAATGGTTCCAGAAATATTGATTTGGCCATTGCCGGCCGATTGATCGTCGGCGGTCAGGGTGACATTTTGCGCCGTCAGCGTTTGATTTGCCGCAATGTCAATGTTCCCGAGACGCGAACGCAGATTAACGCTTTGGGTAAAGCCGCCGGCGTTGAGAATGCCGATGAGATTCGTCATGTCTGTAACCGTAAGATTATTCGCCTGGATATAATTCGTATCAAGGGTCAGCGTATCGAGCATAAATGAGCCGCCGGCCCCGCCGTTGGCCTGACCCGACAAAGTCCCGCCAATAGTAACTCCTCCTGTCGGCGCCAATAATGTCACAGGGCCCGCGTCTCCCTGCGCGCCTGCGGAAACATCTATTACAGAACCCTTATCCAGAACTATGCTGCCGCTGTTCGTTTGCAAGGTAACTTCTCCTCCGGGCGCTGCATCAGTCCCCCTGGCGAGGATCTGGGCGCCGTCATGCAGGAAGATGCCGTCATTGGCCGGATCAGTGCCCATTGCAACGAGATTGATATTGCCGCCGTCCACCTGGATAATCGTGCCCTTTTCATTAATAGTGCCGTCATTGTTGACTGTCCCGTTGTAAATGGCCGTACCCCAGAACCCCAGTGTGCCGCCAGGCGTGGACGTTGTGCCCGGAGTTCCGCCGCTGTTGGTGATTGTAATGGTTCCCAGTGGGTTTGGATTATAGGAGGTACCGGGATTAATGCCAAAATCATTATAGTAATTGGCTCCGGTATAGACATTAAAATCGGCGGCTTGATAAGTTCCGCTGGAATTCAGCCCTGCGCCGGTCGTTATACGGGCTGCGCTGATTTGCAGATCGGTATTCCCGGTCGTAAGCGATCCCACACCTTTAAATGTCACATCTCCCTGACTGTTGAGCGCGATATTCGAGAAACCGCTAAAGAGAATGTCGCCGCTGCCGACATTAATGTTATTGCCGTTAAACGATATTTGACCGGCATTTGCAGCAACCGGCGCGGCTGTTGAGGAGCTTCCCGAATTCTGCAAGTTTATGGTCGGCGCAGTCACGGTGACAGTTTCGTTAGCCGTCATCATGCCGACGATCACAGGCGCATCGAGCGTAAGGCTTCCGGCGGCGGATATGGTAAAGGCGTCCCCGAACTGAATATCATTAGTGGCCACAAGGGCGATGTTCTGGTATCCCGTAAACCTGTTCCAGATATCTGTTGTCAGATAAAGGCCGCTGCCTGCCTGTACACCACCAAAATATATGTTGCTGCTTTGTAACGTAATGGTGCCGCTATCCACCGCAAGATTGCCCTGAAGTCCCTGTACATTATTTACATTGAGTACTATGTTATTGGTAGCGTGCAAAGTTGAGTTGTTATCGACCAAAAGGGAACCCGGAGTCGTCAGATTGATCACGCCTTCGCCGCTGCTAACGCCATTTGCCGTCAATGCATTAAGCTGGGTGTAACTGTTGATCATTATAGTATTTATGGCAGCAAGTGAAATAATGGGGGCGCTCAACACTACAGGTTGAGCTGCTGTCCCGCCTTCAATCGTTATCGTAGACGTGCTATTTATATCCCCGAGGTTAATTTCCAGGAAACCGCTGCCGGATAAGCTCTCCGCAGTCACATTCAGTTCGCCTGCCAGATTGGCGGGAACGGGGGTACTGTAGTTGAAATCCTGCGGCAGGGAAGTTGCCGTCGCTGCCTGAACATATATATTTGTCCCGCTGAGGGTGAGTGAACCTCCCTGATAACCCGGCAAGGCCGCCGCCTGGAGGGCGCCATTGATGATCGTTGAATTTCCTTTGATGGTTACATTTCCTGCATTGCCTGCCGTTATAGTTTGCTCTTCGTAATATCCCTCGGCCAGGACATCCGCCGCCGGCATGACGCTGTAAACCTGCGGCTGTGTCGAGCGTATCGGCGTATTTGCCACACAATTATATCCGACGATGAGAGGATAACCATAATTTGTCAAGCCGCCCTGACTGGGCAGGACGCTGCCGGATTGCACCTCCAGGATATAGGCTCCGGGAAGGGATGCGTATTGAAGAGATGCGGGCAGAAGGGAATACATTCCCGCGGAGAGTCCGCCGCCGCCCTCCAGATAGACTTCAGGCCCCGGCGCCGTGATGGGATTGCCGCTAAGGACGATATAGAGTCCTTTTACGGACAGCGGGTCCACAGTCCCTTGAATGCCCGATTGAAATAAGTAGGCAAAAATAGACCCGCCGCCTGAAGTGTTGATCTGGGCATTGCTCATGACAATGGCGTCTCCCCCAACGGCATTGATGGTTATTGACTTTTGGGGGGCGCTGTTCACGGATATCGTTTTATTATTCGACGTGTTCGTGATAGTCCAGTTGTCATTATCATCGAGACTGCCGTAGTCGACCATTGTATTGCCGGCCGTTGTAACAACACTGCCGCCGGCAAGATAAATCCGCGCGCCCTGGCTTGTGCTCGGATCTTCAATGTAATTCTGAAGCGTAATGGTTCCCATAGGCGCCGCCAGCGTCCCATCAATTTCGATGCCTCCCAGCGCTCCTATCGTCAAATTGCCGCCCGCGGAAAAGATGGGTCCGCCCACGGGATTGTCCGCCGCAAGGATGGTCGTCTTGCCGGTGGAATAAATATTATAGTCGGAAAGTGTCGTCGGATATATCCTGTCCGCCTGCATGGTCAGGTCCCCCGCAACGAAGAGTTGTCCTTCCCAAATACCCGCACCCGCAGAGTATAGTTCCGTCAAACGGATATCTCTCGCCGCCGCCAGATTCACATTCTTAAATCCGCTTATATTGATGCTTCCGTCCAAATCGAGCCAGCCTGTGCTTGAAAGGGTAAGCTGTCCGCTCCCTGACGCGGGCGACCCTGCCGGCGGATTACCTGAAGTGTTGGTAAGAACAATCCAGGGCGCCTGCAGAGATACCGTGTTCCCGCCGGAACCCGCTATCTCCGGCGCATTTAAGGTCAGTTGCCGCCCCACGGTTGCATTAATAGACCCGTTAAACTGCAGCAAATTACTGTTTTGCAAGGTCAGGTTGTCAAATCCCGACGCCAGATAAGTCTGGATGTTCCCGGCGCTTATAGCCAGCAAGTTGCCGATAGAGTTGATGGTCAGAGTGCCGCCCTCTATACCTGCCATTTGCGGTTTGGCATTAACATCGCCATCCCATGTCAGAGTGCCGCCAAAGGTCAAAGAAAGACTGCCGGGATTACTGGCTGTCTGGTATTGGATAATACTTCCATTACTGGATTTCATTATGTTTTCGATCGGCGACGATCCCGAAATGTCAATCACGGATCCCTGATCCAACAAGATGCTTCCGCTTCCGTTAGCCGATAAAGTTACAGTGCCGCCGTTTTGGGGATTGCTGTTCACGCCGAGGCCGGCAACAGTTGCCGCAGCAGCAGGCATGTTATAGCCGTTGGCCAGAATCTGGCCTCCCGTGCCGATCTCCACATCGCCTACTGCGGTTGTCTTGATGTTGATTGTTCCGCCGGGGGACTGGAGGGTTCCGGCCATATAAACCCCGGCCGGAGCGGACAGGTTTATGGTTCCCCCCGGAGCCGTGCTCACCACAGATCCTGAAGAAACAGTAACTGTTTCAGTTCCATCGTTGGATCTTAAATTGTTAACAGCTTCAGCATAAACGCCGATAAAAGTTTTGCCGGCGCCGGCCGTGAAGGATGAAGAACCGGCCATGAAGGCCACGGAATCGTCAAGTTGTATAAGATCCGGTCTGCCTGCCGCAACGGGCAGCTCCTGGCTGTAACCGGACGCAGCGTTTCCTGTTTGCAGGGCTGACGACGAGTAACTCAACCTGACCAGAGACGGGGTGATTGCTGCGTTTATTTCGATATTGTTAAGGCTGTTGAGCGTGATCTGCGTAAAGCCGGTATCGTCAAGCCGGTTCCCCGCCAGAACGAATTGACCCGCCATGTTCGCGGGTACAACGCTGCCCGCGGTGAAATCTTCGGGCCATACCGGCGCCGTGTTTTCCACGCTGATATTCGTCGAATTAAGCGTTATGGAGCCTCCGCTGATTTTTCCGTTGGCATCAGCCAGGGCATACCCGCGCAAATCGCCGTTTAGCATAATGTTTGTTCCCTGAATGGTCAGACTGCCGGCATTCCCTCCGGTAACGCTGCCTTTGGGGCTGATGATATAGCCGCCGCTCACATCCACTACTGCGGCGGGTATGACTACTGTCTTTCCGTTTTCCACTTTTGTCGACGCCCCGCTGATGAAGACACCTTGTCCATTATCCGTTTGATCTTCAATGCTGATACTCCCTCCGCCTATCTGACCCGAAACAGGGGCGGCAGCGGATGTATTCCCGGCCAGGGTATTGTCTATTTTCTGCCCGGAGACATCAAGACTGCTTCCGGAACCTATGAATATTTCCCCTGTTAACTGCGTATCGGCCGGCAGATAGTCCCAAATGATCAGGTTGATCTGGCCGGCAGGCACGCTGACACTCCCGTAATCTTCGATACGGCGGGCATAGGCCGTAAATTTTCCGCCGGGCAACAGAGTAATCTGCGCGCCGCTGTCTATTGTTATCGTGGTGTCGGCATACAGAGAAAGACTGCTCAAACCGGCCGCATTAATTGTGCCTGCCGGGATGACAGTGACAGTGCTTGTAAGGGTATCGTTCGGGCCAAAACTTGAGGCCAACAGCGGCGCTGTAGTATTACTAACGGTGATCTCTTGTATCAGGGCGTCTTCCTTAAAGGGCTTTACTCCAGGAGACTGGTTACCGATGGTCAGCGTTCCGCCTCTCGGAGTTTGCAAGCCCTGGGCCACGGAGAGCAAATAGGCCGATCCGGACGTCAAATCCGCCGGCGTCCAGGCATTTTGAAAAATACCCCTTGTTGCCGATCCATCGAGTTGCCCGTCAAGGACAATGGTTCCCGCGGCAAGATTAAGGGAGCCGGCGTTGCCGCCTTGTGTGTGCGCCGCCACGTATGTTCCGACCCCTTCAATGATCTGATTATACGTAAGGTAAAGAGGAGCATTGCTGATGTCATAGATTTTTCCGCCGGAGACCAGTTTGGTGGAGTCCACATAGCCCCCGCTATAATTTATTCCGCCGCCGGAAAAATTGAGCGTCGCGCCCTGCTTGATAATAATATCGCTGCTGCTGCTTCCCTCAATAATGATGCTTCCTCCATTGATTGCCTGCTGCTGGGCAGTCTGCTGCTGGGCGAGGATATCGCTTGCGATGTTTCCGATTGAGCATCCGGTAAGGAGATTCACTGTGATTGTCTGACCCTGCAGGATGCCGCTCTTCTGTCCGTATGCGTCTGCAAGTTCGACGCTGTTGAGCTGTACCTGCATTGCCAGCGCCGCGGCTGTCTCATCGCTCCAGAGACCGCCGACGTCGATACTGCTTCCCGAGGCAAGAAATACACGATTGCCGGCATTGAGCGTCACCGAACCTGCGGGCGCATAGATGCTTCCGCCCAGTTCGATAAGCCCGGTCGGCACTAAATTGGGATCTTCAGGGTTTGCAAAATTACCATGCATATTTATCACGCCTCCGAAAGACGACGAGGGGGATGTTTCGGAGGTAGCAGACGAAGTCGAAATGGGAGATTCCGTTATGCTGTTACTGCCTGTGATGATAGTATTTTGGGCTATAAGCTCGATCTGGCCTTGCTGATTGACAGCCGTCACCGAGCGGATGATCCCCTGCTGGTTTACTACGCCGCCGTACATACCAACCAAACCCATATCCGCGGTCAATTGTCCTCCGTTCACGGCTTCGCCGAAACCGTCCTCAACGTTGACGATGAGGGCGGTTCTCTGATTGCCCGTCGAAGCGCCGTTTGACGAAACGGCAGGGACGCTCAATTCCATCAACGTGCCTGCGGCCAGGCCGATCTGCCCTATCGGAGCATTGATGCTGCCGTAGTTTTCCACTGTGGGTCCGATAAGAAATACAGAGCCGCCGGTTGCGGCGTTGATCGTCCCGATATTCGAGACTGCAGCATTGGCATTGTATGTTATGCCGCTGTAGGAATAAGAATTGCCTGACAAATCAACATCATCGGTTGTCGTCCCCGTTTCCACATAGAAATTCAGGGATCCGTTGATAAAATCGCTGTTCTTGATATTCAGCGCCGAGGCAACAAGGGTATTGACGTTCACCTGCGAGCCTGGGCCGAAGAGGATTCCGTTCTGGTTGATGAGATAAATCTTTCCATCTGCTTTGAGTGTCCCGAAAATCAAACTGGGATCAAGGCTCCAAATACGGTTCAGGGCAACCCAGTTTGCATTGCCCTGCTGGTTGAAATAGACCGAAGCCCCGGCGCCGATGTTGAAGGTCTGCCAATCAATAATGGCCTGCGCCTGATTCTGATAGATGACTAGCGTATTGGGAGTGGTCGTAGAATCGAGCCCGGAAATACCCTGCTGGAGGCCACCGGGTTTCAAAACAGGCAACGCGGTATTCGACGGAGGGGTGACGGATCCGTAAGAACCGGGAACCTGGACAGTTCCTGGAATCGCAGGTAATGTGCTTTTAGCCACAGGTATGACGGATGCATTAAAACCGGGAATCTGGACAGTTCCCGCCTGTGAGCCTGAGGGAAACAGGACAAAACCGCAATAAAGCAAGAAAAGTATGGTGCAAAAAATTCTTTTTTTCATAAATTCCTCTTGCTCACCATTAAAACAAAGATTTTAATTTAAAATAAAACATGTTGGTGTTTGCCTGTGTTTGATTTGACGTGTTCAGAGCTACAGCCCAGTCAAACTCGTATTCCAGATATTTCGTCAATGAACCGCGAATTCCCACCCCCGCCCCATCGAGTGTGATGCTTCCGTTCTGAGCGGGAAGCGGATCCTTAACGTTGAGTTGGGCAATGTCATAGAAGATATAGGGGCTCGCCTGCAACTGCTTCCATATTCCGAATCTTGCAAGTGGATCCGGGAAAGAAAGCTCTATCGTGCCGTGTATCGCATCATCGCCCTGCGCCTCGCTTTCCATGTATCCCCTTACGCTATCCATGCCGCCTGCTATATATTCTTCATTGGGAATCAGCGGATTGTCGGCCGCCTGTCCGTCCACTTTTACTAACAGACCCATCCCCCAGGGCAGCTTCTGGTTGCGCTGGATACCGGCTGTGACAAAGATGTAGTTCGCATTCCCCTTGTAACGCGCGTTCTCAAACTGGCTCTGATCCGAAACCACCCCCCGAAAGGATATGTTCAAACCTGCGTTAAACTGGGTCATTCCTCCTCCATCCTGCAGCACAGAGTTGTATGCAAAGGATAAGGGCATGTAGGTTACCGGCGTAATATAGGAAAGGGTTGAACTTCCCGTCACAGCATTAAAATTGACGCTGGTATTGTAATCCTTGTAATCGAGGCCGATGGTGATGTTATGTGCGTAAAGCTTGTAGGGTGTAAGAGGGATAACGTAACGCGTGCCCAGGATCGTCCCTTTGCCGACCACTCTGAATCCGTCACCCACGTCCGTATATGTATTACTGTCCGACCTGATACCGTACAGGACCCACTGGTGATCTTTTTCCCAGGGCGCAGGCAGGACATAGGAGGCGCTGAACACCTGAACTTCACTGGCATCCTGAGGCGATGTCTGATACTGAAGGGAAATGGAATGCTCCATTTGCCAGAGGTTGTCATAGCGGATCGTGCCCGCCAACCGTAACGGATCCGTGCCATAAGAATTCTTGTCATTTAGCTCCAGACTCCCATGCAGGGGAAACCGGTCATCCACTTTCAGTTCGACATCGATTGTGCCGGGTTCGCTTCCGGGCGTCATGACGGGTTCCACCTTGAAATCCTGGTTCCTGTTCAGACGGCCTATTTCCTGCTGGACTTTAGGAAGATAGAGCATTTCGCCCGGATTGAAAGACTGCAAGTCTCTCATCATCTTGTCCGACGTAAAATACCTGTTTCCTGAAATCTTTACCCTGCCGATCCGGCTCTCGATCACCTGTAATTTGACGATGCCGTTCTTGATTGTCTGTTCAGGAATATTGACCAAAACAGCGGGATAACCGGCATCGTGATAGAGTTTCTCCAAGGCGTCGCGCGCCTTTTCCACGTCCGCCGCAGTTTTCCCGGCGCCGGTGAAGGTCTTGACGGCTTCCTGCAGCTTTTCTCCGGGGAAAATGCTGTTTCCCGAGAGCTCAAAAGCCCTGATCTCGAAAGCCGCCGCCACTTCATCTCCCGCAGCGAAACTTTTGGGCAGGGAAATATGGAATGCCGCAATCATAAGAAAAAGAAGGAAAAAACGCCTGGCAAATCTTAAGCTACCTTTCATTTTTCTACAGTTCCTTCTTTTTGGGCTTTTTTGGCCTCAGCCTCTGTTACCTTCTCTGTTGCCTTTTCTGTTACCTTTTCTGTTATCTTACTGACGGTCACGTCGCAGGATAGTGTTTCACCGCCGAAGGGATTTCGGTAGTCAATGACCATGAACTTATCATCGACATCCGTGATACGGCCCACCAGGGGACCTGAACGGATAAGACCGCCTTTGCGGGCGTCAATATCAACCTTGTAGGCTTCAGCTTCCTCCCGGATACGCCCAACCCCAAACGGCGTTTGCACCACAGCACCATCTTCTGCTGAAAAACGGATGATAACGTCTTTTCCGGTTACACTCTCCACGCGGCCCGGAACGGCGGGATCATAGACAAAGAATTTTCCTGTTTCCGGAGACATGCCCGTGCGGGATTTGTATTCTTCGATCGTCATCCTTATTTCCTTCGGCGTTTTGTGGACACGCGCCAGACTGACGGTGTAATTTTCCTTTGTCCTCTCGGGAATGTCTTGTGCCGTCAACTCTACATGACGCGTTTCTCCTTCTTTCAGACCCGTTAAATGCCCGGCAAGGCGAACCGCGATATCATCCTCAAAAGTTCTTTCTTTTTCGCCTGCGGGTTTTTCCGACGGACCGGGGACGAGAACGGATACGGGATCATTCTTCAGCCTGACGACATAAATGTTTGCCTTCGGCTGGTCTTTTTTTACGGCGTTGTCATCTGTCGCCGCCGCAATTTCCCCGTTTTGCAGCCGGCACTGGAAATGGATATCGGCGGTATCGCCGGGCTGCGTCTGCCTTATATTTCCGGTAGCAGCGCACCCCCCAAGAACCAGCAGGAGCAGGAATATAGCAGCCGGCATCATTTGCGCCCGGCCTGTTTTAGATATGTTATTTGGTTTCATGGCTGATATTTTTCTCCTCTTTTTTTACTTCTTGTTTTTTTTCTCTTCTTCAATATAAATGGCGTCATCGAGTTCTTCGATTTTCTCTATCCTTCCCAGGCTTCCCTGGGTGAAATTGATTTTGATGTAACCGGTAACTTCATTCTCGATAAGCTTCTCGATGACTTCGATGAGTTTTGTCATCCTGTCCATATAAAATCCTTTTAATATCCTCTGCTGGCGGAGGTGTCACGCAGTGACGGAGGTGGATAAAATTCATGTAATGCGTAATTGACCAATATTACATATGTTTCAAAAACTTCCACCCCCTGCCCCCGCCAGCGGGGGACATTACTCATTACGCACAAACAGTATCATTCGCCGGCATGACAAAATTATTGGTTTCATTGTGCAAAACTCTCTCTTTTACCAAGTACGTCTTGAACCGAAGCATAACTAACATAGCTTTGTTGTGATATTGTTGCGGCTTCGTGAAGAATTAATAAAAAGATTTTTTTTCGCGTCTGGAAGTCATTATTCTTTTTTTACAAAGACCTTTCCGGCAGTTAGACGCTTTCTGCTTCCTGAGGCTGGTTCAATCTTCCTGGGGATGGTTCAATCTTGTAGATTGAACCATGAATTTAATATTCGGGGAAAAAATAGTTGAATATTGTAGTCCGAACCTTTAGATTCGTCTATATGTACGGGTCTGAAGACTCGTACATATAATAGTTGGTTCAATCAGAATGATTGAACCAACAAGAGACCAGCAAGAGAAACACCCGTAAATGAAAGGGGCTCCCGAAGGAGCCCCTTGACTGTTAACCCGACGCAGTACCCAAATGGCATATTATAGAATCTAAGATTGAGATATTGTCGGTGTTAAACAAATCACATCGACAATAACTAATTTCCCAGATACGCCTGATCCGTAGATTTTGTGTAGTTCGGGGCACCCTGAAGCACCCAGAATGGTTGTTCAGCAGTGGGAATCGTATTGCAAGCCAGAAGGCCGTTTATAAAAGTTAATTCGGCCCCGGTTAACGCCGGATCACTCAGATTCATGTAAGCCTGCTCATTTGTCCAGAAATCATAGCGGTTGTTCGTAACGGAGTCAGCCGTAGGATATTCACCCTGATAGGCAACGCCTCTTGCATTTGGATAGCCTTTAGGTATCCCGTTAGTTCCGTCAGTCGAGCCGCCGACAATCTTGTCCGCGTCGAAATAACCGACTGCTCCAGCCTGAGAGTTGACGCAGTATTCCATGTCACTTGTCGAATTATTGAAATAAAAAATGGGTGCGGATGAATTATATGCATTACTTCCAGTAGTAACATTCGGATTGTTCTCATAACCCATTAAGCTGCCACCCCAGCCATTGCCGCCTACAACGGCATATTGAAGAGTAGCAAGTGTGCCGGAGCCCGCATGGCGCATACAGACCACAACGGGGAGGTCGGGGAATTCTGGACCAAACCAGTTCCAGTCCATAATTTTACCGGAGAAAAGAAGCACGGCCATGGCGCGGGTCATGTTACTCATGGTCTTGTTTGTGCCTGTGCCTGTGCTTGAATTCGTCACGTCTTGATTGACATAAAACTGGAAGGGCACAATAATCGTCGGGTTAGTGGTAAGTGCGGTCGTATCTATCCCGGTGAAACTCATCGTCATCTCGGCTCCGCCTTGGGGACCGTCAGTTGTGCCGGAGCTGAATTGAGTGAAAGATGCGCCGGCCACATCGGATGCGGCGACATTTACTCTCTCGCACTTGAGGGCAGAGCAGGTAGCGCCGCCACAGCTGGTCTCATCTACCATTAACCGGTAATATCCTTCCAGGGTCGAACCGGGATAACTTGATCCGCCCGACGTCGACGTACATTTCGGACTGGGACTCGGAGAGCTGGCGGCCAGAGAGGCTTTCGAATCATCGCCATTCAGGGCTAAAATCCCGTCAAAGGATGCCGTGGAGGAGACACGGATGATATATGTATTGCCGCCGCAAGTCGCGAAGGTTACTGCGTTATGACTGTCATACGTTTTCTGTACAGCAGCACCTGAACAGCCCGACTGCGAATTGATATAACTCACGGCCTGGGAATTCCAGAAGGTATACTGGGCTGAGGACCCGAAGATGTTAGCCTCTAAAGAGGCTGCTGATGCCGTGCCGGCGATGGTCAGCATGGCAGTCCCCACAGCAAGTGTTCCTAATAATTTTTTGATCTTCATTTTAATTCTCCTGTTAAATTGTTAAATAATTAATTTTTTTTAATTGTTGAAAACCATACATCCTTCTTAGACTGCTGTCTTTCTTCTTCTGATCCCCACAAGACCGACAAGACCGGAGCCCAGAAGCCAGAATGCCGCGGGCAGCGGAGTGGTAACGAGAGGAATAATTTCGACTGAGCCATTGGCGTAGGTGCGGATATCGGCAATCTGAACACCTGCTGAGTTCTTAGTATTACTGGCCGATGCGGGATAATAATAAAGGTACTGATCAACGTAGCCGGTAGTTGCCAGAGGCCCAAGGTTGGCTTCGTTGTTAGTTCCGCCGTTGACTAAGCTGGCAAAACTGCCAATACCAGTTCCGTTTTTGTCCAGCAAATAATAGTAAGAATCTAAATTTGATATTGTAGTGGTTGCCATACCTGAACCGCCGGAAAGTGACGCATACAAGCTCAGCACTGATGACATTGCAGTGCCGGTACCACCCGCGCCTAAATTACTCTTGATCGTCTGGCCGCTTTCAGGACCGCTTAACAGGAAAACACCTGAGCCACCATACATAAAATAGGCAACATTAAGATTGGCCATTGTCGCTCCCGGAAAATTGCTGAGTGACCAAGTGTTGGTATTGAAAGTTGTATCAGTGACGGCGCCAGGTGTTGTCAATGCGCTCATATTCCCCAGATCGATCGCTACTTCGGGGTTTCCCGCGCCAGACTGATAGACGACCTCGATCAGATCGCCAACCGCAAAATCCGCCATAGCCTGCCCGGCGAAACTCAACACAAGCATGAATACTGCGGCAAATACTAAAAGTTTCTTTTTCATTTTATCTCCTTAAATTTCAAATTTATTAAATGAATCTTTTAAGATCGGCTGAAGGTTTATGCCTGCAACCTGCCTGTTTTTATCCGCAACGCATTTTGTTTCGACACCACCTCCTTCATTTTTATTTTTTTTTGGAGCCTATTGACTTTTCCGAAAAAAAGCCCAAAACAAGTGCAACAAGCTCTCGCTCCGGGCTTTCTGTTACCTTTTTCAGGTCAGCGAAGTACCCTGTATATAAAAAAGCCCGAATTAAGAAAATACGACCTTCTCAATCCGGGCTTTCTGGTGCAAAACAGATATCTCTGTCAGTCAGCAAAGGACCCTGCAATATTTTATTTCTTTAGAATCTCTTCAAATTTCTCTATTCTCCCGACTTGTCCACGGGAAAAATTGACTTTGATGTATCCGGTGAATTTTTTTTCCATCAGGGACTTGATCACTTCGATAATCTTTTTTACTTTATCCATCGGTTTCTCTGTGTTTGTACTTCTGTGTTTGTACTTCTGTGTTTATACTAATGAATGCCCTTGTAACTAAAAACCGTTTTGCTGTTTACGACTGCACATTAACACTTAATTATTACACCCTGATTACGGCCAAATGAAAAAACGGTGATTTTTTTTCGATCCTTCATTATAAATTTCTTTTTTCGCCTTCCGGTTTCCTTTGCCGGTTCAATCGTCCTTCGATTGAACCAGAATATTTCGGAGTAAAATTTCATCGCCAGGCAATTTTTGTCAGTAATGAAGACTTAATTATATCGTCAATTGTCTTCGTAGAACCGGCGCTAACATTATCAATTCTTTATTTGATGCTCTTCTATCAGGGCTTTATTGCATTTTTATTAAGGGCAAGTGACATTGTTGTGAATTTTTCGTCCAATATGTTTTTTTGCTTTTATTTTGTTTTATAAATCGGGTAAGAAATCAGGCAAAAACTATTGTTATTGATGATAAATATTTTCCTGGTTCATACAAAATTTTTTTGAGGAATTTTTATGAGATATTTTGCTGGTTCAATCTTTTCGATTGAACCAGCAAAAAAAGCTAAGATTTTGATTTTCTACTCAGTAGCCATAAGAGAGCCAGTCCGGAACCAAGCAGAGGAAAAGCTCCGGGGAGAGGAGTGGTAGACGGAGTCGTCCCCGAACCAGAACCCGATCCCGATCCGTAACCTGAGCCATAACCCGAACCGTTAGACGGATAAAAATATATCGAACCGCCCGATACGGTACGAGAGCTGCCTTCATTCACATATGGGCCGTACTCTGGAATTGTGGAAC
>Ga0074045_10002477_pt1 | contig 17081 bp, 4 predicted proteins | sample BogForMeECP23OM2_FD_94442 | JGI IMG/M metagenome (GOLD analysis project Ga0074045, IMG submission 94442) | Bog forest soil microbial communities from Calvert Island, British Columbia, Canada - Bog Forest MetaG ECP23OM2 | ecosystem: Environmental > Terrestrial > Soil > Wetlands ...
AGGCTGATGTAATCTGTGACGCGGCTTCCCGTGGGCAAACTGGCAAGAGTGCGAGCCATGGCGATATTCTGTCCTCCTGCCAGACAGAATACTCTATAATTTCTTAAGTGAACAGTATTGCGGTTAGCTGAGCAATTTCATCGAAGTAGCCCGTTCCGACGAAGCGCTGATGCGTGACGGCGCGATAACCGTCTTCCTGGGCGGCGAATTCTTCTTGCTGCAGCTTGGAATAGGCAGTCATGCCGGCATGGGCGTAACCACGGGCAAGCTCGAACATTCCCAGGTTGAGAACGTGAAAACCTGCCAGAGTGACAAACTGAAACTTGTAGCCCATCTTGCCGAGTTCCCGCTGGAAATTTGCGATGCTTAGATCGTCAAGCTTTTTCTTCCAATTGAAAGACGGCGAGCAGTTGTAGGCCAAAAGCTTGCCAGGAAATCTCGCGTGGATGGCCTCGGCGAATTTCTTGGCCTCGCCCAGATCCGGTGTGGAGGTTTCGCACCACAGCATGTCGGCGTAAGGCGCATAGGCCAGCCCGCGAGCGATAGCCGCGTCTAAGCCGCCTCGAAATTGGTAGAAACCTTCAGTCGTGCGCCCGCCAGAGATAAATTCCCGGTCGCGTTGATCGGCGTCGGGCACCGAGAGTCGCTAGCGAGACCCTCTGTCTGCTACCTACGAAAAGCTTCGACCTACAAGTTAAATGGGGAATCGAAAGAAGGCAACTCAGTTTTGGCAGCGCGCTCGGCGGAATCATTCCAATCGGTTTCGGCCGCGGGAGGGATAAAGCTCATTGCCCGTTCGGCCAGTGCGGTAATGGTCAGGCTGGGGTTGACTCCAAGGTTGGCCGCAACTACGGACCCGTCACAGATGTACATATTCTTGTAGTGGAAGACACGATGGCGATAATCGACCACGCCGTGGTGTGCTGAATCGGCGATTACGCAACCGCCGATACAGTGTGCTGTGCCTGGAACATCGAAGAGGATCTCCGGAAGCATGCTCATGGCAAAACCGCCGGTAAGTTGCGCAAATTTCTGCGCGAACTCGTTAGCCTTCGGGATGTAAGTAGGCATCTTCTCGCCCCGGCTCACGAGAAACTTCCTGAAGGGCCAGAACCACGGGCGTTGCCAGCGCATGGCGATCTCTCCATCCAGCGCCTGCATACAAAGCAGTATCACAAACTCCCGCGCCCATCCGAACGGCTGCAGCACCCGCACGGTCTTGAATGGATGACGAAGCAGAGACGCCAGAATGTTTTTTAACCAGAGTGCAATCCGCTGCGGGCCAGGGCGGCCATCGGTCAGAATTGTCGTCAGAAACCCCATAGCGTCGGAGCCCCTTGGATAGCGGACGGCTTCAATGTGGGTGTGTTCGTCAATATAGATGCCGGAACCGATCGCTATGCCTTGCGACACATCTTGGGAGTAGCCCGGCGTGCGTGCTCCGATGAGCGATTCGGAATTGGTGCGCACGTGTTGGCCCAGTTGGTGGCTGATGGCCGGCAATGAGCCCTTTTCTTTGAGACGAAACAGAAGTTCCATGGTGCCCAGCGATGAGGCAGAAAAAATCACCCCCTGGCAGGTAAACCGACGACGCTGGCCGCGAATCCACGCGGTAGACCGTACGGTGTCCACCTGGTATCCGATGCTGCCATCACTTGCGCCACGCAGTGGTTTAACATCCACTACCCTGGTCTCGGGAAAGAGCCGCGCTCCATGCTTTTCAGCCAGATAAAGGTACCCAAGATCCAAGGTATTTTTCGCCCCATAACGGCAACCCATCATGCAGCCCCCGCAGCTAGTGCACGTGGTTCGCGCTGGACCTTCTCCGCCGAAGAAGGGATCCGGGAAAGTCTGATTGCCCGGCTCTCCCGCCGCCGGCTGGAAGATACCGACCTTCGTGCAGTAGAAAGTTTCCCCGATGCCCGCTACTTCCGCTGCCTGCTTAAGCAGTTGGTCGGCGGGTCCGAGGATTCTGTTTTCCGTCACACCCAACATCCGCGCGGCGGTTTCGTAGTGCCGCGGCATTTCTGCTTTCCAATCGGCCAATCCCATCCAAGAACCGGCGCCCCACACTTTCTCAGAAGGAGCCAGCAAGGTGCTTGCGTAGGTGATTGATCCTCCGCCTACCGCGCAGCCATGGAAGATAGTTGCGTGCCTGAAGAACCGCATGTTGAAAAAGCCCCGCAGGCCAAGGTGGGGACGCCAGAAATAGCGATGGATCGACCAACTGGTGCGCGGCAGATTGTCGGGCGTCCAGCGTCGGCCCATTTCCATGACTGCAACACGATAGCCCTTCTCGACCAGTCGATGGGCGGAAACACTTCCGCCGAAGCCCGAGCCGATGACCACAAAATCAAAATCGAATTGGTTGTTCCGTGGTCCCATATAGGTCCACTACGTGCATAAAGAAGCGGGCTCGAGAACGTAATCCGACACCCGGAAGCGAATCGGGGGGATTGGTGGCGGTGCAGCCACTAGAGTCCGCACAATATTGTTGGCATGTTGCCACCAGCCATAGAAAATTCGCCCGTCGATGTGACGTACCTGCATCGGGCTCCAGTCCGGAAAATCGAAAAAAGCATCGCCGAGGCTCACGATTACATTTCGCGAGTCAAGCCGCAAACCCTGGTGCAGTGCTTTGAGGGCGCTTTCCTTCGCGCTCCAAAGCAGAGCCAAAAGCCTCCAGCGCTCGACGCCCGAGGCGTCTGCAACGAGCGATTGCTCTTCGGTTGTAAAATAATCGGCCAGAAAGGCGTCGCTATGCGGCTCGACCATTTCCAGATCGCAACCCAATTCCATGCCAAGGATCGTCACCGCACAGGCCGCTACACCGGCGCGGTGGCTGAGTGAAATAGCGACTGCCGCCGGTTGGTTGCCGAAATAGACCTCCGGCGAGCCAGAGGGCGCTGAGCGAATTTCCATTTCCTTAAAGACTTGGGGATGAGCAGGCCTGCCAAGGAAAATGGACAAAGCACGTTTCCCGGTCCAGCGTCCCAGCCGCCAATCGGCGCGGCGCTTGGCAAAGCGCATGGCGTTCAGGCGGGTGGCTTCGTTTGCGCTTAGCCAATCGTCGTCCGCCGGTACATCTGCCTCGGTTTGTTCCAACCAGTAGACTTCCATCAAAATTCCCCGGATGCAACGCATGCAGCGGCGGCTCGCGTTGTCGGCTCTTCACCTCTCGGCTTCTCGGAATCGAAGTGCTCCACGTTAGAAATGCCGCGTTCGATCGCGTGGATGAGATAAGGTCGAAGGTTTGCGGGTGGCAGTATATTGTGCAACGCGCCGACTCTCAGGGCTCGCTGCACGCTGTGCACCTGATCAAACTCGCCGGCCACCTCTCCGAGTTTTTCCGAGTGCACCAGTTTGAATTGTTCTTCCCATTGCCTTCGCAATTGAAGCTTCTCAGTTGTTTCCGCGGTATTCATGGCTTGGACGAGTGCCTGGAGGCGCGGATCTTTCCGCGCCCTGGCTTCAACTTCGCCGGCGAACACAACAGCGGCTGCCGGCGCACCACCAATAACGGAGGCGTACGTTCCTTCGAGGGCCACCACTTCGAGATTCTCATTCAGCGCTCTTGAGAAAACTACATACGCGCCTCCGTGATACCGGGAGATCACGCAAAACACCATGGGGCCCTTGAAATTCACGACCGCTCTTCCGATCTCGGCACCGTATTCAAGTTGCAGCTTGCGCATGGACTCCGGTGATCCATCAAATCCCGACAGATTAGCCAGGATCACTACTGGTCGGTTGTTGCTCGCGGCGTTGATGGCGCGAGCGATTTTCTTAGAGGCTTGCGGAAATAGAGTGCCAGCGCACCAATGGTCCGGTCCGTCGGCAGGCACAAATCCCAACCGGGGAACCGGTCGAGATTCAATGCCGATCAGGCACACGGAATATCCACCGAGATGCCCGTCCCAGACCACCGCGGTTTCTGCAGCGCGCATACCAGGCCAGCGCTCCAGTGGAGCAAGGTCCTGGTCTACGACCGCCATCATTACCGTGCGAATGTCGAAGGATTTCTTTCGCCCTTGGTTTGTGGTGTCGGAGAAGATCTCGCCGACCTGGCCGAAGTCATCCCCATGCGCCTTGGTGTGAGGATAGACTTGAACGTCGCGATCAATCGGATCGGAGGTCGCGGCCTTTCGCGGGAACCGTTCGCCTGGGGCTAGGTAGGTATGCTCATAATGGCGAAAAAGAATGTGACAGGCTTCATCGATATCTTTGGCCCAGTATTGCGCCTGGCCGTTGAGTCCCATGATGCGATCATAGCCGCCAATTCCCTGATTGTCCTCGGCAGAGACGCTGCCCGAATAATCCAATGCGCGCTTGCCAGTGAGCACCATTGCCGAACTCGGTGTCATAATCAAAATCCCGCGAGTGTGCATAAGCATGGTGGCCTCGGCGTTCCAGTATGGCTGCGCGCCGACGTTTATGCCGTTAATCACCAGATTCACTTCCCTGCCTGCTTGCGTGAACTCAATCAGGCGACGTAGGACACGGGCAATCCAATCCATGTTCTCCACGCCGCTATCCATGGAGATCTTCGCGCCAGCTGAGACGGGAAACCATTCGAGCGGCACCTCCAACTGTTCCGCAAGATCGAGCGCAGCGATGACCCGACGGCATTCAGGTTCAGCAATGGCCCCGAGATCCCTACTTGGATCCCCCATCACCAAGACCCGCGTCATACCTTCAGGGTAACGGGATGTATAATTTCGGATAATGCCTACAATAATGTTCGATTTGTTCTGACCGTAAGGACGAGTAACGGGAACCAACTGACCTTCCGGGTTGAGATCGTGTTCTATAAAATCACCCGGTGGGAATTCCGCCCGGGTATCTTCCGGTGCGGGCGTGAGCATTTCGATGATTTCGTAAGGGTAAGTCATCCCGCGTTGACGCATCCGGAGGACTTTCTGGTCGTACTCCGTGAGCGAGTGTATCGGGTGTGATTTGGTGGCGGGCCGGAAGGTTATGAGCCAGGCAGAGCCTGGTGGCCTCGAGATTCGTACCACCATGTCTCGCAATTCGCCGTTTGCCGGATTGGGAATGCGAGCAGCCAGTACCACCTGTTCCAGCCCTAGGCCGTCTGTCGAGGGCGCCAGTCTGCGCACAATGTCATGGAATTCATCCAGCTTAATTTGCAGCGGCGGCCACACGTAAAGGAGAATCCGATTCCAATAGAGGCGCTCTCGGGTCGATCGCCGCGACTGAAACACCCGGATGCCCGCCAGTGCTTCTGCGAACATGCGCTCAAGATGCGGCAATTGAACGATACGCCCTGCTTCATCACAGATCGGTGTTAGATCACGAACCTCGGCGAGAACAAAGAGGCGCTCATCCTTTGGGTTTTCATGCGCAACCGCATGGAAGAGGTAGATATCTTCGACTGACGGCAATCGTTCAATCTTGAAATTGTTGAATCGCCACAAATGCAGGCGTTGGCCCATCATGGGGTGGAGCCCGCGGTAGAGCTTTTCCTCTTCATATGCATTTTCGGTGGGATGATAGGTGAAATGGCGTATGCCGCCCATGCCATGGTCACATCCCGGGCCGGCCACGGCAACCACGATGCGCTGGATGGAACGAGGAAACCCCACTTGGTTCAGCAAAGAACTGACTTCCTGCTGGGTAGTTTCCGGATCGCCCAGAGTGCCGGAATGCCAAACGTAAAAATCGATGGCAATATCGTGCTCGGCTGACACCTCCTCGATCCACGGAAACATCGCGCGCGCGGTCTCACAGAGCCGAGAAAACTCACCTTGGGTGGTGAAAAGATGGACTCGCTTCCCATCCTCATCGTATTCCGTCGAGATGCAGCGTTCCCCATCGAGCCCGAGGGACCGCAGGTCCATCAACGTTTGCGTCCGATAATACCGCCGCGTCAACACTTCCAACATCAATTGGCGCAGAGCAAAGTCACTATTCCTAAATCGGCTCGCAAACAGATTCACCAGCGGCTGCGGGCATTCGACCAGAGCGCGAATTCGCTGGCGGCGGTCGTCGGCCTCCGGGTGGGCATAGAGATGTGCTAGGTGCTCTTCTGCCTGCGCATAGACCAGCTTTCGTGCCTTCTCAAACAGCGGCTGATCGAAGCAGCGATAACGAATCTCCCGGCCCAGATCACTGATGGCAGGAAAAAGCTCCCGGCTCATAGAGATCATGCGATCGAGGAGCATCCTAAAGGTTTCTTCCGCTTGCGTCGCACAGGTATCGACATGTCTCAAGCGCCTTTCGAGCACTCGCAGAATGAGCGGCGTTTGAAGCTGGACTCGTTGGTGGGATTTATAGATCCAGAGCAAACTTTCTTCTAGTTCGGGCGAGCGGTCCAGTGACTTCACGCCATAATGAGCTAGCGCTTGACGGAGCGCGTCGATAAACGTCGGCGGAAGTCCCTCGCCGCCTGTTTCGATCGTCCGCAAATAAGAAAAGAGGTAAGCCTCTGCGCTCGGCACTTCTCCCGTGGTCGGGCCGTTCGTCACTGGTTCGCGATGGAACAAATAGCCAACGTCCACGAAGATTCGGAGAATCTCATCTTCGCACTGCCTGATTTCCGTACCATCGTCAGACTCTTCACGATACTGGTTCCATTCTTCCAGTAGCCGAGTGGTGTGCGCGGGATCAACGTCAAAACCAAGCATAAGCTGACGGAGTTCATCGAGATTTTGGCGACAACCGGTGTTGCTCATCCTTTCCTCTGGCGCCTGAGAGGCGCCGAGCGTAACCCGCGCTGTCCTGGCTGGAATTTCGCCTTCGTCGATGGGCTCGATCTGTACCAGAGCATCTCCGGCGTCTACTTGGACATTGGGAATCGCGAAAACTTGTCGGACTCTACCGGAAAATGGAGCGACCACTTGCATCTCCATTTTCATGGCTTCCAGTACCGCCAATCGTTCCCCGGCCGAGACGATTTTTCCGGGTTTCACAACAACCGAGACCACTACCGCCGGCGCAGGCGCGTGCACCACACCACCGTCATCGCGATCGATGCGGTGTACGACCCCGTCCACTTCGATCAGAAAACTGAGACTTTGGACCATGGAGATGACATTGAATCGCTGCCCCATGCAAGTGAGCGAGTACTCGAACTGACCGAGGCGGCTACTTTGCACGTCGACGCGTGCTCCGTCTGCCTCCACTCGGTAGTGATGGGAACCAAGACGATACACTTTGAGCGAGTAGGATTGCCCCCTGTATCGGAGTGCTACGGTCTTGCCAACTTCACTCCTGACTTGCGGTCGCCCGCGTACCGCCGAAGCGTAAAACTGGGTCTGTTCTACCGCTAAATCCGCATCGTAGATGGCAATCGCCGCTTGAAGCAGCGCCACATCAGCGTATCGTCGGGAGAGATGTTTGTCGCTAGAGACCAAGCGCTCCATCCATTGAGTATCCACTTTCCCACTCTGGACCTCCGGTCGGTTCAGCAATTCCAGTAGAAAAGATTTATTGCTCGCTCCGTCCTTAATGACGATTACGCTCTCGCGCAATGCCCGCTGGAGGCGAGAAAGTGCTTCCTTGCGATTCTGGCCGTAGGCAATAATTTTAGCGATCATGGAGTCAAAATCCGCAGGGATGGCATCACCTTCTGCAACGCCAGTATCAACACGAACGCCCGGGCCCGTAACCAACCTGAACCGTTCCAGCGTGCCGGGGGCTGGAGCAAAACCATTGTCCGGATCTTCCGCATTCAAGCGCACCTCGATCGCGTGACCTGTTGTGCGCGGCGGTTCGCCCTCCAATCGGCCTCCGCGCGCGATATGAATCTGCAGTTTGACCAGATCGAGCCCGGTGGTGCATTCCGTTACCGGATGTTCGACTTGCAAGCGGGTGTTCATCTCCATGAACAAGAAGCCGTGGCTGTTCGGTTCATACAAGAATTCCACCGTCCCTGCGTTCTGGTATCCAGCCGCTCGACTCAAGCGTACCGCCGCTTCGCGCAACGACTGGTCTTGCTGCGGAGATAGCATTGGAGGAGGCGCCTCTTCGAGGATTTTCTGATTGCGACGTTGAATGGTGCAGTCGCGCACGCCGACGGCCCAGGTTGTGCCAGCATTGTCGGCTATGATTTGCACTTCGACGTGACGGGCACGCTCAACGACCTGCTCCATGAAAACGGTGGGGTCGCCGAACGCCTTGTGCGCTTCGGCGCGAGCTCTCTCAAAGGCTTCCGGGAGTTGACTGGCTGATTTCACACGGCGAATGCCGTGACCGCCGCCACCGGCGGTGGCCTTGATTAGCAGGGGATAGCCAAGGTGCTCGGCGTGGCGGATAGCGTCGTTCAGTGTCTCGACGGGGCCGCTGCTCCAACGCGCCACAGGTATTTGCACTTCCTCCGCCAGGCGTTTCGAAGCGATTTTGTCGCCGAGGCGCCTCATCACGTCGCCATCCGGGCCGATGAATACGATCCCCAGCTCTCGACAAAGATCCGAGAATTGGGCGTGTTCGGCGACGAAACCCCATCCTACCCAGACGGCATCCGCGCGTGCGGCCCGCAACGCGCGCTCGAGCACATCATAGTTGACGTAACTGCTCTTCAGTAACTTGGTGCTGGGGTCGAGGGTAAGGGCGGCGCCAAGACATACGGCTTCGTCCGCCTCACGGACGAACATGGCGTTGCGGTCAGGGTCGGTATAAAGCGCGATGGTGCGTATCGACGTGCCGCGCTCTTGATTGAATTCCCGCAGCGCATGGATGAAGCGCATGGCGGCTTCACCGCGATTTACGATGGCCACTCGTTGAAATTCTTGCGGCATAACGCCTCTAATCCGCAACTCTCTCGTGCAGGAAGTTATACTTCCTACATCGCGACGGCATGCAGTTCCTTCAATGGTTCTGCATCAATGACGTTCGGAAGCGCCACTGTGCTGTAGCCAAGCAGTTGCACGTATCGATTTCCTGCAGCATCTACAACCTCGGCGTCAAAACTTCTTTGATCTGGCCTGGGCGTGACTACGGCATATAAACCCTGTTCGGGCATCTCCGGGTTGCGTAGCAAGCTGACCTGACGAATGTGTAGGGGCAAACCCATGCGGCCTAGCACACTCATTTCCCAGAGGCCGGCAGTTTGGAAGCAAAGCTCGATCAACCGCGGCGCCATAAGCGTTGGCTTTTCGGGTGGAAAATGATTGCTTGGCAAGCTCGCAGCCATCTTGCCAAAAATCCGCTCTCCTTCATGCCACGCTTGCTCCAGAACTTGGTAAGCGGGCCCGTGGAAATAAAGATGATAGATGTCGCCGGCTTGGATGATGTGTCCGTCTGGCAATTTTAGCGCTGGCACGGTCACAGCTTGGGCCATCTGTTTTGTGAGCCGCACTTGGGCGGTGAAATGTGTTGTCACCTGCGGCTCGGGCAGGTTGGGAAGGGACCGGCGACCGGTCAAGCGGCAGTCTGCCTGCAAGGTATCGCGTAGCGGATAAATGGTCGCCTCGAGAGTCACGACGCGCGATTCGTTCCGATAGAACTTGAACGGCGCTAGGAAGTTCACGTCTTCGATGGCTGCCACTTGCCAGCCGGGAAGCAGGCATCGCGCGGCTTCGGCGAACGCTTCGATACCCATGACTCCCGGCAGCACCGGTGTGCCGTCAATTTGATGATCGTGCAGGAATGGCTGAATTGTCGGGTCCAGTGTCGTCTCGACTTTGAGCCCGCCTTGCAGGGTCATGCTCGCTATCTTGCCGATCATTGGTCCCTTCGCTGGTAAGCTGTTCGCAGCTTCGGTTGATGACGCATCCAACCCACCGGTGGCATCCCACTCGTTCAACAAAATACCGAGACGCTGGCCGATGACGATTTCGCCTTTGTTGCCTCCCACAGTGAGTTCCCGGCGAATCAAAGGTATCCCCGCCTCGGGCGAAAGCTGGTCGATACCTGCCAGTTCCATCATCTTTGGGATGGAGCCGCGCGTGGCCATGCCGATGCCCCCCCACGCCGTCCAGTCGATCACAATCCCCCGTGTAGCTGGGCGGGTGGTCCGGAAGTTCGAGGTGATCTTGCACAACAGGTCGTTGGCCGAGCTATAGTCCGTTTGTCCAGCATTGCCAAACCGCCCAGCAATGGAACTGAACGCCACAGTCGCACCGAGGGGCATGTTGCCGATGGCATGCAGTAGATTGAACCACCCGTCGCTCTTGACATCAAAGACTAGGTTGAATTCACGCCAATCCTTGTCCGGTAGGAAGTGGCTGCGTTCTGTGCCCGCGGCGTGTAGCAGCACATCGATGTGTCCATTGCGCTCTCGGACCTGCTTGACGATTTTGGCTACCGCGTCCGCATCCGTGATGTTGACACTGAAATAATGCGCTGTGCCGCCGGCTGCTCGCACGGCGTTGATCGCGGTCTGTGCCGCTTGCGCCCGCTCCAGGGCGGCCAGTTCTTTTTCGACTAGGGCCGGCGTGGCGCGGTCGCCGCGCGCTTGGATCCGTGTGAACAAGTCACGCTTGAGGCCCTCCTTATCGGTCATGAATCGCTTGAGATCCGCATTTTCTGGATCAGGCTCGGGCACCAGATCGAGCAGGTAGAACGTGCCTCCGGAGGCTGCCGCCAAATCGGCGGTGATTGCCGATACGATACTTCCAGCCGCGCCGGTGATGAGGAATACGGTGTTGTTGTCCAAGGTCAAACCCGGCTTGCCATCGGCGGCGGGTTGTTCTTGCAGACCAACCGTCCAGCGCAGACCCTCTTTGTAGCCGATTTCGATTGCGCCGGGATCGCACAGGGTTTCCTCAATGAGGATGTCGGCGACCTCTGACGGCTTTCGTTCCGCTGCAAAATCGACCGCCTTGACCACAGCGTCCAATCGCTCTCGCTTGTATGCTTTGGTGAAGCCTACAACTGCACCACCTAACGGCGCTGTCGCTCCGGCTTCATCGTAGCCGTGCTGTCCTCCTAGCCGCGTCGCCGACACGAGAAATGTACCAGGCGCTGCAACTTGCTCGTACAGGGTGTGCATGGTGGCATACAGCGATTTGACTCGCGTCCGCAGGGCTTCATGCCATCCGGCGAGGTCCATAGCGCTGAGGTTCCCTTCCTCGTCGAGCGCAGGCAGCCAGTACACTCCTTGCACCGGACCGGTGGCCAGCCAACTCTTGACTTGATTCTCCAACGCCTCTCGATCCAGCGACTCGTTGATGCGGAGTACTTCCACGCCCATCGTCTGTAGCCGTTGCGCCAGCGCATCTCCGACACCAGACTTGTCCGGCATAATGACCACTCTGCGACCGGACTCGAGCGTAACGCCGGTTGGCTTGCACAGAGCAAGCGGCGGACGCAAGTTGGGAACAGGTACGCGGCGTGGAATGCGATTTGCGGCATCGAATGTGGCGGGGATTGGACGCGCCGTCGTATTCGGCTGCGAACCCGAGGATGCAGGCACTGGCGGATTCTTGTGCGTCGGTTCTTGATTCTCTGCTTTGGCGGGAGTGTTTTCAGCGGTCGCTTTCGCCAGGCCGGGTTGCCGATCGTGAGCGAACTTGATCACGTGGGCCAAGGTCGGGAAATCGCGCAGCTTGAGATTCTCATCGCGCGGAATGCTATATGCCGCTCGCACTGCCGCGAACATCTCCGCTTGTTTGACGGTGTCGACGCCGAGGTCCGCTTCAAGGTCCAGATCCAGATCCAGCATGTCTTTCGGATAGCCAGTCTTCTCAGCCACGATCTCAAGTACCTTCTCTTTAATGGCATCGTCGGTGGCCGCTTGAGCCGCGACTGGGAGCGATACAGCCACCGTCGGCTCAATGATTGTTGGCGAGGATGCCGTTGCACGTTCCCCCGCCAGGTCGGGGCGCTTCTCGTACACGAAACGAATTACGTGTGCCAACGTTGGGTAATCGCGCAGCTTGCGGTTTTCGTCGCGTGGAATGCTGTAGATCTCCCGGATGGCCGCGAACATTTCCGCTTGTTTGACGGTGTCGACGCCGAGATCTGCTTCGAGATCCAGATCCAAGTCCAACATGTCTTTCGGGTAGCCGGTCTTCTCTACCACCAGCGCGAGAATGCGTTCCTTGACGGCATCGCCAGCGGTGACTTGCGCGGATGCTGCGGCAAATGTCGGCTTCAGAGCAACCTCAGCGGTTTTCGGGGTGGCGAGATTGACTTCAGTCTTCTCTCGCGCCGGGGCTGCAGCCAGGTCGGGGCGCTTCTCGTACACGAAACGAATTACGTGCGCCAACGTTGGGTAATCGCGCAGCTTGCGGTTTTCGTCGCGCGGAATGCTGTACGCTTCGCGGATTGTGGCAAAGACCTCCGCTTGCTTCACGGTGTCGACGCCGAGGTCCGCTTCGAGGTCGAGATCCAGATCGAGCATGTCAACGGGATAACCGGTCTTCTCGGCTACCAGAGCCAGTACACGCTCCCTCACCGGATCGGTCATTTTCACCAGATTGCCCTTTGGATCGCTCTCTGCCGCCAGTTTTGGCGGTGTCAAAGGCACGGAAGAAGCGGGAGCCGCGACTGGAACGTTGGGCGCCGGTTCAGCGACCGCAATCAGCGGTGGTGGCGCCGGTTTCGTGGTGACGAGTGGTGGTGGCGGCGCTTGCGGCGTGCGGGTTGGCGTCATCGTTGTTGCGGTTGCGCTTAGTGACTGCGGTGCGGCTTCGGAGACCCGCGCAGGCCCTTGATCTTGCACACGCAGCGTGCGGTGTACTACTTCCAGATCGGCGGCCGGGTGGCCCGCGACGCTAGTCAGCCAGGCACTCCAGGCGACGGCATCGGCGATGCGGTTGGTATAGCCTAGTGCGTTCGGGCTGGGACGGAGTCCGTTTTTCGTCTTCGTCCAATGAAGCAGCATCATGCTGATCTGCGAACCGAATCCCGCTCCCAGGTGTATGGCGTACTCAACCGGATAGGTCCCACCTTTCGACAGGTTCAACTGTCCCAACTCCGGATCAACTTCCTTAAAGTTGGCGACCGGCGGCACGCAGCCGGTCTCCAGCGCTTTAACCGCAACGACGTCTTCGATGCCTGTCCCCATCGCGTGACCGGTAAAGCCCTTGGTGTTGGCGATCACGATGCGATCCGCGTCGTCTCCAAAGACGCGACGAAGCGCGTGAATCTCGGCGGAGGCGCTGCCGCCGCGTGCCGGGGTGTAGGTTTCATGGGAAACGAAAACTGTTTGTGGCGCGATCTGGTGACGCGAAATGCCGCTGCGCGCTTCGGCCTTGGCGACCAGAGCTTCCATCACTTGGCCGATGTGCTGGACATCGAGACGAGTACCGTGGAACGCGCTGTTGTTTGTCGTGGTGCACAACACTTCACAGATGGGCTGTATTCCACGATTACGGGCGGCTTCGGCGCTCTCCACCACCAGAGCTGCGGCACCCATGCCGATAATCATACCGTGCCGCCGGCGGTCAAAGGGAATGGCAGCATCTGCCACCAGATCGTCGGTGGCTGCCGCTCCACTAGCCAAGAAGCCAGCGCCCATCCAACCGATCAGATGGTCGGAGGTTACGTCGTCGGCAGAGATGACAATCACCCGGCTGCACCGCCCGGCGAGGATCCAGTCCTCTGCCAGCGCTATCGCCTGCGTGGTGCTCGCGCAGGCAGCGTTGACTTGGGTGTTGGGACCGCGCGCACCGATGAATTCGGCGAATTGCGAATGTCCCATGGACAAGACTCGCAGCAAGAAGCGACGGTTGAAGACATACGGTTCTTTGTCGATGTCGTCGCGCAATTTGTCGATCTGCCGGTTGATCTCCTTCACCAAAAGAGAATGACCATTCGCTTCGACCGCACTTGGGAGCAGGCTTTCGAGCATGGCCAATTGCTCGCGATGTTCGTGGTCCGCGTAATAACATGCCATTTCATCAGCAAACGAATCGTATCCAGGAAAGGCGGAAGCAAAAATCACACCGGTATCGTCGCGCAAACACTCTGGCAATCCCCAGCGCTCCGGTAATTGCGTGCCTTTGGTCGTGGTTTTATAGCGCATGACCAGGGGGATCCCGGCATCGCGCAATGCGTCGATGCCCGCGGCGATCGCCAGTTGGGTGACACGGTCGAGGGCGCCTACGCGGTCGGAGGAAAATCCGAATTCATCTTCGAGATTGAACGCTCCTCCGCGGCCTGCCAGCTTGATGACGTCCGCGACATCACTAATGGTCTCAAACCTGGCTTCTCCGTTTTCGCTCTTCACCAGGCGTGTGATGTGTTTGTCGAGCATGGCGCTCCGGAAGCGCGCAGGGATGCTATTGATAAACTGATCGCCTCGCAGAATGCGAGCGATGTTGCCGTCATCGAAGATACGCTCAGTTCCGGGCAGGCCTAAGGCCGCTCCCGTGATGACCACCGGGACGCCGGTGGAGACGCTATTTTTGCCGTGGTAGATCTCGTAGCCTCGATCGAGAACATCGGCGAACAAACGGCCGAGCTCGTCGTAGCGATTGCCCTGCAATGGCGCGGCTGGCGCAGAGGTGGCGCTTGTTGCGGACTCTGCCACGGGGATTGGGTTAGCAGCTTCCGCAAGTGAAGAAACGGCTGGCATGGTGGCCACCGAGGGCTCGCGCAAACCTTCCGCGGTTCCCCGGCCCAGTCCCTGCGCATAAAGGCCGCACAGTGCCTGGTTGAACGCGACGATATCACCGAGTTTCGGATGATTGGTAAACAACGAAACCACATCACTGCGGCCGCCGAGCACATCCTCGGCAAATCCCTGTAATGCCTTCTTGGGTCCAACCTCAACAAACACCCGAGCGCCTGCATCGTACAGGGTGTGCAAGCCCTTAACGAATTGGACAGGAGACGCGACTTGCCGCGTAAGAATGTCGACCATCTTTGGTACGACGTCAGCCCCCGTGGGATAAAACTCGCCGTTTGTGTTGGCGACGATTGGCAAACGCGGCGATTCGAGATGCAGGCGCTCCAATACTCGCCGCAGGGGTTCGCTGGCTCCGGCCACAATCGATGTGTGGAAGGCGTGGCTCACAGGTAACGCAGACACGTCGTAGCCAGCTTTTTGGAAGGCTTCCATAGCGTGCTCGACTGCCTTGCTCGCTCCACCGACAACCGCCTGACGGCCGCTGTTGACGTTGGCGATCACGACGTAGCCGTCGATCGTTTTTAGAATTCGCTCGACTTCTTCAAGCGGAGCAAACACCGCGGCCATGCGTCCGTTGTCATCCATCGCGACCTGGGTCATTCCGCGGCCGCGAGCGCTGACGGCTTCGAGCGAGTCGGTAAAGGGGAGGGCGCCGGCCGCAACTAGCGCTCCGTATTCGCCCAAGCTGTGTCCTATCGTGAAGTCGGGTTCGATTCCGTAAGCGGCCAGGAGTCGGGTCAGCGCGAGGTCGATTGCCAGCACGGCTGGTTGAGTGATCTCGGTTTGGCGCAGATCGGCTTCGGCCTTGGCAACGGCGTTGGCGTCGGTTTGGTCAACGAAGATGAATTTGCTGAGCGGCTTGCCGAGCAAGGGCGTCATCACGCGATCGGCTTCGGCAAAGGTTTCCGCCACAATCGGCTCCCTTTCCCGGATCATTTGGAGCATGTTGGCGTACTGCGAGCCTTGACCGGTATACATGAAAGCGACCTTCGGTGCGGGACCGTGGCCGCGGAAGATGCCTTGTGCACGCAGGGCTCTCCATGCCGCGGGCTGATTGGCCGTCAGCGCTTTTAGCGCATTGGCTGCCTTCTCCGCCAGTTCGCTGGCATTGGAGTAGTCGATGGCCAGACGCTCGGGCGCGCGCAGGTCCGATTCAGCCGGGGCAATGGGCGCAGGTGCCAGGCCCGCTTTGGCGTTCTTCTCCACGGCGCGCAGGCGTTCGGCGAGCGCGGCTACGGAAGCGGCACCGATTACCAGTGCTCCGCGTAACGGAGCTTTATAGGAAGAGGAGCTGGAAGTACGGGAGACATCTTCTAGATTCATACTTGGCTCTTTCACTTTCGGCGGTATCTCGGTGACGGCCACCGATCGCTTGCCATTTCCGTTCAACTTGCTAGGAATGTATTCTTCAAGCACCGCGTGGAAATTGGTGCCGCCAAAACCAAACGCACTCAGACCGGCTCGGCGCACCCCATCTTCTGGCATCGTCCACGGTTTCAGCTCGGTATTGACGTAGAGCGGAGAGTGGGCAAAGTCGATGTCCGGATTCGGATGCTCGCAATGCACGCTGGGTGGTAGTACCTTATCGCGAAGTGCCAGGACGGATTTCAACAGTCCGGCAGCGCCGGCTGCTCCTTTAAGATGTCCAAAGTTCGATTTGACCGAACCAAGCGCCACTGAGTGCGAAGGAAGATGAAAGCTGCTGAGCACATCGATCATGCTTTGCACTTCGACAACGTCGCCCACGCGGGTGGATGTGCCATGGCCCTCGATCAACGTCGCAGTAGCCGGCGATAAGCCGGCATTCTGCCAAGCGCGCTCGATGGCCAATTTTTGGCCGATCGGGTTGGGCGCAGTGATGCCCTTTCCCTTGCCGTCGCTCGAACCGCCGATGCCGCGCAGCACGGCGTAGATATTGTCCCGGTCCCGCTCGGCATCGGCCAGACGCTTGAGCACAAAGATCGCTGTGCCTTCGCCCATGACGAAGCCGTCGGCCCCTTCGGCGTAGGGACGAGTGCCGGTTGCCGAGAGCGCACCAATCTTGCAGAACTTGACGAAGGTCGAGACGCCCATGTTGCGGTCAATGCCGCCGGTGACTGCCACGTCGAAATCGTGTGCTACTAGGCCAGCGGCCGCGGAACTCATCGCCGCCATCGCGGATGCGCAGGCGGCGTCACAGACGTAGTTGGGACCGTGGAAGTTGAAAACGTTGGCGATGCGACCGGAGATGCAGTTGGCTAATTCGCCGGGCATGCTGTCTTCCGTAATTTCAGGAAAGAGCTTTCCCATACGGTCGTGCAATTCGCGGGTAATGTCGCGGCGAACCGCCTCTGGCAACGCGGCGTAGCCGGCAGTTTCGGCCAGTTCGCGCGCGTATTCCGGAAAGAGCACGCGCATCACAGTGAAATAGTGTTTTTCCCCCGCCATGGCATTGCCGAGGATCACAGCCGTGCGATCGCTGTCCAGCGGCCGCTGGGGATAGCCATAGTCTTCTAACGCTTCGCGGGTGCAGGCGATGGCCCATTTTTGCGACTCATCCATGGCA
>Ga0074045_10002478_pt1 | contig 17080 bp, 9 predicted proteins | sample BogForMeECP23OM2_FD_94442 | JGI IMG/M metagenome (GOLD analysis project Ga0074045, IMG submission 94442) | Bog forest soil microbial communities from Calvert Island, British Columbia, Canada - Bog Forest MetaG ECP23OM2 | ecosystem: Environmental > Terrestrial > Soil > Wetlands ...
ACGATCCACGATTTCGGCGGCTTCCCCGAGGAGCTTTATCGGGAGCGCTATCCTGCGCCCGGCGCGCCCGAGCTCGCTGCTGCGGCCGTCGCATTGCTCAAGGCGTCAGAGATCGCCGCCGGCATCGATGGCTGTCGCGGCCTCGACCACGGTGCCTGGATCCCGCTCAAGTGGATGTATCCGGAGCACGACGTGCCGGTCGTGCAGCTGTCGTTGCAACCCGAACTGGGAACGGCGCATCATCTGCGGCTCGGTCGAGCTCTTGCAGCGCTGGCGGACGACGACGTGCTCATAATCGGCTCCGGCCATGTGACGCACAACTTGCGCGACTGGATGTCGAACCCGCGCCGTCACGAGCCGCTGCGCTATGCGGAATCGTTTGCCGATTGGCTCAAGGATCGACTCGCCGCACGCGATGTCCAGGCGCTTGTCGCATACCGCGAACGTGCGCCTGATGCCATCCGTGCGCATCCGACCGAGGAGCATCTTCTACCGCTGTTCGTTGCGTGGGGCGCCGCGGGCACCGACGCGGTTGCCGAGCGAGTCGTCCACGGCTTCGAGGCCGGGGCGCTGGCATTGGACTCGTATCTATTCCATCCTGCGCGGATCGAAGCAGACTAAGTCTATTGCAACCGTCTGACGACCCCCGGTGTCGACCGGTCCGCAGCGAGGCCGACGCACGCTCTTGGGGGCAACGAGTCGATGGTCTTTCCCTGGTCAGAGGCTCTTGTTGTCATGGCGCATGCTCAGGACCGCTACCGCATGTTGTCTGGCTTCGTCGTCCGTGTGACCCAGCAAATAGAGCGCCTTCTCGATTACTTCCTCGACTTCACCATCCGCAAGTGTTGGATTGCGTTCTATGAGGGGCCAGGCACTCTTCTCTTTGGGCCAGGTGGCCATCAATTCTTTCACCAACGCATCGAGACGTGCGGTCCGCTCGCGCGTTGACGCGTAATAATTTGGCTCCTGTTCGGGGCTGGCGGGATGCGCAGCCCCCGAGACGGTTGCGGCCGCCTCTGCGCGGCGCTGAGCCGCGACTGCATTGCGTTCAGCAGCTAAGGCGCTCTTTTCTGCGGCGGCAGCTGCCCGTTCCGCCGCGTTCGCCGCGCGGCTTGCCCAGTTGATTGCCCAAAGAGACAGGAGCAACGCGATCAGGCCAAGTGCCAATCCAATGGACATAATCAACTCCTCGAGGGAGTACCTCAGCTAACGCCCCCGCGTCGCATTGTGACGAGCGACGTCAGTTGGGCGACTCATGTTGGAATGATTCGCTGCCCGGGTCAGCAACCGCAAGGGGTTTGCCAAAGTCAGCGAAAATACCACAGCAAATGCGGCCGCCGAAATTTCCGTAACCACCAGCGCGACCGTTCGCATGCGCGATGCTGGCAGAACCTGGCGAGAAATTCAAACTGAATCGAGCTCGCCGGTCTCGTCGTTCAGGTAAGACGACGTGCCTAGAACCGAATACTACGGAGTACGATGCGAATGGGGTCAGGCCTATTGCCTTGGAGATTGGTCTGCAGGGCCTTGCGCAGGCCTAGACATCAGGTGGCAGAGCTAGAACCTTGTCAAGCGTGATTGGCAGCTTCCGGACACGGTTTCCGGTCGCGTGATACACAGCATTGGATAGCACGCCGGCGACGCCAGTAATGCCGATCTCGCCGATCCCCCTGGCGCCGACCGGATTGAACCTGTCGTCAATCTCGTCGATAAAACTCACATCGATGTGTCCGATGTCCGCGTTCACCGGAACATGATAATCCGCAGGATTGCCATTCACGAAGCGACCATAGCGTGGGTCGAGTTCGCTTTCCTCGAAGAGGGCCTGGCTCACACCCCATACGATGCCGCCTTGCAGCTGGCTTAGCGCGGTCTTCGCGTTGAGCACGCGTCGGACACTATAGCTCGCGACGAGGCGCGGAACGTGGATCACGCCGAGTGCCTCGTCGATGCGGACCTCAGGAAAAACCGCGCCGAAGGAACGTGTCGCGAAGTGCTCTTCGTCGGCATCTGGCTTCGCCTGGGCCTGGGCCTGCGCCTCTAGCACATCGCGATGGCGCGCGATTATTGCAGCCAGGGCCTCACGCCGTGTCGAGTCGCCATGTGCATACATCACACCATCTTCGATCATCACGCCTTCGGAACTAAGGTCGGCCAAAGGTGATCGTGGGTCAGCCAATGCGAGATCGATTAGCTTGCGCCGCAAGTCGCGACCGGCGGCCTGGACTGCCGGCGCGACACTGGCGACGGTCATCGAGCCTCCGGAGACGGGCGCCGCGGGCAGGAACCATCAGAAAATCGTCAAAGCACGTACCGAATAACCGCGGACAGTGCATCCAAGCGCCGCCGGTCGACTCGATAAGTCCTGTCTGGATTCATGCCTCTCTCGACCGGCGGCAACCTTTCGGATTTGGATTTAGCCGTTCACCCTTGCTCGCGGCCCTTTTGCTGGCCCTCCTTTGGTTCCGCCTCGGGAGCCTTGGTGGCCGGCCTCGCAGGTTCCTGCGGAGCAGCCTTGGCAGCAGCCGGCTTCTGAGATTGGGCCTTCGATTCCTGCGCAGGCGCCCTGGCAACAGCCGCCTTCTGCGTCTGGGCCTTAGGCTCCTGCGCGGGTGCCTTGGCGACCGTGGCTCTCTGAACCTGCGCCTTAGGCTCCGGCTCGGGTGCCTTGGCCAAAGAACCCCGCGGAGCCTGGGCCTTTGGTTGCTGCGCAGGCGCCTTGGCGACGGCAGGTGACTCACTTTCTCCACCTGCCTTTTGCGGCGGCTGTCCGCGCGCAGCACCCACAGTGCCTTGCTGAGGCGACGCAGGCGCAGCTTGCGCACGATGCGCCTGATAGTATTGCTGCGCTACGCTATCTTGCGGCTGATAACGGTAGTTCTTGCTTTGCAGCACCTGCTGCTGCGTCGCCGGCGGGTACCGATTCCCTGAATATTGGCGCTGATAGACGGGCAGCGGCGCCGGCGCTGGTACCGAGTTGTGATTCCACGAGTCCCATCCTTGGCGACGCTGCTCCCATGCGGCGCCCCAGTGGTCGCCCCAGCGTGGCGGCGCATCCGAACTCCACCCCCGGAAATACGCAGGCGGCTCCCGGTAGTAACGCAGCGGTATGCGCAGGACGAACAGCGGCACCGCCTCCGGTGGCACGAACTCCCACGGCCCGTTGTACCAGGAGCTGGCATACCAGTTGTCGCGGACGTAGACCCAGTATATGCCGTCATAGAAAAAGTAATTCGCGTTTACCTGAGGAGCGTAGTACACGGGATAGCCTGGAATTGTGAGCAACTCGGGGTACACCGGCTGATTGAACCCGATACTCACCCCGGGAAGCGCGACATTTACGCTCAACTGAGCCGTGGCCGGAGTAGCCAAGCAAAGCAACATGGACAGCACGATCCATCCCTTGCGCATTCTTATTTCCCTCACGTCCAAGTTTGTCGAGCACGCGTGGCGACGATGCGACGCGCTGCCAGCGATACCTGTCGACCTTGAGTCTGTTCACCAATCCGGCAGGTTCGGAAACACTACTGCGATGCCCAAGGGCTGCCTAGCGGATTTCCTCCGAATATGATGTAGGACAGAATGGTAGGCTAGCGCACCATCGGTACCTGCCGCATGCAGACGCGAACTTGCGCAAGAGTGGCACCCGACGCAACTATTTAGCCGCCAGAGTAAGCCTATTGCATAGGTCGGTAGCAGGGCCTGGCGTGCGGCGCTCACCCGGGCCGGTAGCAGCTGATTTCGCTGCCGGAGCTGGATGGCTGGGGGGTGGTGCAGCGCGCCCCACGCGGACCGCCCGTGTGCGTTGCGGGCCGTTGAGTCGCCGGATTACGGCACAGGTCTAGAAATGGTAAGGGCTCGCATTGCCGCGAGCCCTTGATTGCTTGCTAGGCCGTGCACGGATCGAACCTGCTACCAACGGATTAAGAGGTGGATTCTAACAATGTTTATATACTAGTGCAGAGGCCCGCCATCGCTCGCCAACGCGCGCCGAGAAGCGCGCACGATTCTTGTCACGTTCGCTGCGCCTGGATACATCGCCCACTCACAATGTTTTGGAGGGATGCCAGTTGGTCGCGAATGGATTGTGAGGCGCGCGTGAGGCACATTCGGGCCACCGGAAGCCCTTGGCGCAACGCTGTGGCAACGATGGCATGACACACCCACGGTCGAACGCTTTTTGGTGGCTATCGCAACTCGCCGATGGCGTTCCGGATAGCATCGTCCACGAGTTTTCGCTCGGCAACGGTGTCTTTCATAACGGTATCCCAATGCAGCCGCACATAGGCAGACCTGTGTTTGCTCTTCAGCACCAAAGTTTGCAGGCCCCGTTGCTGGCCAAAGGCGTAATCGGTGGCATAGCCGAGAAGGTCGTGCACCCCTTCCTGCCATATGCCAGTTTGCACGGCGTCAATGATGGCAGCCATACGTCGGTGGAATTCGCGAGGCACCTCGACCGTGAGCGGATCACTATCCATTACGGCGGCGGCGTTGGGCGAATCCGCGGCCCTGCCATGTCTACTCCGAAGCATATTATGACCCATCCTTTCTCTAGGATTAATACGGGAAATTAGCCATGGCGTATGTGCGCTATCACACGTAACCGAGGCACTCTTTGTCAAGCTTGCGGCATACGCGATCGGCGTCGGCCATGAATTTGGCGTGCCGATGCATCGCTAAGCGAAGCTCATTTGCGAAACCGAGCGCCTGGAGGCAACGTGCACGTCGACACGGTGCTCCTGTTGATCGTCCACAAGAAAAGCGAAGGCGCCTTCTTGCAGAACTCCATCGATGGTCACTCTTGCCGCATCGGAGTCCTCGTCGCCCATCATTTCGGTTCGTCGTACCACGATTTCGTAATAGGTCTCGCGATACCGATAGCGCACCGCGAATTCGTTCCACGTCGGAGGCAGGCACGGCGCGAAACGAAGTCGATCTCCTTCCAGCATGAGTCCCAGCAGCGACTCTATGACAAGGCGGTACATCCAGCCGGCAGAGCCCGTGTACCAGGTCCAGCCGCCGCGGCCGGTATGCGGCGCGAGCGCGTAAACGTCGGCAGCGACGACGTACGGCTCCACCTTGTATGTGCCCAAACCTTCAGGCGTTCGAGCATGGTTCAGCGGGTTGATCATCGCCGTCAATTCCCAGGCACGGGCGGCGTCGCCCAGCGCTGCAAACGCCATGGCCGCCCAGACTGCGCCATGCGTGTACTGACCGCCATTCTCCCGCACTCCGGGCACGTAGCCACGGATGTAGCCGGGGTCGAGAGCGGACGTGTCAAACGGGGGATCGAGAAGCTGGATCAAGGCGTGGTCGCGCCGCACCAGGCGCGTATTCACCTCGTCCATCGCCATGCGCGAGCGCGCAGCGTTACCAACACCGGAAAGGACCGCCCAGCTTTGCGCGACCGAGTCGATTTGACATTCAGGATCGCTCAGGGAGCCCATCGGCGAGCCATCGTCGAAGTATGCACGCCGATACCACCTGCCATCCCAGGCATTTTGCTCGATGCGTTGGCGCAATTGCATCGCCTCCGTCTCACACCGGTCCGCGAACGACGGATCGGCACGCAAGCGCGCCACCTTGGCAAATTCTCCGAGGACGTGACAAAGGAAGAACGCGAGCCAGACGCTTTCGCCCTTGCCGTGTCTGCCGACGAGATTCATGCTGTCGTTCCAATCCCCGGATCCGATCAAAGGCAATCCGTGAGCTCCGAATCGGAATCCGTGCAGAATGGCCCTCACGCAGTGCCGATAGATATTCGCGCTCTCGTCGGAGCGCACGGGCAAGTCGTAGTATGAGTCGTCCTCTGCGTTGACCGGGCGGCCCTCGAGGAAAGGTGCCGATTCGTCGAGAACCGACATGTCCCCAGTGGTCAGCACGTAGCGGCATGTCGCGAGCGGCAGCCAAAGGTAATCGTCCGAGCAATGCGTGCGCACGCCCCGCCCCGACGGCGGATGCCACCAATGTTGGACGTCGCCTTCGATGAATTGCCGGCTCGCACAGAGCACGATGTGCGCGCGCACGAGGTCCGGCTTCGTGTGAATTAGCGCCATCACATCCTGCAATTGATCGCGGAAGCCGTAGGCGCCGCCCGACTGGTAATAACCGCTGCGCGCCCACAATCGGCAGCCCAGCGTTTGGTACACGAGCCAACCGTTGGTCAATACATTAAGGGCCAAATCGGGCGTGCGCACCTGGATGGCGGTAAGGGTATGCCGCCAGTACTGAACCACTGCGTCGAGCGCATCGCGGGCGGCCACGTTGCCGCGAAAACGCTGCACCAGTCGACCGGCCATTGCGGCGTCGCTTGCCGCACCAAGCCGAAAGACGGTCTCGCGTTGCTGTCCATCCGCCAGGTCAAAAGCGACCTGGATCGCGCCACACGGATCCAATGCAGCGCCAACCTTCCCGGACAGGTGCGTGCGATGCAAGGCAGCCGGATCGCCCGGCGTGCCGTTGCGACCGAGAAATTCGGTCCGGTCTCCGCTTACGGTTCGCGTCGGTTCGTCGAGGTCGAAGAACGCGACCCAATCGGAAAATTCGCCATGGTAAGGGTTGCGAGCATACAACGCACCATGATTGGGGTCGATTTCGGTGGTCACGTGCATTGCCGATTTCGCGCGCAAATCGCCCAACACCCACTCGACGTATCCCGTAGCGGTCAGGCGCCGCGTGCGCCCGGAATGGTTGCTGACCTTCAAGCAAAAGAACTTGACCGCTGCATCGAGCGCCACAAAGATCGTAAGCTCCGAGCGGATTCCGTCCTCCACGTGCTCGAAAGTGCTGTAGCCGAAACCGTGTCGGGTCACGTAGGGCGCGGCACCTCCACGGGGAGAAGACGTGGGAGACCAGAAATGCCCCGTCTCTTCGTCGCGAAGATAAAGAGTTTCGCCGCTCGATTCGCACACCGCATCGTTCTGCCATGGGGTGAGGCGAAACAGGTGGGCGTTCTCGCTCCAGGTGTAGCCGAGGCCGCTTTCCGAGATGACGGTGCCGAAGGAAGGGTTGGCCAACACATTGACCCAGGGCGCAGGTGTCGGATTGGCCACTCCCTGGACAATGACATATTCGCACCCGTCGGCTGTGAATCCTCCCGTTCCGTTGAAAAGCAGCAGATCTTCTCTCGTTGCTTCGACGTCCGTCGAGGATTTAGGCCGATAGGGGCGGGTCGCCGATAGGCGCGGAGGCTGCGCGCCAGCAGGTACGCGGCGGTTGATTTGGTCGGCGAGTGTACCGTGAGCGTCGGTGATTATCGCCCGGGCGACGGAGTGAAACAGGACACGATCTTCGACCGAGATCTGTTCCGCATGCCGCACGAAAATTCCCCCGGGTCGATCAACAACATGGGTCTCAACACCCGCCGCTATCAGGCCAATGATCTGGTCTTGGAGCTGCTGCCGATAGCCGTTGTGCTCCTCGTTCCAGATCACCAGATCCACCGCCAGCCCCTTGAGCCGCCAATACGCATGGGCCTGCACGAGCTGGCGCACGAGTTCGATATGCGTGGCATCGGCAATCTGCAGCAACACGATCGGCAGGTCACCGGAGATTGCGTAGCCCCAGAGGCCAGATTGCCCACGGCGGTTTCTGATTAGGACATTCGCGGCTGCGCGCAGCGACGCGTTGGCATAGATGACCGAGCTGGCGAGGCGGCCGTAGAGCTGCGAATCGGCCTCCGAGGCATTGAGCTGGCGGAGCACCACCTGGCTGTGCGTCCAGGTCAGCTCGAACGCTCGATCTGCGAGCCGGGGATCCTGGTACTTGTCGACCAGGTGCAGCACGGCATCTCGCGTCTCGCCGGCACCTGAAACCATGTCGAACGTCACCGTCGCACCAGCCTCGATGCTGAGTCGATGCCGGATTGCCGCTATAGGATCCAATACGGAACCCTCGGTGCCCGAGAGCGCTCCGGGAACAGTCATCGCGAGGGGTGCCGCGACCGAACGACCGCGGCCGATGAAACGCATGCGATCCGTCTCGAACGAGCTCTCTGGAGCGCATCCTCCACGCACGGTCATCAGGTGAAACATCCACGGCACGTTCTCCTCTAGAGAGCGCGGACGACGGGTGCAGAGAATCGCGTGCCGTCCCTGAATGATCTCGGTTTGCACGAACAAATTACTGAACGCCGGATGCAGTGCGTCTGCGGCCGCCGGCGCCAGCACGATCTCCGCATAGCTGGTCGCTTCGATTGTTCGGGGGAGTCGAGACCGGTTAGTGACATGGACCCGGCGAACCTCGATGTCATCTTCGGGCGAAACCACGAGCTCGGTATGCGTCTCGATCTCGAAGTCCAGGCGTCGAAACTCCGCCCGACCTTCCGAGAACAGCGCTTGGTAGTGTTCGGCCTGCTTGAGTGTTGGCTGATATGCTGTGGACCAGAACTCGCCGCTCGCTTCGTCGCGGAGATAACAGAAGCTGCCCCAGTTGTCCGCGGTGGCGTCTTCGCGCCAGCGGGTCACAGCCAGATCCTTCCAGCGACTGCTTCCACCTCCAGCGTTCGTGACCATCACGTGGTAGCGGCCGTTGGAAAGCAGCTGCACCTCCGGGATCGCCGTGTTCGGGCTGGTAAGGACGCGCACCGGCATTTCCAGGCCGCGCTCGGCGGCGCGCATGTCGGAAAGATCGGTTGCATGCAAGTTAAATAGGGTCGCCCTCGGGATTCGCTCCTGGAGCAGCAGCAACGTCGCTTGCAGCAAAGGATCGGACTCGAAGCGATGTTGCATAGGTCGTTCCAAGAGCACGTAGGCGAAGGACAGCAGGCTCATCGCCTGGTGGTGCGCCATGAACGACTGCACCACGGCGCTGGCTTCGCCGCGGCGTAGCCGCGACGGGGTGTAGTCGATGGCCTCGTACAGGCCCAGGCTTCCGGCCACGCCACTGGCGGCGAGAAGTTGCAAGTTGAGACATGCCGCCTCGGGAGCCACCATCAGGGCGAGCGCCGAGGCGTATGGCGCCACAACCAGATCTTCGCCGAGTCCGCGTTTCAAACCCAACCCGGGAACTCCGAAGGCGCGATACTGATAATTGAGATGGACATCGACGCTGTTGTAGCCGCTCTCCGACATCCCCCAGGGCACGCCACGTTGCCTTCCATATTCGATCTGTCGCTCCACTGCCGCAACGTAGGTCTGATCGAGCAAGGTATTTTCGTAACTCGGCATCACCAGCAGCGGCATGAGATATTCGAACATCGAGCCACTCCACGCCAGCAGAACCGGCGCGCCACCCACGGAGGTGAGCAAACGCCCGAGCGCAAACCAGCTCTCCTGTGGCAGCTGCCCCTGTGCGATGGCAACGAAATTGCACAATCGCGCCTCCGAAGCCAGCAGGTCGTAGTAACTTGCGTCGCAGCGTCGCGCCGCTACGTTGTAGCCGATTACCAGTTGCCGCCTTACTTTGTCGAATAGGAAGTCATAGTCCATCGCCGTCAGCGCGCTCGCCTGCAGCGCAAGGCCGTCAATGGCGGCCATACGGGCCTTTGCCTGCTCCGCGCCTCGAATGAGCAGCGGCCAAAGTATGCCGCGCCGGTCTTGCCATTCGCTCGGCAGGCCGTCATCGCGCCCGCCTGGCGGCGAGCGCCCTGCGTCGAGTGCTGCAAGTTCGCGGAGCGTGGGGACATTGCGGGCACCCGGTAAGTCGGGGCCAGCTCCGGGAGGCATGCCCAGGCTCAGCCACGGCGCGAGCAGAATCAGGTCGTCTCGCAAATCGGTGCATTGACGTGCGAGTGCCCGGGCCCAGAAAGCCGCTTCGCTGTCGTCGTTCGGCATGTCGCTGCCGGTAAATAGTGCCGCCAAGACCGCAGCGTGACCAACCAGGCGTTCCACTTCGAACCAGGCGCCAGTCAAGGCGAGCGGCCGAGCTGCCGCCGCCAACGCGAGCGCCTGTTCGAATTGCGCGACGGCCTGTGGCGGATCTTTGCCCACCGCATCGGCCAGAATCGCGAACGTGTCACTCAAGCCCTCGATCCATCGTTGGTTGAGGATAGGAGCGTCCCCAAGAGCCGTGAGCCCGGGGCACAAAGTCAGCAGGTGGCCCGCCAAGTTGCCACTATCCACTGTCGAAACATAGCGAGGGGCCAGCGGCAGCAGCGTTTGGGTGTCATACCAGTTGTAGAAGTGTCCCCGATACCGCTCCAGCGATTCCATGGCGCGCAGCGCATTGACCGTGCGCACCACGAGTTGTCCGGACGACAGGTAACCGAAATCGTACGCGGCCAGATTAGCGAGCAGTGCCAGGCCCATATTCGTCGGCGAAGTTCGGTGCGCTACTCTGGCCGCCGGATGTACCTGCACGTTGTCAGGCGGCAGGTCGTGGTCGTCCGGGCCGACGTGCGTCTCGAAATAGGCCCATGTCTTGCGCGCCAGGAGGCGCAGGAAACGGGTCTGATCAACCGTTAGTCCGGCATTTCGCCGCGTCAAGGGGCGACTGATCCACCAGGCGATTGCGGGCGACGCGGCCCACAGCAGCAGGATCGGTCCGGCCACCGCCAACACCGCGGGCTCGGTAAGGGACAGGCCAACCCATGCCAGCGTGGCTATGGCCGGCGCGATCGCCATGGAACGATACGAGGCAAGCAGGAGCGTATCCTCGGGTTGTTCCATCGCCCGCTCCACGTCACTCGACGGGTTCCATTCCAGCAGCCGGCGGCTGATCAGCATGCGCCCGATCGTGCGCAAGATCGCATCAAGGCAGAAGAAAGCTTCATACGGCAGAAAGGCTAAGGCGAGCAGGGCCTGTACCGCGTGCCGACGCGCCGCGAGCTCGACGGCGGCCAGATGTTGTCTGAGCGGCACCTCAGCTGATCGGTCGGCCAGATCGGAGAGCGACGCAATGAGGGAAGGCAGCAGCAGGAGCCCGACCACGACATCGCTCCAGAACCACGCAGGCGACAGCACACTCCACCCCAACAACAGCAGCAACGTAAGCGCGGCGGGGACGAGGCTGCGACGCAGGTTGTCGAAAATTTTCCATTGCGACAGCATCGAAAGCGGGTTGCTTTCGCGCCGCCCATCGGGTCCCCTTACGCGCCGCCGGAGCCAGCCGATAAGTTGCCAGTCACCACGGATCCAGCGCCGCCGTCGGGCCACATCGGCGCTATAGCGTGCCGGAAACTCTTCATACAATTCCGCGTCGCTGAGCAGTCCGGCGCGGGCGTAGCAACCCTCCAGAAGATCGTGACTTAGGATGCGGTTTGCGGGAAAACGTCCTTTGATCGCACGCTCGAAAGCATCGACGTCGTAGATGCCCTTGCCGATGAACGAGCCCTCATCGAAGACGTCCTGATACACGTCGGAAACGGTGCGCGTGTATTGGTCAATGCCCGGCTCACCTCCATACAGACGAGCATAGCGCGATCGGTTGGTGCAGGGCAGGCTGACGGACACGCGCGGCTGGAGGATGCCGTGACCCGAGGTCACGACCTCTCTGCTGGTGTCCTTTCCGGGATCATCGAAGCGAGCTGCGTTCAACGGGTGCGCCATGGCACCGACGAACTGCCGCGCCGCGTCCCGCGGCAGTTGCGTGTCCGTATCCAGCGTGATGACGTATTTGACCTGTGAGAGGATTGCCGTCGCGCCGACGATAAGGGAAAAGCGGCCCATGTCACCGCCGCGCAGCAGCAAGTTCAGATCGGCGAGCTTGCCGCGCTTGCGCTCATGGCCCATCCAGATGCGTGCCTGCGCATTCCAGCGTCGAGGACGATGAAAGAGATAGAACACACTGGCAAGCGCCGAATCAGACCCTGCGTCGCTGTCAGCGCCGCCAGCCGCTGCTGCCGACACGTTCCCGCCGCGCACGTATTTTCGATTAAGTCCGTTGATCCGAGCTGCGGCCAGTTGAAGCAGCTGATCGTCCCCTGGGAGGGTCTCCTCGGACGCATCGGGAAAGTCAGTTAGCAAGCCAAAGTGCAGGTGGGCATCGCGATTTGCCAGAAACCGGACTTCGAGCGCCTCGACCAGATCCTCGACGTCCCGAGGGCTGGTGAGCATGGACGGAACCACGACCAGCGTGCGCGCATCCGCTGCAATGCCGGCGCGGAAATCCATTCGTGGCAATGAGTGCGGTGTCACCAGCAACGTCGCCAGCCAGTTGACGACGGTGACCGCTGCCTGGCTGGTGGCCAGCAAGCACAGCACGACGACCAGCGCCAGCGTTTCCCGGTTTGCCCCGGCGCCATAGGCGCTCGCGCCGAGTGCCGCCGTGCAGGTGCCCACGATTGCGGCGATTGCACCAAGGTAGGCCAACAGGGGAAACGCACTGCCAATGCTGCGCAACCGTCGGCTCAAGGAACCCTTGACCACCGCGGCGCGTTCCAACTCCGGTAAACCCTTGTCGATCAGATAAAAGCCGACATGCGCGGCCGGAAAACGATCGCCGTTGCCAGCCGCGTTGGCATGGGCCAAGCCAATCGCTTTCGCGGCCACCTCGGCTTCCGTTAATCGACCCTCCCTGGCGATACGCTCGGTTGCGTGACGATAGTGGTCGCGGGTTGCGAACTCCATCGCACCATAAACCCCTTGTGGATCCTGCCGCAAGATCTTCTCGACAACGGCAATGGATTCGATAAATTGACGCCAGTCGATTGCGCTCAGGGAACGTAGACTGCCGATGCTGTTACTGATCGAAACCTGGTCCGACGCTTGTTGCTGGTTTTCCGATTGCACCAGCTGTTCGATCGTCAGATGCGATTCCGCGACCCATTGCTCGATCCAGGTCAACGCCAGCGCAAGCGCCGCAGTTTGTCCTTGCAAGCGGCGCGCAAGCTCCGCGACAAACGCGCTGCCCATCGGCGGCGTCGAGCGTGCCATGTCGGCGATGACGAGGATGAGGCTCTTGGGATCGCCTTCCGCGGTCTGCATCATGCGGTCGGCCCAGGTATTGGCCAGATCGCGTTCGGTTCTGCCGCCGGCAATCCGCATCCCGACGCGACGCAGGTTCTCGATCAAGGCGAGCCGCAGCATGATCGGAATGGCCCAAAGCTCGCCCAGCTTCAACGTCGTAACCGATTGGTAGGCGACGACGAAGCGGCCCAGGCTGTCAGCGTCTACCCGGCCGTCCCCGTGCGCGATCGTCTCGAGCGCGATGTCGTACACGCGCGGCAGGCCCGCCGACGGACCGAACTCTAGGCGCGGGAGCTCCCGGCTGTAGCCGCGCGGCAGATGCCTCTTGGCAGTTGCAATCTGTTCTTCGACGAGATGGAAATTGTCGAGCAGCCACTCGCCTGCCGGACTGATGCGATGGTTGCCTGAGACCGCGGCGGTCAACTGCCTGCAGACGCCGATTAGCACACTCTCGTTTGCGGCCAATCGCGGGAGAAGCCTGTCCCGCGACCGAAGCGACGTTAGCCGATGCGACTGCGCCAGGATCTTGCCATACCGCTCCATCTGGTCGGCGCTGAACAATTCTGACCGAAGCGGCAGCTCTTCCTCGAGAGGGCTGCGCGGCAATCCACTGCTGCGCAGACGCGCCCTGAATTGTGTCAGGTGCCCGAAAATCGATGTGCTTTTCGTCACCAATTGCGTCATCCCTTTTTCAAAAATGCGAGCGCCACGCCGGGGCGGTCAATCTGCTGCTTGCGCGGCTGTGACATGGGCGATGCTGCTTCGCCAGCGTGTTTTGTCGCGCCTTGGCAAGACGAACAGGCTCGCTGATGCTTCAGTCCCCGAGCAGTTCTGCCAACGGGTGCAACTGTTCCACGTGCTGCGACACGACTTTGACGATGACGATGATGGGAATGCTGAGCAGCATTCCCCACACGCCCCACAACCACCCCCAGAACAGCAGCGAAATGAAAACAGCGGCCGAATTCATGTTGGCGATTCGTCCAGTCATCCAGGTCGTGACGAACGTCCCGACAAGGGTCGCGATCGCCAGGAACGCGCCGGCAACGAGGAGTGCCATGCCGAAGGATTCGAATTGCATGAAGGCAGCCATTCCCGTAGCGATGGCCGTGACGCCGGGACCCAGGTAGGGAACGATGTGCAGCAGCCCTGCCGCGGCGGCCCAAGCGCCGGCGTTCTCGAGGCCGATCCAGTGAAACGCGACCCAGCTGAGCAACCCGACCAGCAGATTCGTTGTCAGCAGCATCAGCATGTACTTCTGGATCGAACCGTTGATGTCGTCGAGAATATGCACCGTAATCTTTCTCTTTGACAGCGACGGTCCGGTCAGCCGCACCAGCTTCCGCTTGAATGTGTCGCCGCCGAGCAGCAGAAAAAAGATCAGAAACACGACCATCGCCGCCTGACCCATGGCGCCGAGGGCGCCCATCGAACTCTCCCACAGGAAGCTGCTGAGTTTGAAGGTGGGTTGGTCCACGATGACGTGTGTGGCGGGCTGGCGTGGCGCGGCGGAGCCACCGGCCGCCTGTGTAGTCGCCCTTTCTACTGCGGTCGCCGCGCTCTGCATTTTCTGCATATTGCCGATTTGGCCGATTTGCATACGCCCGAGCGCGGTGGCGAACTTCGTCGCCGCTTCGGGCAACTGCTCGACGATGGTCTGCATCTGGCCGCGTACCGAATACGTGCCCATAATCAGGGCACCGATCACACTCGTCATCACGATGAGTGTCCCGATAGCGCGAGGAATCTTGATGGCTTCAAGCCACACGACGAGTGGATTGAGCGTGTAGGAAATGACGATGCCGAGCAACAGCGGCACAACGAAAGATTGAGCCCACGACAGCGCGAAGACGCACGCAAACGCCGCCAGAACTCCCAGCGCCAATCCCCGCGCATCCACCGATATCCGCGCTGTGGGCAGTGTGACGAGCGACTCGTCGACGGCGGGTCCTAGCGGCTCGACGGCATGCGCCGGGCCAGTGGCGCCGATGGCAGTCGTAACGGCGACGGAGTTCATCGCGTACAGGTGGACAGCAGCGTTGGTTGGCGCATGGCGCAGGTGGCGCGCGCGTTCAAGTTGATTTCATCGAGCGCCTCTTGATCGCGTCCTTGGGCAAGGCCACCAGCAGGTCAGCTAACTCTTCCATCGTGCGACGCGTGGTAGGGTCCTGCACACCAAGGTACTGAATGATGTCGCGGTAGATGTCCATGGCGATACGTTGCTAGAGGCGCGCCATCAACCCGGGGAGCCCAGAAGGCAGTGCGCGCGCTTCTGCCGCTAGCCTTTCTCCTGGCCCGGTCTGGGTTCCTGCGCGGGCGCCTTGCTTTGCGGCGCCTTGTCCTGTGCCTTGGGTGCCTGCTCCTGATGCGTGGCGGCTCCCTGCGGTGCCTGATGCTGGGCCATCGCTTGGGGTCGTGGCTGCGGCGCCTGATGCTGGGCCACCGCCTGCTGGGACGGCTGCGCCTGACGCGCGGCCTTTGGCTCCGAAGCAGGTCCCTTGCTCTGGTCTTGCGCCTTTCGGGCCTGCGGCTGACCCTGGGCTACCGCTTGCTTCGGCGGATGCGTCTGCGTTTGGGCTGTCGGATTACCTTGCTGCGGAGGCACTTTGGCGGTGGCGGATCTCTGTACGCCCCCCGCTGGCTGCTGCGGCGATTGTCCACGGTGCGGCGTTGCGACAGCTTGCTTGGACGCAGCGGGCGGGATAGAACCATGCTGGGCCTGTGGGGGCAAATTTGTTGCTTGGGGCGCCGCCTGCCTTGCCAGCGGTGCAGCTGCCGGCGCAGCTTGCACTCGCGGCGCCTGACCCTGCTGCTGCACTACGACGTCGCGCGGTTGATAATGGTAGTTTTGGGTTTGCAGCGCCTGCTGCTGCGCCACGGGCGGATAGCGATTGCCTGAGTATTGCCGTTGGTATACCGGCAACGGGGCCGGCGCGGGTAACGCCGCGTGATCCCAGGTGTCCCATCCGTGTCGACGCTGATCCCATGCATCGCCCCAATGCTCACCCCAACGTGGCGCCGCGTCTGCACTCCACCCTTGGAAGTATGCGGGTGGCTGCCGGTAGTAACGCACCGGAATGCGCAGGATGAATAGCGGCACCTGGTCCGGACCCACCAGTCCCCACGGTCCGTTATACCAAGAGCTCGCGTACCAGTTGTCCCGCTCGTAAACCCAGTACATGCCGTCGTAGAAGAAATAGTTCGAATTGGTCTGCGGAGCATAGTAGACGGGATAGCCGGGCACGGCGACCAGATCCGGATACACCGGTTGGTTAATCCCTATCGCTGCTCCGGGAAGGTTGATTTCGACGCTTACCTGGGCCGCGGCCAAAGGGATCGATCCAAACAGCATCGACAATACAAAGATTGCGTTGCGCATGACATGTCCTTAGTTCAACAATTTCTCGATCGAGAAGCACCGCCAGGGCCTATCGTCGGCCCTGTACCGACGTTTGCCGCAGCCAGCGTCCATTCTCAGTCGGTCGCTTCATCTCAAATGAAAGCTGCCGCCGAAGAGCCCAAGCAGGCCGATGACGATCAGGTAGATGGCGACGATATAGTTCAACAGCCGGGGCATGACCAGAATGAGGACCCCGGCGATTAGCGACACGAGCGGGCCGATACTCAAGTTCAGATTCATGGCGCTTCTTCCTTCTTGGGATGTATGAGAGCAAGGAACGTGCGACACATCGTTCCAGAACATAGTGTCCTTGCGCCCGACGCAACGGTCTGTGCGATTCCGCACATACGGTGACGCCGTCCGGTCACGTAGCCCGAATGGTCGCTCGGTCGGGAAATGAACGTTGGCTGACACGCGGTATCACTGCAGTCCCGATCGGGTAGGGGACCGGGTCACCCCGGTCGCCCTCCCACACCACCGGACGTGCGGTTCCGCATCCGGCGGTTCTTGTCTACTGGGCGCGCTGCCCCAGCGAGTTGCGTTCCGTTCATCGTGTCGCCTGTCGTCCAATAGGCACCGCGACCCCCTTCGGGACTTCCGGCCCCTCCAGTGTAGTTGCAGACTCCCGTGTCGCCACGAGACTTCTGCCCTGTACGCGCAGAGAGCACGCGTGACTATCCACTCATGACAAGTTCAGCCCTTCGTCGCCTCGGTTCCAAGCGACCTGTTCGTCAGGCCAGCGCTTTGCCTACAGCTTCCTTCGGATTCCGAATCGCTCCGGACACCCTTGCCGTTCAGCTAACACTTCCCCTTGCCGGGTGTGTAGAGGACTTTC
>Ga0074045_10002482_pt1 | contig 17073 bp, 25 predicted proteins | sample BogForMeECP23OM2_FD_94442 | JGI IMG/M metagenome (GOLD analysis project Ga0074045, IMG submission 94442) | Bog forest soil microbial communities from Calvert Island, British Columbia, Canada - Bog Forest MetaG ECP23OM2 | ecosystem: Environmental > Terrestrial > Soil > Wetlands ...
CTGCTCGACTTTCCTGTTCGAGTACACCCATGCGCCACTTTTGCCACCACCGCATCCAAATCGGAGCACCTTCTTCTCCGGGTCCCAAGAGATCAGAAAACGTTGAACGCGGGGGCGAGGGTCATTGCGGTCGAGCACACTCATCGCGGGACTCCAATCGAACAATTTTATGAGGGGCTCTATTGTCCGAATTACGACAGCGGACACGTTACCGGATTTGTATCCGGCATCATCCGGGATCAAGCCCGGCCCTCAAGCCCCTCTTCCTTGGCGGTTATGCTGCCAAGCGAAACTAGTTGGACTTCGCCGTTGCTTTCTTATCGATCTTTGCGGCCTGCGCCTGCAACTTGGCAAGCCTTTTCTGCGCCCGCACTCTCGCCTTCGTAAGCGCATCCGGATTCTGGCCGTTTACGCCGAGACCGAGATTTAACTGTAACGAGTACACGGGCTCGACACCCAGCGGAGTCTTGCACGCCTGCACGTCGATCAGGTTGACGCTCATTACGCCGTTGTCCATCGGCGAATAGTTCACTCCTCCCCCGCCGCACCCGCCGACGTAGTTCTGGCTTGTCGGGACGCTGACCTGCCAGATGCCGACGCTCCCGCGCACATATTCATTCACGACATTGCAGTTCAGGTTCGTATTCGCAAGCAGATTACAGAGCGGCAACGTGTACCACCCGCCGGCAAAATTGCCGCTCATCGACAGGCCCGGAACCTGATAGTTGTCATAGCGGAACTGGAAGTTCTTGGTGACGGCATAGTCCACGAAGGCGTCGGTGCCGGGGAACGATTTGACTCCGGTAGGGCCGATGCCGAAGGTCACGGTGTTCTGATTGGTCTGAGCAAGTGCGGAAACGACAATAAACAGGGATAGTACTGCGATCACGGTTGCACGTACGGTTGCACGTTTCATGGGTTTCATGGTTGGTTATGCCCTCCTTGGGCACGGGACGTACTGGTGCTGGATACGCTGGACGCGCTGGACTTCTGTTCGGACAGGTATCTGGACAGCATTCTAATCGCACACGAGTCGCTGCACAAGGGCAGGACGTTGTCTTCCTGAAATACGGCATCATCATCCCAGGGCTTGAGCAGGAAGCGATCTGTGACGTGACAGATAAACCAGTGGTTGCTGGCGGCCTTGGTCTTGTCACAGTTCGGACCCGCGCAGTGGATGACGAGTTGAATGTGTTGACTGGGCACGGTCAGTCTCTCTTCGGCTTCCCGATCTGTACGAAACTGACCGGATCGCCGATTTCATAGCTGGCCGCGATCTGGTCGGGAGTCACGCCGTTCTCCATCAGTTTCTTGTCGCTCAGCTTCCGCGACCCCTGGCGGGTAATGTACTGCACGGGATGGCCCTCATACATGACTTCCTTCAGGTCGGCGATCAGCATGGCGGCTTCGAGATGCAACTGGATCTGCTTGCGCACCTTTTCCCGGTATTCGATTTCCCCTTTCAGCTTGAGCGACAACTCGGCCATCTCGCCGAAGTTCAATCGTTTCTCCCCATCCTTGAGAGCGACTGGCTCTTTCCACTTTCGCGGACTGAGTTCGGGGACCGAGTCCCATTCGGGCGCGGGACGGTTGGCGGCGATTTCTTCGGCAAGTTTGGCTTGTGCTGTACGGCTAAGACTGGTCATGATAATCCTCCTTGATATCCTCAATGTGCGATTCCAGTTCCCACTTAGCTTCCCGGAACTTGTCCTTGACTGTCCAATACAATTTCCGGACGTGGCTGTACAGCCACCGCCATCCGGTCAGCGGCGACGGCCACAGAGTCGGGGTATGACCATCCAGAATCGTGTTTACGACCGCGTTAATCCGGCCCTGAATGCCAGCGAGTCCGATCATCATGCCAGACGAATACATCCAAGCAGGACTGGATACGGTTGCGGTCATGACCGCCCGCACGAGAGTTTTGCGGCCATCGTGCAGGTCAACAGGCGTGAATTTGATCCAGTCAGCCATCACCGTCCCACAAACCTCTGTGAGTGCAAACTCACCATCACAGCGTCCCTTGGTGATTCCTTGGGCTTCGCACTGGCTGGTACCGGATGACGGCTGCACACCCAGTATCCGCTCATCATCCGGTTCGTCTTGCGCCCACACGTTACGTTCATACCCGCATGATACGCCACAATCGCCTCACAGGTGTTGTAAGGCAGACTGGGGTTGAAATCCGTATCGCGCTGGTCACGGATCATGGACCGGATCAGGATTGCAACCAGAATGGACAGCGCCAATACGATCGTTACGATGCACGTGTTCATATTCAATTCTCCTTGTACATCGATTCGATTAGAGCGTTCTGGTGATCCTGCTCCGCTGCCGTGCATTTACCCTTGCACCACGGGCACAGTCTGTGCGCCTGACCATCGATCTCGGTCAGTGGGACGTTCTGCATGGCATACGTGTAAAACAGACTCAGGCAGCGCTTACAGTAGTCGGGCACGTAGTAGTCGTGTATCATAGCTGTTCATCCTCACGATTCAAAATATCGCCAGCCGGATACATCCTGATCCTGCCGTTCCTGTACGCTTCCATCTGCATGGTCATGCCCGCTTCGAGCCCGGTCGTCTCGATCACTTCCCTCGGTATCGTAATCTCCAGCATCTTCCACCAGGTCGGTTTCGCCTTCTTCCATGCCCCGGCTTGGCGCAGGGTAACCGTGCGAACGAGGATGGGGCGCTCGGGCGGGGCGCCATCCACGACATCAGGAGGGATAATGGTTCGCGCCGGACGCTTGACCGGGGAGCGTTTGACGGTCGATATACGGGTCATTACAGTTGTATATATAATACTATTGGGCAGTAGTGTCAAGAAAAATCGTATACAGTCGCGATTATTTTTTGCAGGTCTACGTTACCCGTATACCCGTCCATCCCGTCTGTAATAGATTTGACCACCATCTCATCGCGTTATGGCACACATCGCACAACACTTCGCACTTGGCCAGTTCCTCTTCCCGTCTCGCCTTCGTCCAGTGCCATATATGGCGGTGATCCACTTTTTGGTTTGGGTCACGATGATGAATTTCAAGAAACGCGATACTGCCAGCACCGCATTTGACACAACATTTATCCACCAGATATTCGTGCCGCCGCTTCCGTCTCGCTTCCCGGTGCCAGTGCCGGACCCGTTCCCGTTCGTGAGGACGTTTCCAGTACGGTATCGGCGGCAGTAGCGGGAACTCAGACGGGTTGAAGGAAGTATCGCCCATAACTATCGCCGTAACTATTGACGGTGCACGATCTCCGAGCAGCCGTTGATGAATTTGCCGGTCATCAGTGCGCATCCAGCCAGTTTTTGCCGTAACCGCCGCTGGCCTTCATCGGTACCCTTAATTTGGTTGTCTGCGTCAATGCCCCGATCATAAGCCTGTCTACTTCCTTCTTGATCTGCTCACTGTCAGGCAGCTCGGCCCCGATTTCATCGTGCATCTGGATCAGGCTATCGGCATGGAATTTGTCTCTATGCTTGAATATTTCCTTCCACATCACGGCCATGGCCTTCTTGATTATGGTCTGGCCTCCGCCCTGAGTAAACATGACATACGACATGCGCTCAGCAGTCTCGCGAACGGTCTTAACCGGCGACCAAATCTGGGGAAGATAAATGATCCGGCCACCGATTGATTCGCGAGCCAGTCCAGTCTGCCGTGTCTCCTCTATACAGTTAAGATGAAACCGTTTTACGCCCTTGTAGATGTTGAACCACTCCTTCAGCAACTGAACGCAATCGTCCTCGGTCCACGCCGAACCGTCCGGTCGCCGACAGCGATTGGTGATCATGTAATTGACGAGTCCTTTTTCTGTGATACCGTTTATCAGGCCGAAGAAACAGTTCGATATTAGTTTATTTGATACTGTGAATCGTTTTCTAGGACCAGCATTCAGGATATCGTATACCCGTGCGAATCTAGCCACTTGAGGATATGGCGCCAAGTCTTTGACCGATGACCTTTTTTGGTACGTTCCATCGCACTTTGAATTATCTGCTCCCCAGTCATTCCGCTCTTGATCATTCTCCATGTCCACGTTAAGGTATAGGGGCTGTCGAATTCGTCTACAAGCATTCTCTTGCCAGCAAACGTCACAAACAGCGTATTTCTTTTGTTGGTATTCGAGATTCGATAGGTCGCGAGTCTCAGATTGCCCGATTCGTAATGTCCATCGTTGTCGATCCGGTCGATAACAATTCCCTTGTAATCCTTGTGGGGAAGATTCTTTTCGACCCACTTTACGAACTCGAAACGGGATTTGAAGAAGCAGAGTATCCCGCGAGCGCCGTAATCCTTGTAACTGGGGTATTTCGGATTGTTGCAACGCTGATCGATTGCGGTATACCTTGCGGCCAGCCGTCGATGATACGGTTTGTCGTATTTTGTGTAAGCGCAGGATCGACATCCCACTTTGACCGATTTGAGATTTCCCTTCAGCTTCCACTGAACTTTGCCACAGCGAGTGCATTTGCACTTTATCGCAATATTGTTTCCGATTCGTCTCAATCTCGACGATATGACGACCAGTAGACCGATCCTCTTTCCCTCCAGACCATCTTGAGTCGATCCGGCCCATCGTGAATGGTTTTCTCCTCGACGGAGCTTCAATGCTTTGTAAGAGGCACAAGGCCCGCACCTTAACCCTCTCTTTAGTTTGGCTAGAGCTTTCCAAGCTATGCGGCCACACTTCACGCATTGAGTCTTCATCCTTACGTAGCCTTGAGGATCGCGCTCGGTCAGAAGCGAAACTATCTCCAGCGAACCGAATTTCTTTCCGACCATTTCCGGCCGTCGCGAGCCTGTCCAATTCCAGTGCTGCTTGTCGTAATTCTTTCTTCTCCCCCTTCTCGGTGTAGACGATATGGTCTGGTGTCGCCGTGAGCCCTTCATATTCGATTACCTCCCTGATGCTTTGATTTATCACTCCATCATGGGTAACCCATTCTACACCATCCCATAGTTTATGTTGTAGGGTTATTTCTTCAATCGGAACCAGTCCCCGGTCGGTTAGTACCAGTTGACCCTCAGCTATGCAGTGCTTCGCGACTAACCTCCGGTAGTCATTGACCTTCCCGGTCTTTGGGTCTGTAGACAACGTTGACATTGAAACCGAGAACATGCGGCAGGCGGTCTCGGCATGTACATCTCGGCCTTCGTTAAATAGTCGGCACAATTCCGGGTCCTTGGAATCGTGAGCACAAACTCTAGCTTCGAGTTGGTCCACGTCCCAGTCCCCAAAAACATTTCCGTCCTCAACGATAAACCCCGCCCTCAACTTCTTCCCGATTGTAGACAATATAGGTATCTGGTGCAGCGGGGGATCGGCCATTGATAGTCTACCGGTCGTGGTGCGCGTTGCCCTGATCGTACTCCTAACCCTTCCATCCCCAACCGTGCATAGTTTCCTGAGCGGTCTCACGTACGTCCCCAGAATCTTGCTGGCCTCATTATGGTCCATGATGTGCTGGACCATCGGGTTCTCGGACAGCAGGGATTCGAGGCAGAGGCCATTTACTGACCCGCGCTCACCACTGTCGGTCAATTTTGGGGGAGTCAATCCCAGCTTGTTGTACAGTAGATCGGCAACCTGATCGCCTGACGCCGGATTCAGGTCCACACCGGTTTCTTGGTATATCGCCCACTTGGACCGATTCATCTGGTTCTCGCATTCGTTCTCAATCGAATCCCAGAACGATGCCGGGGCCAGCTTGATCCCGACCTGCTGCATACGATCCAGCATGGGCAGGATACCGTGATCGATAGCCGATATAGTTTGCAGTTCCATCTCTTCAATCTTCTTTTCCAGAATGGGGCCGATACGCAGGGTTATATCGGCGTCCCGGATCGCGTACCTTTTGGCTTTCTCGGGATCAATATCGTCCAGTGTCGCTTCCGTCATCGGGCCTAATTTTTGCTCGACGGGATCGCGGACATAGTCGTCGATTTCCTTCCATCGTTTACGGGGATCGGTCGGGTTACCGTCCTTGTCACACTTGTTATCAAGCACGTCGGTGATGATCTTTATGACTCGCCGCTCGATATTCCACGGCTTTTTGAGTTTCGGCTTGCCGCCTTCAAATACAATAAAAGGTTCGATATCCGGCCATGTATGACTGAGCACCGAACACAGGTACTCGATGGCCTTGTCGCGGCTGGCATCGCGGATGATATCCGAGTAGTCGTCTTGGTGAGCCGAACAGTGACGATAAGCGAGAGCCTTCAACCCTTGACTTTCAATACAAAGATTGTAAGCAAGGATCATAGAATCACGAAAGTTGTCCTCCGGTATCTCGATGCCGATACTTTTCAGGACACCCAAATCATAAAGAGAATTGTGCAGGTAGACCTTGGCGTTCGACTGGCGTATCCAGTCGTTGAACACCTTGATAGATTCCTTATCATCAGCTTTGATCAGGCATCCAGTGCCTGGCTTTGCTGAGAATTGGACAGACCAAGGCTTGCGTACTGATCCCTCAGTGTCAATCGCGATGATAGGCTGAGTACTCATCTAGCGCACACCGCACACATTGCGGAGCGTTTCTTGCGACGATCTTTCGGCACGTCGCCAGCCGCGAAATGTACCGCTAACCCAACCATTGAAGCAGGCCACGTATCCCGTCCGGCAGAGCGGAATGTGTGTCCAGTCCCACTGTTCGTAATGCTCACCCAACTTCCACATCTCAGGCTCATTCAGCCACAGCAGGTACCACTCGTACAGCGTCTGGAAGAAACAGAACGCGCAATCGGTTCTCTCTGGAACAGTCTGCTGCATCAGGTCAAGATAATCGAACACGTCCTGCAACTGCCATCCCCACTCGTCCATCGGAAATCGGCGCGTCACGCCATCGTATGCATCATAGTCAACACCCTCACGGTCACCAGCCTCGTCGGCCCTAATACCCACATACACCGTGCATGGTACACGAGCACGAATGAACTCCTCGAATGGCTTGAGCTTGATCATGCGTGTACACCAGCGCATTCTCCAGTTCGGTAGACATTTCTGAATTTGGATCAGACCCTCAAGAGTTGGTCCCGGCGGTTGGACAATCTTCTTACCCAGCCGATTACCTAACTTTTCCCAGTGCTCTTTCATCGCGGGAAGTTCGTTGCCTGTCGGAGTACAGACATAGATGTAGTCGCGAGGCTCGACTTCGGCAAGACGCAGCGCGAGAGCTGTGGAGTCCTTACCTCCCGATAATGCGACGATGTGATTCATTCGTCGAAGTCCTCGATAATCTGATCCAGATCATCGGACACTTTTTGCATTCGATTGCTCAGTTCACGATCACCCTTAAAGCCATCGGAGCGGCGGTCGCAGTTAGCGTTATGTGCGTCACTAAGCAATTCCAGTGCTTTCAACAGTCGAGCCTTAATTTTGACATCCATATTACTTTCCTCTTCCCTTGCCTCGACCGAATCTGAGGATTTTGCTACTGACACGCTTCCCTTCGAGTAGCTGATGGGGACAAAAACCGTACAGCCCGTAGGCCATATTGCAGTTATGACAGAGCACGCGCAGGTCCTTCTGTATCGGATTTCTCAGCAACCAAGCAATGTGCTTGCCACTGAACCCCAGCTTCATCTTGGTATGCTTGGCTCTACCATTTTTGTGATCGAAGCTAAGAAATTCAAACATGTTCTCGCCGCAACACTTGCATGTACCACCATATTTCAGCAAGGCATCGGCACGACGGATGCGCGCACGAATATTGATGTATTCCCTAACTCTGGAAACATTTTTCTTGTACCATCTTTTGTACTTCTTTACGACTTCATCCAGATGATTTTGTCTCCATCGAGCACAAATAGCAGCAAATCTTTCTGGATTACGTTTCCGCCAGTCGTATAGCTGCTTGCGGACCTTGTCCTTGTTCCGTTTTTTCCATTCTCTGTTATATCGGCGCGACAGCTCAATGTTCTTCTTCCGCCATTTATGGTGGTATTCCGTTCTGACTCTCTGCGTTTTCTTTTTTCCGGGCATGGTGGTTATAGCCTATATAATAAAGCAGCGAGTGCTTTAGCGTCCACAACTTTATATTCTTCCTTGCCAAGATAAGGGTCATCCTCACGGACTACGATCTCGCCATCGAGTAGTCTCCCAAGCTGTAGGTAGTCGTCGAGGATTTTGGGCGCTGAGTCTGGGGCATGAACGGCACCGGCAGGATGGAGCAGTGGGATGACAGTCCAGCCGCCATCGCGGGGCAGCTCGTCACCGAACAGTGCTGGCACATTGATGGGTACCCCATGACACTTCTCCATCTCGGGATCACGGAGGAGTACGTGCTCGACCGCCCAGCCGCCAACGAGACCGATGACTTCCGGATTGCAGGACAGGATTTCGGCAACTAGGTCGTCGTGATCGCGGGCGATCTCTTCAGCGGTAGGCTTTGAGTACTCGGTAAATTCCCAGACCAGATTGGTAACGCGCACACTGGACCGCGGGACGTTTGCAGCTTCAAGAAAGTTGTCCATGTGACGACCGCTGATGCCAACGAAGCCAATCCCGCGCTCAGCTTCCTGACGTCCAGGCTTTTCACCGATTAGCAGAACACGAGCGTTTTCAGGACCAGACGGTAGAACGCGACGAAGAGGTTTCTGGAATATGGGATTGGATCGCCGGGACTGGAATCGTTCATGGGTCGCGGGCATATCAATCGGGTAGTCTCGTGCCGTGAGCCGTCTGCCAGCGTTTGATCTCATTGAAATGGGCCTCGGCCTTCTGGATCTTGCTCTCCGGTACACCGTGGGCCTTGGCCGCGCAGATCCACGCCCGGATGGTCGCCAGGGTAAACGGATCGGTGGCCCGCAAACAGAAGGGGTCCGGCGCAACCAGTTGCTCACAGGGTTCGTGATCGCCATCGTGACCTGGCTTGAGTCCGCATTGGACGCCGTGAGCGTTCGTGTATCCGCAATCCTGAGCCATGACCATGACCAATAACCGATTACGCTTTCCTTCCGTTAAAGAATACGTCCAGGCACTTCGCCAAGCCATCCATGCTGGTCTTGATCTCGGGCGCGCTAGTACCTCACGAGCTTAGTCGTATATGGCAACATGAGCGTGTGCCGAGGCGTGCCGTCGCCATTCCTTCCAAAGCAGTACAATTGCGGTCTGAACTCCTTGATGACATCTGCCTCCTGAATCGGAAAGTATCGACCGTTCTTGTCCCATGCGGCGACCACCTTCGTGGCCTTGAACTTTTCTGCATATCCGCGCATCAGATAGGCCGCATTGAAGAACCCAATTGGCGCATACGCCTTCCTGCACGCTCTTGGATCGGTTGAGCAATAAGCAGCTAGATTCATTTTCAGCAAACCACCAAATCCCATGCACTGGGCAAACCCGATATCTTTACGTATGGTTGGATCGTTGTCGGTCTCGTTCGCGATCGACGGGTTGACACCGATGTTGGCCATGACGGGCAGGGATTGGTCCCAGATACGGATTAACCAGTAGCGATACCTGCGATCATCGGAGAAGCAGGCGTCCGTGAACATGTCAGTGACCAGTCCCGTTCCTGACCTCGACCAGATTGAACTCCACGATCTCCATCCGTTCTCGCTTCCGGCTCTCGACAGGTTTGGGTTCGGTATATACATCCGTATCCTCGCCATAGAACCCGCTGCTGATCGTGTGCGTGTGCCAAGTACCCTGCAACCATGCCGTCAGGGCGTTTCTGGCCGATTGCTTGGTGTGAAATATACGCGGGGCCTCACCGGACACAGGCTCAGTAAAGCTGAAACCACGGAGACGGACTCGACCACGTTTCAGTCCCGGCAGGTATTTGTCCGTGCCCTTTTCGCGGATTGCGTAGACGCTGATCATGTCAATGCCTGTCAGTGCCCCGTTCCGTTCAGCCCATGAATTGCCGAATATATCTTTTTCGCCGTGCCCGCTCCCAGCCCATCGACCGTTCGCCAGTCTTTCTCGGATGCCGATACCATCTGTTCCAGGGTCTTGAACCGGCTCGCGACCGCCGCCGACCTGACCTCGGCCACGCCTGGAAGCTGGGCCGCCACACGCCGCGCTAAACTTGGCCTAATCAGTAACGCGGTGTCGGCAAATATTTCTTTTGAACCGTAAATAACGCGATGCGATTTATGATCGTCCCGGCTCGCCCAGTTGCTGACCAGCTTTAACCACAACGCCGCTTCCCTGTAATCGGGCACGCGATGAACCCGAATTCCCCCCATGATCTGGCACGTCATGATCCAGGATTCCACGTCCCGCCACATCACGGTGCGCTGGCGGCCGCAACTCTCCGACCAGTACTGTCCACCACCCCGGCCTTCCTTGCGGTATTCGAGTACACCGTCGCGGGCGCGGGCGCGGTAATCGTTCGTAATCAGGAGCCAGACATGATCGTAGCTCGCGATCAGTCCCGGCAACTGATGACCGGCAAACCTGCCCGATTGTATACAGGCAATCACGTCCTCAATGGATTTTACTTCGATCCCGAACGATGCCGGGCTGCCATTGGCCCCATAACCGAGAAAGCTCACGTCTCCGAATGGCATCTGGGTCAGTTCCACTTCCACGCCAAGGGACCGCAGCAGGGGCGCGAGTTGGGCCGAGCCCGCGCGATTATCGACTTGGATAGCCATGCTTGATTACCGGCAATTACTGTAGAAGTCAGCCGCCCAACTTTTCTTGTTCTCGACGATGAATTCCCCGCGGGTCTCATCGTTCGTGGACTTGTTATCGCGCAGCACGCGGCAGGTAACGATGCCGTTCTTCAGCTCAAGCAGGGCCAGGCACTCCACGTAATACGGAAGCCTTGGCGCCCCTTCGATCCCCGCGTCAATCCCCAGTTCTATCCGGAGCGACTTCCTCTCGACGTTTTCCTTCATGAATCCGCCTTCTTTTGGAGGGCGGGACAGAGTAGTCGTAAGCAGCACGTTCAGGGTCTCGCACGCGGTCAGCCGGTCCAGGAACGCGCCGTCATGCGCCCCCTTGACAATGTTCCATAGCTGATCGGGGGAGGGAGTGACCGGGGCCGGCTTCCCGCCTTCCAGCCTGACCTGTTCCGCGCGCCGATCCATGTACTCGGCCTTCATCATGCCGGCAATCGCCTGATAGCCCAGATCCTGAGAGCGCTCCCAGATCCGGCTCATGGATTCGACCGCGAGCCAGTCTCCGGGCGAGTGCTGAGCGAGGATCTGATCGACTGCCCATGTAACCTGATTCATGTTGTCCGTTTTGTAATAGACGATGTTCTGGGGGGCGTCGGCGCCGAACGACTTGAGCGCGGTCCGGACCTTGTTCTCGGAATCGATAATCCAGAACTTGGCTTCGGGTGCGACCAGCTCGACGTACGCTGCCAGGCTCACGACCGCGCACGACTTCCCAACACCGTCCTTGCCCGCGAGCAGTATGAATTCGCGCAACTCGTCGCCGGACATGATCTCGGACGAAGACAGGGGAGTGATCGAATCGGAGACAGGCTTGGCACCGTTTACGGGCGGAGCCGTTCTCCTGATCGCTCGCGTCTGATCTTCCGGCTCACGTTCAGACTGTTCAGTGCTAGTGCCGGTGCGCGTTTGGGGGGTGCGTAGTTTGAGTGCCATTAGATTAGTCCTCTCTCCACCAATTTATCTTTGATATCGCGAAGCCAAAACAGTTGCCTGCCTGTCACGCGAAAATGAGTAACCGTGGCATTGGCGCGCTCAACCTGCTCTTCGATAAACGTCATGCTCTTGGCATCAAGCACACGCTGCATATCGGCTCTTTTGCAGTTATCCAAGATCATCTTCAAGAGCCGCTTGAATTCGAGCGCATCTGCCCACTGGTCGCCACCAGTCTGTTGGCCGATACCGCGACCGATACTCATACGGTCCCCCCATACATGCCATGGTCGCGAGCAAATCTGGTTATCATGCCCCAGTTCCCGTCCAGTTCCCGGTCACTAAACTCCATCTGGATGGCTTTCACGCACGGCACCGGAGGCCGCCAGTTCCCGGCAACGAAGAAATAATGAAGCCTGTAGATGTTGATGCCGAGCATCTTCGCGTACGACAGGCACTGAATCTTGTGCGCCCAGAAGTGTTTGTCGAGAGATTCGAGTATTGCCGGCTTCGAGCTGGTATCGAGCTTGCGGCTGGACTTCCATGTCAGTTTCGTCTCCACGCCAACAACCCCATCCGACAGGTCCAGCAAGTCCGGGCTGCCCGTGATCCCATCCAATTCAATTTCTCCCGGCCTGATCAGGTTCCCGCTCGCGACCGAATCCCGAAACGCTTCCGAGAATACCCGTTCCCACATGAAACCGCCTGCGCCGAAGAACGATAACTCTTCGTCCGTGCACCATTCGTCTCGGGGACGGATTACTTGCTCAATTGCGCGGATTATCGGTGTCAAATGTAGCCCGCCCGACCTCGTTAACCCTTCCTCGTCGGCTTGCGATCGCAGACAATCAGGGTACGAGGTGTGGTCGGTGATGTCGGTAACGATCACAGATCAGCACTTCCTGTTTTTATACCAGCTATATCCTTATCCAGTATCTGACTCTTAGATTTCGCAATCTTTTCTTGTAGTTCAGCGGCAATTATTCCGCGAAAGAAGCTAGGGTCAATACCGGGCACTTGGGGCAACACATGAAACTTACAGATGTCTATTAATCCAGCATCAGCGACCTGTACATACACCCCCACTAAATCACCATCTCGCCTTACAATAAACCGATTTACGGGAACAATGTTGTCAGGGTCATTCTCAGGTTTGTACGAATCGCCTGCTACGCTATCCTCGGATTCCGTCTCGAACCGCATTAATTCCCGAATCGTGCCGCTTCCTTCTATACGAAAAATCTCGTCTGGCTTGATGCGAGACTGATCCATAACAGCGCGAAGCCATGCCTCTTCACCCTCATACACGAGCTGCCGGACTATGCGGATGATAGCCATCAGCGAATCGCCTCGGTAATGTCTTTGAGTTGGGACACCCCTTCCCTGATCCTGTCATTCAACCTTTTTGTGCTGCTCGCCATCTCAGCCAGCAGCGGTTCAATTCTGTTGATGGCGTGCAGGCGCAGATTTCTGGGGGCCTCGGTCAAATGCCAGATCTCAGTGCCGATCATGGCATCATCGCGCCTGACGATGATTCCCCACTTGCCTTGGAATTTACCGTATCCGACTGCAATCTTCATCTGATCATATGGCAGGAGCAATTCGACCCCAAGGTTGAGACCGTTAATCCCGCCGTTATATCTCTTGATGACGGTCAGAGTTCCGTCGCCATCATTGTAAGGGATATCAACGAAAATGCCATCGCCATTGCTGTTCATATGTGATTTCGATTCCGGTTATTGAGATCGCTATCGGACAGCCTCTGCGCTATGAATCTGCCAACGCCATTAACGGCTGCCCGGCAGCGATCCTCATCCGTATCCGGCCGCTCATTCCGCCTGACCGCTCATGACCGGTCATTAGCGAGGGAACCGAAGACGGAATGCCAAAATATCGGGAATACCGAGAATATCGGGAATATCGGGTGGCAAGCCCAGCCTAGCCCGCCACCCATCCCCAAGCCTAAGACGCCTCCACATCAAGACGCCCAGACCGATGGAGAACTATACGCGATCATCCGCGATCATCCGCGATCATCCGCGACTACGCTCGACTATGCCAGGCTGAACTCGCTGCCGTCGAACTTGATGCCCTCGTTCCCCTCGCCCTTGAACTGGTTCAGGAACTCCATGTCGCGGGAGCGCTTGATCGCCTTGCTCTTGTCGTTGCCCGTGAACTTGGCAACGGCAATCTTCATCACGTCCTTCAGAGCAAGAGTGTCTTTCTCGGCCAGTACCTCGGTCAGACCTTCGATCAGGCCAGCGTCGATGGCTTCGAACTCATCCCCAGACTTGGCTGCGCCATTGACTTTGCCGCCGGTAGCGGCCTTGGTTGCGCCCGCCGCCGCAGTTTTGCCTGTCCCGGCTACCCCAGCTGTCCCGGCTTTGGCACCTTTCGTGTCCGCTCCCGGCAACGAGTGAATCTTGCTGACGAGCAGAACGCCGGTCGGCTTGCCCGGATCGCGCCCGGCCCGGACCAGCGATTTGCGGTCGGTTTGTTTCATCAGGACGTGAGCCTTGGTGCCGATAATCGACTTCAGGTTGCCGGTCGCAAGCACATCCGCGGGGAATCCGTTTTCGACGAGCGATTTCAGAAACATGCCGAGGTTGGTCGTGGCATTGATGGATGTCTTGCCGGATACGGACACGAACCCTTCCCCGTTCGCGCTCGGTGCCCAGTCCTCGGATTTGCCAAGGCTATAGAACTGGGTGTGCTGATCGCCGTTCACGCCCGTCATCTCGACTATGAACAGCGGCGCTTCCGTGTCGTCGGAGTTGTAGTTTTCGGCCTGCGCTGCCGTAGCACAGATCGCGTCTGTGATCTCGATATCCACGTCGTCAATCAGGCCGAACGTAAATGCGTCCGGTGACATGTTGACGAGCGTAGGGGCGTTCGGCTTAGGGGTTGATGCTTTTTGAAGTGCCAAGGTAGTTCTCCTTTGGAGGGGTAACCTCCGATTGAAATGATACGGCTAGTCCGCGTATGCCGATACGATCAGCGTGCTGAGTTTCCAGTTGACGCTGCGGTCTGCGGCTTCTGCGTCTTTCTTGATTTTGTGAAAGATTGGCAACGGGATTGCTACGTGAACAATCCTCGTTTTGGGCTTGCCGGATTTGGTTGTCTTGGATTGTCCGTTTTTGACGTTCATAAGCAAGAGCGAGACTACGCCTGATCCGGAAACTTGTCAAGATTTATTTTTAACTATTTTTCGCGACCGCCTTCGGGATCACTTTTGGTCGCACTCGGCCACGCCCAGTCACCGATCCTGCGCTCGACTGGCTCCAGTTTGATCTCGGGCACGGGCACCTTTGGCCAGTCGAACAAGTCACTCAGATCACCCAGATTGACGATCCGGTATATTTCCGGCTTCGTGAGCCATTCCTCGACGGTTTGACCGGCTTGCGGGCCTTCGTGGATATGAATAGTAGACCGTTTGCCTTCCTTGACCAGCCAGACCTCATTCGGAGCCATGTACGGGTTCACGACTACCGGAATACCGCCGAAGCTCAGGCTGGGCTTGGTTCGAGCCAAAATGTCGATAAAGTTTAGCGCGTCATTCTCTGCACTGTTCCGGTCCACCTTCGTGCTCCTTTCCGCACCACGCGCACACGTACAGCCTCTCCTCATCAAACCATATCGGTTCCGGCAACCCCACGTCGCATATCGAATACGCTTCCAGCCACCAGCGCGGCAAAAATTTCCTCACCTTGGGTACAAACCAAAATGCGTGCGAGTCCGTCAGTATACTCTCGCCAAAGTCGTCTTTCGACCGCATGATCCGTCCCGTTGCCTGCACTAGGGTTTGCGCCGCGATGTAGTTCGGGTACTCCTTATCCAATTTACTTCGGGCCGCGACCACCTTGTCGGACTTGCTCACGAACGGAATCTTAATCAGCAGCTGATAGCGCGCCTGCGATCCGGCAAAGTCGAATCCGGTATCCACGGACGGGCTCACCAGCACGCACGGAGGCTCAGCCCGCCGGAACCGCTCAACGATCCGCATCTTGTCATGCTTGCCGTGCGTCAGCATGATCGCATGATGCCTGCTGTTGTCTACAATGAATCGCGATCTCGTATACGATACCGCGTGGATGATCCCCTTCCGGTCCGATCGCGCTTCGATCAGGTCATCGACCCTGTTCAGCATCCACTTCATAGCCGAATCGTCCTGCTCGGTCCTGTAATCCATCCTGACCGTCGGCACGAATATTGTCGGTCGTCTCGCCGGATCAAAACTCGACTCGTACTCGACGAACTCTAACTGATCGCGATCAATCCCCAGCAACTCGGCGGTCTTGGGCCGGACAGTCGCGCTGACCAGCACAATCTTCTCCACCCCACGCCACAGTACCTGTTCCGCGTACCGGGCCGGGCTCAGCGGGTCGAACCTCACGCCCGTCGTGCTCTTGCCCTGCACCTCGTTCTCGTTCAGTATCCAGCCATCGTCGGCTTCCATGCCCGATAACCGCTCAAGTTTGCGCTTCATATCCCGGAGCCGCGTTAACTCGACCGACCACTGCCTGCCCCCGCTGGCTTTGACCTTTTCTTCCCTGTCCTCGACCCGTTTGCTGATCTTGCCGAGCCATTCGGTTGCCCATTGCCTCCAGTCATCAACGGTCAGTCCCGCGTCCGGCCAATCAAGCCGCATCGCCAGGCATTCCCGCCGGCTCAGGTCCACGCCCAGGAACAGACAGAGCTGATTTTCACAATCGTGTGCTTCATCCGCTATCAGCATCCGGACCTTCTGGCGTTCTCGGGCCACCTCTATTTCGTCCACGCTTGCTTTGCCCGGTACCGAGCCAAACTGTAAATCACCCCGTTCACTGTCCGGCTTCGATCCGTCGTAAAGCCAGCACTGATAATTGGTCGTAACTGTATCCGCCTTTTGCGCGACTCTGTACCTGTCGTAGTACTCGCACGGCCCGATTCGCTTTCGCGCACAGTTATACCCGCACTGGCATGGCGCATCCGCGACAGTCGTATCTCCCGGAATGCCCAGCTGTTCGGTGATCGGACAGGAATAGTTTCCGAGGCCGCGGATATCGGCTGCGTCAAAGTCGCCTTGCAGCTGGTCTTGCAGCCCCTTTGTCGCCGTCAGAATTACAGTCCGTCCCGAGAGCGCTGCCGCGGCGAATACGCAAAGACTTTTGCCGAATCCGGTCGGAGCGCAGGCGACGATGAAACGTTTCGTCGAATCGAGAATGCGTGAAGTCAGGTCCCACTGCAACGGGCGCCATGACGAAAACTTTTCCGACAACCCCAGATCCGCCGGGCTGACGGGCGGGAGATCGGGATTGGGATCGGGATTGGGATCGGCATGGGTACGGATATCGGTCCGGGTATCGGTCGTCCGGATCGCGGTACGGGCACGATTGATATTCACGATGCTTCCTCCCTCCAAATCTTCTCCCGCTTACTCGTCGAACGTAATCCCGGCCAGCGGCACGAATAACTGCTTGGCTACTTGCTCCGCGTTCGGATACTTGACCGAGATGCTGACC
>Ga0074045_10002483_pt1 | contig 17069 bp, 8 predicted proteins | sample BogForMeECP23OM2_FD_94442 | JGI IMG/M metagenome (GOLD analysis project Ga0074045, IMG submission 94442) | Bog forest soil microbial communities from Calvert Island, British Columbia, Canada - Bog Forest MetaG ECP23OM2 | ecosystem: Environmental > Terrestrial > Soil > Wetlands ...
ATTATGCTGATTGCGGACGAGGTGGACTCGCAGTTGACGCAGAGCATTGACAGTTTTCTAAAGGCTGAAGCGGCAGAAGCCGCGTGAGGGTGGCATTCCCTTCCTTTGCCCATCCTACCCAGCCTGCTCTCTCATCCAACCGGACATCAGCGCGAACTTGACAATGGCCGGGCGGTCTACAAGAGCTAGCTTCTCACAGGCCCGTGACCGATACCCTTCGATTGTTTTTGTACTCAACCCGAGATCAGCTCCAATAAAACTGTTGGTAAAGCCGTAGGCAACCGCGAGCAGTACCTCCCGTTCCCGTTTTGTGAGCGGGGGCTGCGCTCCTATCTTCGGTTCATCGAAAAAGCTTTGCAGCATCGGATCGGCAAGCTCCGGATCGATGAAACGCTTACCTTTCGCTACTACAGAAATAGCCTCAATCAACACCTTGCACGAAGACGCCTTCGATACGTAGCCAGAGGCCCCTGCCCGCAAAGCAGCTAACACCATCGAAGCGGCAGGACGCATACTGAATGAGAGCACCCTCGTTTCGGGCGTGAGCTTAGCCAATCTGCGCATGGCGTCCAGCCCGTCATTCGACAGCATTGGGATGTCCATGACGATGACATCGGCGCGCAGGCGGCTCGCGAGATCCAGAACGTCACTACCACTTACACCACAACCGACGCAATCTAGGTGTCGGTGCCGAGATATGAGAAGCTTGAGCCCAGCAAGAACAACATCCTGAGGGTCAACGATGACCAGACGAATCCTGTGCGCAGTTATCATAGGGATCGTGCGGAGGGGAGACTGGGAGAGCCTCTATCACTAATTTAATTGACGCCGAGATAGCAGTCTGTGATGAGCGACCTTCGAGTTTGTGACGAATCCTCAGCCACTTCGACACGAATTATTGTCAACGAATCCGTATCTAGGACAGTCATTTACCGGGCTGGCGAAATCGAGGAGGCCAAGCCAGACTACTGCGGACACCACGGATTTCGCGTCCGCTCAGGCTTGGGATACATCCCATTCCTTCGTGAAGATTCATCTCATCACTGCAAATCACGCGTATCTGTTGAAACACTCACCTTTCATCCCAATTAGCCAAAAGTCAAGGGATAGAAAATATCGGCGACCCGAGAAAATCGACCCTATGACATCCTGACGCGATTTCATATTGAGGGTAATTTGGTCAAGTGACATCTAACGAAACAAGTCATCCAGCAAACAGTCCTTTAATGATTCCGTAAATTCGCTTTGCATCACGTATTGACAGATGTTCGTTGGACGGAGCCTAGGGCGCGTGACCATCGGCTCGAATTGCGCGGAACCGGTTCTATCTGGTCGACCCATTTTAAGGGTAAGCGGCCCGATCCGATGAAATCCACTTGAGTCGGGCATGCGGGAAATAGCACCCTGATAGCCCCTCAATGCCGGGCACGACGCCGAATTTTTCATCAACAGCAAGGCGAAACCGACACCGCCGGATAATGACTAAGGAAAATTGACTTATTCATCAATGTGAGGCTGTCGAATTCCTAGTTGTTGCCCGATCTGGCAGTGTTCCGCGCAGGAACAACCCTCTCTCGGCCCCGGGCCGTTTTCACCTATGTTCCCTAAAGCGAGTCGCCTCTCTGCTCCACATCCGGTTTCGGTATTCTCCCGTCAGCTTGGGTTTGTGAGCGTAAGAGAGATTTTTCGCCAATCCATACGGTACCGTGAACACTAAGTAATCGTGTTGTCTCACGCGTGACTGCTCATCGTTTGCTGCGAAATGCCGATGACAAACCCATGCCGCTGAGATTATTTATCGGCAGTCCGAAGCGTCTGCTTTGCGCTGCCGTTTTCTACTGTCTGGTGTTAGGAAGAGGCCTAAGTAACGCGGAAACACTGGCCACACCTTTTTCCCTGCCGAATTGTTCGGACGGATTCCAACCCCAGCCTATTTTTACGCCCAAAGCCATGCTTGAAATCAATGGCTTGCGAGTACTTGTGGACCTCATCGTGAATGCGCAAGGGAGAATAGAATCTCCTCTGATTCTGGAAAGCAGCGGCGAGACGAACGCAAAACAAACTCTAGGCATCATTCAGCAGTGGCGGTTTCGCCCAGCAATCTGCAACGGTGTCCCAACCAATATCGAATTACGGGTACTCTTCGAAGGCCCTCGGCAGAAACTTCCGCAACCAGTGGTATGCGTTGGACAAAGCACACACAGGGAACGCGTGCCATCAGCGGTCCACGTTGACTTTAACTCCTGCCAGTCCGCGAAATGATTAGCAGGCGATGGCGCTCAAAACCACCCTGCAAGGTCAATGAGTGAAATCGAAGATTTATCAATAGCTTCGATCGCTACCTTCGGTTCATGAAACGCCTCTCAAAACACCTCCCAACTGCCGATAGATGATGTGGAGGTGCAACCGACCCATGCCGAGTTGTTTTCTTTTCACCAACCTGCTCGCGAGGTCCGCACTCAGCAGGCAATTTCTCATCCCTCGTCGCCACGCCTTCACCCATCCCAGGGAGGGACTCCCCGCTCGAAGACTAGGGCTTGCACTCCTCCTATTCGCCGTTGCGCTACCGATGTGCGCTCAGGTATTCGTGCCCGAGCAGGTCGTCTTTCCCATCACGGATTTCAAGCCCCAATTTAAGCATCTTGGCCTGTTCTCCATGAAGTTCGGCACGGGCTTTTGCCTAGACAAGGACTGCCGCTTCGTGGGCACCAACTACCACGTCGCTAAACTCATGGGTAAGAACATCCGCGTCAAGGGGGTGCCGTCTGCGCACCAATACCTTGACTCCGACCCGGAAGACGCGGGTGCGCAAGACATCAATCTTGCCGCGGGCGGTTCGTTGAGGTACACAGCGGCTCACGACCTTGCCATCTACGAGATGCGGCATCCCCTTAAGAACTTCCATGGCATAACCTTCGACGCCGATGACTTGGATAGCATGTCAGAAGTGGACATCTACGCCTACCCACTCAAGTGGAACCCGAAGCGCGGGCTGGTTCGCTGGCACGGCAGGTTCATTGGCAAGACCCCCCAAGGTCTACTTGCTTTCAGCTACGAGGAAGGTCGCTTATGCGGCGGCGCAAGCGGCGGCATTGTGGTTGACAGCAAGACAAAAAAGATCATCGGCATCCTGTTCGGCCCTGGCGAAAGCGAGGATCGCATCGCGCTCGCGGTGCCTGTTAATGAGCTTTCCCATTTTGTCACGCGAGCGCAGCCCTACCTCCAAACGACCCTTTTTCCGAAGAGCGTTTTCATTTCTCCAGTCGCCGCAGACCTGTACCCGCCCTACGTTTGGCCTCACACCGAAAGCCTTTTGCCGCGTCCCGTGGAGTTGCCCGAGGTAGTCAAGCTGCGGCGCACAGCACAACGTCTTGCTGACTCGATGCGTAATTTCACCGCGACCCAAATATTCGCTTGGGGTCGTGACAACCGCGAACCGGAGGAGACAGACGCATACGAGACGCTTATCGTGGACGGTTGGCAGCGCTGGCGTCACCTCGGCGACAAGAAGTTCCATGACAACGTGCCTTTCCCACCTTTGATTCCTTCTATAGTCCCTGGCGATGAGTGGTCTGAGCTTCCCACAATGGTCGGGACAGAGCTTAACCTGAAAATCCACCAAGCGCCGGACGGTGTTGTTGGCGGCCGAAATATCCACGTGTTCCAGTACGCCGCCAACGTCGAGGACAAGGTGTGCTCGTTCCGGTTTGTCATGAACTACGAATTATTCCAGCGGAGTACGACGAAATATTACGACTGCCACGGTGAAGTCTGGGTGGACGAGTCGGGGATCATCTTGCGAATTTCAAAGGCACTTGACCTTTCGGGACCGTGGTACCGCTGGTGGGGAGTGGTCACATATGGTTGGCTGGAGAAGGACGGAACGCAGTACCTGGTCCCGGCCACGATTACGACGCAAGCCGATGCCAACAAAACATACTGGTGCCGCGGGCTATTCACAGACTATGAGATGTTCGGCGCAAAAGCCCGTTTGGTGCTGCCGACTGAGCCGGAGCAAGAATCGGCGCTCGGTGTACAATAACTTTTTCCCGACCGTGCTCCAGCGCGCAATCTGGATGGCAGGCTCTAACAGCCGACCCCGACATCCCTGATCTGGGCCGGGCGCTGATACTGGCCGCTCTTAGTAGATCACGGATGAGTATTCGATGTAGTGCAATAATTATTAGGCCGTTCGCGTCCGCGTAGCGGTTCACTTGCTCCATTAGACAGCACGATTCGTGCCAACTTGGTCCCACGCCTCCATCTCTATAAGTTTGCTGTCCCCCGGCACAATCCAACGATGTGTGCGACTTCATGCCTTGCCCAACCCTAGGCAACATCGCGGAGATTCCGGCATGGAGCCGGACAGCCCCTACAAGAACCTGGGCACAAGAGCTCGAGAAACAACGTCTGAAGCTGCTTCTTTACGGTCGGCGGCCCGCGACGCTCGTCCAGCAATCTCCGGGCCATCGCTCTTTTCCGAGACAACATGATTGAAATCCGTCCAATTGGGGTGCGACCCTGATTTTCAACAACTGTTTTCTATTCGATCTGGTCGCTCTTCGTGAGCCGCTTCCAAATCGGCATCCCCCAATCCGGAATGGTTCCTAAGCGAGGAAGGGCTTCGAGCACAATTCATCACAATTTCCCTGTGATCGTTCGCACATGCAACTTGCCGTCAAATTGGTAGCCTCAGCGTCAGAATGAAGACCGTAGAAAAATTTCTCGCAGAAAAAGAACTAGAACTCACAAGCGTGGCCAGAGAACTAGAAGCACTGCGGGTCGTCGCTCCAGTGCTCCGGGATGAAGAAGATCGAATTGGCGCGACGCGAACCAAGATTCTCTTGGTCGAGGGCAACGATGACACTCGCAATGCAATGCGAGAATCGCTAGAAAGGGAAAACTGTGACGTGGTTTCATCCGGAACTGTCGCCGACGGCTTGAGTGAGATTCTTTCGCAACATTGCTTCGATGTTCTCGTCATCAACCTGCACACACAACAAGCTGGGGACAATTCAACGCTATTAGCCGCTTTACGCACCTTTCAACCAGCGTGTCTGCTTGTGGCGGTGAGCGATTCTCTCACCGTAGAACAAGCCGCGGTGGCTATCAGCCTACAGGCGGATGCTATAGTGCGGCCATCGAATATGAAGGAAGTCGCGGAACTCAAACACTGGAATGAAAGCTAAGATACGACTCACGAAGGCGCCTGGGGGCCGAGGTCGCTGGGTTGAAAGTAGTCGGAGTGTTCAGACAATAACACTCAGGCATACCGCTAGGCTGATTCGTCGCTCTATGGTGGTCACTTTCTGCTTCCGCACGGCTTGCCCTGTTGATCCGTAGCGATGAACTGATTGGTTGCGGAAAGACGGAAGCCTGTGGATCGCAATAAATTCTGGTTTGCTCCGAATGGGCAGACCAGCGCTCAATCAGGTAACGACAGAAGCGAATGCAGCAGGGAGATGAACAATCTCGCGAAATGAGCATGGCTCAAACTGCTCATAGCACAAAGTCGATCCACTATGGTAGCTATCTGAACGTCGCATTGGAACTGGGACATTGCTAATCGGCGAGTCTTAGATCGCGCCAGTGGTAACTCAGGAGTGCACCCAAAAGAAGAAACGCATTGACGGCAACCCTTTAATGCTTTCTGTGTCTGGCGACACGTATCATTCTGACGATTTCACATCCGATTTGGGCGACCGTTGCGTCCTTAGTTCGCCACCTCAAAAAGAGGGTCCGCGGCGGACCGCGGACCCCATTTCCGGCTACGTGAGAGCTCGTTCGAAAAGGCGCAACGTCAATTAACGCCCTGCAGCGCTTTCTTGAGTCCGACGATGTCCGCCCCGAGATCCTTGCCGTCTGTGCCCATATTCTTGTACGGGCTGTCCGGCTGCAGTTCGTAGTTTCCCCCATTGCCGTTGTTGTAGTTGACAAAGTCAACGGCCGCGGGGGTGCTCGGAAAGAAGTTGCCTGCGGGCCAGGAGGATGGTGGATACTTTGGCGGAGTTGCGATCAGCCCGTTGTTTTGGAACGTGTAGGTCGTGAAACAATTTGTAATGCTGGTAATGGGCACATCCTTGACGGCACAGCTGATCTTGCTGCCCAAGGCATTCCAAATTGGGTATTGGCCCGTCAGCACCAGGCTGTTGGTGAAGACAAACGCATACATGGGGTCGTTCCCGGCGTTGTTCCCCATGGTCGAAATGTGACTGCCCGGATCGGGAAAGGCAGTAATGTGGTTGATGGTGACCGTGTTCAGCGCATTCGTGGGCCAGCCGTTCACGATCTCGAAAGCGGCGCCGCCGCCAGTGTACCTGGAGCTGAGATCGTCCATGACAATGTCGTGAATGCTCCACCGGGTGCCAGCCTGCGCCGGGGCTCCGCCCTGTCCATTGCCGGAAATGGAAGTCGCCAGTTGCATTCCAGCCCCCGCATGCGAGATCTGGTTGTAGCGGAAGGTCACGTCCGTGACTTCGCATATATCACACACGTTCTTGCCCGATTCCGTGTGCTGATTTTTGGGAGTGAGCAGAACCCCAAAGCCGGTTTGGGTGAAGCCTCCCCAAACGTTGTCCATCAGGTTGGAATCGACCAGCACGCGCACCGCATTCTTGAGTTCCATGTGGTTCTTGACGACGAAAGGCTGCCCACCGGGTCCGCCGACGAATGGCGAGTTTCCCTTCATCCATTGCCAGGGCTTCCAGAAGTGGTTGGCAATGATCTCGATGTCGGTGGGTGTCATGGTAGCAGGTCCACCGCCGAACATGACTCCCTCGCCGGAGGCCTCCAGAAAATTGCCATGGATTTTGTAGGGACCGTCTTGAGTATTGCTGACGCCGGCACTGACGGCGTGCGCGTCGGTGCAGCTTCCTACGCCTGAGATGCAATGGAAATCGCTGAAATAGGATTGCACGACCGCGATGTAGGTGCCGCCGCTCATGGCGAAACCATCGCTGGTTTCATCCTGTGCGTTGCCATGCACCCAGGAGCGGTCCAGGATAATGTGGTCGGCGGTTCCCTGTAGCGAAATCAGGGCTGCGTTGCCCCCCAGTCCGTTGGCCCGAGTAACTTCCAGTCCGATGATTCGATAAAAATTCGCCCCGTTAGCGATTTGAAACGGACCGTTGCCTGTGCTGGGCATCTGTACCTTGGCCAACACATTATGTGGGTTCGGGCATCGGTAGGCGGGACGCCCCTCCAGGGAAGCGATCCCTGCGTAGCAAGGTGTGAGGCGCTGCCACTCGCCGGGCAACGCGCTGTCCGGAGAACTGTTGCTGATTATGATCCAATTGCTGTCATTACAATTCTTGGCCGGCAACGTGAACATGCCGGAGAAGGTTGCACCCGCCTCCAGTTGGATGGTATCTCCGCAGGCGGCGCTGTTCAAAGCCGCTTGCAAATCGCCGCCGGCATTGACGCTGATGACGGGTCCGGGTGCAGGCGTGTACGCCATCGCAGTTTGAACGATCACGAGGGGGAGTTCCGCCGGTCCATCGTAACCTGAATCGGCATGGGCCACGCCGCAAAAAAGCAACAAGTTGATCGCAAGCGACAATACAACCGCATATAGCATTTGGCGCTCAAAGCATCGTGAGGGTGTAAGTGCTGGGGTGGGCATTGACATTCTTGTCTCCTTCAGTCGCTTGGCTCGGAGGTGCTCTTGGCCGTTGCGCGACTGTGGCAATCCGTCTGCACGTTGGCGAGCGTTAGGACGCCGACCCTGACCATTGGTGCCGTCGGTACGACCATTTGCGCTATGCGACGAATGCGCCCGCGAAATTTACAGCCACACCAACGGGTCGCGTATGAGGCAACATAAAAACGCAGCCTGTTCTCTCAGCGCGTCGCGAATTTAAAATCGCCGTCTGTCGCTACAAAACTGAAGTCGAAACAAAAGTTCATTTCTCTCTATGACATCACCTTCTTCAGGATTAGAAATTCTTCACAAGCCGAAACGCGCCGTTGATGAGGTGAGGGAACAATCTGGAACTCTACTTCGCCGGTAACACCCAAAACGGGAAGCATGTAAGCCTCTAGCAGCCGATATCCCAGCCATCCGTCACTCTCTGACTCGATGCATCCGCAGCGGGCCACCTCAGAGATGATGAACGTCCTTAAAAATCAGGAGGTGAACAATCGCTGCTCTGTTATGGCCAAACGTTAGTCAACTTTTCGGCTAACCCTTCTCAGTACGGCGCTGCACGTGCAATACGTAGTGAATCGTTTGAGAATGTTTCCCACAATGGAGGGTTTTGTGAATCGTGCTTGTCTCATGTTAGTAATTGTCGCCTCGATCTCCTGCAAAGCCATGGCGCAGACTACGCCGGTGGCACCTTCCGACACGATTGCGAACGTTGTGACTGTGTCAGAAAACGAAACAATCACAGTACCTCTGACGATTAGGCTTAGCGGGAAGCTTACGATTTCGAATAGCGCCACAGGCAGTGTCGCAAATGTAACGTTCTCTATTTACGGTGAACAGGAGGGCGGTCAACCTTTGTGGACCGAAACACAGAACCTCCAATTGGATTCCTCTGGCCGATACACGGTCTTGCTCGGGCAAGCTCCTGCACCGCCGCTGCCGCGGGATATTTTTGCTTCCGTCAACGCGCGTTGGATAGGGGTCGTCGCGGATGGATACTTGGACGGGCCACGGACACAGATCGTAAGTGTGCCGTATGCGCTAAAAGCATCCGACGCGGACACCTTGGGAGGGCATCCCGTTTCAGATTTCCTCTTGGCCGCGGAATCGCAGACCATAGGTGGACGGGCGCCCAAGGAGTTCGTCACTCAAGAGCAATTTGCCTCATATTTGCTCTCCCTGCCGTCCAACGAACATAACACTATCACCCTTACGCCAGGGGGAACCACACAAGGAGGGGTGGTAGGGGGACCGGCGGAGGCCAGCGGGAACGCCGCAACTGGATCGGGAAATGGAAGCACTTCAAAGGCACCGTTAGGTAGTCACGCAATTATTCCACCCGCCAGCTCGAGTTCGAAACCAAAGAATACTCAGACTACGCGCGCACTACAAACCGGCGATAATTGGAGCGTCGGAAACATTCCCGTTGCTTTGACGGCTGGCACGCTGGCCACGTTAACGATACCGTGTCCAGCAGGCGTTGATACGAGCGGCAGTCCAACCCTGGGTGGCCCCAATGGGGGCTACCCGGTCTATATAGCTGACGCGGCTTCGCCACCAAATTCCGAATCCGTCTCCGTGACGGGTGGGACATGCCCTCCAGGGGCCAGTGGGACCATCACCTTCACTCCGTATTTTTCCCACGCCATGTCAACTTATACCGTTGGCAGCGCTTCGTCCGGCATTCAGGAAGCGATCAATATCGCTTGCGGAACGAATGTTGTGCCCACCCTGAATGGTGGCTGCCAAGTCGTTATCCCGGTCACGGGGCCGGGTAATGTGCCCGGCTATGATATTTACGACACGATTTACTTTCACGCCAGCGAGTCGGAACTAAGTGGCTACGGAGCCACCCTCAATTGCCACGGGCGTGGGCCGTGCCTCCAAGTTGGCGATCTACTCAATTCCAACGACTGTGTTGCGAACACGATTGAGGGTATCTCCTTCCGGAGTCCGGACAACCGTCAGTCCGATCCAGCCTTCAATGGCTCGTTGATCACGTCTACGCAGACGACCGGGGGAACGATCACCATTCAAACGACGGCGCCTCACAATTTTCGAACTGGGGACAGAGTGACACAAATGTTGACCGATAGATTGAACTACTGGGGTGACGTGCCCTCCATCGTCGTCACCGATGCAACGCACTACACCTATCAGCGGGCCGGTACGGCAGACATTCCCTTTCAGACAACTCCCGGTGCAGTGGCCCTAAGCTATGAGGCCGTGCTGGACAACGGGGCCTCCACTAGCCTAACGGATCTCCAGATGTCGTACCAGAACGAATCCGGCCGGTTCAATCACGTCTTTGATTTCTGGGACGACGAGAATGCTCAAATCAGCGGGTTTAGCAACAATGGCGCTTCACTGAATGGGAACGCCAACTGGACGGCATCGTTTGTGTGGTCGGGTGGTGCACTAAACCTACCGAATGAAAGTCAGCAGTTAGCGCCAGTAATCACGGTAAGTAATTCGAGCATAACAGCCAATGGCTCGAACTGCGCCACTGTTTATAACTCCAACGAGTTTTCTTTCCAAAACAGTGTATGTCAGGCTCAGGGTCCGTGGGAGTTCTTAGTCTCATCCACTAACGGGAATTATCAAGGGGCGAACTTCGAGAACATCTACTCGGAATCTAGCCCCGCACTGAACCCGGGAAGTCCGGCCAAATCTCCGTGGCCGGGGTTGGGCATTGCGGGATTTATCGGAGGACCTACATCGGGTGCATATACCATGGGTGGTCAGGGCGGGTTCTCTGGCGCTATGCCTACAGTCGGGAGCGGATCCACAACCTATGTCTACCTGGTCGTCGCCAGGGATTTGACGGCGGGAGGCCAGACATCTCCTCTCCCGTTTATGTATGAGCAAGAAAACTCTGCTAGTCAAGTCACGGTGCAGTGGCCACGGCTCGCCAAAGGGGCGGACGTGATTGTTTACGACTTAATTCGCAACCCCGCGCCGGCGGGCACAATATATGGCGCCGCCGGCAACTACGTGGCTCCTTATACGGGAGGGTGCAACGGCGGTAGCATCTCCGCTTGCGGTTCCGTCGTTACGGGGTTGCCCCAGTGTACCGGTTTCGTCTGTAGTTTCGTGGATAACACGGCGAACAACACGTCCACATACAATGTCAGTAATGGGAATTTTGCGCCAAATCCGACTTTTTGGCCCGGCCCGGCGGTTCTTTCCAGCACTCCGCTTCAGTCGTCGAGCGGGGAAGTGGAGACAACCGGGATTGCATTCAACGGCGGACCCACGATGTATGCAGTTTACTGCAGCGATGATGGAGTCAACACATCGGGTGGCTACACTATATGTACGAATTCCACCCCAACGACGAACAACGCTGTCCCTGACCAACCGCCCTTGATACTCACAGACGGGACCGAGTTCGGCACTGGTGGAATACCAGGCGCCAAGGGCCGGCTAATTTTCGAAACAACTGCCGCCAGCGAACTCGCCTACCACCAAGTTGTCACGATCTACGACTCAAATCCGCAAAAGACACAGGCCACCGTTGGTCACCGGCCCGTCGGCGACCCGGGGGATATGTACGTGGGCATTGATCCGAATAATTACATGATGATTGGCGGCGGGGTGAAAGGCATTGCTCAGTACGTCAATAACATCGGAAACGGAACCCCCTCGGAACTGTTAACCAGTTCAGCCAAGCTCTTTACGGTTGGGGTGCAGGCCCCTAAGATTGATGTTACCGAACTTCTACTTAATGGCGTCTCGGGCCAGCCGGGTCAAGTTCCGGTCGCGACGGCGACCGGTACCGTGTGGGGCACGTGCGGCAATGGTAGCTCTGGTAATACTCTCGCGCCTCTCACCGGTGGAGGCCAGCCCACCTCGAGGGTTGAAAAAATTGCCCCCCAAAGTGACTTTGCACTGACGGCGCAGAACCAACAGGTGCTGGGCGACGTTGGCACGTCCTCTAGGTTATCCGGCGTCGCCTCGTTGAGCTTTCGCGCGCTGGCGAACGGCACATGCCAAGCTCAGACCTTTCTCCTGAAGGGCGCAAACGCTGGTGAACCAGTAATTCCGAAATGGCCGGTTACGTTTGAACCGGGGCTGCTCGGAGACATGCGAGCCAGCGCCGACGATACGATTGAGGTCCGGTTGTGCAATTTGTCCGGCAGAGTGCTTGCTCCGGCACCGCACAGCTATGGCGCAATAATTCCTAACAATTAAGTTGGAAGCTCAATGTCATACCACGTTGGGTCGTCTGATGTTATGTCGCGATCTTGACGGCTCGGCTGAGCGCTCAAGAAGTTGAGGCAACGGGAGTCCGGAAGATTCTCAAGAACAACTAATTCTTTGTGACTCGAACAGTGAGAGTGGGAGTCACCTCGACACGATGTGGAACAAGAACGGAATTTTTCGATCGCCGAAGCCGGGTCGCAGCGACGGCCAAGATACAACACTAAGGGAGGGAGGCCCATGGAATACAAAGCCTGCGGCACGATCTTTGCTTCAGTTTGTCTGATAGCGGTTCTTTTCAGCTGCGGGGCGGTGACGAGCGTTAATCCGAGACCTTCTGTTGTTGCGATCATGATGACGAGCGGGTCGCCGCAAACCGCGACCGTTGCCACGCAATTTGGAGCACTACTAACAGTGACAGCGACGACTGGCGGAGCGCCAGCAAACGGCGTGTCGGTGACTTTCACTGCTCCGACAACCGGCGCTAGTGGCACGTTCGCGAATGGGACGGCGTCGGAAACGGACATCACTAACGCTAGTGGCGTGGCTCGCTCCTCAACTTTCACAGCGAATTCTGTCGCCGGATCTTACACAGTGACGGCGGTTGGCTCGGCAAAATCGACACCGGCCAATTTCGATCTGACGAACACCGTAGGTGCGGCGGCAATGATCGCGGCCACAGGTGGCACACCGCAAGCCGCGACCGTCGGTTCGGTATTTACGGCACCGCTGGCAGCCACAGTCGTGGATGGCGATTCAAATCCGGTGAGTGGCGTGTCGGTGACGTTCACTGCTCCGACGACCGGCGCTAGTGGCACATTCGCGAACGGGACGGCATCGGAAACGGACATCACCAACTCTAGCGGCGTGGCTCGCTCCTCGACTTTCACAGCGAATTCGATTTCCGCTGGACCGTACTGGGTGACAGCTACAGTTCCAGGTATTGCGAACGGAGCGTCCTTCAGCCTAACGAACACGGCGGTTGTGTGCCTCTACTCCTACTATTCGAGCGTGGGCAAGCGTGGCCAAGATTATTAAGAGCAATCTCCTTCTTCACCTTCCATTTTGGTAAAAGCAATCGCTGACCGGGATATCAGAGCGGTTAGTCTGCGCCTTGACCGCTGGGAAGAACAACAATAATTTCTTGATCCTAGGCAACATCGCTAAAATTTCGGACCGCGACCCGACTTTGTTGCCAATGGTTTGCGGCTATCAGGAGAACCTCCGGGCCGATGGGCTTGCGTTACACCGTTACACCTCAGTAACGCTTACTCAGGGTATCTTCGTTCTCCCGATCATCGGCCTCAAAATGTACGCCACACTCTCAATCACGAGATCACTTTCCCATCCCACACAGCTTGTCCCTCAGTGTTTTCATTTTACTTCACACCCCAAGAAACCGCTGGACACTAGCGCATGGGAATCTGTACATGCTGCGATCGCATCATTTAACTCGCTCGAAATGGAACCTCTAGCACTAGGGAACTCTTTACTCGATGTCGATAGATTCTGCATAAGGACAATTGACTCGTCCTCCGTTTCTACGGGTGAGGTTCACAATGTTGGAAACAGAAGTGACTCTTCGAAACAGTCATTCCAGATTTTCGCGAGCGCTCGCGCAGCGCCTTAGCGTTTTGATACTCCTGCCGACGGTTGCGCTTACGACCGCCTCCTTTGGTGGCAGTTACGATGGTCCGGCACAACTGCCGATAGCGACGGTGCCCAGCTCCATGTCTAACTCGCCCGCGCCGGGCTCGCTCATCAGCGTCAACGCCGGTGGGAATCTGCAATCGGCCTTGAACGGCGCCGCCTGCGGAGACACGATCCAACTGCAGGCAGGTGCGACCTTCACCGGCAACTTCACGTTGCCGGCCAAGCATTGCACGGACAGCGATTGGATCATCATTCGCACCAGTTCTCCGGATAGCGCCCTGCCGGTCGAAGGCCAGCGGGTAACACCGTGCTACGCCGGGGTTGCATCTCTGGAGGGACGCCCCGCCTACAACTGTCCGAACCCGCAAGATGTGTTGGCCAAGGTACAGTTGGCGAAAACGGGCAACGGTCCGTTCCAAATCGCCAACGGGGCCAATTATTATCGCTTCGTCGGCCTGGAAATTACTCGTGCGAACGAGCTCGGGGGTAACGCATCTCTGATCTCGCTGCAGGGAACGGCCGACCACATCATTGTGGATCGCTCCTGGCTGCACGGCAACGCGCAGGATGAAACCAGCGATGGTTTCGCCGCGAGCGGCGGCACTTACATTGCCGTGGTGGATTCCTATTTCAGCGATTTCCATTGCATCTCAGGCGTTGGCAGTTGTACCGATGCACATGCCGTCAGTGGCGGCGTCAGCGATACCCAGGACGGTCCGTACAAGATCCAGGACAATTTCCTGGAAGCCTCCGGCGAGGGCATCATGTTCGGCGGCGGACCCGCTACCATGACGCCCACCGACATCGAGATCGTGGGCAACCACTTCTGGAAGCCCTGGCAATGGATGCCAGGAAATTCGCCATTCGTCGGCGGACCGGGCGGGCAGCCTTTCGTCGTCAAGAACCACATGGAACTCAAGAATGCGGTGCGCGTGCTGGTCGATTCCAACCTGATGGACAACGTTTGGGGAGGCTTCACCCAAACCGGCTTTGCCATTCTGGTCACTCCCAAAAATCAGCACACGGAATCGGGTAAAAACGTGTGTGATATCTGCGAAGTGACTGACGTGACGATCCGCTATACGCAGATCTCGCATGCGGGGAATGGAATGCAACTGGCCACTTCCATTTCCGGCAACGGACAGGGCGGAGCCCCAGCGAAAGCGGGCACGCGCTGGAGCATTCATGACGTTGTGATGGACGATCTCAGCGGCACCTACACTGGCGGCGGCTCCGCTTTCGAGATCGTGAACGGCTGGCCGAAGAATCCGCTGAACACGGTCACGATCAACCATGTCACTGCATTTCCCGATGCCAACAGTCACGTCACGACCATCGGGAACGACGCTGGGAACGCGTCCATGTATGCATTGGTCTTCACCAACAACCTGATGCTGACCGGCCGGTACCCGGTTTGGAATGCTTTGGGAGGGGGCAACGGCAGTTGTGCCATCAAGGACGTGCCCATTACCAGCATTGGGAATTGCTTCAAAACCTACACATTCTCGAACAACGGACTGATCGCGACTCCGCCGGAGTTTCCACCCAAGGACTGGCCGACAGATAACTACTTCCCCAATAGTCCGGAGGCCGTTCAATTTGTCAACTACAACAATGGCAACGGTGGAAACTATGAACTCATGCCCAGCAGCCCATATAAGAACAAGGGCACGGACGGCAAAGATCTCGGGGCCGACGTCGCTGGACTCGATGCCGCTCTGGCAGGGGTCCAATAAGGTTCGTACGTGTGGCACTACAAGGTCCGCGATTCCTGGCGCGGACCTTTTTTCTTTTCCCGTTGTTCTTTCCAGAGCACGGCTGACCGTGCAGCCACTAGCGCAGCCTAGTAAACTGAAAACCGCAGGCTAGTGCGCGTGGTTTCCTAATACGACAGGGGCGCGGGCGGCCACGAGGAGAAAAGATGGCTCGGTTTCGTTTGCAGGCTTTCCGCTCGCTTTCATCCACCGAAATCCTTTGTTTTGCGTTGCTCCTGATTTTCGCGTTGCTGTCAGGGGGGTTGGCGTCGGCCACTGCACCGCCAATCGGTGAGAACGCGTACTGCGGAAAGGGTGATGTGCCCCAGTTTGGCGACAAGGATGGCCCGGCTGAATTGCCCAAAACCTGTTATTACACCGGTCTCGATGGAACCCCGTCGCCCGGCAAGCAGACCCATGTAGGCGCCAAGGAAGACCTCGTGGAAGCGATCAATAACGCGAAATGCGGAGACACTTTGTTGCTTCCGGCGGGCGCAACCTTCGAAGTCGCAAGCCTTCCCTCGAAGAAATGCGACGACCACCACTACATCACCATCCGAACCGATACTCCGGACTCCAAGTTGCCTCCGGAGGGAACGCGCGTTTCTCCAGCATGGGCAGGCGTTGCGAGTCTTCCCGGCAGACCGACGTTCGCCCAACCCCAGGGTGGCGTCGCCAAGCTCTTGGCAACTCTCGAGGTCAAGGACCCTTCCGGCGCGGTGGTGGGAGATCATCTCCGCTTCATCGGCATTGAGTGGACCAGTCGCGCCGAAGCGAACATCATGCGGCTGATCAGCACCGAGCATAGCGATCACGTGATTTTCGATCGCAACTACATTCACCCCGCCGAGGGCGCTGAACTCGCGCATGGCGTCGGCATGGTGGAAGGCGCCCATTTCGTCGCTGTCATCAATTCCTATGTGAGCGGTTTTAATTGCATCGCGCGCTCTGGCAAATGCACCGACGCCACCGCGGTTGGCGGCGCTCATAGCGATGAGCCCTTCGGAACGTTCAAGATCTACAACAATTTTCTCGAAGCCTCCGGCGAAAACATTCTCTTTGGCGGCGCTTCCTCGAAGAACAACCCTACGGATATCGAGATTCGCCGCAACCATCTGTATCGCCCGATGATCTGGAAGGAGGGCGAACCCGGATACACGCCGAGCCCCAAGGGAGACCCTTACATCGTCAAGAACCATTTCGAACTGAAGAGCGCAATCCGCGTGCTGGTCGAAGCCAATCTGCTGGAAAATTCCTGGGGTGGTTTCAGCCAAAGGGGATTCTCAATGTTGCTGAGCGCGCGCAGCCAGGCCAGCAACTGTCCAATCTGCCGCGTGAATGACATCACGTTGCGCTATAACCGCATCCACAACGTGGCGGGCGTCTTCCAGATTTCGAACTCGCACGCGACCAAAGGTAAGGGCGTTGCCGCCGATGGCGGAATCTACAGCATTCATGACATTGTCGCCGATGACATCCACGAGGAAGACTACCGAGGCGGTGGGCTATTCCTGATGTTACTGTCGGCCGCGCCTCCCATTCATGATCTCCAGATCGATCACGTCACGTCTTTCGGTCCCGGCGTGCTCGCATCCATTATGGTGAAGGGAGAAGAAGCCGACAAACTTAAGGATTTCACGATTACCAATAGCGTCTTCGAAATAGGCGGCGGCCGCCGTGAGCCTCTCTCTGCTGCGGGAGGCGGCAAGGATAGTTGTGCCCCGCGCAGCCAGAGGTTCGGAGCAGCAGCGCTCTTGGATGCGTGTTTTAATCCCTATCGGTTCGACCACAACCTCATCATCACCGACGACAAG
>Ga0074045_10002484_pt1 | contig 17063 bp, 19 predicted proteins | sample BogForMeECP23OM2_FD_94442 | JGI IMG/M metagenome (GOLD analysis project Ga0074045, IMG submission 94442) | Bog forest soil microbial communities from Calvert Island, British Columbia, Canada - Bog Forest MetaG ECP23OM2 | ecosystem: Environmental > Terrestrial > Soil > Wetlands ...
TCACGAAATTCTATTAGACTCACTATTAGAATCATATAGTTGCAGGGGGCGTGTAGCTCAGCTGGGAGAGCACCTGCTTTGCAAGCAGGGGGTCAGGGGTTCGAATCCCCTCACGTCCACCAACTACCTGCCTGCAATTTCAATCACTTGCTAGTTTGGCCTCTGTCCAACTTCGCCAAACTTGGGAACATTTGGGAACAACTGATCCTCCAACTGATTCACGGCTTGTCTCTGAGCACTTCCGCTTGCATGGGTATATACCTCAAGCGTTGTCGTCATGTGCGAGTGGCCAAGCTGAGCCTGAGCCACCCGTAGAGGCGTTCCTTGCTCGTGGAGCAATGTCCCATGCGTATGCCGTAGCGAATGCCAATCAATCAAGCCGAGTCCCGCTCGTTGGGAAGCTGGATGTAATTGACGCTTCCGCAAGTTGTTCGAGGCGAGTGGTGTGCCGTGCTGAGTTGCAAAAACCAAAGCCTCGTTTGCGGTGTCGCTACAGCGCATGCGGTGAGCCTGCAATGCCAGAACCATGGATGGGGTGAGCGGAACTTCTCTGCGACTGGCGCGTGTTTTTGGAGTGCCGAACTTGCCCTTATAGCAAGTTTCCTCGACCCGCAACGTTCCAGTGACAAAGTTGACCCGGCCCCACCGGAGCGCCAGAATCTCTCCAATACGCAATCCTGTCATTACGGCCAGCGTAACAATCGTGCGTACTGGTTCGTCCGACGCCGCAATCAGTCGCCGCACCTCTTCTAACGAAAGGAATCGGTGTGGACGCTTGACCGTGCGTTCCGGCATTCTTACGCCATGCACAGGGTTATCGGGCAGGTAGTTCCAATCCACCGCCGTCCCCATGATTTTGCTCAACAGACTACGGAGATGATCAGTCGTCTCCCATGCATAGCCGTTCTTCAGTTTTTCGATCAGGTACCGTTGAATGTCCGCGCGCGTGATGTCGCACAAACGAGAATCACGGAAATGCGGAAGCAGGTGCTTGCGTAGGAGAAACGAATAAATCTCCTGCGTAGCATGTTTGAGTGTTGGCAGTACGACAGGTTTAAAATGCTCGGTCACAAAAGCCGCAAAAGGCATTGTGGCCTCTGCCCGGCGTTGCCCGGAGTTGAGTGAGGCAAGACGACTCTGCAGTAGAATGCGAGCCTCGCGTCGGCCAGCAATCTCGCTGACTGGACCGAGTACTTCAGATCGAAGCACCCTTTCTACCGTGCCGTTGGGTTGGATCACGTCCTCCCTCCAGCGTGCGACCCACATCTTTCGTTTCTTGCCTCGAACAAATAAACAGCCATCTTGGTAACGGCAGCGAACCATTCTTTTCCTCTCTTTCGAGTGGTTGGTTCGTCCGCCTTTTCCTATGTCAGTTCCGAGTGTACCTCTGAAGTCAAGCAGCATGGTACCCTCCGCGCTGACGTTGCACCCAGACGAGGATTTCCTCCTCTCGGAACCGCCAGTACTTTCCGAGCCGGTAGCCTGGCAATCGTTCCAAAGACCGCTTTCGAGTTCTTCCATACACCCAAGAGGCCGGGACGTGCAGGAGTTTCGCCACTTCCTGGACGGTGAGAAGTTGACCCTCCGGGCTGCTCTCCTTGACCTTCTCGGATCGGGAGAGTTGCAGCACTCCACCTGTGGGGACAATTGGTGGCGCTTCCTCGTTCTCCGACGCACTCGGTAGGTACCCCTTCGACGGTTGCGGATTTGCTGCTAGGCGCAAGCCATGCACTCTTGGCGAGTCTGGGTTCTTGCGCGCGACGAGTTGGGTGCTGCGGTGCTTCATTGCCTTTATTCCTAAGACCCCCCTGGATTTCGTTTGCGACTTGACTTCCCGTGTACACTGCTATATGTTTGCATACAAATGGTGGAGATGCAACCTAATGCTTTATGGTTGCATCCCACCCAACGAGAAGGAGGTATCTGCGGATGCCCGAGAAACCAGAAAAGACCGAACGGCCCTTGCAGCAGCAAACCATCTCGCTTCGAATCAGCGATGCCTTGCGTTCGCGCCTGGAGCGTGCCAAGGAACTTCTCTCCTCGAAGACGGGTGAGAGTGTTTCCACTTCGGAGGTCGCCAAGCAACTTCTCGAATCTGCCCGTGGGGATCGCTTCGAGGTTGCCGAGCTAATGGAGAATCCCACCGAGGCACTGCTACAGATTCGCAGGAAGGGGGAGGCCCAGCACATCCTATCCAGGGCCGAGTGGATACTGCTCGCGCACTCCGTCCAGAGGGGACTCGAAACCTATTCCGAGCGGACGCCGAACCCTGTTTCCAACGAGTCCCTCATCGCTGTGCTTGACGCGTTCCTGGCCGTTTACGAACTGCGGACGGAACGTGCGTCCACACGAGACCCCTACTACCTCAGCAACCTGCCTTCCGAGTGCCGTCCTGCGAAGCCGAAGGGACCGGAGACGCCGGAGCGAATTACCCCAGAGATCGTGCGCCAGACGGTAGCCGAGACACGTAAGCGCCTCAGCGATTCGCCAGTAAAGTGGAACACCTTCCTGGTCGCTCGCAATCTTCTTGTCCTGTTGGACGACGAGAAGCTTCCCGGAGCAGACGCCTTGAACCGCGCACTTCGCCCCTTCTGGTCGGTTCTGTGGGGACTCGCCGCGCGCGGTCACTACTGCCTCACTCAACAGCCGCTGCGAGCGAAATCCATGAGCCAGGACGCCTTCTATCAGCCGCCGATTCCATCGCTCAAGGAAGGTGACTTCACGCTCTCGTTCAATCGCGGAGAGGGCGGTGACATTTTGTTGCTCTTGAGCTTCCCCGGATCGCGCGGCGCGATGTACCCGGTCAGCGGCTACCCCAAGATTACCGAGTTCCGAGCCATGCTTGCGGCCCTCGTTCCAGACGGCCCAAAGCGCCGTTGGGAGGGGGAGCACTTCCTGGGCTATGTGGCCGCGTCCGAGGAAGGCAAGGGCAAGGATTACTGGTTCCGCGCGCACCAGAACGGCATCACGTTTGGCCTGTCCGAGAAGGAGTGGAAGGCGGTCCAAACCCTGTTTCGCCGCGCGTGGGAGCTTCCCGAAATCCGCATGGCCTGGGACGCACTGACATTGGAGTACGGTGAGCTGTGATGATCTTCCGCCTCGCCATCGTAGTCGGACGTGGCCACACGGAGGGCCGCGCCGTTGGCTTTTGGCCGACCAGGAGCAGAGCGGTGCCTGCGGCACCGGGAGTTGGACGGACACGCCACCCCAAAATGGGTGCTGCAAAGCGCCGCGCGGCGCTTTTGGTTAACTTCCTCACGCGGCGCGAGTTAGCGAATTTCGGGCGCTGGCGGTTAACTTTCGGCGCTGTTCGTTAACTTCTTTGTTTTGTTGAGTCGTCTGTTCTCGATGAAGTTCCTTCTTGGAGGTTCTGGTGATGCCAGCCGATCAACTCCGCAATCGAACCGTTGGCTCGAAGGTCACTGAGAGCGAGTACGAACAGCTTACGGCTGTGGCCGAGCGTGAGGGTTTGACGCTGGGGGAGTGGTGCCGCGAGGTGCTCTTGGCTCAGGCGAATGCCAATGAAGCGAAGAAGCCCAGCGCCACGGAGCAGACCATGCTTGCAGAGTTCATGGCGTTGCGGATGATCCTGCTCAATGCTCTCAGCAAGCTTGGACAGCAAAAGGAGTTCACTGAGCAAGAATTCAAGGGGCTAGTCGAACTAGCGGACCAGGAGAGATTCAGTAGGGCACAGGAGCGCCTTGCGGCAGCGGTTGCAGGGGGACAATCATGAGCCAGGAATGGGGACGAAACAAACACGCGGGCGTGTGGCCGAATCGTCATGCCGCCTGGACCTGGACAGCGGTATTTCTGGCGTTCGTGAGCATGGTGGCGATCTGCGCCTACCGCTACACCGAAGCATGGACACCTTTGCAGCGGTTCTATCTCAAGACGTACATCCGTAGCGAGCTCAGAAGTGTGACGAGCTTTGCGAAGAACGACCGCTATCAGATGGTGACCGTCATCACCAAGAACGGCAACCACTGGGCCTGCGAGGGCGAGGTTAAAGAGGTAAAGACAGAGGGTGGCGAGACAACGCTGGCGCTCACTGACGACGCAGTGAAGATTGGCGACCTCCGGCTTGTGTTGCAGCCAGTACAGGTCAACAGCGGCAAGTTGCACGAGTTTCTAGGCCATTGGGTTTACCAAGACCAGACGCTTATCGACTTCCTCAGGCCAGCGTTGTGGGGCGGCTTGGTGGTGTTATTGGTTTGCCTCGCGGTTGCGATCCCGAAGGACAAGGTGCGCGACCGTGAGCGGAGGGAAGGGCGAAGGCTCAAGGGACCGGAACTTGTTACGCCACGAAGATTCAATCGCCGGAATCGTTCCGATGGCATCAGCTTCGAGTTGGCGGAAAGAACCTTCCTGCAAAGACAGTTCGGCATTGTGCCGAGCGTCAGACTGCCCCTCAGGATAGAACCGAACCACATCCTCATCATGGGCGACACAGGTACCGGCAAGAGCACTTTGATCCGACGAATTTTGCTTCAAATTGAGGAACGCGGCGAAACCGCCATTATCTACGACCCAGCACTCGGCTACACACCGGAGTTCTATCAACCCGAGCGTGGCGATGCAATTCTTAACCCCTTGGACCAACGGATGCCTTATTGGAGCCCCGGAGATGAACTGCGGCACCCAGCAGAGGCCCTCACCTTGGCTTCATCGCTATTCCCCGACCGCCGCAATGAGAACCAATTCTTCGTGGAAGGCCCAAGGAAAATCTTTGCTCACCTTTTGACCTATAGGCCAACACCCGAACAGATGGCTTGGTGGATGTGTCATGAGGAAGAGATCGACCAACGGGTGAGAGGCACACAGTATGCGGCGATGATCGACAAGAAGGCCCCGGCACAGCGAAGCGGCATCCTGGCCTCGCTCAACATGGTTGCCGACTCTCTGAAATTGCTGCCGTCAGAGACCGAAGGGAACGGACGCTGGAGCGCAGCGGAATGGTCGAAGCAGCGCAAGGGTTGGCTGTTTCTTACGAGCACTTCCGAAACCCGCGAGCGACTCTTGCCGCTTACGAGCCTGTGGCTCGATACCCTGGTGTTGCGACTGATGAACCAGGGGCAGACAAGTTCGCGCAAGGTGTGGTTTGTTCTGGACGAACTGGCGACTTTGCAGCGGTTGCCACAACTGCACACGGCAGTAACAGAGAATCGCAAATCAAACAATCCCGTCGTGCTTGGCTTTCAGGGACGAAGCCAATTGGAAACGCGCTACGGCCATGAAGCAGAGGCCATGTTGTCACAGCCCGCGACGAAGATATTCCTGCGCACGAGCGAGCCTCATGCGGCGAAATGGATTTCGGACACCATCGGAAGGGTTGAGATCGAGCGTCTGCGGGAAAGTCGGTCGAGCGGTCAGTTGGGCGTGCAGCGGAATACGACGAGCTACAACAATGAGCGCGACGTTGTGCCGTTGGTCATGGATTCCGAGATCAGCGGACTTGAGAACCTGCACGGGTATCTCAAGAGCGGAAACCTTGTCGTACGGATGAGCTTCCCGTTCATTGAACTACCGGCCAAGCATCCGAAGTATATCCAGCGACCGGCGGAGGTCCGCCCGGAGGAACCACCCAAGACGGCAGCAGCTGCGGCGGGTGTTAACGGTGGGCCGGAACGAACAGTTACGCAGCACGAAATCAAACAGGACCGCGAACAGGAATTGAGACGGTCGAATCCATGGCAAGGGCATTTCTTCCGGTAGGACAACACGACGATGCTGACCATTTCCAATCCACTCAGTGCAAGCCAGGCGCAGGCGTATCACGCGGAAGAGTTTTCCAATGCCCGCGAGAACTACTACACGCAGGGCGACCAAATACGCGGCGAATGGCACGGAAGGCTTGCCGAGCAATGGGGACTGCGCGACGAGGTTGGCGAGGAACACTTCCAGCGGCTCACGGAAGGCCAGCACCCGATTACCGGCGAGCAACTCGTGCGTCACAAGGCGGCACGAGAATACGTAAACGAACACGGCCAGAAGATACACACGATGGAGCACCGCGCAGGCTGGGACGCGACGTTTTCAGCACCGAAGAGTGTATCGCTCACGGCGCTTGTAGGAGGAGACGAACGAATACGAGAGGCACATCAACAGAGCGTTGCCATCGCGCTTGACGAGTTGGAGCGATACACCCAGGCCAGAATCGGCGGGAATCTTCCGGCAGAAACAACCGGGAAGTGGGTAGCAGCGAGATTCGAGCACGACAGCGCGAGGCCGGTAGACGGCTATGCTGCCCCACAACTGCACACGCATGTGGTTTTCTTCAATCTCACGGAAACGGAAGGCGGAGACACTTACGCGCTGCAACCACGGGAACTCTACAAGACGCAGCAGTACGCGACGGCAGTGTATCGCTCCGAGCTAGCCACGCGGCTCAAAGCACTCGGCTACGAAATCGAACGCGGTAAAAGCGGTCAACCGGAGATCAAAGGCTATTCCGAGGAATACCTTGCCGCATCGAGTCCGCGCCGTCAGCAGATCGAAGAGCACCTCGCGAAGGAGAATCAGCGAGGAGCCGACGCCGCACAAATCGCCGCGCACAAGACGCGACAGCCCAAGCTCGAACTTTCACAGGAGGAGATGCAACAGCGCCACCAACAGATGGCGGAATCCTTCGGAAATCAGCCAACGCAAGTGGTGGAAGCAGCCAAGCACAGAGAAGAGCGAATCGAACAAGACTCTCCCCACACGACGGCTCAATCCGCCGTCACATTCTCCAAGGAGAGGAACCTGGAGCGAGAAGCCGTTGTCGAGGAACGCGAATTGCTACGGGATGCGCTGAGACGTTCGATGGGGCAAACGACACTCACTGACGTTAGGTCCGAGTTCGAAAAACGAGTCAATGCTGGCGAGTTCATTGCGGTCGAGAGCAAAGCAGGCGCGGCGGGCCGAACATTCACGACCCAGGAGATGCTGGAGTACGAGCGCGACACAATTCGAGCCATGCTCGAAGGGCAAAATAAGTATGAATCCCTCGTTAGCTTGGACACCCGCAGGGGGACCGAGAAAAACCGTCTCCATCTAAACGAAAACCAGCTCGCGGCGGTCGATCAAATCCTGTCAAGCCGCGATCAAGTCATGGCGCTTGAAGGCGTCGCCGGCGCGGGGAAGACGACATCTCTATCGGCAGTTCACGAAGCTGTGGAGCGAGAGGGTTACGTGGTCGAAGGCTTCGCGCCGACTTCACGGGCGGCACAGAAACTCGGCGAGGCCGGGATTGAGTCGAGCACCTTGCAGCGGCATCTTGCTCAGGGCGAGGGCCAGCGCGACGGACAAAAGCGTCTGTACGTCCTGGACGAATCGAGCCTTGCGAGCACGAAGCAGATGAACAAGTTTCTTCATCGGCTCAAGGACAATGACCGAGTGTTGCTGGTAGGCGATACACGCCAGCATCAAGCCGTCGAGGCCGGAACCCCGTATCAGCAGCTACAGGAAGCCGGTATTCAAACAGCACGGCTGGACGAGATCGTGCGACAGAAAGACCCGGCACTCAAAGAAGTGGTGGAGCAACTCTCGCGTGGCAATGTGCGAGAAGCAATCGAGAATCTCGATACGCAAGGCCGCGTGCATGAAATCCCGGATCGGAATGAGCGACTCAAGGAAATCGCCGGGGAGTACGCAAGGCAGCCAGATGGAACGTTAGTCGTCTCACCTGACAATCAATCGCGCATGGAGATTAACCAGATCATCCACCGGGAAATGCAGGCGCGAGGACAGGTGGACGACAGGGAGGAACTGCTGAAAGTTTTGGTAGCCCGCCAAGAGATCACCGGCGCGGACCGGCAATGGGCCGAGCAGTACGCGCCGGGCGATGTCGTACGCTACGCGAAGGGGAGCAAGGCACATGGCATCCAAGCGGGAGAGTATGCCCGTGTTGAGCGGGTGGACGGGAAGGAGAATCGGGTCACTGTAGAGCGCAAGGACGGCGAGCAGGTGCGCTACGATCCCCGCCGCTTACACGGAGTGACGCTGTACCGCGAAGCAGAGCGGGCCTTCAGTGAAGGCGACCGGGTACAGTTCACCGCGCCGAATTGCGAGCACCACATCGCCAACCGAGAGCTAGGCACTATCGAAAAGATCGACGATAGCGGCAACCTGCAACTACGCCTCGACTCAGGCCGGACCGTCGCATTCAACATCAAAGAGAATCCGCATCTCGACTACGGCTATGCAGTAACGAGCCACAGCAGCCAAGGTCAAACCGCCGACCGCGTGCTTGTTCACGTGGACACGGAGCAGGCAGGAGAAAAGCTCGTCAATCGTCGCTTGGCGTATGTGGCGGTATCGCGCGGACGCTTCGATGGCCAGGTCTACACAAACGACAAAGGCCAGCTTGCCGAGCAACTCGCGCGCGACGTGTCGCACCGATCCGCAGTCGCGCCGAGCCGTGAATCCGTATCCCCGGCGCACGAGATCAAGCCGTCATCCGCACAAAGCCAGGTGCACGAGCATATGCAGGCAGAAGGGCACAGCGTCAGCAGATAACGGTGTATAATTACTTCATGGCTAAGGACGTGGTCCACATCTCCGAGGCGGAAGCGGCGAGCGACTTTGCTGCGCTGATGGCACGCGTGCGGGCAGGCGTGAAGGTCATTATCGAGAATGGCGCATCGCCCGTGGCGGTCCTTCATGCCGCCGAGCCCATCCGACGCAGCATCTCAGAGTGTATTGAGTTGGCCAAAGCGCACGAAGAAGAAACCGGCAAAGCCCCAGTCCTCGATCCAGACTTCGCAGAAGACGTGGAAGAAATTCTCAGCCACCGCAAGCCGTGGAACCCGCCAACGTGGGAATAGTCCTCGACTCAAGCCTCATTATCGCTGCCGAACGGCGAGGACGTACCGTTCGGGAAATCCTAGAACAAGTGAAAGCGGTTCAGGGTGAAGTCGAAATTGGTGTGTCGGTAGTGACCATCGCCGAGTTGGTGCATGGAGCCTATCGCACCAAGACCCAACCGCAACAACAACGACGACTGGAGTTCATCGAGCGGCTATCGAGCGACGTGCCGGTGCATCCGGTGACGCTCGATATCGCGAGGCTAGCCGGGCGCATCGAAGGCCAACAGGAAGCGATGGGCATCCAGTTTGCATTTGAGGATTTGCTGATCGGTGCGACAGCGTTGCATCTCGGCTACGAAGTTGCGACGTTGAACCTCCGCGATTTCCAGAGAATCCCCGGCCTCTCCGTAATCCAACTCTAAACGATTGACCACCGCGAAATTTCTCTCCGCTCTCGCCACCGTCAAGGGGCAGGCCCGCTGACGCGGCTCCCGATGGTCGCGTCATGATAAACTCGTCGCACAAAATCCGCGCCAGGAGGCCATACCAGCATGGCACACAAGACAAGGGTTCTAGGGCAGACTATCAGGAAAGGGATAAAAATGACGAAGGGTTCCCGTTGGCGGCTCGTGGCGCAAGCTGGAAGAAAGCGTGCCTTCGCTGGTACTTTGCTTACGACTTTCAACTTGGGCCATAGGCGCGTTGCTGTTTTCAGCGTGCCCAAGGATTGAAACAACCTTCTCACTCCGGCACGCTCTGCTCAATGACTTGCCGGGCCGGTAGCGCGAGCGCAACGGCGCTAAAATCTCGCTCCGTGCGGAGGATCGTATGGCTTCTGACTCCGAGAAAGACTCCTGCCCGAACGCGCAGGAAGAGATATCGGCAAAGGAGAGGGAGGAGTATGCCGACGACCCGGCTGCCTGGTTGTCAAAATTGTTCCATGCGACCAGACACGAAGTCCATGAGGAAGTCAAATACTACAGCGAGCAGCAAGAATTGCAGGCTAAGAATTTCTTGCAGACCGTAGTGGATTCGCATAAGAGCTATTTGAGTGTTGTAGAGTCCCGACTGATTTTTTGGTTGGGAATAATCGCGATTATCGTTGCAGCCTCGGCCGGAGTGTTCGGCGTCCGTGACGGACTCGTCGTTGGTGCGATCGTTGTGGGTTCAGTTGTCGTCGGGCGAGTTTATTTGTCGACATGGCTTATGCGGAAGCGGATTAATCGTTTGGATAGGTTCCGCAAGCGTTTCCGTGAACTGCTGGACAGCGTTAATGATATTCGGTGGCAAACCCGATCCGAGGAAATGGTTGCGGAGGACAAAGCTTTCCTGGAAAAGTATAAAGACAGCATCCTTTTTCCATCGGTGATCCCATACGAGAGGCGCAAGGGAATCTGTCAGGATGCCGAGTTCGAGCATATCAGAACACTGTATCTAGAGTATTGCTACCCAGGACATCTTCATCCTTGGCCTGATCCCAACGACCCGAACTCCAACACCAAGCTAAAGTGCGAGCTGTGCACGACAGCGGATCGTGTCCGAAAGCACATCGAAGGCGCGATCTCCGCGTACGAGTCGGCTATCGAATCAGAGCGCCAGAAACTCGTGGCGCAGATTGATAGCATCAATGCCGAAGGTGCAGTCAACGCGAAGGATTTCTTGGACGATTACCGTAAGCACAGAGGGCTCTATTACGTGCCAGAGGACCTCGCGAAACAGGACGAGAAGCTGCTGGCGTGGCTGAACTCACTGTGCGACAAGCAATACTGGACATTCGAGGACGCGGACAAGGTGCGCGAACTTTGCAGGATTAGAGAAAATGAAGTAAGCGCTTGGGGCGGACCATGGGAACAAACAAACAGTTTTGAGCTAATTTTCGACAAGCTAACGCGGGAGATGAAAAGCGCTGCAACCCGATGCGGACCGGCGGACACATGGGATTGGTACGATTCCGCAAGAGATCGGCTAGCAACAAGCGGAGGAGCCGTCGCGGACATTCGTCGGATTATCGGTCGGCACGAGCCGAAAGCGATGTTCCGCGAGTTGGAAGAGGGCGGGCAGTTCATGGATATTACCATTCGTTTGCCAGGGATCACCAACTGGGGATACGACCCCAAGCTGGTGGCGAGGGAGCGCAAGAAGGCCCGTACACTCATATCAAAGGAGCGAGATGAATACGACAGAGAGCTCGACAGGGAGTTTCAGGCTGCGCGAGATTTCGTTAGCGCCGAGCGCCGTGAAAGGTAATGACGAGTTTCGGCTGTTGCACCGACGGTCGCTTAGCGGTCCGCAAGACGGGAGACCCGCCAATGACGAATAAATGAGCGGGAATCCTTGGAAAACGAGCGGTGAGGCGGAGGAGGCTATGAGTGCCCTTGGGCCAGAAGACGTCGTCATTAAGCTTTTGGAAATAGTGGGAATCGAGAAGGAACACCTCAACGCGGACCAGTTAGAAGCTCTGCAGGACTTAGCCGTCTCACAGGGGTGGGTCTCCGATACTGAGCCCCAGGACAGAATGCGCACCACAATGAACGCAGCGGCCGAGGCGATTGGAGTTCAGTGGAAGCATGACCCTCCGGCCGACCATCCGTACGGAGCCAAGCTTGACGGGATGTTGCTACGGGGCGGGGAGCAAATTGCGGTTGTCGAGCTTGAGGCCATCGACGCCAAGCACGCGAGGGCCGCGCTGCTCGACTTACTCACTTACCCTTGCAGGAGGAAGCTCCTTGTCCTCGGACGGTCTAAGAGAGCCACCGGTTGTGACAGTCCTGCACGCCTCCGTGAAGACTTCGACAAAAACGTGTTACCCGCTGTAGGTCGAGTGTTAGCGAATGAACCAGACGTTGGGATCTTCACCGAACTGCAACTGAGGTCCAACCCAGATATTCTCAAGCGCTTTCTTAAAGGTCTGTGACCGTTCTGCAAGAAAGGGCTCCAAAGCCGCGCAGATTTCAAACGCGCCAGGACCACTTTAGGTCAAAAGGGAGAGCCAACGCTTGTGCGGATGCCATGTACCCGCCGCGCACCTCACTTGAGCGAATCCGGTGTTTTTGGCGTTTTTCTCGTTTAATGGAATCAGTAACTTACGCGGAATCAGTGAGGCTCAGAATTCCGACTTGCCCCGCCTCCACCATTGCCATCTTTCATTCGGTTAGCGGCCTCACGCTTTCCGTGTGCCAGATTTGTGCGACTTTCCCCAGGAAACCAAACTCGCCAGCGTCTACCACGTGACCTTAGAGCCGATGCGAATTCGGCCGCCCTCGCGTCGGATAGTGGTTTTTCGTAGCTCCCTTTCCTCGGCAGGCAGATTGTGAATGCGACGGAGCGTTCTTGCTAATTGCGCTGCCTGCCGATATGCCGGTTGCCCAACAGGCCCCCGCAAAGTGAACACGACTGGTGAATCAAAGCCTCCAGAGGCGGCGGAACATTCAACTCGCCATCGCTTTAACCAATCACCGTCTCGCGCCTGCACTACGCGCAACCTCCGAAGAAAACCTCCGAGGGCCTCCAAGGACCGCGCGACGAAACTAATTCCGTAAGATCTCTTTCCGTGGCCACAGCATGACCAACAAGTCTCAATGTCAGGAACCGCATTCATTGCTTCGCAAAGTTTCACACATTCGCGGTCTATACCCTCCGCCAACGCTTTGTCCCAACTTGTCCCGCCTACTTCTCGATGTGTCTGGCTTCGCATTCAGTTAACGACCTCAGTTTCCCCACCCGCCAGATTTGTGCCAAAGCCCGAGGAAAGCAGACTCGATTCTAGCGCCCAACTCTGCCTCACGTCAGCCTCTAGTTGCTCTTGCCGGGCACGCACCCAGGCCGAGTAGTGCTTTTCTGTGATCCGCGCGCTTGAATGGCCGAGCAAAACGGAGACGCGCTCAATGGGAACACCGGCGAGCAACAATTCGACTGCGAACGTGTGTCGGAAACGATGCGCGTGACCGTCGGACAGGCCGACTGCCTGGGCATGCTGTTGGCGGATTTTGGAGCCAGCCCTCGCTCTCCGCGACCGTGGCGGTGAAATGCGCACGTTTCTATCTATCACGGGTGACAAGCCGGTCCTCCATCTCTGCGACGCCGGCGATAAAAGGAGCGTGGGGCTTTTTGTCAAGGATGACGTGGCGGCCCTCTCTGTTGACGACGCTAGCGGCAAAACCCGCGCGTCGCTTGGTGTCACGGAAGGCGGGACGGCCCTCCATCTTTACGACGCCAGCGGCGAACCGCGTGCGGGGTTGCTTGTCACGGATGAGGGACAGGGCCTCGAACTCCGCGGCCCTGCTGGGCCCGCCATCATCATCGCAACGGCCGACCGGCGGAACCCTCCAACAGGAAGGAAATCCAAACGCGCAGCCGCCAGTATTCATCTCTTCGACCATAACGGAGCCGTGATCTGGTCCGCTCCTTGAGTGGCTCCCGTCGGGAAAGAAGGTGGGGACCTAGAGTTGAGACTGAGCCAGGCCCTCGAGTAGCTTTTCTGCAAGTGTGCGTGCATCGACACAGGGGTGGCGCTTCAATTGATTCTCTGTTTGCACGAACTTGGTCAAAGATTCAAGAGTCCTCCGGGTCTGCTTGGCGGGCTCACTTCGGTTGACAGGGGGGAGTTCGAAGTGGTTCCGATAGTACTTGCGTAGGAGCCTGGCCTCTTCGTCGATTGCTTCTTTCGGCGTCGTGAGAACTCTCCAAGCTACTTCAAGTGTGCCCATCTCCTCGGCATCGCGGAGGCGATACGCAATGTTCGATCCGTCCGCCCGTGAAGGTAGGTGGTTGCTCAGCCTGCTGCTAATGGTTCCATCATCTGACGCTGTGCAGCCGATGTAAACCAAATCGGACTCGCCTTTGAATCGCCCGAACACATTTCCGGCCAATCTAAAGGCGTACACACCAGGAAGGTTCGGAGCTTTACGGACAGCGTCAGAGTTCCATTTGTGCCAATCAGAAAACCTCGCCAAGTCGGTTGACTTCATTCCTTACGCTCCTCGACGCTTCCTGGTGGCCTCGTAATGCAAGCAAGTCGTGGGTGCCGAGCGCGTTTGGCCACTTCAAGCGCGTATCAGTCGGCTCCGCAATCGCGAACGACAAACTGCTCCAGATCAGTCCACTCACTCGGACGAAAAAACCTAATCCCGAGAAGGCGCTCCAATTCTGTCTTGTGGTTCAGAATATCGCTATCCTGTGTGACGAACGCGGAGCACCCATGGTTGAACGCGGAGTCGATGTGTAATGCGTCTCGCCGGTACTGGGCTTCGCGACCGATAATTGAGCATATCTCGTCGAAGTGCTCTGAGCCGGAATAGTCCGCAATTGTCCCCGGAAGATCCTCTATGGGGAGATTCAAATCCTGGATCTGTGCGTTGGAGGGCGTTGCGATGTCCGGAATCTTGCGAGTGTGGGAATCGGGATCATAGGGAAAATGCACGAGCTCGACACTTCCGCTGCGGCCCAGCTTCTTTATGTCCTTAGTCAGCGATCCAGACTCGCAGTAGATTTTCTTTAATCGCATAACCTTCCTCTTCGCGGCGGCGTCAGCAATTCGCGTCCATCGGCCTCCCTTGTCGATGAGTTATGCGGGTGCGATTGGTGCACCCTACATGGCAATGGCGGCAGTCGGGTGAAAGTGACATATGGGGCCCTCACCTTCGCGCCCTGGGGGCACGGACACGCGAAGAAGTTATTGATGGCCGGGACGCTCCACGCAAATACCGGACTTGGCTTGCTCGAGAACAAACCACTCTTGTTGCTGGGTGTCGTAATAGGTTCGGCGGTCGATTTCAATGCTGGAGCCGCTAATTCGATAAAAATAGCGATACCAAGTCGTCCGTGAAAGCATTGGATTGTCGGAGGCAGACGCGGCTTCATCCGCCGTGCGCAAGTACAGTGAAACCCCACGATGAATGGAGAATTCGACGATCCCTTGAAATGGAGCGACAAGTGAATCGCTTGGCCTCACGTCAAATCGCACGTCCAAGGGCGGGTCCGAGTGAACGCGGGAGTAGTGAGGTTTTTTCTCCTTGGTTGGAACTATCTCACTGAATCCTTCGCAGGCCCGTATTTCATCTGCAATCTTGGTCATCGCTTGCACTGCGAGTTTTGCAGGATCAGCGGTAGAAGCGTCCGAGGTATTAGCGTTTCCTGGCTGAGCATCGCTGCGACTTCGCTTTGGCAGCGCAGAGATTTCTTCCTCCGTGGTTACGCTAAGCAAAGGGTTGACGTAATTGATCGGGACAGCGAAGTTGAGATTCTGGCCGGATTCGAGGGAGGACACAACGACGGCGATCACTTCGCCTCGGCTATTGAAAACTGGACTTCCGCTGCTTCCTTCGGAGATAGGCGCTGAAATCTGGAAGAGCCTTCGGCCATCAAGCTCCCGGATTCCGCTCAGCAATCCGTTTGAAACCGTCTGTTCCAAACCTTCGGGATTACCGACAACCACAATCTGCTCGCCGACTTTTGCCTTATCAGAATCTCCCAAGCTAACAGGCTTTGTTCCCTTGGTCTCGACCTCCAGAAGAACTAGGTCGTTGTCCAGGTCAAATCCGGTCGCCTTCTTCGCCCAAACCACCGCATTGGTGCCAGGGGTTTTCACGCCAACCAAGTCCGTCCCTTCAACCACGTGAAGGTTAGTGAGCAAAAGACCTGTAGAACGTATAAAGAAGCCCGTGCCGAGCTTGAGCGACGTATTCCCTGCTGCCACAATCACGGCTATCGAGCTACGGTTTTCGTCGAGGATCTGGGACGCTGGCTTGACCACCGCGCTCGACCTGTCAGCAAGAGTGGACGGTGACGCGGGAGTTGGCTTGGCTGGCTGCTGAGCCCAGGTAGTGATAGGTAAGAAAACGAGAGCCGCCACAAGTCGCATTTCCACGGGAAGCTCCATGTACGCAATTGGATCATAGACCCAACGGATGACGCGTGTCATCAACACCAGAAAATCACGAGGAGTCTCACCCTCGGCTTCTCGCGCTTAGTCCGCCCGTTTTTCTACACGCCCCTTGTGGCGCGGAGTTGCCAGTGCTCCCCATCCTGTTCCTTACTCTGCTGCCCGCCTGGGGCGTTTGCCCTTTGCTGGCCGCCTCGGTTCCTCTCCTGAAATCACGATTACTTCGGTGTTCTCTTTGACCTCGCATTCTCGTAGCAGTTGCCGCCACTGCTTTTCCGGCTTAATTCTCCGTGTTTCGTAGATCACATAAATGTACTTCTTCCATTCATTCGAAAGATATCCGCGCGTGTCGGCAAGAATCTCGTCCGCTATCCTCCTTGCTTCACTGTGGTTTGCCATGAACTTATACTCGATAAGGGTGCGAATGCTGGGTAGCCCGGTGTCAGGCTGGAACTGTTTGATTTGTTTCGCTATCTGCGGCTTATGTATCAAGTCTGGAAAAACACACCGGAGCACCGCCTCAATGCGTGCATGCACTTCACCTTCGCTTGCCGGTGCATCGGGAAAGCAATTTCTGTCAGTGATGGAGTATTCGGTCTCCCTAAGTATCTGAACGACATCTTTAGTGACGACCCCGAGTTTTGGAGCACCTAACGTCGTCTCGAGTGCAGTCAGATATTGATAAAGCATTGCTCCCCATGCGAGGTACTCTTCTCCGATCTCATCCGCAAACGCAGTCTTGGCCCAGTCAGTTCTGGCATCTGCTTCGATTCGCTGAACATCTCTAAGGGCCTCCAAAAACCCAGCAGCTTCCAAGAAAATTCGCATTTGGACAAATGCGCGTTGGATGCGCCAATCCGCATCACCTCCCCTGTCGAAAGCCGTGTTCGCCTCGGAGAGAGACTCACGAATCGATGCCAATATTTCGGGGACCTCATTAATTGAAAGGTTGCTGTTCATGGTTCCTCGCGCGGACGCAGAGAAGCGCCGACTTATTTGGAGTTTATCCCCTTGTGTTCGGCCAGAAGCGTAATCCTTGCGCATTGTGCCTGGATCACGTTCTGACAGCTTCTCGGATTCAACTCCGCTGCTGTTTCAAAATACGGGGCAGGTCAACTCGGAAAGTGTGCCCAAAGAAATTGTGCCATCCAAGGGGTTCACCCCACAGAAGTGGGAACAAAATGGGAACAATAGTTGCCAAACACCATCCAAAACCGTGCTACAAGACATAGGTAAAGGCTAGACGATACAACCACATAGCGTTTTCGCATTTACTTTGCAAGCAGGGGGTCAGGGGTTCGAATCCCCTCACGTCCACCAATCATATCCGGGCAGATCAATCATTTGCTCATTCGGCCGCAGCGTAGGTATGGCAATTGGGGTCCATTTGGACCCAA
>Ga0074045_10002486_pt1 | contig 17053 bp, 17 predicted proteins | sample BogForMeECP23OM2_FD_94442 | JGI IMG/M metagenome (GOLD analysis project Ga0074045, IMG submission 94442) | Bog forest soil microbial communities from Calvert Island, British Columbia, Canada - Bog Forest MetaG ECP23OM2 | ecosystem: Environmental > Terrestrial > Soil > Wetlands ...
ATGTTTCGGGTCGCAAACCACAGAAAGCCATCAGCGCGATTGAAACCCTACCTCTCGGAGAAGCCATTCGAAGAATCTTATCCAGTTCCTCCTTGCTCGGAACCCTCTCTTCTCGTAGAGTTGGTGTGTCATTTTCTCCAGCGATATTGACTTTCAATTTCACGTTCAGATTGTTATACGCGAACCATGAGTTGAGCACCTTCTTGAATCGAACAATATACGAACCTGCCTTACCTTCACTCTCAAACTTCCGAACGAAATCGGTGAACTCATCTCTGAACTTCTTCGTGCCCGCGGCTGCCAGGATTTGTTGAGGTGAGATTTGATTCAATCCGCAGTATAAACCAAGACTTCTAAGATACACAGTAGCAGTGATGATCGACCTAGATTTCAGGTTCTCGAACCATCTTCTAACGTCAGGATCGTTCAGAAGATTCGCATATTTGTTGGACATACACGAATGGGTTGGGTACAACTCATAATAAGGATTCACCTAAAACAATTGGTGGGCCTGGCCGGATTTGAACCGGCGACCCCACGATCTCTGATATGTCTATCAGTCGTGTGCTCCAACCATGCTGAGCTACAGGCCCATCCAAGACGTCAGTGACACCGTTTTGTTTTAAACGTTTATCGGCCAATCTTCATTCTCTTAATCGCCGACAGTTTCCTTATACTAAGATTTTCTGCTCCTCAACAGCTAGAAGGTACTCGATATCTGAATCGTTTAAGTTGAACCGTGGTTTTGTTGTTTGCGAGGGCCGGTAGTTCAGCCTGGTATGCCCGACGATTGGAAGGGGCCAAAGAACGTTCGGTTCGCATCTGTCTAGAAATACCGAAAGGCCGCGGGTTCAAATCCCGCCCGGTCCACCACGAATTTAGTTTGAGGACTACGTAACAGGTTCAGGTCATCTAGTACGCGTCGAAAGACCCGTTTGTGGGAATTTTCATTCGTTTACAGAAAGTATAATCAGAGTAGGTAGCGGCTTACGCAAATCAACTCGAGCTCAAGAAAGGAAAGGTGTGTTTACACGTTTTTGGGAGGTAATGCTTTTAGCCAGTGGTTTTGATTGACGAGCGATTAAGTAAACTGAAGAGTGTGAATGAGTGTGGGTGAGGGTTTGCATGAATCGGATCATGGATCTGAGAGTGCCTCTCAACGCTCGCTGCTTGTAGCTGTGGTAGCGTTCTGTGTCTCATTCGCTCTGATTATGAGGACCTCTGAGTTTACTACCATCCTTCTTTCCTGTGTCAAATTGGCTCAGTCTTTTGATCTTAGTAGACTTGATACGCCAAGCTTCCTTCGCACTCAAATAGAATTATTCCAAAATCTGTCCGCCCAGAATGAGTTTATTCAGAGCCTATCCACTAACATGCTTACAAAGGGCGACTGGTCGAGTGGTTTGCGTCCGAAGGGGTTTTCCTTTGGACGATTTAGAATGATGTTCCTGGTGGCGGCGACTGATATTTCCGTTATTGTTCCAACATGGAATGAGGAAGGTTACTTAGCGAAATGCCTCAGTTCGCTTAGAAACCAATCACTCCTCAAGCGACGTTATGAGATCATCGTAGTTGACGGAGGAAGTACGGATCAGACCTTGGAGATTGCCAGAACCTTCGCTGACAAGGTTCTCGTAGAGCCTGGTAAACCAGTTGGAGCGGCGAGAAACGCTGGAGCGAACGTAGCTGAGGGAGCGATCTTGGCGTTCATTGATGCTGACACTATGGCATCACAGGCGTGGCTTGAAGGAATTATTCAATCCCTTCGCATTAACCCATCAGCAGTCGGTGTAACGGGTCCAACGATTCCATACGGAGGGTCAAGCTTCGATGAGCTAATGTATCGCCTTGCTAACGGTTTGGAACGTTTTTCGTTCAAATTGGGGTTCCCGCACGTCGCTGGATTCAACTCTGCTTACAGGAAGGAAGCGTTTTGGGAAGCGGGAGGGTTTGATGTGAACCGGGAGCTCTCTGAGGATGTGCTGTTAAGTTTGCGGATTAGGCATCAAGGACAGATTCTGTTCAGTCATGATATGGTTGCGTATACTTCGCTTAGGAGGATAAATGAATACGGCTATCCATATTTGACCACTTATTACATGATAAATGTGATCATGATGTTGCTATTCGAACGCAACTTGAGCTATCCAAAAGTTCGGTAAATTATAGAAGTACGGTTACGTTACGTCGATTGATATCTGTTCCTTAGACAAGGCCAGTATTTGGGATTCGATTGCTGATTTATGTTTCATGACCGTTCGAGTTAACTCCTCAATCTTCCTATCATTTTCTGTTTGAGCAGTTGTCAAGTATTGGATCTCAGCACGTTTGTTGTTGAGTGATTCGTCAAGCTGTGTTAATTTGGTCTGCAGTCCGCTCGTGCAAAGATCCTGCTCGATTCGGCGGGTTGCGTCTTCGCATTCTAGGTTGGATGCGAGGAAATTATCTATCGTGTTCGTGATTTCGTTGATGCTGTCTTCAACTCTCTTTCGTTTTCGTTCATCAATCTCGAGTGTTCCTTGGATCATACTATTTTCTAAGGCCTGGAGAATTTGGAGGTTTGTGGAAGTTGGCCTTGTGAGAATGCTTTGAACAGGGTCGTCGATGAAGTTTCTTAGAATTTTGTCGTCTATGAATGGAGTTTCCTGATTGATCATGGCTCGGTGAATTTTCAGTAGTGGTTTTATGAGCGGTTGAGTGAGTTGGTTGATCTGTTCTTTCTGTGTAATGAGTTTAGTTTGGGTTAATTTGAGTTCCTGGAATTTTGGGTGACTAAGGAGTGTTTCTTTTTCTTGTAGGAGGTTTTTTTCTTGATTTATTGCAGGTTCGATCTGTTTTCCGTTCTGTTCTCTTTGTAATTTGGTTTTGTTTAGCAGTTCGTGCGCTTGTGTTATCAACGTGATGTCTCGGACTAGGGGGTTGAGTTTGGCTCCTGGTGATTGATCTAATGATTTACCGAAAGCGTTTATGGCTTCTTCAAATTTGAGAAGGGAGCCGTTGAGAGTTGAAATTTCGGTTTTGAGGGTTCTATGAATTTTTGGTACGTACCGCCTTACGGCCAATATGATTTTGTTTGAGGCAGCGACGGAGTCTTGATGGAATTTTTCAGCTTCGGGGTAGGTCGATCCGCTGATTTTCTTGACGAGTTCCTGGTTTGTTTCTTCGATCAGTTGTGTGAGACGGAGTCCCTGTTCTAACGTGACTTTGTCTATTTTACCCCATGCGTTCTTTATGCCTGATCCAAACTTTTGGCTGGCGTTAGATAGTTCGATTGATGTGCGTTTTATTGATTTTATTAGTTCGGCGAAGCGTTTTTCGTGGTCCTTCATTATATCATGGGTGACTGTTGTGCGGTAGGTTAAGAGCTCGCTGATTCGAATTTTCTTACTGTTCAATTAGAACGCCTGTCGTTTCGTAGAGTTTAGGCTTGTGTGGCCCGTTGTTTTTCGGAGCGTTCAACGGCGTCTGCTATCGCTTGGTGTAATTGCTTACAGGCGTTGATTCTTATCTCTAATGCATCGTCAGTTCTGTTTTCTTTGAATGTCGCAATTTTATTTCTAAGGACTTCGCGTTCTTCAAGTAAGTCTTTTTGGTTTGCGAGATCATTTTCTCTTTGTTTTGCTAGGTTTTGCTCTAATGTGGTTTCGATCTCTCGCAGTTTTTCTTTTTTTGATTGGATGAGGTTGTTGCTTTGTTCTAGTTGTGCTTCGGGTCTGCGGAGAATTCGTTGTAGGAAGCTGACGCGTTTTTGGATGATGCCTAGTCGTTGTCGATCTAGTGAATTTATTTCGTTTTGCAGTTGTCCGCTTTTTTGTTCGAATTTTTTCCGAAGGTCGCTGGTTTGTTTGTTGTGTTCATGTTCGAGTTTGGATATGTGGAGTTCGCATTTCGCGAGTTGTTGTTGCAGTGTTGTGAGTTCGTTTGTCTCTGCGCTTTCGAGGTTTTCGCGTTGAGTGAATGCTTGGTTGAGTATTGTGAATGTGTCGTCTATTGCTGTGCGAAATTGTTGGTCGGAGGCTGTGGAGAATTGTGTTTGAAACTCGGTGATGAGTCTGTTCACGTCTTTTTTCCAGCGTTGGAAATGTTCGGTAAATGGGGGGAGTCCAAATCTTTGGTTGCCGAGATGGTCTATGCCGTTCAGGATGTTTGAGATTATGACTTGCGGATCTATCTCTTCATGTTCGTAGTATTGTGGTTGTGAGTACTCGTTTTTGTTTTCTTTTGTTGTCTGTTTCTTTCGTATGGTTCGACGGGATCGAGTACCGCGCATGCGTGGTTCGTAGCTCATTGTTCAATTCCTCGCTAGAATTTCTTGAACCATAAGTAGCGGAATCCTAGGCCGGCAACCATTCCGCCAACGTGGGCGAGGAATCCGCCTCCCGCGAAAAGGTCAAGTCCTACGAAGAATATCATGCCGATTAATCCTTTCTTTCCTCCGGCAGTAGCAAGCAATCCCCAGATTGCGCCTGACGCTCCGAGACCTATCGCGTCGCCGCCGAGGAATAGGAATGCGATATTCCCTGCAAATCCGCTGACTAGGTAAGTTATCAGCCATTTTTGTGTTGAGACTTGTTCTTCGAGTGAAGTGCCGAATATGAGCAGGAAGAGGACGTTACCGCCTAAATGCAATGGGTTCGCGTGAAGAAACATGGAAGTGAAAAGCATCCAAACATCTCCCGCCCATACTGCTTGGTTCACTTGAACTAGTGGGTAAGCGTAATTGATATTCAATGATCCCAGGTTTCCACCAAGGATTCCTAATACTAGATAAATGATGACTAAGATAGCTGACATCCACACTGACGGTGAATCTCTAATCCGTGAACTATGTTGGAGTGTCATCAGGGTTGCCTGGTTTGGTGCGGTATTGTCATTCGTTTTAATAAGCGGATTCAGTATTTGAGTGGTCGTGCATTCGGGTTCCTCGGAACGTTTTGAAGCGGGCGAATGGATCGCTAAACTTTCGGTATTCACGCTTCTCTTTATGGGTATATTGGAATTAACTGTTGGTAAGGTGACCGGGAGTTTAGGGTTGGTTGCTGACGGAGTAAATTCGTTACTTGATTCGCTTGTCTCGTTGATTGTTTGGGTTGGGCTTCATTATTCACGCAGACGACCTGATGCACGTTTCCATTTTGGTTATCATAAGGTTGAGACGCTTTCAGCGTTTATGGTTGCAATATCAATGATTGCGATTGGGTGTTATGTTATCATTCTTTCGTATCTAACTTTCTTGAATCCGGGAGTTATCTCGTTTCCATCTTTGGCTTTGGCGACGGTGTTGATTGCTGGTTTCATCTCGTTGTATCGGGCCTTTCAGATGCGATCGGTGGCGAAAAGGTATAGTTTGCTTTCAATCCGAACGGACGCAAATAATTCCATCAAGGATGCGTCTGCGTCTTTCGTTGTTTTTGCGGGTGTGCTGGGAGCGACGTTTGGGATCAGAGGGCTGGATGCTGTGGGGGGTATGATTATTGGTTTCTTCATTTTGGGGGTGGCTTACGTTGCGATTAAAGAATCCTCGTTAATACTCCTTGATGCTTGTGAGAGTCCTGAGATGACTTCAGTATTGTCAGGCGTCTTGCGGACGGTTCCGGGTGTTAGGGAGATCGGGAGTATTCGACTACGCCCTTCGGGCCCATATTTGACTGGTATAATCTCAGTGATTGTTGACGGAGACGAGACAATTGCCGATGCGGAGAAGATACGGAGACAGATAATTGAGATTTTGCCGTCAGTGGTAGAGCCTATTGGAGAAGTGACAGTAATCTTTAGGCCGACGACTTAGAGTGGGGTAGCTGTGGTTCCATTCTTTCTACTAGTAACATCTTTCCGAGCGTCGTCAAACGAACCTTCGTTTTTCCTCGGGAATGCCTTATCGCTTCAGCCAGGCCTAGGTCGATAAGCCCTCTCGCGTCTTCTGATCCGTGAACGTGGTAGCTAAGGAGGGGTTTGCCGTAATTTGTGAGTTTACTTAACTCGTCTAAACTGTCTACTTCTCCTCCGGTTTTGTCGAGTGCCCGCAGAATATTGAATTTCACTTCGGACACTAACTCTGTGTAGCTGAGTTTCATAGGGGGAAGCATTACGCATTCGTCGCCTTTACAGAAGAATGCTTTGAAGCCTAGAATGAATGATGTGACTGCAGCTGCGATGCAGATCAGCTTATCACCGCTGCTTACGTTCAACAGAAAGTCGTCGTACTTTTCACTATTTTTCTCAACAATTTGTGAGAATACTTGCATTATATCCTTGTATGAGTGTTCGACGCGAATGTTGTCGTAAACTTCAACTTCTGTCTTTATGGTTCCGGTTATGCTTGTGGCAAGCCGCTTCGCAACTTCTTTATCATGTTGATAACAAATCAGAACGAGTTTGTTTACGGGAGCATTCCTGACTCCTGCGAGTACACCGGCAGAGTCTTCGCCTACCGTAGCAATTTGCAGAGTCTTTCGGAATGAGTTTGACGATTCATCATCAGAGGCATTTCTGTTATGATGAACTGTCTCAGCCACGGCATCCACTTCTACTCTTCGAGGTTGCAGCAGGAAGTAAAGTTGTCGGTCAAGTTCTCAGAAACCTGGTCAATATATAATCCGTTAGCTCGCCCAAAATTCTTCTATTTCACAATCTCCCTTCTCGCCTTGAGCGAGGATGAGCGTTAGGGTCGGATGCAGTGGCTGGTCATATGATGGTTGGGTAGGTCCTTTCTATCCGAAGAATGCTCAACCTTCAGAGTATCTCAAACTGTATGGCAAAATATTCAACTGCGTAGAAATTGACTCAACCTTCTATCGAGTACCCTCAACAACCATGGTGAGACAATGGTATGAATCAACTCCGAAGGACTTCTTGTTCTTTCCCAAGCTTCCGAAACGTATTACTCACGATATGCGTTTGGATAACGTCGCAAGTTACTTGGACTATTTCACGCGAACGATATGCCTTCTTCGCGAGAAGGCTGGACCTCTGGTCATACAGTTACCTCCATCCTTCAAATTCGAAAACCATTCAAGCCAACTGTCCAGCTTCCTCGACGGTCTCAAAGGGGATTGTAGATACGCCATTGAATTTAGACACTCTTCCTGGTTTATTCCAGAGGTGAAGAAGCTGCTCGAGAGTAAGAATGTATGTCAAGTGTGGTCGATCAACCAATATCTAACCACTCCAAGCACAATAACTTCTGACTTTGTTTACCTACGCTTCGTCGGGGATCGAAAATTAACAGAGTTCGGAAAGATACAACGCGACCAAGCCGAGACGATGAGTCAGTGGAAAAAGAATCTCGTAGATGTGGAAGGGTCTGTTAAGCAACTGTTCGTGCTCTTCAATAATCATTTCGCAGGATTCGGACCCGGTTCTGTCAACGAATTTCGTCGTTTAATGGGATTGTTCGAACTTGATTGGTCAAATCTAGGGAGCGATTTGACGCAACGAACGATGTTCGATTTTTCAGGAGTGTAACTCGTGTTGACGCGCGTAATCTTCCACGTAGATCTTGACGCATTCTACGCGTCCGTTGAAATTCGGTCAAACCCATCTTATCGCGGTCTACCGCTGATCATAGGGGCTGACCCAAAAGATGGAAAGGGACGGGGAGTTGTCGTTACCTGTTCGTATGAAGCCCGAAAATTCGGTGTCCGATCGGCTCAACCAATTTCAATCGCCTACAAGTTGTGCCCGAATGCAATCTACGTTAGACCGAATTTTGAACTGTACGACGAAGTATCTGGAGACGTAATGGGGCTTCTCAAGAGATTCGCAGACAAATTCGAGCAGGCGAGCATAGACGAAGCCTACATGGACGTTACGCAAGCTTGCATCCGATACGGTGGATCTGTTGAATTAGCTAAGCAAATCAAGTTGGAGTTAGAAACAATCGAGCGTTTAACCTGCTCTATCGGCATAGCCCCGAATAAGTCCATCGCAAAAATTGCTTCAGACATGAAGAAACCTAACGGGTTAACTTACGTTGACCCGGCACGTGTCAAAGAATTTCTTGCACCATTACCTGTCTCAAAGATTAGTGGAATTGGAAAAAAGACGGAGCAGAAACTTAACGAGCTTGGAATCAAGACGATAGGCGAATTAGCCGTCTATCCAACCGCAAAACTGTACGAAGAGTTCGGGAAAAACGCGGTCTGGTTGTGGGCTATAGCAAACGCAGAGGAACAGGTGGAGATTCAAGAGAACTACGTAATCAAATCCATTGGTACCGAACGCACGTTTGAAGAGGACACTGATGATTGGGCTCTGATAGAGAAGGAGCTACGTGTTTTGAGCGGATCAGTTCACGAACGATTGCTTACTGAGAAAATGTTCTTCAAAACGGTTACATTGAAAATACGGTTCGTTGGTTTTGAAACGTACACGCGCTCAAAGACGCTTAGGTTCTCATCGTCTAGCAAAGAATCGATAATTGACGAAATCCTACACTTAACCACCGAATTTAGATCTCATGCAAAGAAAGTTCGTCTAATCGGCGTAAGAATCTCTAGCTTAGAAAAGCGGCAGGCAAAGACAATAGACGAATTCACCAAGTAAATTGCTGTGATAAGGCCAGACGATTGTTCATCGCCCACACGTCAAGTCAAATTGGGGCAAGGTTCAGAGATACATTGAAAACGCAGTTGAGGTGACGTCTTTGACGGGAATGAAAACGGACCTAAATGTTGCAGATTTCGAAGGCAGCGAGTTGAGGACCAATCAACCGCTTGCAGTCGTGTTCACCGCGAGCTGGTGCCCGTTCTGTTCAACGTTCACTGCAATTTTCAAGTCAACGTTGAGCAAGAACCAGCTACCTTACGGGTCTGTCGATCTGACAAGTTACGACAACCCGTTGTGGGAAACATTCGAGATTGAAGTCATCCCGACCGTCGTAATATTCAAAAATGGAAAGCCAGCCTATCGGGCGGACGGAATGTATGGTAGAGGACTGCCGAAAAGTGTAGTGGACGACGTTGTACGTGAGTTAAGTGCAACGCGGAGCTAAGCGTTTCTCTTCTTAGCGTGCTCGTAAATGGTTTCGCGTTCCAGTGGTTGGCCTTTCTTAAATTTCCAAATCTCAACTTTCCCACGAAACGCCTTTCCCCATACCTTCAGAAGTTCCTTCTCGGCCGGAGACGCTCTGGCTATTCCGCTCTTTACCTGGATCATAAGAATCTCGCCACTCCTTCCAGCTAGGATGTCTACGGGGCCGTGAGATGCTGCACTGCGTGTACAGAACCAACCGTCTTCACGAAGCTTCCGCAAGGCTTGGTACTCTCTATTCCGGCCTCTGGCATATGGAGTGGAGACCATTTGATCAATTTCCTCCCAAATTCTGGACTGCTAGCGATGTTGTACTTCATATGTAAAATACTTAAGGGCTCGATTTCCACTCGTCTCTTAGAGTAGACTGGGCTTGGGACATAGACGACTTGCCATCTTAGCGATGTATGTTTCTCTTATCCTCATACTGGTCGTGTCTCACGTCAACGCGCAGCTCTCTTACGAGGTGACGGTTACCTGTCAGGGGCTCCCCGGTGGTTTAGGTGCGGGTTTGTATGTTGACGGCGCATTTAATGGCACTTTGTCCTCAGGGCAGACTCGTTACTTCACATTCTCAAGCTCAGGTCTCACGCATACGATTTCACTCGATCCGTTTGTGCCGACAAGCAACGGAGCAAACGGTACGAGGTATTATGATAGTAACCCGTCTTGGGCTTTCTCGGGATCGGGCAATCACACGTTCACATATTCCACACAATTCTATCTTGGCGTTCAGACCGCTTATAGTTCCATTTCAGGAGAAGGCTGGTACAATGCAGGTTCCAGCGCACAACCCGTATTGCAAGCTGGAGAAGTCGATGAGCAGCAGGGTATACGCCTACTCTTCACTGGATGGTCTGGCGATGCATCCGGCACGAATTTGACATCGAACCCAATCACAATGGACGGACCAAAGAATGCGTCCGCGATCTGGAAGACACAATTTCTGCTAACCCTCCAATCCGATCCCCCGAATGTTACCGCTCTTACTGGATCAGGCTGGTATGATGATGGAAGCTCATCGAATTTCTATGCTCCACCTGCTGTTGCTGCAAGCAGTAATTCTAGGCTGAGGTTCGGTTCGTGGAGTGGTGATTATGTCGGGCAACTCGCTAACGGAACCGTGGTGATGGATAGACCTAAAGTTGTGACGGCGCACTTCATTGCCCAATATCTCCTGGACATCGAGTATGATCCGCCGAGTGTTGTCTCCTCTTATAACGCAACGAATGCTGGATGGTACGATGCGGATTCATATGTTCAAATCGGACCAGCACCGAGCTACGTTAATGTCAGCTCGGTTGAACGCTTGAGTTTTATCGGCTGGGTTGATAACGGACGACCGACGTCGAACGTGTCCCTTACGATCTACATGGACGACCCCCATAAGATCGTATTATCTTACATGACGCAATACTATATCGATGTCGAGAGCGCATATGGTTCGACCTCTGGATCGGGATGGTACAATCGCGGGGCATCTGCCCAGATAAGTGTCAGCGGAGGCGAAACTTGGCCGATTCCGCATATCCTCGACGGTTGGAATGTGAATCCTTCAACTGGCTCGTTAACAAAGACCGATAATTCTTGGTCGTTAGTTGTGGATCAACCTTACGTTCTGCAGGCACAATGGAGCATCGACTATCTCCCACTTATGCTAGTTGGGGCAGTTGGAACTGCTGTAATAGCCGTATCTGTGGGTATCGCAGTCGCCTATCGACGAAGACGAAGCCGCGTACTAGCGCCGCGACAGGTTTCGATTGGACAGAGAGTCTGTGCGGGCTGTGGGTCTAATCTTCCTGAAGGAGCAACATTTTGTCAACGATGCGGTGCATCTGCCGAATCGGTAACCTCGGCCATACCTTCGGTAGCGACGGTTCCAACTTTAGAGGATAAGGTGTACGACTACATTGCTAATCATGAAGGAGTAATCTCACTGAGCAAAACTGCTGAAGAATTAGGTATTACGGTCGAGCAGCTGAAGGAAATTACAGACAAGTTGAAGAAAGAAGGGCGCTTAACCTAAAAGAACATGCGCCCTGCGTCGGGCTGATACTGCTGCTGGTACGGATACGGTTCGGTTGGTTGATTGATTCTTGGGGCCAATCCCCAATAGCATTCTGGGCAGAAGGATAGCAACCCGTATTGTCTAGAGCAACTGACGCATATCGAGCGACCGCATCTCGAGCAAATATAGGAAGCAGGGAGCTCGACATGATAGAAACATGTGCCAATTCGTTGGATTTGTCGCGGGATCGCCCCGGTAGGCGATATGGATCCTGGCACCTTGGGGATCGAAAAGCCTGCCAAAGGTGACTTTACTTCAACCTTCACAGGTGGTGCTTGTGTTAGTGTTGCTCCACAACTGGAACAAAATCTTGCTTCGTCGGAGTTCGCTCTGCCGCATCGTGGGCACAAAGACATGGATTAAACCTGCAAAATCAATTGTATTCAGGTTCTTTAACAGTTATGGATGATCATTCGTGATTATGAATGGTCTCGGCAGGTGAGAAATTGACTTGTTTGGGTAGGGTCAATGCAAGGACCCGTAGACCATCAGCTCATATTTGGCCTGAACTATGTTAATTTGCAGACTATTTCTTGGTGTTTTCCATCCTCTTGCTCATACAGGGCTCTGAGGTAGTCGCCTTTTTTGAGCTTGGGAAAGTATTTTTTGACCATTTCCTCGCCACGTTCTGTCTCAGTGAATATGCGGAGTGTTCCTTTGTCTATGTTGGCTGCGGCTCGAATTGACTTTTCGTAGTTTTGATTTAGCTTATGTAACGGTAGCTGAATTTGTAACGCAAGAGTGCTTGTTGTACCGTCCTTCCCGCACACGATACATTTGTCGTTTCTCTTCAACTCCATTGAGCTGAATCGGTTATTCTTCATGTCTATGAACAGAATCGATCTAAGCGGCTGTCCGGTTGTTTCAGGCCATTTCTTCTTCTCTGAATATTCGGTTTGTCCAAGAATTAGTTTGATTGCTTCTTGGGCGAGTATGGATGAGACTAGTGAGATTGAGGTTGAGAATGATGGGATTGTCTGTTGTTCTACGGGAGCATCGCATGGGTTCCTCAACCCGACTATCTGGGAGTATTGGCTCGATGGGAATATGCAGATCGGGCATGGGTCTTCGGGTGGAATGTAGATGTGAATTCTGGCGTTGAGTCCTGTAATTCCACCGTCCAGCAGTGGTATGTTATATTTTCGGGATATTTGTGTCAGGTACATTCTTGAGACGACATTGTCAAGCCCGCAAATGATGATGTTCGTATCCAGGAAATATTTGAGCGGCAACGTCTCGATGGAACCTCGATAGGCCAGAGTCTCTGCATACGGGTATTTCTTCTGAAGGTTCTTTGCGAGAGCTTCTGCCTTGTTCTTTCCTAAATCTTGACTTTGAAAGAACATCATTCGGCTGACATTAGAAAGTTCCACATTGTCTCTATCGACGATAAGCAGTTTACCTATCCCCAGCATAGCTAGATTCTTGGCAACTTCGTTGCCGATCGCACCTGCACCTGCGAGAAGGATGTTGCTGGAGCGGATCTTACGTTGTCCTTCGATTCCCCAGAGTATTAGATGTCTAGCCCAGAGATAGTCTACTGTTATCGTTTCGTTGAGTCCTTTAATTTTCGATATAGACAAGTGGTTGGAGAGCGGTTTTCCGCGTAGCATTAATCTCGTTAGGTTGCTTTCGATTCCCAATTTATTGCAGATGAGTCGCTTCAGGTCTTCTACTGTCTTAGTTGGCTGAATGCTTACTTCGATCTGTTTGTATGCTAGAAGCGACGCTTTCAGCCGCATTAATGGTACACTCGGCGGTCTCTCTCCGGGATCCTGAATTTGACGACATCCCCCGAAGATGATTGTGGATACGGTATTCTCGGAATGGGCACCACGTTAAAGCGTACGGTATCGTCTACCTGCTTTTTCTCTTTGACTTTTGTTTTAGGAAATCTGTAGGATCGACAAACATCAGCCGCTTTGAGTGCTTTGGGGTGGTCGAATACGCTTTGAGGGTTGGGGTCTGTGAGCAGGTAGTGTAGGGCGTTGACAACAGAGATCAGCCTAAGCCTTGGATCCCATTTTTCTCCGAGGATGGAAACACAAACGGCGTTTGGGATATTTGGTACGATGTTGGGGTGAGAGATATCTGTCAACCAGGTAGCGATTGGTGGATGGAGTGGGTAATCTGGCGGTACGTCGAGTCGGAAACGATTCCAGTCAGCGTATTCAGTGAAGGGCCAAACCGATTGTTCGGCGAGTTTTTTGACTTCGCCTTTTTCGCAGCGAATGAGCCCTTCGAATTGCGTTGGGGGGTCGTTGATGGCTGTTACTGTCGGGAATTGATGGTTGAGCAGACTTTTCTCTTTGTAGAGTACCGTGACGTCCAAAACGGTATCTTACCCGCCGATGATGTTGTAAGGCATTAGAGCTAGTTGGGCATTCTCGGGGATGTTCAATCGTGCTATGGTTGTGTTCTCGTCGAGGATTGCTCCACCATACATTAGTGCGACTGTGGTTGGATCAACACCAAATGATTGGCATACTTGTCCCTTTATTTCGGCGACTGTATGATCAGGTATGACGTCAATTTCAGCCAGTCCCGTTTGGGGGCCAATAGGTGCTTGGATGAACAGTTTCATTTGTGATGTTTCACCTCCACCAAATTAGGTTCTTCTCTGTATAGAGACCTTAAACTACCTTACTGTAAGTTGGATTGTCTGGGAATGTACAATGTAATCGCCCGTGTCAAGGGTAGCCGTAGCGACTACTGTTATTGTATATGTTCCAGGTCGTGTCGTGGCTGCTGTCGTGATCTGGAGAGTGTTTACACCCGATCCTGAACCATATAGAAGGGTTCCAGTGGAGAGCACTTGTGCCTTTGCGCCGGGTGGCAGGTTTAGCTCCTTCACTTGTATTGGAGCCGAAAACCCTGATCCAACGGTTAATGTGAGGTTATAGGTGGCCTGTGTTCCAGCGAAGACCGTATTTGACCGGGGAGTTAGACGAAGTGCAAAGTCAGTTACGGTTACATCGATTCTGGTTTCATGTGTTATTGGCTGTGTTCCGGGTGGTGTGTACGTGGCAGATATTACTACTGGAAATGTTCCGTTTAGTGCATTCGCGCCAGCTGTCATGCTAATTTGAACCGATGTGCCGACTTGCACATTGGTGGGGAGTGTTACAGATATCCCTGGCGGTGCTTGAGCTGAAATTGATAGTTGCTCATGGAAGCCGTTTATTGGTTGTAACGTTAGTTGAGAGAAGACGGGTTTCGTTGAGTTTCGATAGATGGTTAATGTCGCATTAAGTACTTCGGGGAGGAAGTCCGCGACTTGTATATGGTACACTGGGGTGGACGCTTTTAGTCCGTTTGCGTTTGATCCTGTAATGTAATAGGTGATATCGCCGTCCACTTGGTTTCCTGGAATGGAATATTGGTATTCTCCAGTGGCTGGCGAAGTCATAACTGCCGATGTGAAAGAGTTTGAACTGATTGTTTCATAGAATAGCGTGACGCTCTGAAATGTTCCGGTTGTGTTTGCGGTTATGGTGATTGGCTGACTAATGTTAGCGGTCAGAATAGGAGTATGGTTTACGGTAGCCGCGGCCGTTTGGTTTGTCATTGATGTTCGGTAGGTTACGACGCCGACCAATGCGATTGCGATTACTAGAGCGATTAAGATGCCGGAGAGAACTATTCTCTGAGCAATCAGTTTGTTTACTGGAGCTAGTAATGGTGGTCGTTGAGCGATTCGTCGTGCCTGTACGGCTTCGGCTGCATCTTTGTAAGTTCTAATGTTTATGTCAGGGACGCGGTATGGTTTACCTTCTCGATCGACCCGGAAATAGCCCACCTGACCGGTTTGGGTATCGACCACCATGCCTATTGTTAGACGTGAAAATTGTTGGAAGATCTTCTGTGTTTCAACGTCCGTTTCCGAAAAGAATAGGCCGCCAGTTGGGTGCGAATGGTACCAGCCAATGATGTTCCCCTTGATTCTTCCGGATACGATGTCGTCCGCGATCTTCGCAAGTGTTGACGGTAGCAACTGCGCTCGTGTTGGTTCACCTGAATAATCTCCGCTAACCGCGTCCTCAATGATGATTGTGTCCTTTTCAAGTCGACCTAGAAGTAGTCCGATTATTTCGTTGTCCGTGGCACGTGAATCTTGTACAATCCGATCGTTGACTGGCTTCCATATACTCAAATGCGACAAAGTTTCTGTCTCCTCATTTTATCTGCTCTAAGCGTTCTGATCGTCAGCGAGAGAGTTTGGAATTTCCGGATGCGCCCCAAGTAGCAGCATACTCGCGCCATTTATTTAACGAGGCCTCAGGCTCTTATGAGCTTAGCCCTCATCTGTTTCCTTCTTTCCATCTCATATTTCCACAAAACAAGTATTATGAGATCCGTATCTTAGCGTGATCAGATTCGTGTGTGAGTGGGTGTAAGTTGCGAGTTTCATGGGTGTTGCCAACCGTTGTAGTGACGATAGTTCTTCTGATTGTTCTAGCCACATTGCCGCCGCCAAACGTCACTATTACGTCTTCACCTTCTAGCAGAAGCACAGAATACGTTCTGGTTGGTGGTCAGAATGGTACGTGGTTTCAACCTGGCCAAACGCCTAGATTATCAAAGATCTTTCTTGCAAATTATTCTGTCTCCCATCTAGTGCCTGTTTCCGGAGAGGGCACGATTTGGGGTGGGGGTTGGAATGGTTCCCAATGGTTGATTTCGGGTTTCGGCGTGGACCCTGGACCTCAAGGCTCTAACCCTTACATTTACTTGTACAACGGTGAAAAACAGATTGTCGCTGGATCGCTTGATCAATACCCCTCGGAGTCCTCTTGGCATGGCGGAGATATATTTGCGGCCAGTTACAACGGAAGAGAATGGTTGCTTTCTGGTTTAGGATCTGACTCACTCCTGACATACTCAGATACGCCCATAAACCACCTGTCGTTCGCAACTTTCAACGGTTACAATTTTACCGATCTGTCGGCTATGGTTCCTCTTCAAGGCGATGCTATTCTGTACGCTAACGCTTGGAATGGGAAATATTGGTTGGTTGGTGGAGGATTCGAAAGAGTCGGCGAACTATTCACCTTTAATGGGTCAAAGGTTGTCGATCTGACTCCAGACATTGAGCAAGCTATCCCATTCTTCGGTTCAGTGCAGTCAATAGGATGGAATGGGCAGTACTGGTTGATCGGCGGGTTTGGTTTTCTTGCGAAGTATAATGGTCACCAGTATGTTGACTTATCGAACAAGTTGGAAGCTGCCTTGAACCCCCAAAATATGTGCTGTGTAGGTGGCGAGTTGAATGTGAACGCCATTGCGTGGAACGGTTCTGCGTGGATGCTTGCTGGAGGTGCCCCAATCGCTCAGCTCCTACCAAATAATGCCTGGGCCGTCACCTACACTTCAGCAGGATTCGTGAATCTTTCACCGTCAATTCAAACTCACCTCATGAGTGGACAAAACTCGAGTTTGCTGACGGCCGCGTTCCTCAACGATTCTTGGTGGATTCTCGGTGGATATTCGAGTAAGCATGGCCTTCTATTGTTGTATCGCGACGGCACTGTTGTCGATTTATCTCGTCTAGTCGACGATATGAGCTACGTTACATGGATCGGAACAGGATCTTTCGTTCAACCAAAAGTTCCGGCGGTCAAAAGCAGTTCTGGAATAACGGACCAGTTCGATGTTCTGAGTGTCATATTGGATCTAAATTCTGCCAAAACCGATAACCAAACAGCGTGCACCGGATTCAACGATCGAATTTACAGGATAATTTGTGGCACGCATCTTACACTTACGTGAAACCAAAATCGGGGAGAAAAACAAAAACGGGAACGAACAAAAAACGGGAACGGGGTTAGCCCGCTACCTTCCTAGCATGCCGAGTATTCCGCCCACCACGCCAAGAACGAAGCCGGCTACAAATCCCCCGCCAATTATCAGACTTAGCACAGCCATGGGGAAGACGACGATGCTTCCAATAGTACC
>Ga0074045_10002487_pt1 | contig 17052 bp, 21 predicted proteins | sample BogForMeECP23OM2_FD_94442 | JGI IMG/M metagenome (GOLD analysis project Ga0074045, IMG submission 94442) | Bog forest soil microbial communities from Calvert Island, British Columbia, Canada - Bog Forest MetaG ECP23OM2 | ecosystem: Environmental > Terrestrial > Soil > Wetlands ...
GGAACTATCTCTCTGAAAAGTTTCAGGTAACCATCATCATTCATGAATGGTGGGAGTGGAATGTTGATCTTCAAACCTGACGCCTTTCCTTCACCTATCTCGTTGACGAAACCGGTTCCAGGAAATAGGTTCCGTCCATCTTCGTGGAAATCTATATCGAGTAATGCTGCGTCATCGTAGAATCCGTACATTACTCCATCTCCGTGATGCGCATCCACATCCAAGTACAGTATTTTGTTAAGGCTATACTTCTTCTTCAAGTAAGCAATTGCAACCGCTGGATCGTTGAATATGCAAAAACCGGAGGCGTGATCTTTGTGAGCGTGGTGAAGACCGCCAGCAATATTCACGGCATGTTTCGCGTGCCCGGACATTACGATATCTACTGCTGTAAGCGAAGCACCAACTGCGAGTGCTGAGGCTTCAAAGCATCCCTTGAAGGCAGGAGTATCGCCGAGATCCAAGTAGCCATCTCCAGTTCGACTCATCTCCTGTACGAACTGCAAATACTCTTCACTATGGAACATTTGCAATTCCTCCATGCTGGCCATGCGTGGTTCCTTGACATCGACGTTAGACGCAGTCAATAACCCAAGGCTTCGCATCAGTTCGAAAGTCAACTTGAGGCGTGTTGGCTTTAACGGATGAGATGGGCCAAAGTCGTAGTGTTGGAAGTCGTCGCTGTACACGATGCTAAGCGTATGATCCAACTACTATTCCGTCCTTAAGTGAAAATTAACTGGCAATAGTGATGTGTGACTGACTAGAATGATTTTCATCTGTTTCCGTTCTAATCCAAGCTTAAATAAGCGTTATTGGTTAACGAGCATGCAGTGGAAATAATGTTACATCTGCCAGACGCACTTAACCTAACGATCACTGAGAAAGCTGCTGGGAAAGTTAAGGAAGCCATGGGTAAGGAAGGAAAGACCGACGCCACTTTACGACTATACGTATCAGGTGGTGGCTGTAGTGGCTTTCAGTATGGCTTAGCGTTTGACCAGAAGAAAGACGACGATTGCGTGATCGAGAAACATGGCGTGAAAGTTCTAGTTGACGTTGAAAGCGCGAAGTATGTGGAAGGAGCAGAAATTGATTACGTCGAGTCCGTTATGGGCGAAGGCTTCAAAATCAATAATCCCAATGCGACCGAGACCTGTGGGTGCGGGCACTCCTTCAAGCCGAAGTAACTCCGCGCCTTTTCTTCATCCTAAGTCGAATCGTAGCATTAGCTATGCTTATTCGGTTTAGCAGGGCTCGATCGTAGATGGCGGCTTCGAAGTAACAGAGTAACTAACCCAAGTCACCCCTGGTATCTCGCCTGTAATTCGAGTGCTCATTTCCTCAAGTACACGATCTGGCAGCCTTGCCCAATCCGCAGTCATGCCGTCGAATGATGTTACCGCACGGATCGTTACAATATGACCGAGCTTCCTCTCATCTCCGAGCACACCTACAGCCCTATCTTCGCCAACAACAGCGAAAGCCTGCCACAGCTCGTCATACAACTTATGACGCCTTAACGTCTCCTCGACAATATAGCTAGCCTCTCTGCAGATTTGCAATTTTTCTCTAGTCACCTCTCCTATAATCCGCACAGCCAAGCCGGGACCCGGAAAGGGATGGGTGCTAACAATGGATCTTGAGATGCCAAGCTCGGACGCGATTTTCCTAACTTCGTCCTTGTAGAGGAACCTGAGCGGTTCGATGATCTGGAATTTGCTCCATTCAGGAATCCCTCCAACGTTATGGTGTGTCTTAATTCTTGACGCAACGCTTCCTGTCCCCCCGCTTTCTATTACATCAGGGTAAAGCGTTCCCTGCGCAAGGAATTCAAAACTTCCCAGTTTCGCGCTTTCTTCATCAAAAACGTTGATGAATTCTTCCCCAATTATCTTGCGCTTCATTTCAGGATCGCTGACTCCTTCTAGGCGCTTTAGAAAACGATCGGTTGCGTCCACATATCGTACGTTCAGTTCCAAATCCTTCAGAGCTTTCATAACCGAATCTTCCTCGTTTTTCCGAAGGAGGCCGTGATTCACAAAAATGCAGGTCAACCTGTCTTGTACAGCTCTCCTTACTAGGGCTGCTACGGTTGTTGAATCAATCCCTCCGCTCACGGCGACGAGAACCGCCCCATTTCCGACAGCCGAACGGATATTCTCGATAGAAGTGTCAATAATTGATCTAGGCGTCCAATTTGGCGAACACCCGCAGATATTTATGACGAAATTTCGAATAACGTCCATACCTTGAACCGTGTGAGCTACTTCAGGATGGAATTGTACTCCATAGAGCCTGTCGGATGATTTTCGTATCGCAGCCATATTGCAGCTGTCTGAGCTTGCAAGCACTTCGAAACCTAGAGGCAGCACTTCAGCGCAGTCCCCATGACTCATCCAGACATTAGTCCTGGAGTTCACATTCCTTAGTAGATCCGACTTATCGGCAACCCTGAGTTCAGTCTTACCAAACTCACGTCGATTTGTGGCTTTGACCTTTCCACCAAGTGCCTGAACCATAAGTTGCAGACCATAACATATTCCAAGAACCGGAACTCCGAGGGTAAAGATCCGCGGATCACAATTTGGAGAATGGGCCTCGTAGACGCTCGCAGGTCCGCCGGACAACACGATACCTTTCGGTTCTAGTTTGCTCACTTCATCCGCAGATACAGTGTACGGAAGCAATTCGGAATAAACTTGACATTCTCGGATTCGTCTGGTGATCAGATGTGAATATTGTCCTCCAAAATCAAGAACGACGATAAGTTCCTTAGCCATCGGACATCATGCCTACAGATCGACTATCGAGTGATCGCTCGATAGTTTCCACTACGTAATAATGGCAAATATAAGTCGGCTTTTTGTCAAGCGTGTGAACTGATTTTCGCTTCCAACTGGTTCTTTGGAAGCGCGCCAACGATTCGATCCACTTCCTTTCCATCCTTCATAACTAGGAGCGTGGGGATGGCCATTATTCCGAAGCGGTCTCTAGTTTCCGGATTCTCATCAACATTGAGTTTGCCGAAAACCATCTTACCACTATAATCCTTAGCAAGCTGATCCACTATCGGTGCAATCGCACGACAGGGGGCGCACCAGACGGCCCAGCAGTCAATAACGACTAATGGGTATGATTTGATAGTCTGATCGAAGTTTCGATCACTTACAATAATGGGCTTGTCAATATCAGGTGTTGAAGGTTGACTCATGAGTTCTCGCATCTTCCTTTCTCTTATTTTATCCAGCTCATCCAATACTGAAACACGTGATGGCCTGATGCAACCGGTGATCATCGGTTATAAGTTTAGCCTGAAATCAATCAGGATGAGTGTTGGTAATTCCATAAACTTCCACAAATAACCAATCCAAAAATTCTTCGGATAGATGATCGACCTCGCACCACACATGTATGCCACTAGGCAGTACAGTAAGTCGTCCAGATTCGAGACCAACGTGAAAACCTTCGTGTCCGAACCCGACAGGGACCACCCGCGCGTTCGGGATACGTTTCAATAATTCACGATGAACTTCCTCTTCAGAGAATTTTGGAAACTTCTTGCGTGAGCTATCTACGATCATGCTGATTCCTCGGGAACTGAAGGACTTCAAGGCATAGATGCTCTTGGCGTTTGGAAAATTTAGAAAAATCTGAACGCCATAAGTTGAACCGATATCGGAGGTGATTTGGTTTACTTCATGATAAACTCGATATGTTTTTCCATCGTTAAGGAGTTCGTCGAAATGCGTTTGGTTTTCGCCGATTCTTTCACGGATTTGATTTAGAATCCAACTCATTCTGTAACCTACGTGTTAGTTGACAAACCGATACAGTCGATCCAACGATCACATGAATTGAGACCGTTAGTTCATACGATTATTTTCCTTCGCTAACGATGGTGGTTAGAGTAGATCGGATCTTGTCAAGCCTTCTTACTTTCCAAGTTATAACTTCCTTGAGTCGGTCCATTGAGTCAGTTTCAATTTTGGCCACGACATCGTATACGCCATATACGAAGTAGGACTCCTTTACTTCAGGCACTTCCCTAAGACTCTTCAAGACCTCAACTTCCGAACCGGCATCTATATTCATGAAAACGAAAGCTTTGGGCACGTCCAGACCTCGATACCATGTATCGTAGACTAACATTAAGAGATTATCGCTTCCTCGGTTAAAGGACATCCTGCTTCCCGTCGTACTCGGTCAATGATACTCGGGATCGATGAACCAAAAGATAGCGAATTACGCGAACATATCACGAACTCTTAAGTACACTACCAAGAATCTCAATGCGTACCAGCCTTGTTCAAGGTCATGCTCACTAACCGTGTAATTGACAAGATCGCACGGGACATTAACAGGCCGTTCGAACGCATAGGGCTCTTAATGGGTACCCTTGAAGATCAGGCGCTATGGATTAACGAGATTATTGCCGGGGAAACGGAAAGGGATACGATTTCATGTGTCTTCCCGGCGGATCGTCTTGCGAAGGTGGCAAATGATATTGTTGAGGGAAGGATAACTGGTCGCATAGTTGGCTGGTATCATTCTCATCCTGGTCACGGGTTATTCCTCTCGCAAACAGACATCGACACTCACATGCAATTCTACCAGTTTTCACCTTACGCCATTTCCCTTGTGGCTGATCCCACCTCCGAAGAATTTGGGGTCTGGATTTATGAAAATGGCACGGGCATAGTGCAACTTCCTGCGAATTATCTCCACATAATCTAAGTCTGCCGACTCACTAGATGCAGAGGTTTGCGTTCTTTTGCAATCATACGTTGAATTTTTCGTACCGACCTCAATTTTGAGTTAGCCAGCGCCTCACTAGTCTTCTGCCAAAGGTTACGCATCATGGTTCCAGGATAGCCTCTATGTTCGAGATTTATCACTTGGAGTAGTATGTCGAGGCGATCTGCGGCGTGAACGATTTGTGCCTCAATCGTTTTATCCTTAAAATATTCGGCGCAGACTGCTGCATAGTCTCCCGAGATCCCGAAGGGTTCCATGGCCTCGCTTAGATGAGCGCATGCAGATTTTTCGATCTCGTTCTTCAGCTTGCGTCCTCTTGTCCCCAGATATTCAAGGTAGGCCTTGCTTATGTCGAAAGTAAGAACCTCAGCAAGGTCATGCAGCAACGCCATTTTCAGAACTCGTTCAACGTTAACACGTCTTCCCGTTTTCACTTCGAAGTTTGCCAGAACCATAGACAACACACTTGTGGAGAAGCTGTGGTCCGCAACAGACTCCACATCTTGTATGGAGATTCGATGACTTAACCACCCACTCCTGGGAATATTCTTCAAGTCACTCAATGCTTGCAGGAAACTTACCAAATTTCAAGCATCCTTCAACTGACGAGAAGAGTTAGGGCTTTAATTAAGGACAACCTGTTTGCCGGCTGATCCTCTTGGCAAGCGAAACGAGTCTAGGCGACTTGCGAAAACGAAGAGTCGCAAAGTCGATTCTATTTCGATTGCCGCTCGTTCTTGGCATTTTACTAATCGGCATATCAATTGTCCTAATGGTGGCTGCCGGGACATACGCCGACTGCGAAACACTCACAATCGGCACCAGCATCTGTTTCTTGTTTTGGTTCAACTATCCACTCCAACTAAGCTTGGTCGCATTAGGTGCATTACTTGTGTTCTCGCATCGTCTTACGAGATTCCGAACGACACTCGCAGCTTTTGGACTTGGAGCTCTTCTAACCTACGCTACGGGATTGGTTTCGTATAGAAGCTATTCTATGATTCTAGATACTGGAAACTATCCGTGCCAGCTTCTGGAGTACGGTTATCCTCTTCCTTGGTTAACCCAAATTGTTACTTGCACTATGACAGGATCCTTTGTAAACCAATTAATTATTCCGGCTAGCAGATTCGGACTTGACATGGCAATCTGGACGATGATAGCAGGACTTATGTTCCTAGCTTTTAGAGCAAGACAGTTAGGCAGGCTTACGACTCTGTTAGTCGGCGTAACAGCTCTTCTGGGCCTCGTGATCGTGGTTCTAGTTCTCGGAACATTCAGCTAGCCTTTGGAGATCTTCATTTATGAGTGTGGTTTTTGTTGAAAGAATAGGCGAAGGTTACTTCAAATGAAGAAAATAGATGTGATCTTGCTGATATTGCTGCTCTACGGCGCTACCTTCGCTGCGTTTTGGACGACGTCCGTACGGACATTAAATCTGAACCCAACGGCGGACAGCTACTCCTGGCAATCGGTTCCACTAGCCAATAACGGAGGATCTGACAACTTTGAAATTACTTCATACAATCAGCCTCCCTACAATATGAGAGGCTGGATTCAATTCAACATCTCAACTGTACCTCAAAATGTGTGGATACTTTCGGCAACTCTACGATTGCGCTTGTGGCACAAGACAACGGATACCCCACCTCAAATGGGCGATCCGTCCGGTAGAGTGTACGGAGTTTATGAACTGACACAGCCTTGGTCCGATTGGGGGGTTAATTGGGCTGATCAGCCACCATGGACCGAAAATCATTCTGCAACTGCAATTATACCTCCGGGCCAAGGTGGGTGGAGCGGGCCCTACGTATGGATGGAATGGGATTTGACAAGCATAGTAAAGGACTGGCAATCTGGCGTACCAAACTACGGAACGGTCGTAATAGATGCACAGGAGAATGCGTCGTTACTATACTCGACGCAATTCTTCACAATCCATCGAGTTCCGAGCTCACTTTTCTTTCCAAGACTGGTTGTGACGTATCTCTACCCCGAAGGAGTGTATGCGGCTGTTGTGGCTTTTCTTATCGAAACTGCACTAATCGGACTATTTCTTGTGAAATCTCGTCGCCGAAACAATTTTGGCGAAATAAGACTTGAACGAAAGCAATAAGTAACAACTTTCAGTAGTCAGCCTCGCTCTAATTGAGGAACCTGTATTGAGTTTCAAGCCAGGAAAGATCCAGAAAGTGGCTGGTCCCGTAGTCGTTGCCTCCGAGATGCGCGGCGCTCGAATGTATGAACTCGTCAAGGTGGGCGGCATAGGACTCATCGGCGAGATAATTCGTGTTGAAGGGGATACTGCAACAATTCAAGTTTACGAAGAGACAACAGGAATCAAACCAGGTGAAGTAGTTGAGCGCACAGGGAACCCATTGTCTGTCGAACTTGGCCCGGGTTTGGTTAACCAATTTTTCGACGGAACTCAACGACCACTCCGGGTATTACTTGAAAAAGGTGGTGCGTTCATTCGCAGAGGTGTATCAGCGACTCCACTCGACCGAACTAAGAAATGGGAATTCTCTCCATTCCTCAAGAAAGGCGACAAGATTACTGGCGGAGACATCCTCGGCGAAGTCCCAGAAACGGTACTCGTAAAACATCGAATCCTAGTCCCCCCGTTAATCTCAGGTACGCTAAAGTCCATAGTGCCGGCAGGAAACTACACACTCGATGATTCAATCGCTGAGGTAGAGACAAGCAAAGGCACGACCAAACTCTATCTCATGCACTCCTGGCCGGTTCGAATTCCGCGACCGTCACGTGAGAAAGTTCCATCCGATACTCCTCTAATCACAGGACAGCGAATAATTGACTTCTTCTTCCCAATAGCGAAGGGCGGAACGGCAGCGATCCCAGGCGACTTCGGCACGGGCAAAACGATCACGCAACACCAATTGGCAAAATGGGCTGATGCCGACGTAATCGTTTACGTCGGTTGCGGCGAACGCGGGAACGAGATGACAGAAGTTCTTGAAACTTTTCCAGAACTAAAGGACCCTCGATCAGGTCAACCATTGATGGAACGAACGCTCCTTGTCGCTAACACATCGAACATGCCAATCGCCGCTCGAGAAGCGAGCATGTACACGGGCGTAACGATCGCCGAATATTTCCGCGACATGGGATATGACGTGGCGTTGATGGCCGATTCAACATCACGATGGGCAGAAGCTTTGCGTGAAGTCTCCGGACGACTGGAAGAGATGCCTGGCGAAGAAGGATACCCAGCCTACCTGGCCTCACGCCTAGCCGATATCTACGAACGAGCTGGACGAGTCAAGGTGATTGGAGCGGACCCAAACAAATTAGGATCAGTCTCAGTCGTCGGTGCAGTCTCACCATCTGGAGGAGACTTCTCAGAGCCAGTAACACAGAACACTTTGCGAATCGTGAAAGTCTTCTGGGCGTTAAGCAAAGCATTGGCGGAACGCAGACACTTCCCCGCGATCGACTGGTTAACAAGCTATTCACTCTACTTAGAGTCATTAGAAAAATGGTACCGATCTGAAATCGGCCCAGAATGGTCTACCCTACGGAAGGAAGGTATGGCGCTGCTACAACGAGATGAAGAGCTCCGCGAAATAGTCATGCTTGTAGGTCCAGACGCGCTGTCCGAAAGCCAACGTGTTGTGTTGGAAGCAGCAAAGATGATCAAAGAAGACTTCCTCGTCCAGAGCGCATTACATCCAGTTGACAGTTACTGCTCCCCTGAGAAGACCTGCCGCTTGATATCGCTCATAATGAAATTCTACGACCAGATGAGGCAGAGCATTGACAAAGGAGTACCATTGCAAAGAGCACTAGAAATTCCAGCGAAAGATGAGATTGCTCGCGCGAAGATCCATCCATCAGATACATTCGACGCATTCGCGAATGATCTTGAAAACAAGATGGAAGAACAATTCCAAACCTTATCGAAAGAAATAGTTGAGGTTGCCAAGTAGAGGGAGCATAATGTCAGTCGTAGTCCGTGAATACTCAACAGTAAACCAAATCTCAGGTCCACTACTATTCGTGAAAAACGTCCGAAATGTCGGATATGGAGAACTCGTTCGAATCCGCACACCAACAGGAGAAGAAAGAAGAGGCCAAGTGCTGGAAGCTCGATCCGACATTGCCGTCGTGCAAGTTTTCGAAGGAACATCAGGCTTGGACGTTTCAACCACGAGCGTGAGATTTCTCGGTGAGACCGTCAAACTACCCGTTTCAAGCGACCTCCTCGGAAGAATCCTCGACGGCAGCGGACGCCCTATCGATGGCGGACCAAGAATCATACCAGACGAATACTGGGACGTTCAAGGAGCCCCAATCAACCCCTACGCGCGAACATACCCACGCGAATTCATTCAAACTGGAATCTCAGCCATCGATGGAATGAACACGCTAGTCAGAGGACAGAAACTTCCCATCTTCTCAGGTGCAGGACTCCCACACAACCGCCTAGCTGCGCAAGTAGCACGGCAAGCAACAGTGAGAGGAGCTAGCGAACCATTCTCCACAGTCTTCGCCGCCATAGGCATAACAGCCGACGAAGCAAGATTCTTCAGAGAAGATTTCGAGAAACAAGGTGCCTTCGAGCACGTCACCATGTTTGTCAACCTCGCAGACGACCCAGCAATAGAAAGAATCCTAACACCCAGAATGGCACTTACGGCCGCTGAATATTTCGCATTCAAACTCGACATGCATGTTCTCGTCATCCTTACAGACATGACAAACTATGCAGAGGCGTTGAGGGAAATATCGGCGGCAAGAGAGGAAGTACCAGGAAGGAGAGGCTACCCAGGGTACTTATACACTGACCTCGCTTCAATTTATGAAAGAGCAGGCCGAGTTCATGACGCAAAAGGTTCCATAACCCAGATGCCCATCCTCACCATGCCCGACGACGACATCACTCACCCGATACCAAACCTCACCGGCTACATCACTGAAGGGCAATTGATTGTAGACAGAGGCCTTCACCGAAAAGGAATCACCCCACCTATCGACGTATCACCTTCACTCTCACGACTAATGAGAGAAGGAATCGGCAAAGGACGAACTCGACAAGATCACCGCGAAGTGTCCGACCAGTTATACTATGCATACGCGGAAGGCCGAGCATTCAGAGACTTAGTTGCTGTAGTTGGAGAAGAAGCACTCTCCGCGCGCGATAAACTCTACTTGAAATTCGCCGATCAATTCGAGAAACGATTCATCAGCCAAGGCGAATACGAGAACCGCGAAATTGAGAAAACCCTCGACCTAGGCTGGGACCTCTTATCTGACCTACCGGAGAGTGAACTGAAGCGCATAGACCCCGCTACAATCAAACAATTCCATCCGAAATACCAAACGGGAACAGGACCCTAGATGCCTGAACTCATCCCAGGCGTCCACCCGACTAGGATGGAACTTCTCACATTACGCAAACGCAGAGCCATAGCACGACGAGGACGCGATCTGCTCAGAGAAAAACTCGACGCCCTGATGATCGAGTTCTTCCAATTCGTTCGTGAAATTAATACCCTGCGCGCGAAAGCTCAAGACCTCCTCGCAAAAGCCTACGAAGATTACGTGGAAGCCCAGATGGCCCTAGGATACATGAAACTTGAACAGACATCCGTCGGAGTTGAAGACAGATTCACCATCGAATCCAAAAGCCGTAACATCATCGGAGTTACCATACCCTACATTCAAGTTAACCTAATACCCTTAACTGCATTCCCGTACGACCCCTACGACACTTCAATAAAGTTAGATGAAGCATACCTCAAGATGGCTGAGGCGATCAAAGCAATCGCTGAACTCTCAAGTGCCGAAGCTGCAGTCAAGAAACTTGCAGAAGCAATAGCTGCCACCAAGAGGAGAGTTAACTCGCTCGATTATATCGTGATTCCACGTATCGTAACAACAGTTCGCTACATTGAAATGCACCTAGAAGAAGCCGAACGGGAAGACTTCTTTAGACTTAAACGCATCAAGGGAAAAATGGCTAAGGAATCAAATCAGACCGCAATTGCCGTGTAAAAGAAACACTACCCTTTCAGCATAAGTATCGCGCGGGCCAGATCACCGTCAGAGTCGACCAAAGCCTTTCTAGCTTCCTCTGGCGTCTTCCCCGTCTGCTGAACCACCAACAGAACATCAGCTTCAGGAGGACCACTTGCCCCGGGTTGACCACTCACTTCGGCTTGCGGTTGCATCTCTGACACCTCGCCCCCGACTATTTGATACATGACTTGACCCTGCACCGTAACCAGAGTGACACTCGGCGCTCCTATCACAATATCTTTGGAAGGAGTCTTGATTATGACTTGTGAAACATCTTGCAGCTCATCCATCTTAACACCCATTTTCTGCATCATTCTCGACGCGTCTCGTGAACCATGCACGCCTCGAGCCGCTCGCATAGCCTTGTACGCCACTTCTTCTCACATCATAAAGCTCCGTGACCAACGGAATAAGAATATCGCATAAACACTCCCTCTACCTCAAAGTTCCAATTCGTGATTCTACCGCCTCGAGAATAGAATTATCGAAAATCAAGCAGCTGATCAAGTTTATGTCGCCAGCTAGCGGCCGATCTTCCGTTACCTTTGGCACAGTCTCGCGGATCTTCATATAAGCCGCTCGCGTGCCTTGCCCACATTTTGTGCGATCGCGGAATTCAAGCGCCTGTGTTGCAGACAGAAGCTCGATAGCGACCACCTGCCTCGTATTTTCTAGTATTCGCCTAGCCTTGAGAGCTGCAGATGGGCTCATGCTTACGAAATCTTCCTGGTCAGCCGACGTTGGAATGGTATCTGCCGTCGCCGGATGTACGATAACCTTATTCTCGGACGCTAAGGCAGCTGCTGTATATTGGATGGCCATGAGTCCTGACGACAGGCCTGGAGATTGCGTTGAGCCTACTAAGAAAGCAGGTAAACCGTTATTGAGTTTTGAATCGAGCAGTCTGAAAACTCGACGTTCCGACAGGTTACTGGTAATCGTCAGAGCGAGAGAAGTTGTATCCATCGCCAGACCGACTATCTGCCCATGAAAGTTGCCTCCGGATAGGACCTTTCTGGAATCGGGGAAGACTAGCGGATTGTCGGTGGCAGAATTGATCTCTATTTCAATAAGTCGCTTAGCAAAAGCCAAGGCTTCACGAGATGCTCCCAGAACTTGAGGCGCACATCTCAGGGAGTACGCATCCTGAGCATGACCATTTCCTACGTTATCCCGAACCAACCCACTCCCAGAAAGAATAGTTCGAATATTGTAGGCCGAATCAATCTGACCAACGTAGGGTCGAGCGTCATGGATCTGCGAATCAAAGGGTTGTATGAAGCCATTCAAGGCCTCAACCGAAATCGCCGTGGCAATATCAGCTATTTTAAGCAGACACTCCGCATCGTAAACAACCAAGGCAGCAACGGCGGCAGACATCTGAGTTCCGTTGTTTAGCGCAAGGCCCTCCTTCATTGTCAAAGATACAGGTGACATTCCGAATTCATGGAGTACGTCAGAAGCATGACGAATCTGGCCATGAAATTCAACATCGCTTTCGCCCATCAACGCGAGTGCCATATGCGAAAGCGGAGCTAAGTCTCCACTAGCTCCAACGGAGCCTTTCGAAGGTATAATGGGATGGATTCCATTGTTAAGGAAATTTTGAATCATATGAACAACGGAGAATCGGACTCCAGAGAAGCCTTTAGCTAGAGTACTTAACCGCAGCAACATGATCGCACGAACAACCTCGGTCGAAAGAGCCTCACCAACACCACAAGCATGACTTCTTATGAGATTCTTCTGAAGCTCCGTCTGCTGATCTAAGTCAATCCGAGTATTGCTTAAGGCTCCGAAGCCGGTTGTGACGCCATAAATTATTCTACCCTCTCGAGCCAATTCCTCTAATAGTTGACGTGATTTATTGATCGCTTGAATGGCGCCATCTGCAATTTCGACGCGGACCATTTTTCTTGCAACGTCGACTATTTGATCCAGCGTAAGTGAAACACCGTCGACCACTACTCTATCCTTAGGCATATCACTCAACTCAGGGCTCAGATGCTACTCTGACATCGGAATATTCTGAAGCTTTTTAGCGTCAACGCCTCTTCGGATCCGTACCGCCACACCACGTTTGAAATATTTCATATCATTCCCAGAAAGATGTACGGCACCAACGCCAAGTAAGTTTCCTTGCTCGTCAGTAACGATCGCCTCTTCAGCAGGCCGCAGGCTTTCAGGCGCGGATACGACGTGCTTTGCGAAAACATCTCCTCCTTTCTTGATGAATTCAGCAACATCGCTTTGTACTACAACCACGTTCGGTGGAGTGCCCATTTCATCAAGTAACAGTTGACCTCCGGAGAGAGTTAGAGCAAGATAGCCATCAGTCGGTCTGAGAGTGGCTAATAGCTTCTTACCCTTCGAAATATGTCTAATCCGTTTCGTCCGTCTCGAGCATACGATCCGAACTTTTTCGTTGAAGAGGACCTCACCAGTATGTGAACCAAACTGGTAGTTCGCCACACCAATCAGCTTCCGAAGCTGCGCCTGAGCAGGAGGATTCATCAATATCGAGCAATGCCTTTACAGCAGCAAGCTGATTTAAGGTTGGACTAAACCCCACGTGGGATCAAAGCTTTGAATTGTGACATTTGTGGACGAATGATCGTAGGGCAAGCCTTCAAAGTAAAGGTTGAAGGGGCTAAAATGCTCGTATGTAACCATTGCCAAGCATTAGGCAAACCGTACGCTGAAGAATCCCCTCCGCGCCCTCCCGTAACAATCGCCCCGCGAATTATACCTAGCACAACCAGAATCGCTCCCAGATACATACCTCGTCGAACTCCAGAAATTCCGAAGGGCTTGGATGATGTCGACATCGCTGACGACTATGGGAGCAAAGTGAGGCGCCATCGGATGAAGCTTGGATTATCTCAAGAGGACTTAGCCAGCCGAGTTAAAGTCAAAGTCTCAGTAATTCAGAAAATAGAAACAGGAAAAATGACTCCGGATCTTCGATTGTGCCGAGACTTGGAACATGAGCTGAAAATTAAGCTAGTAACTCCTCACGAAGCTGAAGACGCCAAGATGCCGAAAACCGAAGTCCCCGAAGGAGTAACGTTGGGAGACATAATTCACGTTAAAGGAAACACAAAGCCTGACTTAACAGATTAATTCTCAATAATTCTCTTTCCATGCTCAGTCGGAAGAATCGTTAACTTCCCATCCGCAAATTCTTTCCCGAGGCTATGATCAAATAACCAATCCAAGAAGATTCCAAGCGCACTTACTTCACTTATCGGCTGATTCGTAACCGCAACATTCCAGTCGGCCAATTGATACAATTCCGCCGGCACCTTCTCAGCCCCAACAACGATCATCTTATCATGTTGCGATCGTCGGATAGCACGAATTATTTTCGGTAGGGGAAGACCATACGCGGTCAAATGAATTACAACGCCACCGGACCTCTTCCATTCAGCAATCAAAGGTCGCCAAGGCATACCACTCTCAACTGAAAATTTGCCTCCAAAATCCTTGGTAACACGTGTTATCGTCTCGACAAGTTGACCATCATGGGTATCCGCGACAAGTACCGCATCAGCTCCTAGTGCCCTTGCAGTCAAACAGACATGCGTGGTAATGCGATGATCTCGAGGAATCCTATGCCCAAGACGCAGAACAACAACCCTACCATGTCTTAGGTCCAAGGAAAGACTTACCGTGTCTTCACTATCAAGTAGATTCCGATAAGAAAGATCAAGCTCCCGAGGAGCTCCATGACACCAACCTGAAAATAGACAGGGGCGGGAGTACCACCTTCCGTTACGAAAGTCGAACCCGCGATATCAATCATCGAGCCAGCGAAGAACAGGATGAAACCGAAAGTCGCTAAAGTCTCTTTCATCTTTGGCGGCCCGGGAACGCTACCCCTTCGCCTTTGTATAAAAAACTTGCTCGCATAAGCGGACTTTCTTTGATAAAGGATTAATGCAAAGACCGCTTCTTAGGTCATATCCACGGTGATCCTGTGTCAGTACTTGATGAGGAACTAATTAAAATCGCTAAACTCTTTGGCGGCGACGAGGCGATTACGGTAATCAAGAGCCTTAAGAAACTTGGTGAAGGCACTGACGAAATCATTGCCAACGACTGTGTAGTGAGACTGAATACGGTTCGGAAAGTTCTGTACAAACTGTATGACCACGGTCTCGTTTCCTGCACTCGAGTTCGAGACGAGAAGACAGGATGGTTCATATTTTATTGGCGACTACAACCCGATCAACTCGACGCATTCATTCGAAGCAGAAAGAAACGTGCCTTGGATAAACTAAAGACGAGACTCGATTACGAACGTAATCACACGTTTTTCATCTGCAAAACAGACATCGACATGCGAGTACCCTTCGAAGAAGCTATGGAGACATCGTTCAAGTGCGCTAAATGCGGAAACCAGTTGGAGAGCCTTGAGAATGCTGAAATCGTCTCTGTACTAGAGTTAAAAATAGAGAGGCTAGAGGCTGAGCTCAGCAGATAGAGACGGCATGAAAGTTACACTCCTGCAAAGAAGAGGCCGGACATCAACAACCGCCTTCGCGACATCCCTCCAAAACAGCCTATCCAAGTTGAAGGGAAACTTATCAGTAAAATGGGAATTAACCGAACTCTCACCACGCGGCTGGGCGGCCATAGATGTTCAAGGCGCTGACCAAGAAGTCTTCCAACAACTCATAAGACAAAAATTTCCCGTAGCAAACTCGAACTTCCAGACAATCGAAAAACACGGAGTATACGCCGGCCAGATAACTCGATTCAATCATGATCTCGAGATTGACATAGGAGTCGAGTTTCCAGATCAAGTAAACGTAATCGTGAGGCTTAGCTCACTCCGAGCTCAATTAACTGAAGGCAAACCTAGCTCAGTAAAGGAAATTCAGGAAACATACTGCCTCTTTCCCGGGAGCAAAGTTGATGTCCGAATAACGATGATCAATCATGACGAACCAATTCTAACGGGATGGCTAGCGGACTCACAGGTAGAATTATTTTCCGACTGGATTAGATCTGGCCTAGACCGCGTCATGATATTCAATTGCACCGTAGAACAACTCGATTTCGCAATTCGTGAAACGAGGCTCGAAAGGGATATTGTAGCAGTCGAATCCCTTACCCTTACAACACACGTAGTCTCATGCAAACTCGGAACAGATGGAGTGGGTTTAATACCCAAATTAGGCGGCCTGCTTCGTAAAAGCGAAATAAAATTGTTCATCCCGAAACGAGTACTAACGCTAAGTCGTAGCTGGTAATCAGATATCGAAAATCGCTGGAGACTACTCAAAGTCAGTTACTCATCCGCAAATCAAAACTTAGCTCTAGAAGAATCATTGTTCTCATGCGCTGACTACCAATTTCAGCCAACGATACGATTCTGGATAAACCCTCCCTCCGTCATCGTCGGACGCTTCCAAGCAGTGAAGTTAGAAGTGGACACGAATCTGTGCACCAAGCATGGAATCGCAATCGTTCGCCGTTTCACAGGTGGCGGTGCCGTCTACCATGACGAAGGTAACCTTAACTTCACAATACTCAACCGACGGCAAGGCGGATCAGTTACAAAATTACACGAAATCAATTCATCCTACATCATCGCCGCATTGAAGAGTATGGGGTTACAAAGCAAATGTGTCCCTCCCAACTCCGTTTACCTCGAGGGCAGGAAAATTTCGGGAGCAGCATGCGCGCTGAACTCACATTATGCTCTCTGGCATGCGTCCATACTAGTATCAACAGACACAACCACACTGAGGCAAGTGCTCTCGCCAAGCCGCGAAACTATCGAGTCCAATTTTGTTCGGAGCAAATGGCGTCCAGTCACCACCCTGAACGAACACCTCTCGAAACCGATTAACGTCGAAGAATTTTCGCTCCAACTAACCCGCTCAATCGGGTATCTCACGGGGGTTGACCTACAATCCGGTCATCTTTCTGAAACTGAAGAAGAGATGTCTCGGACACTCTATGATCGAAAATATGGTCCTAGCCGATGGAATCTTCATGGCACAGTTGAGAACGACGTAAAGGGGGAGTAGCTCACACAACTATTGCTGTATGAGTTCTCTCAACACCCTTCACAGATTGAATCTTTCGTATCACAAGCTCCGATAGGGCCGTCATGTTCGATAGCTCAAGGTAAGCGATCACGTCGTAGACTCCCGTAACCGCGTGTACCATTTTAACTCCGCGAACCTTAGCAACTGCTTTAGCGACAGTTCGCGAACGTCCCAATTGGGCCTGTACCAA
>Ga0074045_10002488_pt1 | contig 17043 bp, 15 predicted proteins | sample BogForMeECP23OM2_FD_94442 | JGI IMG/M metagenome (GOLD analysis project Ga0074045, IMG submission 94442) | Bog forest soil microbial communities from Calvert Island, British Columbia, Canada - Bog Forest MetaG ECP23OM2 | ecosystem: Environmental > Terrestrial > Soil > Wetlands ...
ACGCTGGACAACCTTGCCTGCGACACGTCGATTCTCAACTTCGGCGAGGTAGGTTTTATCGCCCTTTTTAATCTTACGAATAAAGCTCATGTAGTGTCTACTATAGACACTACACCCAAAAATACAACTACTTTATTAGAGAACCGGAAGGTGTTCTGGAGCCCTGTAAAATCAGCGCAGATCTACATTCAGGCCAATTCAGGGAAACTGTAGTGAATAATTCTTAACTGGAGGTCAGGTTGGTAGGGACAGCAGGAATTTCGATGCCGCCTTCTTGAAAGAGAAAGTCGTTTCGTCCTTCCGTCGGCGGCAGTTTTCGCCTTCAGGGGTGCCCACAGGACGTCCACAATGCACTCGTACTTCCGAGAACGCCGTTTGAACTTAGCCCGCAATCTGCTTCTCTTCGAGGCGCTCCGTCATCGGATCGCTGGCAAGCCGCTGGAGATCGAAACCCTGCTCGATCTGGGCATCCAGATCGCGGACGCACTGGACGCCCCACACTCGAAGGGTATCGTCCATCGGGACATGAAGCCAGCGCGTAGGAGGCAGAGTAACAGACAGTACCAAAGGCACGGGAAGCGTTCAACTGTAAGTCTTTGTGGCTCAGCGCGGGTCTTTTTGAAAACTTGATGTAGTGCAGATCTACCCTCTTGATTCTGTGCTGGGCCGGATTAGTCCCGCAATTGGTGTGGGAGGTGGTCTATTGTTAAGCTGGGTGGGCTATGAACCCCAAGACCTTTCTTCGTCGAATAAAACTTTTTCTCGTGTTGGCTGCGCTAGTAACCTTCGCGCAGCAACTCGCCTCGGCGCAGCAGAAGCCGGTTGTCTGGAGCGCAAAAGAGCAGCTGCTCGCCGACCAAATCGATGGGCTGCGCAGCCTTGCGGATGACGTCCGAGCGGGGACTACGAAAGATCTAGCGCTGAACATCCGGAAGCTGCCGGCAACCGAGAATAAGCTGCGGCTGGCGGTCGATTTGGCGGGTCTTTCCACCGAAGGCGATTTCGGACACGACACGCTGCAGGAAGTCGCGACGACGCTGGCCGAGACGTTACGCGAGCGGCCCGTGCCTTGGGCGGAGCCGGAGGATACCGAAGCAGGCAGCAAGGCCGCCGCCCGCGAGCCGGCGTATCCATATATTGAGCTCGCCTCGCTGTTGCGCTACGAACATGTCGAGGCGCCGCTCCATGACGATGAGCAGTTTCGGGCGGCAATGGCGCGGCTGGAGGAGGATGATCGAAAGCGGGAGCATCCGGCGTTTACGTTGAAAGATCTTTCCGGCAAGACCTGGACGTTTGCAGAGTTGCGGGGCAAAGTTGTGCTGGTGAATTTCTGGGCGACTTGGTGTCCGCCATGCCGCAAGGAGATGCCGGATCTGGAGACGCTTTACGAGCGCTTCAGTTCGAAGGGACTGGTGGTGCTTGGCATCTCGGATGAAGAGGCGGCGAAGGTCGAGCCGTTTATTCGCGAAAGCCAGGTTTCGTTTCCTGTGTTGCTCGATCCCGGGCGGAAGGTAAACGAAATGTTTGTGGTGGAAGGGATTCCGAAGAGTTTTGTCTACGACCGGGAAGGGAAGCTGGTAGCGCAGTCGATTGATATGCGCACGCAGAAGCAGTTTCTCGAAATGCTGGGGAAAGCTGGACTGGATTAAGACAACTGAAGTAAGTGAGCTGTGAGTTGTCAAGGCTTACTATTCATCTGTTGAGCTAACGGTTGGTTTTTCGCAAGCGATGCCTACTAATAGGAGCATAATATAGATGACAGTTAAGAAATAATGTGTTAGTGTGTTGGGCATGGAAACGCAGGATGCTCGTTCACTGTCGGCCGAGGCTCAAGAAGATCTTCGTCGGCGAGTCGTTGAAGCAGTTCAGAAGGGCCTTTCGCAAACGGAAGTGGCTCGAGTTTTCGGAGTAGCTCGAGGTACAGTGAACCGCTGGATGGGGATGGTGGAACGCGCGGGACCGCGGGCGCTGAAGGCCCGACGTCGAGGGCGGCCAGCGGTTTCGCGATTGAAACCGCATCAAGCAGCCACCACGGTGCGGCACATTTTGAGTGGATGCCCGGATCAATTGAGCTTGCCCCAACCAAAACCACATCCACAACTCCGTTGCTTGCCGCTAGATACAAAAACCCAACTGCGCGGATTGGTGTGCTTCTTACTCGTATTGTTCAGGTTGTACATTGTGCCTATCTAAAATTCCGTGCAGCCTACGGCTGATGCAATTCCTCGAGGCGAACCGCGAAGCTCATGCAATACGTGTGCCTGGCGAATTGTAATTTCGCACGTGTGGTGCGCAAAAATTCCATCCGGCTCCCATCTGACAGAGATGTTGGCATTTATTTGTTTTGGCTTCGCGGCGCTAGAAAACCCGAGAAGCCAGCCCTGCCTGGCAGAAAACACTTCTCAGCCGGGCTGACCGTGTGCGATCCTGACAGCCCATGTCTCGATTCTTTCCGAGCGCAAAAGCGCTCACTGGATTCTCTGCTTAACTCGATCACCGATCTGGCCGGGGACGGACTTATTTTCTTCCGTCTCCTGCTCCGCTCGCGCACATCCCTGAGCGCGGAGGTTCTGTTCCTGCGAAAGCAACTGACCTTCTATGAGGAGAGGCAGGTCCAACCAAGACGATGGAACGACTCTGCCCGTTTCTCCCTGATCCTCTGGTCTCGCTTATGTAATTGGAAAGAGGCCTTGGTCATCGTCAAACCCGGGACCCTGATTGGCTGGCATCGCAAGGGTTTCCAGTTGTTTTGGAAATGGAAGTCGCAAGCTCGCCGGCCACGACTTCCTGAGAACATCCGCAAACTCATCGTGCAGATGGCACAAGAGAATCCAACTTGGGGACAAGCGCGCGTGGCAGCGGAGCTGTCGGTGAAGCTGGTATCTATGTTTCTCCGCGCACGGTGCGCGCCTATTGGCCTCCCGAACCGGAGCCACGAGGCCGTCGGAGGACCTCTTCGCAGAACTGGAGGACGTTTGTCCGCAATCACGCCCGGTCCATCGTCGCCTGCGATTTCCTGGTCGTAGTGACCGCCCGGTTCCGAACTCTCTATGTGTTCCTCCTGATGGAGGTCGGGACACGGCGTATCGTACATTGCAACGTCACCGCGCATCCAACGGCAGCCTGGACCTTGCAGCAGCTTCGCGAAGCGATTCCGAGCGATCATTCCTACCGTTTCCTGATCCATGACCGTGACACGATCTTCTCGGCAGAGGTGGACCAGCAGCTCAAGGCTTTTGGACTGCGGATGCTGCGCACGCCTGTGCGTACACCAAAGGCGAACGCCTACTGCGAGCGATTAGTGGGAAGCATACGCCCGGGGTGTTTGGATTTCATGATTCTGCTGGGCGAGAAACATTTGCGCAGAATCCTGGCAGAGTGGGTGATGCACTACAACCAGGGACGCCTACACTTGAACCTCGGACCGGGGACTCCTGAACCTGCCGCGGTATTCCTACCGCAGCAAGGTCACGACAGACATTCCTTCGCCCAAGACTGCAAGGTCGTGGCTCGCGCAGTGCTCGGCGGTCTGCATCACGAATTCCGGAGGGAAAGGATCGCCGCGTGAAGGACGGGAAGAGCTCGGTGGACCCTCCGCTTTGCTTGCGTCTCCCCAATTTCTGGTGGCTGTACGGGTGGGTCTCTCGGGCTAAGGCTTAGCTTATAAGATGATGACGAGGCAATTTCCCAGGCGATTCACCTGGTCGCGATGCAAAGCAGGAAAAAAGCTGGCTAAAGACGGGCGAGAGCAGCGGCTTCATCCTCGAAGATGTCCAGGACACGATCCAGGTGAACCATGCGGAGGACCATCTTGACCCGTTCGCTGGGGGAAAAAAAAGCACATCTGCCGCCAGCACGCCTGAAGGCGGCGAAGGTCTGGAGCAACAAGCCGACACCGGAGCTATCGAGATCGCTGACGCGGGCAAGGTTGATGGCAAGGCAAGCGGGACCAGCAGCCATGAGCTGCCGGACCTGCTCGCGAAAGGCATCTTCGGGAGCGCCGAGCTTTAGGGCTCCTTCGAGGTCAAAAATTGTGACGCGCCCCGCGCGCCGGAGGTTGATTTTCAATCCTTTATCTCACGCATCACTCTCGAGAAAAAGTAGCCGAATCACGGACCCTTAGCAAGGATCTTTGGTGCTGTTTCTGAAGGTTTATAAGAATAATGAGAAAGGGCACAGGGCGGGCCGGCGAAGGGAGTAGTCCATTGCCTTTCCGGCACTGGTGCGCTATATGTGATGCCTCGACAAGGGCCCCTCCAGTCGTGACATGGACATGCGGGCAGATTCCAACCTGTTCGAACTCGCAAGCTTCGCTCTTGCTTGCCGGGAGTTGCAAACCCTCCTGAGGGCTTTTGCACTACACGCTGGAACGGCTCTCGAGGCCCAGGCAGTCCTTGTCTGGCTGAACGATCCGGAAACTGGCGGGCTGGTCTGCCGAGAGAGTGGCGGGACGCGTCGCGGTCTGGAACGAGCGATCGCCAAAGCCGGCGCTGTCAAAACGGGCTTGCTGAAAGAAGTGTACGACGCAAATGCACCCCGGCGGTTAAATGCGCAAGCGATTGCAGTCGCGCCGCTTGATCATCTGGAAGAAAGCTTCCGTGGACGAGTTCATTCCGCACTGTATTTACCCTTAACCGGCGACATCGGGGCCGCGGGCGTGGTCGAAATACTGAACAAGCGCAGTGGCTCGTTTACGGAGGAGGACGCCCAGTATTGGGGAGAAGCGGCACGGCTGGCCGGCCAAGCCATGACGAACTTGGAGGGTCAGGAGCAGCAGCGGCAAGCGCAGATGGCAACCGTGGAGCGTTTGACCGCGCTTTATGATATTGGGCGAACCTTCACGTCCACACTCGAACTGCCTGCGCTGGTTCCCGTGGTGGCCCGAAAGATTCGCGGCGTTTTGAGGGCAGAGATTTGCAATCTTTGGCTCCTCGATTCCCGTTCCGAAGAAGTCCAGTTGGTCCAGAAATCCGGTGACGACCCAACGGCCGAAGAAGGCACGAGAGTCTCCGCCAAGGAAGGGCCGCTGGGAGGAATTGTGCAGCAGGGGCATGCGAAGTTGTTGGCAGAGCCGGCAGTAGAAGACGGCCTGGAGGAACGGAGGCGCGCCGGGGGTACATTCCAGATCCGGTCGTGGATGGCGGCGCCGCTGAAAAAAGACGACGAAGTATTGGGTGTGGTGGAAGTCCTGAACAAAACGGACGGCACGCGATACACGGAAGAGGATCTGTTCTTCCTTTCCAGCATCAGCGAGCAGGCGGCGGTGGCGTTGCACAATGCGCAACTGCTGGAGTCGGAACGGAAGGCGAGCGCTCTCGATGCTCTCTTGAGGATTTCGCAGGAGATTACGTTTAGCATGGATTTGGCCCACGTTTTGGCGACCGTGGTGAATCAGGCACGGTCGATCGTTCCGTTTGACCGCTGCGCGATTGGATATTTCGACCACGGGCGATTCGTTATTGGCGCGGTTTCGGGAGAGCAGGAGGTCCCGAAGACGTCCGAAATGGAAGAGTTGCGAGAGAAGATGGCGTGGGCGGCCAGCCAGAGTGATTCCTTGTCGGCGGATTTATACGATGACGGCTGGCGCACGGCACCCGCGGAGGCCGGCGCGAAGATCGTTCCTTTCCTCCAGGCTCATGGGTACAACGGTTGCTGCGCGTTGCCGTTGCGCGACGATCAAGGAACGGCCGGGGCGATCGTGCTTTTGAGCGCGGATGGAGATTTTCTGTCCGCGAGCCATCGAGAGATCCTAGCAATCCTTGCCAACCAGACGACGGCGGCCATAAGAAACTCGCAGCTCTACGCACAACTGCCGCTGGCTTCCGTTTTTCGGAGCTTCATGCAAAGGAAGCAGCGGATGCAGACCGTCATGCGGGAGGAGAGATGGGTGCGACTGGGGAAACGTGCCGTGGCCGTGGCCGCGCTCCTGTTTGTGATTCCCTGGCCACTGCGCGTGCCCACGAATGCAACTGTGGTACCCGCGGAGCGGCGCATCGTGAGCACCATCGAGGGAGGTGTCGTCGAGCGCGTTTTCGTGCGAGAGGGAGACCTGGTACGTCCCGGCGACTTGCTGGCGCAAGTGAACGACGGAGAAGACCGCGTCAAACTGGCACAGGCACAAGAAGCATTGGAGAGCGCGCGGAGGGAATTGGGGGAGGGAGAGTTTCGGAACGACCCATCCGCCGCGGGGCAAGCGCGAATGCGCGCCGACTTGCATCTGGCGGAAGTGCAATTCGAACAGAAACGCCTGGGCGAAGCCCATATCCGTGCACCAATCGGCGGAATTGTGGTGACACCGAAGGTGGAAGAGAAAGTAGGCACTTTCCTGCAGCCTGGCGAAGGATTCGCCGAAATTGTCTCTCAGGAAAGAATGGCCGCCGAGTTGAGCGTCGAGGAGACTGAGCTTCCCCTGGTTCGTCCGGGCAGAAATGTCACGTTAAAACTGAATGCGTTTCCGACAAGGTCGTTCGGAGGAACCATCGAAAGGATTGGTGCTCAGGCACGGTCTGATTCGGGAGAGCAGTATTTCATCGTGCGCGCCACGTTTGCGAATCCCGGCGGAATTGTGCGGGATGGCATGGTAGGGCGTGCGCGCATTCGTGCTGTTGGGGGCTGGCTGGCAAGCGGATGGTATCCCGTGGGGTATGTATTATTGCGCGCGCCGGTGCGCTGGATATGGACGAAAACGTGGACGTTGCTGCCATGAGACAGAGACGATCGAGAGCGATGCGCTGGCTGTGGATTACGGGGATCGCAGTCGCGGTAGGAGTTGCGGGTTGTGGTGACTCGTCAGTGGCGTCGAACGCGAGCGCTCCACGGGCCGTGGCAGCGGAAAAACTGGAGGTGAGGGCGCGGGCAACGGGGAGCGACCCCGGGTTGCGAGCGGCGACGCCGGCCCGAACTTCCGAAACGGAGGGAATCCTGACAGTTCTTTCGGTGGAACACCAGGTGGACTTGTCCACGGAACTGGACGGACTGGTGATGACGATTTCCAAGGATGAAGGTAGCACGGTGAAAGCCGGCGAAATTCTTGGGCAACTGGACGATCGAACGTTACAGCTGGAGTTGGTAAAAGCGCGCGACGACCTGCAGGTGTCGCAAAACAACGTGCACTACAAGGAAGCGGAAATGAAGTCCAAGGGGGCGACGTACGAGAGGCAGAAGCAGTTGCGGCTCCTTGGGCTGTCTAGTCAGGCCGACCTAGAGGCCGCGGAATTCGCCGCCAAAGGAGCGGAATTTGACTTGCACGGATGGCAAGCGCAAGCCGAGGCAAGTCAGGCAGAAATCAACCGGATTGAGCTGCTGATCGACAAGACACGGCTGCGCGCGCCTTTTTCCGGGGTGGTGGCCCGGCGCTACATCCGCGAAGGGCAGACGGTGGCGAAAAACGACCGGTGTTTTCGCGTGAGCCAGCTGGCGCCGTTACAAGTGCAATTCCAGGTGCCGGAGGGTTCCGGGAGGCGGCCAGAATTGGGAGCGATAGCAGAAGTGTACCCGGTCGAAAATCCCGGCGTACCGCTAAAGGCTCGCATCGTGAAAATCGGGCCAACCGTGGATCCGGCCAGCGACAGCTACAACGTGACGGCCGAGCTTCGTGAAACGAAGACTTCCGGTTTGCGGCCGGGCATGGCTGTCCGCGTGGATTGGCCCGCACCGGCTCATCCAACGCCATAAAGGGTGCATCTTTGCGATTTATGCCTAGGAAACTGCGACTCTCCAGCATTCTCGCAAAAGGGCTGCGGCGTCCGAAACTGCGCTCGGATCTACGCGTAAGCCAGCAAAAGGTAGACGGGTCAACCAGCTATATCATCAAAATCCAAGAAACGAATTCCTACAATCGTTTCGGGAAGACGGAATTCGAAATTCTGTCGCTCTGCGATGGAACGCGCACGGCCGCGGACCTTGCGGAGGCGATTTCTGCCCGGCACCCGGAGATTGCGCTAAGCGAAAGCCACGTGATCGACTTTCTAGATTCCGTCGAGGCAGAGATGTGGGAGCGCTCGACACGGGAACAAAACCAGGCGCTGCTGGAACGGCTTCGGGAAGAACACAAGCATGGCATCGATCACGCTAGCCTGCTCAACATCCGGTTCAAACCCTGGAATCCAAACCAGGCGCTCACCGCAATGGAACAGTATCTCGGCTGGATGTTCACGCGCGGTTTTGTGGCCGTCTCCGTGGGACTCTTCCTGATGGCGCTGCATCTGCTGATTGCCAATTGGGCCGCCATCGTGCAAGACACGGAGGCGCTGTATTCGTTGGAGGAGCGTCCTCTTTACAGTGTGTGTTTGTTTTGGGTGCTGTTGCTGGCTTTTGAGGCGATCCACGAATTCGCGCACGGAGTGGTTTGCAAGCATTTTGGAGGCGAAGTGCCTGAGATGGGCTTTTCCCTGGTGTACTTTATGCCTTCTTTTTATTTGGACACTACAGACATGGTTTTGTTCAACCGCCGGCAACGGCTGTGGGTCATTTTCGCCGGCATTTGGATCGAACTGGTGATTTGCGGACTCGCGACACTTCTATGGCACCTGACCTTGCCGGGCACATTTATCAACGATCTCGCGTACAAGGTATTGCTCTTGAGCGGCCTGGACACCCTGGGATGGAATTTGAATCCGTTGATCCAGGCCGACGGGTACTACGCGCTCGCCGACTATCTCGAAGTTGACAATCTCGCCGAGAGTTCCTTGGAATTCGTCGGTGCGCGGGTTCGGAAATTTGTATTGCGCGAGGATGTGGATTTACCCGCCGTAACGGACAGACGAACTCGTATTTTCTGGGCTTATGGCCTTGCCTCGATCGTGTACAGCATATCGGTGGCAATTCTGATTCTGATTTTTGCGAGGAGTATCTTCATCGGTCTGTTCGGCAATTGGGGCGAATTTTTCACCCTCGGCTTGACGTATTTCCTTTTGCGAAAGCGCCTGGGCGGCGCGTGGAATGGGATTCGTGCGTGGCTGGCACGGAGGAGGAAGGAGCGCATGGCTTGGAAACTCACTCGAGTGCAGCAAGGAGTGGTTGCAGGTGTGGCGTTCTTGTTCTTCATTCCTCCCTTACCGTTCAAGGTGGCGAGCGATTTTGTTCTGGAACCAGGAAAGAAGGTTTCTTTGCGCAGCAAGGTGGATGGCAAGGTGAGTCAGATTTTCGTGCGCGAGGGAGATGTGGTGAAGTCCGGGCAGGTCTTAGGAGTCCTGGAGAATCCTGAGGTGGAGGCCCGCGCGGAAGTGCTTTTGCAGGAGCTGAACCTGGCCGGTAGCAGTCTGCGCGCAAACTCGTTTCTTGCGGACACGGAGCGCAGCGCACAGGCCAGGCGGGAGCAATGGCGTTACCAGTCCGAGCTTACCGTGGCGCGCGAGAGGAAGAATGCGCTGGTGATTCGGGCGCCCATTGACGGCACCGTGACAACGGCCACACTCGAACAGAAATTGGGGCAATTCCTTCCGGCGGGAAATGAGTTCTGCCAAATTGCGGACCGCACCAGCGTGCGGGCCAGATTACTGGTCCGCGATTGGGATCTGGCCCAAGTGGATCCCGGCGCGAATGTGGATCTGAAAGCGCTGGCCTTTCCGTTCCGAACTTACACGGGAAGGGTCGCGCAGATCTTGCCGGCGGCATCGCTGGACCGTCCGGTGGCCCAACCAGAGAAGCTTGAGCGGATGGGCCAGGAACAAACAAATTATTTTGCACTCGTGGTGGAACTGCCAAATACGGATGACTCGTTGCGGGAAGGCATGACGGGAACCGCCAAGATCAAGGGGAAGAACCGCCCGCTGGCCTGGCAAGCAAGCCGGGGAGCGTGGCACTGGTTCCGGGGAATCGTCTGGTAGCTCCTCCATGCCCGCGGTCAGTTGCGCAAAGATTACAAGGGCTTGACTGGTAGAAGCTTGGTTGGCTTCTTTAAGGGAGTAGGAGCTTTTTCGGGCGCTTTCACAGCCTTCTTGGGAGATTTTGCGGCCTTCACGGTTATCGATTGATCCTCGGTCTTCATCCAGCCACCTCCCAGATCAGAAGCAAAGTTCACCAGGGCAATTCTAATAGCAAGCGCTCAAGAGTGAGTGTTTTTTCCGCCAGGGTTGCGGCGGTGTTGTGGTGCGCAAAAATTCCATCCGGCTCCCATCTGACAGAGATGTTGGCATCCAACCGAGACGATTGAACGACTCTGCCCGTGTCTGTCTCATCCTCTGGTCGCGGTGACCGCCCGGTTCCGAACTCTCTATGTGTTCCTCCTGTTGTAGAGATAGGCATTGCGCTTGAGATGAGTCGCCTTTACTTTCTGATGCAGCAGCATTCCCGCAAGGATCAGAACGACCTCGGTGGGCGCGCCCTGAGGAAGAACCGTACGGTCAGGTGCGGCAGTAAATTCTTTGGTTGGAGATGGTGCGAGGCAAAGCGAACAGGCATTCATCCATTCCCTCATGCCCCGGCGCATAAATAACGCCAACCTTGGTCCCCGCTGTCCGTTCAAAATCTGACGCCGCAGTTCTTCGTACGCGGCAATCAATCCATCTTTCTCCAGTGGTGCAGCAGGGTAAGTGGGCTGTACGCTTATCGAAGTTTTTTTTCCCGCAGAAGCTGCCGCTCGATACTGCGGGGGTGCACTTTTACGTGGAAGTTGTGCTGCACCTGCTCTGCCAGCTGAGCGAAACTCAGTGATGGCTCCAGGGTTTGCTGTTCGGCCACGAACTTCATCACTTCCGGAGTGAGCTTGTGACCGTTTCGCGGACCACGCTTCTGGGGAAGTAATCCGGACAAACCACCTTGCTCGAAGGTAAGTTCCGCTTGGTAAAACGACGGGCGGGAAAATCCAAACTCCTTGGCCGTTCGGGAAACCGCCTGCTTGTCCACATGAACCTGTCGTAGCATCTCGCATTTCACCTGGAGCAAGTCGCTGGGATCGAAGAATTCGCTGTTCTCGAACAAAGGATGGCGCACATCCTGCGGGCGGGGGTTGAGTGTTCCGTGTTGCTGTAACGCCTTCTGCTTGTCGGAGTTGTTTTTCGCCCGCCACATTCTCGTTTTCTCGGTTAGGCTGCATACCAACTGTAAAGATAATTACAACTAACGGAGGCGTCCTGTTAAGTCTTTTCTTTTGGAAAGTGATTGATAGTAGCGCGTATAATCTCCGGACAGCGACCAATCCGGTACCGTTCGTGGCCGACGCTCCCGACAACATTGACCTTACAGTAATGACATCTCTCGCGGTGGGGCGATCGCTGTTTCGAGTGGCGGACCTGATCGAACTGGCGCGACAGATCGACGGAGGGAAATCCGAGCGAGTCAAGAAAGAATCGACAGCGCCGGCGTCAGTCCAGCTTGTCGGAAATGAATGCAGGCGACCAAGCTTGTCCTGAAACCAGACCCTGTCCTCACCCCAGTCCTGGCGATAGGAAACTAGCTCGCACTCTTGCTGGAAAAGCGGATGGTACGGATGTGTTACTCGGAAACGTCGAATTTCAGCATCGCCATGCGGCGTAGTTGAATACTCAGGCCAACGCCTACTGCGAGCGATTAGTGGGAAGCATACGCCGGGGGTGTTTGGATTTCATGATTCCGCTGGGCGAGAAACATCTGCGCAGAATCCTGGCAGAGTGGGTGATGCACTACAACCAGGGACGCCCACACTTGAACCTCGGACCGGGAACTCCTGAACCTGCCGCGGTATTCCTACCGCAGCAAGGTCACGAAAGACATTCCTTCGCCCAAGATTGCAAGGTCGTGGCTCGCGCAGTGCTCGGCGGTCTGCATCACGAAGTTGGTTCCTGTCTGACCCAAGTTCATCTCAATCGCGAGCTCGAATCCAACGATTACGACCGCTCCTGTCAGACAACGATATATATAGGTTGAGCGGATGGTTTGTCTCTCGGATCGGTCAGAGTTCAAAACTGGACGCAATTTATTGCGCCGCACAGGGTTCACCCCACTTGTTTCAGTCCAACTTCAGTCCAATTCAAGAGCGAGATAAATGGCGCTGATCCTGTAAGCGACACCAGAGGCAGCACCTAGAGTTTCTTACTACCTTGTTCGGGACCAGGAGGTCGGTGGTTCAAATCCACTCGCCCCGACCACTTCTTTAGAATCAGCAACTTACTTCACGCTAAAATCCGAAGAGCGCCTGGTACAGGGCCCAGGAAGTCGGTGGATCAAATCCGCTCGCCTCGGCCATCTATCTCTCTTGAATCAAACACCTACAGCCATCTCCAAACTGGCTCGGATTTGATTATCGGTCCATTCGCTCCAACAAAGGCATTCTTTGACGGAAGCTCGAAGCCCAAGCCAATTCCTTCGGCAACTTCTTTTCAGACCGCGCCTCGTGCCGGATACTTCCATTCGAGTTCCTTCAGAATGGGATGGAAAACCCGAGAAGGACGGGGAACCCCCGGGGAATCATGGGCGAAATAACAATTCGCCAGCCATAGGTTAACCCATACCTACTCGGATGACGCTTCCCGGCTGGATAGTATGAAGAACAGCGAGAGCTGAGGGAATGAGTGGCGCCAAACCTCAACTTGATTCGAGGGTGTGACGAGAAGTAGAAGTAGGAGCGCTATTTTGCGATCTCCTAAATTTTGGACAGGTTTTCCACGCGATGAAACTCCCGACACTCGTTGTCTGCCTAGCCTGTGGCTCTGCGGAATCACCCCTGCAGAGATCGTGTTGTCTCTCCTGGCCTCAGGAGCCTCGGCGCCAATTTAAGGGTAATCAATAGTCTATTCACAGAGAACAGACAGCGGAGTGTTGTGCACAGATTCTCTCGTAGATGTGGCTCTCCTGCTCGTGCTGACAGCTGTTTAGCACATACCCGCACAGAATATCCACGTCGCATGTTTTGGCTATCTGGTCCCAGAGGCGCTCGAGCTGAATCGCCGCATCCGCGCTACCCTGTGCCCACAAGATTGGTGCACATTCACCACAAGCTGCAACCCTGGGACTCTCCCCCTTCGCCGCCCTGGCTGCTGACGCGACTAGATCACCCGCGATTTTGAGGAATCGAACCGGGTCAGGCAGATCATTTACCATGAATGTCGAGAGCGTGTCGGCAACATCCAACGGAATATAGCTACCTTTCTCGATGGCGGCAAAAATATCCACGCCGCGTATCTGCAATCGCTGAAGAAGACTATTTCGGTGTGACTCGGTCACGACAACGATAACCGCATTTCCGGCCTCAAGAGCGGCCTCGACAAAACGAGTAAAGCCAGCTAGAAACGACGCATCGTCAGAATAGAATTGCACCTCATGGCAACGGGTGACCCTTGACTCTTGTGAGAGCGGTGATGCAATCGATGCGAAAGTTTCCTTGGAACTGAGGCGGTCAGGTGCCTGTGCACCCCTAAACTCGGAAAGAACGTAATCCGCTACTCCGCTACCGACAAACTGCTGGCCTTGAAGAACCGCTTCCATAGCAGCTGGGAGTTCGCTTCCAGCATGCGCTTTGACGATGTAGCCCGGTGCCCCTAACCGCAAGGCCTCTTGCACCACATCGCCAGAGGTTTCCTGACTGAGGAACAGGATCTTTGACATAGGGGCAAGCTTGCGAATTCGTCGAGCAGCTTCAATTCCGCTCAGACTCGGAAGTCCTATGTCCATCAGAATCAGGTCCGGTTGCAGTTTTTCGGCCTTGCGAACCGCTTCTACGCCGTCTGAGGCTTGGCCAACGACTCGCAGTCCCGGTATTTTTCCAAGCGTTGAACACACGAATTGCCGAAACGGTTCGTAATCATCGACCACGAGAACTTGAACTGATCGCATTCAGCCGCCGGCCTTTCCTCGCTCGAACTGCACCCTCTACTTCGGCCGGTGCACCAGCCGCTGCTTATTTTAATCACCATCTTCGCGGAGAACCAAGTTGTCTATTTCTCCTGAGTGCTGTTTCTCGGTGGATTGCATGTACGCTGCCGTACAAATACATACTGCTGCATGATTTCGGCTTCGTCGCTGCCATAACCGCAGATGCCGATTACTTCGCCCCACATAAACAAGGTTTTCTTAGTGAGTCGCGCAGTATACGTTGGTCCTGCCGACACAAAGGGATGATTCGTCGCAGGGACTTCTCAAGTCCATAGAAAACCCGGTTCTGATCAGTGCTTGATTTCCTGACGAGAAGTGCGTTCTCGGTACCCAGCCGGTGGGACTTCACACAACCAGACTACTGGCCCGCTTGATATCTACGAGCGGTCTCTGTCGCGGGATCGTGACGGTAGGTTGCTAGTGATTGCTTGCTCATCTGCGGAAAATTTAGAGAACAGTCTTATCCTGCAAGGCGGGAAGTGCCGTCTTGACGAGCGCTGCTTAGCGGTATAGGTTTGGCGCTGTCCACGCTGCCGGACTTCATCTGGGAATTTTGGTCGTGCCAGGAGCAAAGGTTTTGGAGTCCAAATCCCAAGGGGTTCCCAGCCCGCAAGTCCCTACCGCGCTGAGTGCACGCTTTCCGGTGGAGGCCGTTCGCGCCGCATTTCCCGCACTTACACGCGCGAAGGAATTCGTCTTTTTCGACAACGCAGCTGGCGCGCAGGTTCCGCAAGTTGCATTGAACGCGGTAAATCATCATCTCGTCGAATGCAATGTGCAGCGAGGGGGACGTTACGCGAAAAGCCGCGAAGTGGATGAAACGATTTTGCGTGCGCGGCAGAGTGTCGCGGATTTGGTGAATGCCTACGATTCGAGCGAGATTGCTTTTGGCATGAACGCCACATCCTTTATCCGCTTAGTGAGTTTGGCGATCGGGCAAACCTTGGGTAAGCGAAGAGAGATCGTCGTAACCGACCTGGATCACGAAGCAAACGTTGCGACTTGGCTGGCCCTGGAACAGCTCGGAGCGAAAATCCTCTGGTGGAAAATCAGGGATGATGGCACTCTGCACGTCGACGACTTGATCCCTCTCTTGTCCTCGGCAACGCGTCTGGTCGCTTGCACGGTTGCTTCCAATGCCCTCGGCTCGATCGTGGATGTCGCCGCAGCAGCCAAAGTGGCGCACACAGCTGGCGCCGAACTGTTCCTCGATTGTGTTCATTACGGCCCACATGGCTCGATCGACGTGCAGGCCTTTGACTGCGATTATCTCGTTTGCTCGGGTTACAAGATCTTCGCGCCGCACATGGGATTCCTTTGGGGGCGGCGCGAACTGCTCCAACGGCTGCCAACGTTCCGCGAGGATTTCATCCCCGACGAACCCCCCGGCAAGATTGAAGCCGGTACTTTCATTTATGAGAATGTGGCCGGGATGGACGCCGCGGTGCGCTACCTGGAAGCCTTGGCCAAGGACACGAGTGCAATTGAGGGGAAAGAAGAGCCGCGATCGCGACGGACCGCTTTGCGCCGCGCGCTGAACACAATCCGCGCTTATGAAGAGTCTCTCTCGCTCGAGATGCTTCGCGTGCTGGACGATTGCGGCGCGGTCGTCTACGGCCTGACGGACAAGAAGCGGATCCATCAACGAGTCCCGACGTTATGCTTCAATCTGCCGGACGTATCTCCCGCCAGAGTCACCGAAGAACTCGCGAACAACAATATCGGCGTGCGCGACGGCCACATGTATACGCCGCGACTGATGAAGCGTTTGGGTCTCGCCATGGAGACGGGCGCGGTCAGAGCATCCCTGGTCCACTACAACACCACGGAAGAGGTGCGCCGGTTTGGTACCACTTTAGCCGGGATAACGAGTGGCTGAATCAACGGCGCTTTCCGCAGAAAGATCTCCGATGCGTGAGGCGGAGGGTTTGCGCCGCCGACTGAGCCAGAGGCAACTCACAATGATGGCCATTGGCGGCGCCATCGGTGTGGGTTTGTTCCTGGGAAGCAGCGTAAGCATTCGCCTGGCTGGACCTGCCGTCATTCTCTCTTACATTCTGGGAGCAGGCATCGCTCTGATCATGTCCTATGTGCTGGCAGAAATGGCCGTTGTGCATCCCGTCGCCGGGGCATTTGGAGTCTACGCCGAAAATTACCTCACTCCCTGGGCGGGCTTTTCGGTTCGCGCCACCTACGGAGTTGCCCAGATCATTGCCATAGGTGCAGAAGTCACGGCCGCCGGCATCTATGTTTCCTTCTGGTTTCCGAATGTTCCGCAGTGGATCTGGGTGGTATTGCTTTCTAGCGTCCTGGTGGCGCTGAATTCCATGAAGGTCAACCGTCTGGGGGAGTTTGAATACTGGTTCGCGATGATTAAGGTGGGCGCCATTGTCGCGTTCATCATTGTGGGACTGTCATTGATCCTTGGCGCCGGATCCGAGGGTGCTGCCAATCTAACCAGCCACGGAGGATTTCTCCCGAACGGATGGAAAGGGGTATGGCTTTCGTTGACCATAACCGTCACCAGTTATATGGGAGTGGAAATTATTGCGGTCACAGCGGGAGAAGCTGAGAATCCCGAGGTTACCATTCCTCGCGCGATGCGCAATATTGTGTGGCGCCTCATTTTGTTCTATGTGTTGGCAATCGCCATCATGGTGACGATGGTTCCCTGGAATCAAACCACCGGTTCGTCAACCCTCTCCGGGAGCCCTTTCGTTGCCGCATTCGCTGCGGCACACATACCGTTCGCTGCCGCGATCATGAACTTTGTCGTGCTTACCGCGGCGCTTTCGAGTATGAATACCAACCTTACCTTTCCACTCGAATGCTCTTCTCTTTAGGGCGCGGAGGGTATGCTCCTGAATGGATGGGCAAGGTGAGCCGGAACGGGGTGCCGCGTCGCGCCCTGCTGGCTTCAACGGCTGGAATCGTCGTAGCCATTCTGCTGGCCATCTTTGCTCCAAGAAACGCTTTTCTCATGCTTTATGGAGTTGCTGTTGCCGGCATGCTGTTCGTATGGCTCGTGATTCTCAATAGCCACCTTCGTTTTCGCGGTGCCATCACGGGCGAGCGGCTATCGAGTTTGCCCATGCGTCTATGGGGCCACCCGTTTTTTACGATTATTGGCATTCATTGGTGTCCGGCTATAAATCGAAGAGGATCAGCTGGTTAGCATCATCGAGTAACTCCGATTGAGAGTCGAATGCTTCGATCAGCTGTAAAATGGGCACTTTTTCGAAAATCGTAACGCTG
>Ga0074045_10002489_pt1 | contig 17039 bp, 13 predicted proteins | sample BogForMeECP23OM2_FD_94442 | JGI IMG/M metagenome (GOLD analysis project Ga0074045, IMG submission 94442) | Bog forest soil microbial communities from Calvert Island, British Columbia, Canada - Bog Forest MetaG ECP23OM2 | ecosystem: Environmental > Terrestrial > Soil > Wetlands ...
AAAAATTGAAAGGGCCGTGACATTGGTTATGCTCTAGCTGCCAACTCCTGCGAGGGAGTTAACCGCGTGGACGCATGCACCGTCACAGCCCCTTGATGCGATCACCGCTTTCGCGGTCCCAAACCCCAACTTCTCCTCGCAGAGCGGTCGGTTTTTTCGGGTTTGGCTACCCCGCAGGTCGCCCCGCCGGGCTGATCACTCAGTCTACTTCGGGCCAGCAAGGTTTATTTCGCTTTCCCTTTCGACCGTCGACGCGAGCAACATTAACAGAGGGTTCATAAATGTCAACGCAAACTATTAGTGCAGTGCTCGATCGGCGGGCTGTGCATAACGGAAAATGCAACCCATTGTAGCGGCAGAGCTTAGTAATAATCGATTTTGATCGCGCCGGGTTTTGCACACAGCCTTGCACAGCGCTTCCAGAATGGGGAATTCGCGAAACGGATTCTCGAAATCGTGATTCCAAAAGAATCGCCTTGACTCTGGAACTTTCTCAGCGCATCTTTCTGAAAGTGAATCCGCTGAAAGTGAATCCGCTGAAAGTGGCGCAGCTGAAGGTGGAGCCGCTGAGAGAGACAGGGTTGAGGGTGGACCGGCTGTGATAGCAGAACTCGTCGCGTATGTGGACGGAGGCTCCATGGGCAATCCAGGGCCATCCGGCATTGGGGTGGTGATCGACGGCTGCGAAAGTGGCCCCATCCGCATTGCGAAGTGGATCGGCCATCAGGATAACAACGTGGCGGAATATGTGGCGTTGCTGGAGGCTCTGCAGTGCGCCCTCTCGCTCAAAGCCAAAGCGCTGCACGTCTACTCTGATTCCGAAGTTGTGGTCCGGCAGATGAGCGGGGAGTACACCTGCCGCAGCGCTCGTCTTTACTCGCTCCACTGGACTTGCCGCAAATTAGCCCGCGCGCTGAATTTTTCCATCTCTCACGTCCCTCGGGAAAGAAATGCCGAAGCCAACCAGCTCGCAAATACGGCGGTACGCGAGCGAACTGTTTAGCAGCCAGCGAACCAAGGTAGGCACCCCGCCCCTCGCCGCCCCCGAACCTTAGTTGACACTTAGGGCTTACAACTTTCGGGCGCCGGACATCTTGACACCATGCTTGCCGCAGGCCAGACTGCAAAGTATTGCACCTCTTGGAATTAACTTGAGTTTGCGGCAGCTCGAGTTCGCCCTTGCTGCAATAACTCAGTGGAGAATGAGCCTGGAAGGATTCGCGCGCGTGCCATGGACCAGCAATCGATTCTAGATCACAATTCTGCTCCATCTGCTGTCGCGGGAGATTTGCTCAGAAACGGCGCCCAACGGTCGGAGCACGCCAGTGTCTCCGCGGGAATCGCTGCCGCGAGCATTCTTGGCACTCTATCTCTGGACAAAGCAGCTCTGGACAAAGCCCCGTGGGTTGAAGCGGATCAGAATGAGAACAAAGAGCCTCGCTTTCCCGGCGAAGATGGCGGCCGCTCGCTGGCCGAAATGGCCTGCTTCGATCTCGATGCGGCTCTGCAACTTCTCGCCGACCGCGCCCAGTACATCACTGGGTCCAGCGGAGCCGCGATCGCCCTGCGCCGCGGCCAACACTCAGACATGCTTTGCCGGGCCAGCGCCGGTTCGAATGCGCCCGAGCTGGGCTCGCTTCTCTCGATGGAATATGGGCTGTCAGGGGAAAGCGTACGCACGGGCCGGGCTTTGCGCTGCGACGATGCGGAAAGAGATCCCCGGGTAAACCGCGAAGTCTGCCGCCAGTTGGGAATCGCCTCGGTGGTGGTGATGCCGATTGTGAGCGAGCAGCAGATTTTCGGCGTCTTCGAGCTTTTTTCCGGGAAGCCGCATGCCTTCGGGGAACGTGATCTGGCCGCGTTACAGCGGCTTGGGGAAATGGTGGAGACCGCTGTGCGGCAAGCCGCGGCAGCCCAGGCTACGCCTCCGCTCCCGGAATTCGCCCACTCGCGCCACCAACCGGTGCAGAGTCCGGTCGCTGAAACCCTTCCGCGAGCTCGGCTCCAAGACAGAATCGAGGATAGAATCGAGGATAGAATCGAGCGTCCCATCGAGGATCGGGCCGTAGCGCAAGCAGCGGCCGCGGCGGCGAATTCAGCCGGGCAAGTGGCTTCGGCTTCCGAGGAGAAATCGGTCGCCTTTGCAAAAAAGCCACTCTTATGGTCGGCTGCCATAAGGACGCAAGGCAGCAGCCGTGAGGTCCGTGGCGAGGCGCCCCCAACCGAGTCCCATCAACAAGAGGCGCCCAGTTCTATTGTTGTGCCGCCGGTATTGAGAAAGTTGCAGAAGTGCCAAGCCTGCGGGTTTCCGGTGTCCCTGGGACGCACGCTCTGCGTGGAATGCGAAGAGAAGCGGTGGCGGGGAGAGCTTCCCAAGCCGTCGCCCGGACGGCGCGAGCAGAAACCGCTTGAATACCCGGCGCAAGCGATTTCTCCCGCAGACTCTTTATCGTTATCGTTACAGGCCATTTCGATCCGGATGTCGTCCGAGAATCGGGCGTTGACACAAGACCCGGGCAGGGCAGAAGACGAAAGCGTTCTTTCGATTTCCGCCGTGGCCGTCGAGGATCCGGCTCCGGGTTTAATCTCGCTTCCAGCCGAGGCGGCGGTCGAGTCGACTTCATCGGCAATCGTTCCCGTCAATACGGAGGATGTGCCGGACTCCGAGCCCGCCCTGATCTTCGAGTCGACGATGCCCTCTGAATCCTGGTTCTCCGCCAATAAATTCATTCTGGCTGCGCTAATCGTGGTTGCCATCGTAATCGGCGCGCTTGCATCGCTGCGCTAAGCTCCGCGAATTTTCCCCTGCTTTTCCACCCTTTTCCCCCAATCCCGCAGGCGTGACAGATTACAATTCCTTTCCTGACTTTGAGGCTCGTCCGGAAAAGATGGAGGGGGTTGATGCTGCCACCAACCACGCGTGCGGTCAAACGCCGCAGGGCGATGAGTCTGCCGCTGCTGATCGCGCTCTTAAGCGGGCTCGCCGGAGCTCAGAGTTTTGAGCAGCGCACCGCTCGCTATCTGGATTCGCTGCGCAAGCAGCCCCAATTGCTCCTTCCCTTCCTGCGTGACCTGCCGAAAGGCGGAGACCTGCACAATCATCTGGACGGCGCAATCTACGCCGAAGATCTCGTGGATTTCGCAGCCGCAGGCGAGCTCTGCGTCGACCGTAGTACTTCGCGGCTTCTGCCGGGCCCCTGCGAGCCCTGCGAGCTTTACCGCGCCAAACCTGCGGCCAGCTGCGCTTATGGCGATCACGTGCTGTACAACCAGTTGGTCGATGCCTGGTCGATGCGCAACTGGAAGCCCGGCGACGAATCGGGCCACGATCATTTCTTCGCCACCTTCGACAAGTTCGAGCTCGCCTCGGACACTCACGTACCCGAGGCCCTCGCCACGGCCATCAATCACGCGGGTATGGATCACCTGCAATACGTGGAATTCATGCACACCGCCGACGGCGGCGGCGGCGCGACGGCGAACCTGGCCGCAAAGGTTGAGTGGAATGCGGATTTAGCCAAGATGCGCCAAGCGCTGCTCGACAAAGGCTTGAAAGACATCGCCTCGGAGACCAGCAAGAAGCTTGCCGCCGATGAGGTCCGAGCCAGAGAAATTCTAAAGTGCGGAACTGCCGACGCTTCACCCGGCTGCGACGTGACGGTGCGCTATCTCTACCAGGTGCTGCGTGGCCGCCCGCACGAGGTCGTCTTCACCCAAATTCTGTTGGGCTTCGAGCTAGCCTCGTCCGACCCGCGATTTGTCGGCCTGAATCTTGTGATGCCCGAGGACTGGTACGTTCCGTTGCGCGATTTCAACGAGCACATGGCGATGCTCGATTATCTGCACGGCGTCTATCCCAAGGTTCACATCTCGCTGCACGCCGGTGAGCTGGCCATGGGACTCGTGCCTCCTGAAGACTTGACGTTTCATATTCGCGCCTCGATCGAGCGCGGGCATGCCGAGCGCATCGGCCACGGGGTTGACGTGATGAACGAGAAATTTGCCGTCGCCTTGCTGCACGAAATGGCGGAGCGTAATGTGCTGGTGGAAATCTGTCTGACTTCGAATGACGTCATTCTGGGCGTGAGCGGAGATGATCACCCTTTCCCCATCTACATGAAGTACGGAGTTCCGGTAGCGCTGGCGACGGACGACGAGGGTGTGAACCGATCGGACATGACGCACGAATACCTGCGCGCGGTCGAGAGCTACCACCTGTCCTACGTGGATCTGAAGCGCAGCGCGCGGCAAAGCCTGGAGCACAGCTTTCTTCCGGGCCAGAGCTTATGGGCGGATACCAAGTTGGTCTTTCGTATGGCGCCAGCGTGCGTGGGCGACGTGGCTTTGGATAAGCCTTCCCCGGCCTGCGAAGATTTCCTGGCCACCAGCGAACGCGCCCGCATGCAGTGGAAGCTGGAAACCGAATTCGCAAAGTTTGAAAAGAAGTACTAGTCCCCGTAGATCGAAAAGATTTCGGCCGGCTGTGGTTTTGGGCGGCGCAGCACTTTCAGCGCGATAAAAGCCGCCACGCCTGCGGAAGCCTTTAGCCTTGACGTGCCTAGGCGACATTGATGACCGAGATGACCGACCAATTCACGCTCGCAGAAACCGCCGCACAATCGATCTTGAAACGCACGCCTCTGCGTCCGAAGATCGGGCTGGTGCTCGGCTCCGGACTCGGAGGCTTCGCCGATTCTCTCGCCGACGCGACCCGAATCCCTTACGCCGAGATTCCGAACTTCCCGCGCTCTACCGCCATCGGCCACGCCGGGCGGATGGTCATCGGAAAAGCGGGAGCGGTCCCAGTCGCGGTAATGCAAGGCCGAGTGCATCTCTATGAAGGCTACTCGGCACAGGAGGCGGCCTTCCCGATGCGCGTCTTCGGCCGTATGGGAATTCGCTCGGTGATCCTCACCAACGCCGCGGGAGGCATCAATCTGAATTACCAGCAAGGTGCGCTCGTGCTGATTCGCGACCACATCAACCTGCAAGGATCGAATCCCTTGGTCGGCCCGAATGACGACCGCTTCGGCCTTCGCTTTCCCGACATGACTCATGCCTACGCGAAAGACTATCGGGCCTTGGCAAAGGAAGAGGCCGCAAAATTCGGAACGAGCTTGCACGAAGGCGTCTACGCGGCACTACTTGGCCCCAGCTATGAAACGCCGGCGGAGATTAATTATCTACGAATCATTGGCGCCGACCTGGTCGGTATGTCGACTGTGTTCGAAGTAATCGCCGCCCGTCACATGGGAATCAAAGTGCTCGCCATCTCCTGCGTGACGAACATGGCGGCAGGAATTCTCGATCAGCCACTCTCGCATCAGGAAGTCATGGAAACCGGCGAGCGCGTGAAGGGCACCTTCGAAGCCCTACTAACCGCGGTTCTCCCGCGCCTCGAGACCGATCAAGCTTGAAACCAGGAAACTTGTCATCCCGAGCGAAGCGAGGGACCCTGGTGTTCGCCGGCAGTGGCAACATCGCTCGCGCCGGCAAAAACCATGATCCCTCGCTTCGCTTCGGGATGGCAAATCTTCCTTAGTCTGCCCCTACTTCAGTCTGCTCTCTTACTTTCCAGCTCGCGGAATAAACAACTCCACCGGCGGAGTCACTCCATACACCGCTGCAAAACTCCCCTGATTCACCGCCATAGAAAATCGCCCGCGTGAGTCGATATATAAGAGCGGCTGCTTCAAAGCCACGTCGCTGAAGGTGCGCACGAACTTGATCTTCATCTCTTTATCGCCGATCTTCACCGGAACCTCCTGCCCGCGCTCGTAACCAAGCTTAAGAAAATCCTCCGCCGGCAGATTTGTCACCAGATTGCCGAACGGGCCATCCGTCGCAATCACCTCCGCTGTCGCCCCGTGATCATCGAGGTGTGCAGCCTTCAATTGCAATCGCACCAGCGACACCACGGGCACCTCCGGCCCGGACTTGGTCCAATCGTCGCCCCGCGCCACGTGCGCTCCCGCGGGAGAAAAAATGTCGCGCCCGTGAAACGTCGACGAGAGCTTGCTGCCAATCATCCAATCCGGATTCGTAATCTCATGCACGCCCTCAATACCGTCACGCTGCTCCACCAGCGTCATTAGTCCGTTATCCGGCAGCACAAAATATTGTCCGCGCTTCGACTTCGCGATAATCGCCTTGCGCATGCTGCCAACCCCCGGATCCACAACAACCACAAAAACCGTTCCCGCCGGGTAATAGGGCGTCGCTCCATAAAGAAAGCGCGCACCATCGAGAATGGAAAACGGCGTCACTTCGTGCGTGAGATCGACGATGCGCACCTCCGGCATGATCGAATACATCACTCCCCGGCAGAGCGCCACGGAGTCGTCCACCACGCCGAAGTCGGTCATAAACACAATCGTCTGTGGATATTTTTCGGTTTGGGCGCCGGCCAGCGCAGACAGGAACAGGATAAAGATAAGCGCCAGCAAGAGAACGGGAAGGGCACGACGTTCAGTTTGCCTTGAGCCAAGTCGAGGGGTGCCGCTAGAAGTCAATAATGATGCGGGCTTCAGCCCCTGAGGGAATCTTGCCACCACGTTGGTTCGCTCCATATGCCAATTGCTCCTGTAATTCGTAACCGTTGGTCCGCCAGAATACGCGGACTGCCCCCCACGCGGCAAATTTTCGCCTTACTCCATTTGATCCGCCGCTGCATCTATAATGTCCTGTCGTTTCATAGCCCGACCGCAAGGAGGTCTTTATGGCCGAAGTTATCCCCGAAAAATACCGCGATCTCTTCCACAAGCGAGCCTTCGCCAGCCTGGCCACGCTCATGCCCGACGGACGTCCCCAGGTCTCGCCCGTGTGGTGCGACTTCGACGGCGAGCATGTCATCTTCAACTCCGCCAAAGGCCGCCAGAAGGACAAGAATGTCCGCCGCGATCCACGCGTCTCGCTGGCCCTGATCGATCCCGAAAATCCTTACCGTTATCTCGAAATTCGCGGACGCGTGGTCGAGATCACCGAAGACGGCGCCGACGCTCACATCGACAAGATGGCCAAGAAATATCTTGGCGTCGATAAATATCCCTACGGCCAGCCCGGCGAAGTGCGTGTAATCTACAAGATCAAACCCGAGCACACCGCGGCGATGGGATAAGTAGCCGCGGTGGGCGGTACCGTGGAAGAACGGCGTTTTAGCGCTGCGTTAGCATCAAAAACGTGAGGGGCTTTAGCCCGCCATCTCCCTCGAATCAGGGAGTCACCTTCGTCGTGACAAAATGAATGACCACCACCATGCCAATCACTGACACCGCCGCTCCCACCGCTCTAGACGTCCAATGGGTTCGCGCCCAATTCCCGTCACTATCGCAAACCGTCAACGGACATCCCGCCGTATTTCTCGACGGCCCTGGAGGAACGCAAGTTCCGCAGCGCGTGATCGACGCCATCTCTGACTATCTGCGCCTCGACAACGCCAACGGCGGCGGCGCCTACGCCACCAGCCGGCGCAGCGACGCCGTCGTAGCCGATGCGCGCACCGCCATGGCCGACTTCCTCAACTGCGGCGCCGACGAAATCGTCTTCGGCCCCAACATGACCACGCTGACTTTTGCGATGAGTCGCTCGATCGGCCGCGACCTCGGCCCCGGCGATGAAATCCTGGTCACGCGCCTCGATCACGATGCCAACGTCTCGCCCTGGCTCGCGCTCGAAGAAAAAGGCGTGATCATCCGCTGGGCCGAGCTTCACGAAGAAGATTGCACTCTCGACCTGGCCGATCTCGCTTCGAAGATCAACCAGAAGACCGAGCTAGTCGCGGTCGGCTACGCTTCCAACGCCGTTGGCACGATCAATCCTGTCAAGGAAATCATCCGCCTCGCCCACGCCGCCGGCGCGCTCGCCTGGATTGATGCCGTCCACTACGCCCCGCACGGCCTGATCGATGTTGCCGATCTCGATTGCGATTTCCTGGTCTGCTCCACTTACAAATTCTTCGGCCCGCACATGGGCGTGCTCTTCGGCAAGCGCGAGCACCTGCAGCGCCTGCGTCCATACAAAGTGCGTCCGCTCAGCAACGCCATTCCTCATCGCTGGGAGTGGGGCACGCTCAACCACGAGTGCATTGCCGGCATCACGGCGTGCATCGACTATTTAGCCGATCTAGGGTGCCGCGCGGAGCCCCAGGTGGCCACGCGTCGCGCCGCAATCGTCGCCGCGTTCGAGGCGATTCATCGCCACGAACACGCGCTGATGAATCGCCTTATCGCCGGGCTGTCCGAAATTCCGCGGCTAAAGATCTACGGGATTACCGATCCCTCCTGCTTCGCTTGGCGCTGTCCCACGCTTGCCCTGCGCGTAATCAATCAAACCGCGGACCAGACTCCTCGCCAGCTCGCCGCCAAGTTAGGCGAGCGCGGCTTCTTCACCTGGGATGGAAACTACTACGCTCTGAATCTCAGCGAACGCCTCGACGTGGAAAAAACCGGAGGCTTCCTGCGCATCGGCCTGGCGCATTACAACACCGCCGACGAAGTAGACCGCCTGTTGACGGCCTTGCGGCAGATCGTAGGCTAGCGAAGGCGCGAGCAAGAACACGTCAGCCCGGGACGTAGTCCCAGGCTGGTGGGGAGCGCGAGCCGAAAGACACAAATTCAATTGCGCGGCAGCCGATTACGGCCAGCGCTTGGCGCTGTCATCCCAACCGGCGGCGCGCACCGGTTGCGCCGCTGATACCGCGGCCTGAGGCGACGGTATCCGGATGGGTTGCTGCGGTCCATTCACCGCGGTGGCCAAAATCGGCTTCCCATTGTCCGAGTTCATTTCCTTCTCTTCGGAGAGCAGCGGGGCCACCAACCGCAGAGCCTCTACTTCTTTCTCCAACCGGGTGAGCTCCATTTCTTTCTGTCGCAAGACTTCATAAACATTCTTCATATTCGGGGCACCTGAGAGTGCAATCGTTCTTCGCACTGATTTTCAAGACTGATTCTTAAAATCGATTCGTAGAACTGCTACTTCTTGACGAAGTAAGCCTGCGAAATTGCTTTTCTCTCGCACTGTAACATGGCTGCTCTGGTTGTCAAGACTTTCGCGGCGCGGAATGATGGCAAGGTTGACACCATTTGCACAACGCAAGAATATGCACCCGGCACCTTGCCGTCCATGTCGCTGAAAGCCTTGCTGGGAGCGGAGTTTGGAAGATATGCACATCTCCAGAGGGCCGGGCGAAAATCGTTCTCAAACGGGAAATTGCCGGTGAAACCGCGCCCATTCCCTGCCCTTCCGGCCGCTTCCCGGAAAATCCCGAACGCCAGTTGCACCAATTTCGGTCACCCGCTTGTGGACGCCCTGCACTCGATTGAAAATACTCATCTTGCAAACGCGGTTTTTTGATTGACGAATTTGTTAGAAAGAGTAAAACAAGATCGTTCTTTGACAGTTTCTTAAGTTTTTCCGGTTGGTGCGGCGTCCGGGGCTCAAGCGAAGTCACTCTTCCATTGCAAAATGAGAAGGGAAGGCAAGCAAGGGTCTATAGCAAAGCGCTGGTCGAGGAGAACGGGAAACCTCGTCGAAGGCAAGACAGAGTTCCGAGGCGTTGAGTAGGTTTATCCGGTTGGCGGTAAGCCCGGAGCCCGAGCAAGATCGCGCGCAGCGGCCCGCAAGGGAAGCAGCGAGAGCAGGTCAGCAAGGGTCTAACGCGAGCTACTGGCCGAGATGAATGGATTCAACACCACCTCGGAACTCTTTATTTTTGGTAGCGCTCAGTTCCTGTCTCTTAGCTTTCCCCTGTCTTCAGATCGATCAATCTCAAACTTCAATTATTTCCGCGAAACCACTACCCACACCGTCCCCCGCCCGTCGCAGTAGCGGCAGCGTTCCTCTCCCATCATCTTGCCGGTTCCCCGGCATTCCAGGCAGTTGGCGACTAGGTTCAGCCCTTGCACCGCGGGATCAGGCAGCTTGGCTGGATCTTTGAACAATTCGGCGTGATGGAAGTCGCGCAGCCAGAAGACCAGCTTGCCCTCCAGATCTTGACGCTCTTTGGTGCTGAGTTGAGGGCACTGCCGCGGCCACCATTCGCGAACGCAGGTATAGCAAATAAGACCGCCGGCATCAAAAAGCGCACCCGGATCGGTGCTGCGATAAAACTTCTTGCACCACGAGCAGGCATTCACTCCCAGTAAGCCCAAAGCATTCTTCAGCCGCTCGAGTTCCAGTTGGTAATGAGTGAGGATATCCTCCACGCGAGGATCGGATTCGGGCATGATTGTCTTCCATTCACAAATCTGAGGCGGATTCAGGATATACCGAGGCAGGAAGGAAAGTCGCGGCCTGAACGAGGGAGATTTTCTCGGAAACCGGAGAGAGCCGAGAACTGCTCTCTAATCCACGTGTCTCTAATCCACGTGTCTCTAATCCACGTGCTCGCCCACTTCGAAATCACCTTGTTCAGCGACCGGCAGCACGTCGCGCTCGCCGGCGACCCAAACATACAGCGTCGGCAGCAGAAATATACTCATCACCAGATCGGCAATCAATCCGCCCACGATTACGATGGCGAATGGACGCTGAGAGTCGGAGCCGATGGCGTGCGACAGAGCGGCAGGCAGCAATCCCAGAGTCGCCACCAGCATGGTCATCATGATCGGCCGAAGCCTTAACACGGCTCCCTCCACAGCGGCATCCTCAATCGTGTAACGCCGCGCCCGCAGTTGATTGATATATTCCAGCATAATTACGCCGGTTTGCACCGACACTCCAAATAGCGCCAGGAAACCCACGCCCGAAGAAACACTGAAATTCGTCCCCGTGATCAGCAGCGCTAGCAGCCCTCCAAAGCGAGCCATCGCCACGTTCGCCAGGATCAGCAACGCCCATTTGAAAGACTTGAACATCGTATAAAGAATGACGAAGATGACGAGAATCGTGATCGGGAGCACGATCAGCAGCCGCTCGTCTGCCCGCTTCTGGCTCTCGTATTCTCCCGCCCAGTCGATGTGATATCCGGGCGGCAATTTCACCTGCTCGTCGACCTTCTTCATCGCCTCTTCTACCGCGCCGCCCAGGTCACGGCCCCGCACGCTGTACTTGATGGCAACATACCGCTGATTGCCTTCCCGGTAGATTTCGGAACCGCCATCGGCCTCGCCGATCTTGCAAAGCTGCGCCAGCGACACGCGCTCTCCCGAGGGCGAGAGCAGGCGAATGTTCTTGATCGCTTCCTGCGTACTCCGGTACTGCGGCAGATAGCGCAGCGTGAGGTCGTACCGCGCTTCGTCCTTCAAGACCTGCGTGAGCGCGTTCCCGCCCACCGCGGTCTGCACCGCATCCTGCACATCCGCCACGTTGATCTGGTAACGAGCGGCCGCATCGCGGTCCACCGTCACGTTCAGATTGGGCTGGCCCAGCACATGAAAGACTCCCAGGTCTTCGACTCCTTTAACCGTTCCCATAATGCTGGCGATCTGGGCGCTCTTTTCTTCCAGAGCCTTCAGGCTGTCGCCGTAGACCTTGATGGCCAACTCGCCTTTGACTCCGCTGACCGCCTCTTCCATGTTGTCTTCGATAGGTTGGGAGAAACCCCAGATCACGCCCGGAATTTTGCTCAGCTCGCGATTCATGGCGGCAATCAATTCGTCTTTGTTCTCATGAAAGACCGGCCGCCACTCTTCCTTCGGCTTCAGATCGACGAAATATTCCGTGTTGAAAAAGCTGGTCGTATCCGTGCCGTCATCGGGCCGTCCCGTTTGACTGGTACACTGCGGCACCTCCGGGAAAGAGCAAAGTATGACGCGCGCCTGATTCATCACCCGGATCCCTTCGTCCGGGCCGGCGCTCGGCGCCAGCGTGCCCCGCACCCAGAGCGCGCCTTCATCCAGGTGAGGCAGAAATTCGGAACCGATGACGCCGCCGAACGCGAGGAAAAGCGTAAAGCAAAACCCGACCACGCCCACGCACAAGACCAGCTTGCGGCGGCGAATCGCCCACCGAACCGCCCTGCGGTAGTGTTTCACCGAAAACTCCATGGCCGGGTTGCGCCATTCCTTTGCTCCCTTCGCGAAGGCAAAACTCGCCAGCACGGGCGCAATCACGATCGAGAAGAGCAACGCTCCCAGCAGGGCAAACGCCACCGTCCACGCCATGGGATGAAACAGCCGCCCTTCCACGCGCTGCAGCGTGAAGATGGGCAAATAAGCCGTAATGATGATGGCGATCGCGTAAAATACCGGTCGCTGCACCTCGTGCGAGGCTTCACTGATTTTTTCGTTTGGAGTCTTGGTATCCCCGTTCTTGTGCCCAAGATGGCGCACAATGTTCTCGATCATCACCACCGCGCCGTCCACCACCATGCCGAAATCCAGCGCTCCCAGAGACAGAAGATTCGCTGGAATATGCCGCAGATCCAGACAGATCGAGGCAAACAACAGCGAAAACGGAATCGTCGCCGCCACGATCAGTGCCCCTCGGGCATTACCCAGGAAGAGGAAAAGAATGATCGAGACCAGAATCATTCCTTCCGTAAGATTGTGCAGCACGGTGTGGCTGGTGAAGTGGACCAGATCGCTCCGGTCTATGAAAGGAACGATCTTCACCCCCGGCGGCAAAATATGATCGTTCAGCTCCTCCACTTTCTTGTGGATCCCCTGCAGCGCCGTATCCGCTGCCGCACCCTTGCGCAGCAACACGATGCCTGACACGACATCGTCGTTATCGATGATCTTTCCATCTTCGTGGTGAATGGACCTGGCAAACTGCCCCAGTCGAATCTTCGGGCCTTGCGACACGACAGCAATATCCTTCACCCGCAACGGCGTGCCATTCTTGGTGAGGATCACCGTCTCGGCGATATCCTGGGAGCGGTCGACCAACCCGACCGCGCGCACGTTGATCTGCTGCAAGCCTTCCTGGATGAAACTGCCGCCGCCGTTAGTGTTGTTGTTGGTGAGTTGTTGCTCCACTTGCGCCAGGCTCAGGCCATAAGCCACCAGCTTGTTCGGGTCCACTCGCACCTGGTATTCGCGCGTCGGCCCGCCGAAGCTCGATACATCAACAATATCCGGCACAGCTTTGAAATTCTTTTCGATGACCCAGTCTTCCAGCGACTTCAATTCCATCGCGTCGTAAGCCGGATTCGTGCTGCGCAGCGTGAAGAAATAAATCTGCCCGACCGGACTCCAATCCGTGCCCATCTGCGGCACCACATTCGGCGGCAGCGTCACCTGGCTCAGTCGCTCCAGCACCCGCTCCCGGTTCCAGTCGTTATCCGATTCGTCGTCGAAAATCAGCTTCAGGTCGGAAAGTCCAAACAGCGAGAACGACCGCAAATGCACCACGTGCGGAATGCCGTTCATCACCACTTCAAGCGGAATTGTGACTTGCTGTTCGATCTGTTCGGCCGAAATCCCCGGCCATTGCGTAATGATCTCGACGTAGTTGTCCGCTACGTCGGGATAGGCCTCAATCGGCAGCCGCTTGAACGAAACCACTCCTCCGGCAAAAAGAATCAACGCCAGCGCCAGCACCAGCAGCCGGTTACCCAGAGCGAAATCGACGACGCGGCGTATCATTTATCGCTTCACCTTATTGCTCCACCGTGTTTTGCAGCGCCAGAGCGTTCGACACCACTTGATCGCCCGTCTTAACTCCAGAGACAACTTCCTGCTGGTTGCCGGGGAGCATTTTCCCGGTGGTCACTTCCAGCCGTTTGAAGTGCCCCGAGCCGATCGGCGCATAAACCCAATCGCGATCGTGCAGGTGCAGGATAGCGGCGGCTGGGATCGCGGCCCGCGTCTCCGCCTGCTTCCCGTAGAACGTTGCCGTCACAAACATTCCAACCCGCATCACCCCCGGGTTCGCAACTTCCAGCCGAACTTTCGCGGTATGAATTGTGGGATCGAGGACCGGCAGAATGTTATCGATCCGTCCCTTCAAAACCTGGTTGGGATAAGCGTTCAGGTGAATATCCGCGTACTCGCCGACACGCACCGCGTCCAGATCGTTTTCGTAGACGTCGCAAATAATCCAGACGTATGACAGATCGGAGATAGTAAAAGGATTGGGAGAGCCCAATCCTTGTACTCCGGCAGCGTTCGTAACTTGCTGATCGGTGATCACACCCGAGATGGGCGCATGGATATCCACGATCCCCGAGGGATGATCCTTGTCCACTCCGAGAAGCCGCAACTGTTCTGTGGCCGTGTTCAGATCGACCTTGGCGTCTTGCTCGGTGTCCTCGGCTTGTTCAAGAGCACTCTTGGCGATCGCTCCCTTTTCGTAAAGAGTCTGCGCCCGTTGCAACTGGATCCGCGCCAGTCGCTCGTCATTCTCGGCTTTCAGATAGGTCTGGTAGGCTCCGGAAACATCGTTGCTCTGCACCCTCAGGAGCAACTGCCCCTTCGTCACCGTGTCACCCAATCGCGCCTTAACTTCCACGACTCTTCCTGAAGCCAGCGAAATCACCGGAATCGCCCGCGCAATATCAGGCTGCACCAGCCCCGTTACATTCAAAGCTGGCGCCGCTTTATACTCAACCGCCTTCACCAGCGGAAACTGCTCCGGATGCTCTACCTTGAAATTGTTCGCATCCATATCCGGCTCAACCGTCGCCGGTGGCGGAGCCTCAGCCTTGGGGTCTGCCTTGCCTTCATTGCATCCCACAAGAAAACCGCCAAGAGCCAGAAGAAACGCAGTCTCAGCCAGCCTTGCAAAACGCTTTGTCATTGGATCACCTCTCGTCCCACCGCCTGGTTCAACTGCGCCGCCGCGCTCAAATACGACCCCACCAGGTTGACGTAATTCAACTGCACGCTGCGGTAATCGCTCTCCGCGTTCAGAAAGTCGAGCAGTGCCGCCCCGCCATGCTGATAAGAAAATAAAATCGTGTCCCGCACCCGCACCGCCTGCGCCAGATACTTCCGCTTGTAAGGCTGCAGCAAAGTCAGGTTGCTGGCCAACGTCGCATAAGCCGTATCCACATCGCCGTAGACTTGCGCCTCGGCCGCGTCCCGTAACTTTTCCTGGCGCGTAATGTCAATCTTGGCCTGCAGCTTCGCGCCCTGGTTGCGGTCGAAAATGCGCAGAGGAATACTCACATCCACGCCAAAATAAAAATCGATCGGCGGATTTCTTCCAACGTCAAAGCTGACAGTCGGATCGGTCGATCCATTGGCCACTGCAAGTTTGTAATCGGTCTGCGCCTTGTCCACGGCCTGCACCGCCGCCTTCAAATCCGGACGCGTATCCAGCGCCGCCTTGCGGAAGTAATCCAAAGCCTCAATCTGATCGCTGAAATCGAAAACTCCCACCACATCGAACTGCTCCACCGGAGTGCGGTCGTTCAATAGCAGGAGCATCTGAATCTTTGCCGTCCGCAAATTCACGATCGCGGTCTGCAGGTCCGATTCGTACTGCACCCGCTGCAACTCCAGTCGGTCCAGATCGATCTGCGCAATATCGCCGGCCTCGAAGCGGTCGCGGCTGATCTTCAGTACGTGGTCGTAATAATCGAGATTGTCCTTCGAGACCTGCACCACCGCCTTGGCCTGCAACGTCTGCACAAACGCGCTGCGCAGGTTGAACAAGAGTCCGCGTTCCAGATCGTCCTGCTGCGAGATTCCGATCGCCGTAGCCTTCTTCGCGCTCTCCGTCCGCAATTCGCGTTTATGCGCGCGCTCGTGCAAATAGCTGACCGTCGCCGAAGGCAGCAGATAGGCAAACGGCCCATGGTTCGGCCCCACGTTGAAGGGAGCGATCTGATCGGAGAGCAGCGTCAATTGCGGATTCGGCCGCAGATGCGCCGTAATCTCCTCCGCCTGCAACTCGCTGATGTTCAACTTTCCGGCCAGCAGATTCGGATTGCCCAGCTCCAGCCGGTCTTTTACCTGCTCCCAGGTCCAGGCCTGCGGCGGAGACGCAGCTGTAGGCTGGGTTTGCGGAGGCGCCAATTGCGCTGCAACGTTCGCAGCCATGCTCAACGCCACCAGCAAACCAAGATTCCGCCTAAGTATTTTCCGCATCAGCCTCACGATGTCCTCAATCTCAAAGCGACAGACCGCATCCAACCGCGTGACCGGCGTCGAATCGAACGCTCTCACGCTGATTTCCCAAGGAAAAAACACTCCAACGAGTATCTGGCTTCCCCCATAAAGATTGTCTAAAGGCAAGAGAACAATCGCTGCGGATTTCTTGCTGCATCCCATCAGCGATTTCTTGATCTCCGAATTTTCTTGGAAATACTGTCGGCAAACTACCCGAGGAGGGAAACAGGAGGCGAGCGGCCCGCATGGAGAGTGCCAGCCCACGGCCGCGGCAAAGCACGCGCAAATAAACCTTCAAACGAACCGGCTTCCGGAGCCGGCAGCCGCTCCACACTTGCTATCGCAGCCGGCGGGGATTGCAGCCGATGTGCCGCTGCGGATGCCTTATCGTTCGAGGCTTGCCGCACCGTGCGCTTGCTGCTGGCCGATTCTTCCATCTCGCTGCTCATGGCGTGCAGATCGTCCGTGGCCGAAATCACCGGAAACAGCAGGACCACGGCGCAGCCCAGCGCCAGCAAACACTGCAGCGAACTCACCCGGCGTGCCACGCGTGAGTCCGCGCCCCGCCGGAACAGCCAGTAAGCCGGCAGCGCCAGCAGCAACCACGCCAGATTAAGCAGCAATTCCATAGACAAAAGTAAACGAAAAACCAGGCGGACCCAGTTCGCACACTAGTTTTTCAGAAAACTCGAATTCAAGTCAACATGACCACGGTACCGCGCCCCAAGAATCCGGAAGCCGGAAGCCCCCTCCTTAAGGTCCCACCACCACCTGCAGCGGAGCATTCGTCTGCATGCTTTCTTTGTAAATTGCGTTCCTCTTCTCCACCTCGCCGTTCACGTTGACGTAAATCATGTAAGCTCCGTACGGCAATGTCTCGCCAAAGGGCAGCGCCATTCCGACCGTCCCCTTCTTCAGCGGAAAATGCTGATATCCAATCTCCGTGGCCCTTCCGTTCTCCGCCACCGCCTTCACGTCAAAGGTCAAATCCAGATCGTCGACCGTGGTATTCGACACCTCCACACTGCCCTCGATCCGGTTCAC
>Ga0074045_10002490_pt1 | contig 17037 bp, 7 predicted proteins | sample BogForMeECP23OM2_FD_94442 | JGI IMG/M metagenome (GOLD analysis project Ga0074045, IMG submission 94442) | Bog forest soil microbial communities from Calvert Island, British Columbia, Canada - Bog Forest MetaG ECP23OM2 | ecosystem: Environmental > Terrestrial > Soil > Wetlands ...
AAGCACTCGGCGAGCTAACATTGATGTTATTCCCGAAATTGAGAATATGGGAACCGCGAGAACCCGCGTATCCAGCCGTCAGCACGATTTGCCCGGGCAATTGACGCTCCAGGTTTATGTTGAACTGTTGCACTTGCCCCTGTTTTAGATTGGTGTTTTCGCTATTAAATGACCCGGCAAAATTTGGTGGGGTTACCGGGGACGGGATGCTCGGGAACCCGTCCGAAAATCCTACCAACGCGCCTGTCCCGACACCCGGTGTACCGCCGTGAGATGCACACCAGGCAGTCACAGTGGTGCAGCCGCCAAACTGCTCGCCGAAGGATTCCGCAGCGAACGGCGGATTCTGCCACAGCCCCTGAGCTCCCATACTCCAGCCGGAATCGTGGTATATCGCGTAACCCCCGCGAACCACCGTTTTGTCACTGCCAAGCAACTTCCAAGCTAAGCCGACGCGTGGCTCAAGAGCGGTCCAATCCATTTTGACCCCGGCACCCGGACCCGTGCTCGTACATGGTTGATATGCTGTAGTGCACCCCGAGCCGGGAATCAGCCACTGATAGCTGGTGGCCGAAGGAATGAAATCTGCCATGCGACCATCAGCTTCGGAAATCGGCTTTGCCATGGCCCAAGCCAGGCCAAGATTCAGGGTCAAATCTTTGGTTGCCCGCCAATCGTCCTGAACAAACGGGCGGAAGAGCTTCCAGCGCCGACCAGTGATGTCCCCGTTGAAGTTCTGGTCATGAATACGGAGGCTGGCCAACCCCAACAAGAGATCCGCAGCCTGGTCACCTGTCCAAGCGCCGCTTACGACCCAATAGCCGTCCTGGAAACCTTCTGCCCGCACATTCATTTGATTCAAGCGGATCCCGCCTCCGACCTTGATGTCGTGTTTGCCGCGAATCATGTCGAAGGAGTCATTGATTGTGAAAATGTTGGTACCGCCCTGGAAGGGGGAATAACCGCGATCCCCCAACGACCAATAGGCGGAAAGTTGAGTGGAGCTCAACCCGCAACTGCTACCCGCGCAGGTGGTACCCGTTATCGGGCCGCAATTCAGATTGGCGCCGGGAATCCCGATTATATTCGACTCGCAAGTGCCGGTTCCTTGGGAAGTGATGTAGTCGAAAATCCGGTTGTAACCGAAGCTAAACTGATTCACGGTCGTGGAGGTAAAAACGTGCGTTTCCCCGATCGAAACGTTGCGCGCATGGTTGATAATTCCCTGATTGCTGGCGAACGCGCCTGCCTCGGCAAAATACCCGGTTGCGCCTCCAGGCACATAAGAGGTGGCCTGGTCATAACTGAACCGGGCGAACACGGAATCCGCGCTGGAGAAGTTGTGGTCCAGGCGAGCGTCAAACTTCGTTTCGTTCAGCGAGCGGACGGGTTCGCTCAGGAAGTTGTTTCCGTTCACATCGTACCCCGGGGTGGGCAGCGGATAGAAAGCGATCATCTTCGCTCCAATGGAATTACTAAACATAGCCGGCGGAATCTTGTTGCAAGCGCTGCCTCCAGTCACTGGCGTTTGGCTTCCATCCGCATTCGGAGCTATAGGATTTCCACTCGCGTCGCAGTAGAAAGGGGTAGTAATGGGTGGACTGGTAGATGTTGCGCCGGGTAGGGTCATATTGGGGTTGAAGATGGCTCCACTGGGATTCGCCGCGCCGAGGGCATTGTCGGTAAAATCGCCGTTGCGCATATCCGTGGTGGGGACTAATCCAGCAAAGGTAATGCCATGGCGTTGATATTTTTGCTCTCCATCGACAAAGAAGAAGGTCTTATTCTTGCGGATAGGTCCTCCGATGCCCCCGCCAAACTGATTCAGATTGAACTTTTCCGTGGAGGTTGCGAAAAAGCTCTTGGCGTCCAAATCGGTGTTGCGCAGGAACTCGAAAAGCGAGCCATGGAAATCGTTGGTTCCCGACTTGCTGGTCACTAGAACCGTGGGTCCCGCGCGTGTGCCATACTCCGCGGAGTAGTTATAAGTAAGGACCTTGAACTCCTGGATGGAGTCGATCGAAGACAAGATCCCGATCCCGCCGGCCGTCAACTCATTGTTGTCGGTGCCGTCCAGCAGCCAGTCTGTGCTGTTGGCGCGGGAACCCCCCACCGATAGCGAAAAGGAACCCCGCGCAGCCACTTCGCTGGACGCGCCGCTAGTAAAAAAGCTGTTGGGGTTCGTTTCCTGAGTGGTGCCGGGAGTGAGCGTCGCGAGCTGCACGAAATCGCGCCCGTTCAGCGGGAGTTGAGCGACTTCTTGAGAGGTAATGACTTGGCCAAGGGAGGGGCTCGTCGTCTCCACCGCAACGGCGTTGGCCACAACTTCCACCGAGGAACTCACGGTGGACAGGGCCAACGTAAAATCCAATTCCCGCTGCTCATCCACCTGCAGCTTGACATCCTTGGTCTCCGTGGTCTGGAAGCCCTTGAATTCAACCCGTATGCTATAGATGGATACCGGCAGCAAATTGACGATGTAGTGTCCTGCATCATCGGTCTTGGTGTCGCGAGTTGCGCCGGTGCCTTGCGAGGTGACCGTGACAGTAGCTCCAGAAACCGGCCCACCGGACTTATCTGTTACCGTCCCCAGAAAACTGCCTGTTGCCTGGCCATACGTTAGCTGTCCACAACAAGCTGCGGCTATAAAGACGACGACCGCTATAACAAGAATACTCCTGCTCATTTCGCCACGCCCCTCTCGGCAACCCCAACAAACGTTGATTCCGGATTCAAAGCCAGTACAGAGAACTAACTCCTGTCCGCCTGAAGGGCCAGTAAGTCTGGCCATCCAGGAACCAGCGGCAAACCATGAAATGTCGAGTTGCGGACCCTCCGGCCCGCAAGTTCTCAACTCCAGGAAGCCAGCTTTGACCCCCAGAACAAGCAACGCGGAAAATTACTTCTCTATCGCGGCTGTGTCAAGCGGATGTTGAGGAAACTCTGTGCAAGACTTTGAATCAATTGAATTTGGTTTTCAGGGGCTTGGCTATTTTGTGGAAGGCTGATGACCCCGAATAAGACGCGCTGTCTTCTGCGACAGCCTGGTTGTCGGCGCACTTGCTGATTTCCAGCCGCTGTTATATTTTCCGCGTAACGCTGTAACAGGAGAACGAATGTCGCGAAAGCCGAGGATTGCCGTCGTCGGCAGTGCCAATGTTGATCTAACCACCTTCAGTGATACGTTTCCGCGCCCCGGCGAAACCCTGTTTGGGAAGAGTTTCCATCTGGGTTTTGGCGGCAAGGGCGCGAATCAGGCAGTCGCCGCCTGCCTATGCGGGGCGGACGTGGTCATGGTTGCAAACGTGGGCAACGACCTGTTTGGCCAGGCCACCGTGGACAACTTCAAGAAGATCGGAATCGATGCCACTCACGTGCGGATTGTCGACGGAGTCTCCAGCGGTGTTGCGCCTATTTTTGTGGAACCCGGCGGCCAGAACCGCATTATTGTGGTGAAAGGGGCCAACGATACCCTGAAACCGGCCGACGTGGATGCCGCCGCTGCAACGTTGCGGAGCGTGGATACAATCGTGCTGCAATTTGAAATCCCGCTGGACACGGTCGCTTACACCGTGCAATTTGCCCGCAAGCATGGCATCCGATGCATCGTAAATCCCGCCCCCGCACAACCCATCCATTCGGTCAAACTCCAAGGGGCCGGCTATTTCGTGCCCAACGAAAGCGAGGCTGAGCTGATCACCGGCCTGCCGGTCCATTCCACTGACGACGCGAGAAGATGTGCCTCCGCGCTTCTGCAGATGGGGTTTAACCGCGTGATTCTCACTCTGGGCGCGCGCGGATCGCTTCTCGCTACGAGAGAGGCCATTGAACTTCTGCCGCCCTTTCCCGTGACTCCGGTGGATACGACTGGGGCGGGCGACGCCTTTATCGGGAGCTTCGCTGTTTTTCTCGCCGAAGGCTTGCCGGAAAGAGATGCACTGACAAGAGCCAATCTTTACGCGGCCCTTTCCACAACGCGTGTGGGAACACAGACATCGTTTCACTCGCGCGCGGAGTTCGAGGCAGAGTGGGCGCGCCGCAACGGAAAACCGTAGTATTTTATGATTATGGCATGCGTGGGATATCGTCTCGGCGTGAACTCGGCAACTCCCTTCAAGAGGACACTTCCGTGAAAAGACGTTGTGGCCAACTGCATGCAATACTTCACCGAAATCTGGAGGCGGTAAACTCGATGGCCGTAAATCGCTCATCGTTCTGCTGGTTCCTAAGCTTGTTCCTTTTGTTCTGTTTCTCCGCGCTCCTCACCTCCGCGCAGACTCGCCGCAAGGTCATCATCGATCAGGACGCCGCTGGCCCAGGCGGCACGGATATGCAGGCAATCCTCTCCCTGATCAATTCGCCCGAAACGGATGTGCTCGGCATCACCGTGCTCACCGGGGATGCCTGGCGCGATGAAGAAGTGCTTCACGCCCTGCGCCTGATGGAGATCATCGGCCGCACGGACATCCCGGTTGTGCAGGGCGCCGTCTTCCCCTTGGTGAACAGCAGGGAATACATCGCCAAGTGGGAAACGCTGCACGGAAAGATCGTGTATCAAGGCGCCTGGAATTTTGCCAAAGGCTATCCGCTGCACGGTCCCTACGACATTCCGGCGATGCTTGAAGGAAAGCCATCAATTCAGGCGGCCCAGGAAGATGCCGCTCATTTTTTGGTGCGCATGGTCAAGCAATACCCGCACGAAGTGACGATCTACGCGGCGGGCCCCATGACCGATCTGGCCACGGCCATTGCGCTCAACCCGAAATTCCCCGAGTTGAGCAAAGAGCTGATCCTCATGGCCGGAAGCATCAATCCGCAAACCGATGATCCGGAATTTTCGCTTACGCCGACTCACGAGTTTAATTTCTGGATGGACCCGGAAGCTTCGCACGCCGTGCTGCACGCGCATTGGCCGCGCATCGTGCTCACAACGGTGGACATTTCCGTGAAGACGCGCATGGAAAAGGATCTGATCGAGCAGGTGCGCAAGAGCCCCACGCCCGCCGCGCAATACGTCGCCAAATACGCCGAATCCAATTATTTGTGGGATGAACTGGCGGCGGTTGCCTGGCTCGATCCCTCCATCATCACGAAGTGGAAGAAACTCTACATAGATGTGGACGTGGATCACGGCGCGGGTTACGGAAACACGCTGGCATGGGCCCCGGGACTCCAGCCGGGGATGGGCGAAGCCCTCGTGGAAGTGCAGGACGACCTGGATAAGCAGAAATTTTACAGGGAATATGTCGAGTTGCTGTCACGGCCTACGCCAGGCGCCAAAAATCCAGCGGGCAATTAGTATCGTGTCCTATAGGAAGGGCTCGGGGTCCCGCGTCGAACAGCGCCGCAGTACCCGCGGGCACATGGGCGTGGCATAGTGAATCGAGGCGGGCGCAGTGATATGCTCAGCCTCTGTCGAACAAAGGGACGCCTCCCAATCCGGAGATAGGGAATGAACGCCGAGGACAGACCGCGGCTTGAGATTACGGACAGGCAAGGCCATCGCATCGTGCCCGCGCAAGGCGGAAGTTCGACCGCCATCGCCGTGCTGAACGGACGCCCGCTTGCGCCGAATCGCGGGACTTCGCTAAATCTGGATTGGCTGGAGCAGGTCCGTGTGAACACCAGCGCGGTGGAGCGCCGCGCGGCCACGCTGATTACGCGCCGCACCGTGAAAAAGGACTGGCAAATCGCCTGGATGCTCCGCGCCATCACCTGCATGGACCTTACCACCTTGAGCGGCGACGACACCGAGGAGCGCGTCCGGCGTCTCTGCGCGAAAGCGCGCCAGCCGGTTCTGCGGGAAATCGTGGAGAAGCTGGCAATCGAATCACTTAACATTCATGTCGGCGCCGTTTGTGTGTATCACCACTTTGTGGCGACGGCGAAGTGCGCGCTCGAAGGATCGAAAATTCCCGTGGCCGTGGTATCTGCGGGATTTCCGGCAGGGCTTTCCCCGCTGGAGGAGCGCATCGACGAAATTCGCCGCTCCGTCGAGTCGGGAGCCGATGAGATTGACGTGGTGATAACGCGTGCGCATGTTTTCGGCGGTGCGTGGCAGAGGTTGTACGACGAAATTGTCGCATTTAAGGATGCCTGCGGGCCGGCGCATCTCAAGGTCATTCTGGGGACTGGTGATCTGTTGACGCTGCGCAATGTCGCTCGCGCCAGCTTGGTGGCGATGATGGCGGGCGCGGACTTCATTAAGACCTCGACCGGAAAGGAAAGCGTGAATGCCACGCTGCCCGTCGGATTAGTGATGACCAGGGTTATTCGCGAATACGCGGAAGAAACGGGCATGGCGGTGGGATTCAAGCCGGCCGGCGGAATTCGCACCGCGAAACAATCGGTGGAGTGGCTCTCACTCATGAAAGAAGAATTGGGGAATTCCTGGTTGGAGCCGCACCTTTTTCGGATTGGCGCCAGCGGGATGCTGGGGGATATTGAGCGGCAACTGGAATTTCATGCCACCGGGAGATATTCGGCGGAGTATCGCCACCCGATAGCGTGACACGGAAGGACCCAGGTAAAACGCAGTTTTTTGGAAAATGGAGGAGCCATGTCAGACAAGGCAAGTGCAAGAGATGCGCAAGTGATACTTCAGCTTTATGACCTGCGGCGCGAGCCCGAAATGCGCAAGGCGCGCAACTGGTGGATGGCGGAGTTTTGGCCGGCCAGCGCCGACGATTTCCTGAAGGTGGCCTGGGCCATGGGCACGCAAGAGAACAACTGGCTGCGCCAGGTGGGCGGCTACTGGGGAATTGCCTGTTCGCTGGTGCTGCAAGGGGCGGTGAGCGAAGAATTGTTCCTCCGGCCCGCTTTCAGCGGGGAGATGTTCGTGATGTTTGCGAAGGTGCACCCCTTCCTGAAGGAACTCCGGGAAAAGCTGGGCGATCCCGAAGCGTTCCTGGATATCGAGAAAGTAATTACGAGTACGAAGTGGGGCCGGGAGCGGCTGAAATTCATACTGAAACGGCTGGAAACTATGCGTGAGAGGTTGGGGAAGAAGGCCTGAGACGGCCCAGCACACTCGCATGAAGACCTGACCGCAGAGGACAAAGTGAAGCAATGAGCGTGATTGAAAAATTCAAGACCATGGAGTATGGGCCTGCCCCGGAAGATCCTAAAGAGTCTCTGCAGTGGCTCGACCGGCATCACCGGCGCTTCGGCCATTTCATCGGCGGGGCTTGGACGCTTCCCGCCGAAGGAAAATACTTCGAAACCTGCGACCCTTCCACAGGGGAGAAGATCGCTGAGGTGGCCCAAGGCGGCGCTGCGGACATCGCTGCAGCAGTGAAGGCCGCGCGCAAAGCTTTGCCGGGCTGGCAAAAGCTTTCTGGACATGACCGGGCGCGGTATCTCTACGCGTTGGCGCGCCATGTGCAAAAACACGCTCGGCGCCTGGCCGTGCTCGAAACCATCGACAATGGCAAGCCCATCCGCGAGAGCCGCGACATCGACATTCCCTTGGTGGCGCGGCATTTCTATTACCACGCTGGCTGGGCGCGGCTTTGGGAAGAGGAGTTCCCGGGATACACACCCAGTGGCGTGATCGGGCAGATTATCCCCTGGAATTTTCCGCTGCTGATGCTGGCGTGGAAAATTGCGCCCGCGTTGGCGACCGGAAACACCGTGGTATTGAAGCCTGCCGAGTACACTCCGCTTACAGCGCTGGCCTTCGCGGAGATCTGCACGGAAATCGGCCTGCCTCCCGGGGTGGTGAATATTGTCACCGGAGATGGCCACACGGGCGAGGCGCTGGTGAATCATCCCGACGTAAGCAAGATTGCCTTCACAGGATCGACGGAAGTGGGCCGGGCGATCCGCAGGGCGACGGCCAATTCGCACAAGCGCCTGTCGTTGGAACTGGGAGGGAAGTCACCCTTCATCATTTTTGAGGACGCCGATCTGGATAGCGCCGTGGAAGGCCTGGTGGACGGCATCTGGTTCAATCAAGGGCAGGTTTGCTGCGCGGGCTCGCGGCTGTTGGTGCAGGAAAGTATTGCGGAAAGGCTCACGCGAAAACTGCAAGCGCGGATGAGCACGCTGCGCGTGGGGTCGCCATTGGACAAGGCGATCGACATCGGCGCAATCGTGGCGCAGGTGCAACTCGATCGCATCGATCGTTTGGTGAAGCAGGGAATTGCGGAAGGCGCCACGTGCTGGCAACCGGAAGTGGTACTGCCTTCGCGCGGCCTCTATTACAAACCGACGCTCCTTAGCAACGTTCATCCCACGTCCATCGTGGCGCAGCAGGAGATCTTTGGGCCGGTGCTCGCGGCGATGACCTTTCGCACGCCGCAGGAATGCGTGGAATTGGCCAACAATACGGTCTACGGACTTGCCGCGAGTGTGTGGAGTGAAAGTGTCAACGTGGCGCTGCACGTCGCCGCGCAGCTTAAAGCTGGCGTCGTGTGGGTGAACAGTACGAATCTGTTCGACGCGGCTTGCGAATTCGGCGGCTACCGGGAAAGCGGCTATGGCCGGGAGGGTGGCCGGGAAGGGCTGCTGGAATACATCGAGCCGGAGTGGTTCCGCAAAGCGCCGCCGATTCGCGCGAAGGCGGCGACAAAGGGCGGCAAAACCGAGGTCGCCAATCCCCTGATCGACCGCACAGTAAAACTCTTTGTTGGCGGTAAGCAGGTGCGGCCGGATTCGGGTTACGCGGTGGAGGTTCGCGGCAAGAATGGTGCGTTACTCGGGGAATCGCCGCTGGGCAATCGCAAGGACATTCGCAACGCCGTGGAGGCTGCGCGCAAAGCGGAAACCTGGGGAAAAACGACAGCGCACAACCGCGCGCAGGTGCTTTACTACTTCGCGGAAAATCTTTCGCAGCGCGAGAACGAGATTACCGGCCGGCTCGCTGCAGCCGTGGGCAAGCAGCAGGCCGCGGACGAAGTGCGCATCAGCATCGAACGGCTGTTCGCCTACGCGGCGTGGACGGACAAGTACGAAGGCGCGGTGCACAACCCTCCGTTTCGCAACGTGGCCATCGCCATGAATGAACCGCTGGGCACGGTGGGCGTGATCTGTCCTGCCCAGGCGCCTTTGCTGGGATTTTTCTCGCTGGTGCTGCCCCTGCTCAGCGCAGGAAACACCGTAGTTGCCGTGCCGTCGGAATCCTACCCTCTGATCGCGGGAGATTTATACCAGGTTTTTGAAACCAGCGATCTGCCAGGCGGCGCCGTGAATCTCGTGACCGGGCGCGCGGCCGAGTTGCTAAAGGTTATGGCGGAACACGATGGCCTGGACGCCCTATGGTGTTATGGAGACGCGGAGATGTGTGCGGCGGCGAAATCGCTTTCCGCCGGAAACCTAAAGCAGGTTTGGACCAATGAAGGCCGGGAATTGAACTTCTTCAGCCGTGGACAAGGCGAGGGCCGCTGGTACCTCGAGTATGCCTATCAAGTGAAGAATGTCTGGGTCCCTTATGGCGAGTAATGGGCATGAACTCCATGCCCGTTACGAATGGCATGTAGCTCATCCCTGACCCTATCCATTGCAAGCATCCGGAAGGATAAAAGCCAAGGAATCGACGCAAAAAAAAAAGGGGATGGCCGGAGCCATCCCCTTCGGATCTGGTTGTGCCGGGCCTCCGCGGAGAAAGCCCGGCATGAAATTTACTGCACGCTGTTGATGACGCCTACGCCGGTGGTTCCACTGGCCCCGGTTCCGGTCGTGAACGGCGAATTAGCCACAGGTGTCAAGGTTACGGCGCCACCCGAAACACCCACGGTGTAAACGGCAACGCCGCTAGGGGGTGTCGCGTTTGACGCACCGACCAAGGCGACGAAGAGATACTTGCCGGTCGGGTCGATGGTCACCTGGCCTGGAGCGGATGGCACGGTTACCGCCGTCCCCGCAGTGAGGGTCGGCGTCGCGGGGTCGTAGGTGAAGAGGAACGGTGTGATCGTCTTATTCGTAGCGTCGGTGACCACCACGAAGCGGTCGAGCGGGTCGAAGGCCATCGCGACAGGCAGCGCCGCCGCGGGGATGCTGGTGCCCGATCCAACCTCAGGCAACAGCCCGTCAATCCCACTCCCCGCCGGACCGATCGGGTAAATGTGAATCTTGTTTACAGCGGAATCCACCGCCAGCAAGTACTGGCCGGAAGCGTCCACCGCACCTATGGTCCAGTTTGCTCCAGCAAGTGTGAGAGGTGTGTCTAGGGGGAGACCTCCTGTACTTAACTGTGGCTCAATCGGAGTCACGGTGCCGTTGGACGACAAGCCGAAGACGAAATTGGCCTGCGGATCGCTGACCAGCGACTGAAGTCCTGTAAGCCCAGTGGCCGGAGTCCCCGCCGCCAGGCTGTTCGTTGTGGAATTGTAACTGTAGATGTCCACTTGCGCATTCGTCGTGTCAGCCACATACGCAAACAGGTTGGAAGGATCGGCAATCACCGTGCCCGCAGCGCCCGCGGGTGTGAGGCTGTACGGCGAACCCGACAAGGCGGCGATAGCTGGGGTGTTTCCAGTGTTAAAACCATATCCGGCGAGTTGCTCGCCGGAAGCACTTCCCGTAAAGAAAAGGCTTCCTGTCACGCTGGATCCGATCTGGGAATTGCCGGCGACACCCGCATACGGAGCGTTCGCGTCGGCTGCGAGCACGCCGCTCGCGGCAGTGAATGCGGAGATGTCTCTTGTCGTCTTGTTGGCCGTTACGACCTCGGCTGGTGCCACAGTGGCGGCCGCGGTGCCGATATCGAAGGCCAGGAAGAGTGGTGCTGCGCCAGTGCTGGCGGGAACCAGTGGTGTCAACGCACCGTTCGAGCCAATGCTGAAGAGGGAAATGGTGTCGGAAAACTGGTTGTCAACGGCCAGCAGCGCCGAAGTCGGGTCGATGGTCATGCCGAAGGAAGCACTGCCCGCCGGTGTGGGTCCAGTTCCTATGGCTGGGCCCAGCGCACCACCAGCGCCCACCTTCACGGCATAAATGTTGCTTGGAGAAATGTTGTTATCCACGACATAGGCGAAGCTATCGCTGGGATCAATGACGATGTTGGTTAGAGCGCTTGTCGTGCCCCCGACAGTGGAGACGGTTCCGGGAGTGGAAAGTTGTCCGTTACTCGTGATCTGGAAACTGGAAACGTTGTTATCACCCGTAGGCACGTAGAGGTACGTGTTCGTCGGATCGATGGTGCCGTAGTTGGGCGCATTAAGGCTAGTTGGCGTGTAGGGTGGCGTTGCCGCATTATTGGCCACCAGAACGCCCGTTAAGGGCGTGATGGTGAAACCGCTAATATCCGCGTCTCCCGCATTGATGACATAAAGGTATGTGCCGGTATGGTCGATGAGAACATCCGACGGAGCCACACCCACGGCGAACTTGGTGCCCGCCACGGCCGTTAGGGATCCATCCGTCTGGCTAATGGTGAAACCATAAACTGCATAGTCGCTGCCGTTTACGACATAGAGGAAGCTGCCGGATGGATCGATCACGCCTTTATCCGTGGCGTTTTCAACGCCCGCCGGGTAGACCAATGGATTGTTGTGTGCGTCCTTTGCAGCAGTCACTGTTCCAGTGACCGGATTAATGTCAAAAAGCTGCACGTCGCTGGCCGAATCGATGACGTACAGATAGTTGCCAGATGGATGAACGATAACCTGCTGAGGTCCGGCCGTCGTCGGGTACTTGGCCAGGAACGTCAACGCCCCACCAGCCGCATTTGCGGCATAGGCGGAAATCGTGCCACCCGAAATATTCGCGATGTAGGCGAACCGTGCCACCGCAGCCGTGATGCTGAGTGCGGCGGTTCCCTTCGGATTGTTGGCCACGGAATCGGTCGCGGTCACGGTGCAGCTTGCGCCTGCCCCGGAGGCTTGTGCCACCGCGAGACCCGTTGTCGCGCCGATGGTCGCTGCGTTAGCCGGCGTGCAGGGAATCGTCCAAGTCACCGGGTTCGCGGGAGGAGACACCGTCGTGCCGTCACTCATGTCTTCCGTCGCTGCGAACTGAATCGTCTGGCCGGCTGCAATCGTTGCGGTCAAGGGCGCCACGGTCAGCTTCACCACGGTTGGTGGAGGGGTACCCACGGTCAAATAGGCGATGTTCGACGTGATGCCCTGGTAGGAGGCAGTGATTTGTGTGAGACCCGTGGCCACGGCAGTCGCCGTGCCATTGGTAGCGTCTTGCGTGCTGTCGATCGTCGCCGCGGCCGTGTTGGATGAATTCCAAGTCGCCAGCATGGTGACATCCACGGGTGTGGGATTCACGGTGCCATCGGGATTCAGGACAGTCGCCATGGCCTTGAACGCCTGCGTGCCCTCAACACCAATGGTCGCGAACGCTGGAGTCACTGCGATGGACTGAACTCCGGTAACCGTGAGGCTTGCCGTTTTCTTTACCGTGCCCACTGAGGCGGTAATCGTCGCGGTGCCGCCACCAACACCCGTCGCTACACCTGCCGCGACCGTCGCGATGTTGCTGTTCGATGACGCCCAGATCGTGCTGCTGCTGGCAGTCACATTTTGCGACGTTCCATCACTGTAAAAGGCGGTCGCGATGAACGACTGTTGTTGCCCCACGTTGATCGAGGCGGAGGTTGGAGTAACGGTCAAATAGTGCAATACGGGTGTAGTACCGCAGGCCGCTAATAGCAAAATGCATAGGAGCGATACCACTCCTAATGCGGAACCACTGAGCTTTCTCATCATGACGCCTCCTCAGCGCGGGAAAACCGCAAGAACTCTCGACAAGGGCACATCTTGCTCATCGGGCACGCAAAAATAAGCGGCGGAGTTGGATAGGCGGGCGAGGATCCCACTCCGAACACAGTCGTCCGGATCTCAGGTGCCATTGTGCCAGACGAAGATACTTGAATCCCAATCTGAAACAAAGTGCCTCAGTAACCATCCGTTATGTATCAATCAATAGGGCGGGCACGAAACTGAGTTCAGCAGACCAGTCTAGCCACGTTCTTTGCTGAATTATTAAGGCATTGTAACAACGCAACCAGGCTAGACTTACGCCTTCGTTGTGACGATAATCTGTGGCCTGACGGGGAGAGGGTTTGATTGAACCGATACCCCCCGCTACTCGTCTCCCCTGGTGATTGCGAATGATGCGGCCACGGGGGCCGACATGTTCTCGAGGGACCCACTGCGATGGCCAGAATCCTGACGATTGAGGATCACCGCCTGGAGGAAGCCCGGCTGCGCAAGAAACATTGGAAGCGCTGGGGGCCTTACCTTGCAGAACGCCAATGGGGCACGGTCCGGGAGGATTACAGCAAAGACGGCAGCGCTTGGGAGTCTTTTCCCTTTGAACACGCCCACGCACGGGCCTATCGGTGGGGAGAAGACGGGATTGGTGGCCTGTGCGACCGCCACCAAATGATCTGTTTCGCTTTGGCACTCTGGAACGGCCGCGACTCCATCTTGAAAGAACGCCTGTTCGGGTTGACCGGCAAGCAGGGAAATCACGGCGAAGACGTGAAGGAGTACTACTTCTACCTCGATTCCACCCCCACGCACAGTTACATGCGCATGCTCTACAAATATCCTCAGGCAGAGTTTCCCTATGCTCAATTGCTGGAGGAGAATCAGCGGCGGGGGCGCGGCGCACCAGAGTTTGAGCTGCTGGACACCGGCATTTTTGAGGGAAACCGTTATTTCGATGTCTTCGTGGAATACGCGAAGTGCGATGTCGAAGACATCCTTATAAAAATAACGGCGATCAATCGCGGGCCGGAATTGGCGGTGCTGCATCTCCTGCCAACCCTGTGGTTCCGGAATACCTGGTCCTGGGGCAAGGATTTACGGCGTCCCATTGTCCGAAAGGCCCAGGACACACCGGGAGCCATCTGCGCGGAATTGCAGCATTGGGAGTACGGCAAGCGCTGGCTGCTGTGTGCGGGGCAGCCGGCGCTCCTGTTCACCGAAAACGAAACCAACTACGCGAGGATCTTCAATTATCGCAGCCGCACTCCTTATGTGAAGGATGCCTTTCACGAATGGCTGATTCATGGAAACACGGCCGCGGTAAACCCGGAACGCACGGGCACGAAAATGGCTGCGCATTATCCCCTGCAATTAGGGCCGGGGGATGTGGCCACGCTTAAACTCCGCCTCACGGACCTCGATCCACTTGGCGGCATGGACAGTGATTCCCCCATGGTGGGAACGATCACTTCGCCGGCCCATCAGGAACGCGCCGAGGGCGTTCCCGGCACGAATGATTTCGCCAAGGGTTTCGACGCTGTCTTTGTTCAGCGTCAGAAAGAAGCCGATGAGTTTTACAGTTCGCGCCTGTCAAAGCAGCTCTCCAGCGATGCGCATAAGGTCATTCGGCAGGCCTATGCGGGCATGCTGTGGTGCAAGCAGTTTTATCACTATGACGTACACACCTGGCTGGATGGCGACCCTGCCGGGCCTGCTCCGCCGGAAGAACGCTGGCAAGGCCGCAACAAAGAGTGGACCCACCTGTACAACGATGACGTCATTTCCATGCCGGACAAGTGGGAATATCCCTGGTACGCCGCCTGGGATTTGGCCTTTCACACTATCCCTCTGGCGTTGGTTGATCCGGACTACGCCAAAGACCAATTGATCCTGCTCCTTCGCGAGTGGTACATGCATCCCAATGGTCAATTGCCGGCTTATGAGTGGGCCTTTGGCGACGTGAATCCTCCCGTGCACGCCTGGGCGGCCTGGCGTGTCTACAAAATCGAGCGGCGCGTCCGGGGCGTGGCTGACCGAGCCTTCCTCGAAAGAATCTTTCACAAGCTGCTGCTAAATTTTACCTGGTGGGTGAACCGCAAAGATCCTGACGGACGCAACATCTTTCAGGGGGGGTTCCTGGGCCTGGACAACATCGGACTGTTCGACCGGTCGGCCCCGGTTCCCACCGGCGGGCACTTGGAGCAGTCCGACGGGACCAGTTGGATGGGAATGTACTGCCTGAACATGCTGGCCATCGCTCTGGAATTGGCGAAGGATGACCAGGCTTACGAGGACGTCGCCAGCAAGTTCTTCGAGCATTTCGTGCATATCGCCCACGCGATGAACGATATCGGCAGCAACGGGCGCTCGCTCTGGGACGCCGAAGATGGCTTCTATTACGATTTGCTGCACCTGCCGGATGGCCAGGAGCATTTCCTGAAGATCAGGTCCATGGTTGGGCTCATCCCGTTGTTTGCCGTGGAAACCCTGGAACCGGAGATTGTCGATCGTCTCCCGGGCTTCAAGCGCCGCATGCAATGGTTCATCGACCACCATCCCGATGTGCCGGAACACATCGAAATGACGCAGCACTCGGCGCGCGGGGTGCGCCGCCTGCTTTCCCTGGTGAACCGCAAGCAACTCAAACGCGTGCTCTGGCGCATGCTGGATGAAACGGAGTTTCTTTCGCCCTATGGAGTGCGGGCATTGTCCCGCTATCACCTCGAACATCCCTACGAGGTGCAAGTGAATGATCACATCAGCCGCGTCGACTATGAGCCGGCGGAATCGACCACCGAAACTTTCGGGGGCAACTCCAATTGGCGCGGGCCGGTGTGGTTTCCCATGAACTATTTACTGATCGAGTCGTTGCAGAAGTACCACCATTACTATGGTGAGGATTTCAAGGTCGAATGCCCTACTCATTCCAGCCAGGAATCGGATCTCTGGCAGGTTGCCACGGAGATTTCCCGCCGCTTGACGCGCATATTCCTTCCCGGCAAGGACGGGCGCCGGCCCTTCGCCGGCGCGGTCGATTTGTTTAACAAGGATCCACACTGGCGTGATCTGGTTCTCTTCTACGAGTATTTTCATGGAGACAACGGCACCGGCATCGGGGCCAGCCACCAGACTGGCTGGACGGGCTTGGTCGCCAAACTCCTCGAACAAAGCGGAGAATAAAGCGTGTCGCTGCTGGCGGAAGTGCAGTTCGGCAGGGAAGTGTGCGGTGAACTGGATGCCGCGGAAGCCCGCGAGTGGCTGGTCACCAACGGCTTGGGCGGATTCGCCTCGGGAACCGTGGCCGGCACCGCAACGCGTCGATACCACGGCCTCTTAATTGCCGCGCTGGAACCCCCGGGCGGCCGTACCCTTTTGGTGGCCGGCCTCGACGAAAGCGTGCGCTACCTCGAAACCAGCTTTCCCCTCTCCACCAACCGCTGGAGCAGTGGATTTATTTCTCCGAGTGGCTACCTCCAGATCGAGAGTTTTTTCCTTGAAGGCACCAAGCCCGTGTGGCGCTATGCCCTCGCGGACGCTCTTCTGGAAAAGCGCGTGTGGATGAAGCAAGGAGAGAACACCACTTGCGTGCAGTACACGCTGGTGCGCGGCAGCACTCCGGTGGAGATTGACGCCAAGGTGTTGGTGAACTACCGCGATTTTCATCGCACTACGCAGGCCGGGGATTGGCGCATGAGCGTCGAACCCGTCGAGAACGGCTTGAGAATCCACGCCTTCGACGGGGCCTCACCGTTTTACTTGAAAAGTGCCGGCGCATCCGTTCAGCCGCGCCATGAGTGGTACCGCGACTATTTCCTGCCCGCCGAAAAAGAGCGCGGCCTTGACGACCGCGAGGACCGCTTGCTGGCGGCTCAATTTCACTTCGAACTGGTGCCCCAGGAAAGTGTCACCCTGGTTTTCACAACGGCGGAGGCCACTTCGCTCGACGGAGGGGAAGCGCGTACCGAGCAATCCAATCACGAATGGAAATTATTCAAGGCCTGGCAGGTGCAGCACAACCAGACATGCTCCTCGCCTGCCGAAGAGGAACCCGGCTGGCTCTGGCAGCTCGTTCTTGCTGCGGATCAATTTGTGGTTCGCCGCGCCCTGCCGGACGACCCGGAAGGCTTGAGCCTCATCGCCGGCTACCCCTGGTTTGGCGATTGGGGCCGCGACACTATGATTGCGCTGCCGGGATTGACCCTCCCACTGGGGCGCCCGGAAATTGCGCGAAAAATGCTGCAGTCCTTTTCGAGGTATGTCAACGCTGGAATGCTGCCGAATAATTTCCCGGATTCCGGCGGCCCGCCGCAGTACAACACCGTCGATGCCGCCTTGTGGTATTTCGAGGCGGTGCGCCAGTACTATGTCGCGACGC
>Ga0074045_10002493_pt1 | contig 17031 bp, 13 predicted proteins | sample BogForMeECP23OM2_FD_94442 | JGI IMG/M metagenome (GOLD analysis project Ga0074045, IMG submission 94442) | Bog forest soil microbial communities from Calvert Island, British Columbia, Canada - Bog Forest MetaG ECP23OM2 | ecosystem: Environmental > Terrestrial > Soil > Wetlands ...
CGCTACGAGAGTTTGGTGATTTGGACATTATGGTCCTTGAGCGTGATGTCCCACAGGCCCAAGACTTGATTCGCTGCCTGGGTTATGAATTTGCCTGCCTCAAGGACACCAGCAAACTCGCGGAATACATTCGGACCAACCGTGAGTTGTCGTTCTATCATCGTTCGGAGGGAACGCGACTAGAGTTGCACTGGCGGTTTGCTCTGCGCTTGGCCTGTGTGAAACAAGATCCGGAGCGCTTTCTCGATCGCCTCGAGCTGGTCTCGCTTAGCGGGGCACAAACGCCGAGCTTGCCACTGGAAACGTATTTCTTAGTTCTTTCTTTGCATGCGACCAAGCACAAGTGGCGACAGCTCAAATTAATCTGTGACATTGCGGAAATCCTTAAACAGGGCGATGTGGACTGGAAATACGTGCTGCGCGAGGCGGACGCTCTCGGCATAAAACGGATGCTGGCAGTTGGCGCACTGCTGGCCGAAGATCCGCTCGAAGTTGTGCTTCCCGCAGAACTAGCGCAGGGGCTCGAGATCGATCGCGCGGCCCAGGCCTTGGCTGCCGAGGTCCGCCGCAGCCTTTTCGAGGAGCCGGACAAAGCCTGGCACGAGCAGGCTGATTTTCCCTTTCAGGTCAAAATCCGAGAGCGCCTCCAAGACCGCGCGACCATGTGGTATCGGAATTTGCCGGCCAAACTTGCGCCCGATGAACGCGACCGACGGTTTCTGCCGATGCCAGCTTTTCTCCATTCCTTGTATTTCCTCGTAAGGCCTCTTCGGTGGGCCTGGGAAAGAAGGAACGAGCGATAGTCTGCCGGAAAACTGCCATTGATGTGATGTGGGTCACGGGGCTTGGCGATACCACGAATTCGGCAGCCTGCGTTCCGCCTGTTCTGATTGGTTGCAAGGCGGGGCTGCAACGAATGGATGGCCCAAGCACTGTTTAGAAGCCTCTCCCTTTATCCCTACGGCACCCTCCAGAATAGCGAAAAGGCCCGGACGCCTTGCTCGGAATCCGGGCCTTCGTGCGTAATGTTGGTGGGTGCAAGATGTGTGCAGGATACAGGGTGTTTCTGCGACGCCTCCGTTCCCTAGCTGATGCCAGAGAAACGAGTTGTTTTTGATTTCACTCCACGGCTCTTAACAGAAGGGTCGTTAATTCGAGCCGTGTCAGGAGGGGCTCGAGGGACTCGCTTCAATTAAGAGGAGGACAGCGATGGCACCTCGATCCTCGGCACAGGTTCCTCTTTGCCCATCGAGGGGAACTTGCCGTAGGTCATGCCGCGCCACAACCACTCCATGGGGCCAAAGCGATATCGCTGCAACCACCAATTGCTGAAAACAACCTGTGCTCCATAAAGAATGACCGTAGCCAGCAGCCCGAGCGCTGGTCCGATGCGTCCATATAGACCGGTTGTGTAATTATAAAAAAACAAAGTACACAACACGGATTGCATCAGATAGTCGGTCAATGCCATCCGTCCGACCGCGGCAAATGGGAGTAGGATGCGTCGCCCATCCTCGTGCAGGAAGATAAGCGCCAGGCCTGAAATATAACCTGCACTCAAGATGTGGGATCCAGGCAGCCAGAGAATTCCAGCAAACCAAGCCCACAGCGAAACGCTGCCCGGAGGAACAACCGCTTTCACCGTCGCCACAAAAATACTAATCACCAGCCCAACCGGGATGCACCACGCGCAGACGCACTTCAGCGCCGGTCTATATTCTTCCAGCCGTTGTGCGATCCCTGCCCGCCACACCCACATCCCCAGCAGAAATAGCGCAGTCGCATAGATCGCGAAGAACGTATAGGGCAGCATCCGCTTCCATTCCACCCAGTTCTGCGCAAGTATCTGCCGCGCCGTTCCATGCGCGTAGATATTGATGATGGTATACAGCTCCTTCATGTCTGGCCGCTTGGGATCCATCCAAGGTCGATGGTAGCGACTGAAGTAAAGGGTCAAGAAAGCCGTGCCAGCTACGATTGGCAGCGCGAACAACCCTCCGGCCCACCACAGCAATGTCTTCTGTTGGCGTTTGCGAAAGAGCAACAATATTGCACCCGAAAACGCATAAATCAGCAAGATGTCTCCCGCCCAGATAAGCAGTCCGTGGATCAGCCCGAACAGCGCGAGCGCTAGAAGTCGTCGTGGATAGAAGCCCATGAACCGCACACCGCGCGCTTCCGCACGGCTCATCTGGATGGCAAAGCCGATGCCGAACAGGAAGGAAAAAATCGAAAGAAATTTCCCTTGGATAAATGCATCGATGAACGCCTGGGCCAGGACGTCGGCATGGCTGTGATACAGGACGCCGATGTGCTCGTAGCAATCGAGGGGCGCGAAGAAGGAGCGCATGTTCGCCGCGAGAATTCCGAACAGCGCCATCCCCCGCAGGACATCGATAAATAGGATGCGCTCTGAAAGGCTGACTGGACCAACACGCTGTGATTCCGTCTGCACGCGCCACCTAGCACTGACAATAATGACATGAGCAACAGTCACAATCTTAATCTCTAGTCAGTTGTATCAGCCAACGGCATTTAAGCGTCAAGAATTCCCTTTCGCCAAAGGTAGCTCTTTCGATTCGGTCCAGTCGGCTAGTTGGGGAGATCCATTGGATAGTTGAGCGGAGAGCTTCTCCAACGTGACCGCAGGGAGAGTGACGGAAGAGTCATAAAGTAAACCAATCTTGCCGAGGAGCTGCTGAAAGCGCGGATCGCCACGAAGTGGCTCGTACGGAGGAAAAACGTCTGCATAAGTAAGGAATGCGTCGTGAGCTTCGTATCCGCGTTCAAGCCAATCGAGTGCCTGACTGAGATCGCCTAGTCCAATGCAAACCAGCGCGGGTGCAAATGGCGGAACGTACGATTCGGCAGAGACTTGCTGGAAATGGTTCAAAATCCTAGTCGCCTCTAATTTGTTTCCGGCAACGCCATTAGCGTATCCGAGACAACTTAAGGTAACTGGAGAGCCCGCCGAATTCACGGACGCGCGCTCAAACCATTTGATGGCTTGTTCAGGCTCTCCCTTTCGAAGTGCGACGAAACCCATACAGCCCAATGCCTCAGAGTATTCGGGATAAAGGTCGAGCGACTTATGGCATTCCTCCTCGGCGCGGTTGCAATCTCCGATGTAGTAATACGCCCAGGCCAAGCCTGTATTCACCATGGGCGACAAAGGATCCAACTCCCTCGCACACCGAAACTCAAGTAGCGCTGCCTCAAACCTTCGCTGTTGGATGAGAAGGATCGCGTATCCAAAATGGCCCATGGAGAGCGATGGGTCCAAGTCCAAGACTCGAATGAATCGTTGTTCAGCCTCACGCCAGTTCCATTCGCTGTAGAGCGCGCACTTGGCGAGAGAAATCTCGGCCTCGGCAAGATGGGGATCCAGTTCTTTGGCGCGCTCAGCCAAGGCTCGCGTTTTAGCCCATGCATGACTGGCCGGCAAAAACCCCCAAAACCCAAGACTGAAGTAATAATCGGCCAGCCCACTGTAGGCTGGTGCACAGCAGGAATCGGCTTGAAGTGCCTGTTGAAAGCACTCTTCAGCCTTTTGAAAACTGGCATCCGGGCGGCGGGCTAAGTAGTAGCGTCCGCGGAGGTAATGAAGACGCGCGTCGACGTTTCCTTTGTAGCGGGCCTTGAGGGGAGAGGACCGGATACCCGGATCTTGCCGGAGTAAGCCAACGACCGATAAGGCAATCTCCTCCTGGATGGCAAACACGTCTGCCAGGGTGCGGTCATAGCGCTGGGACCAGATATGGTAGCCGGATTCCGCCTCGGTCAGTTGAACCGTCACTCTCAATTTGTCGCCAAAGCGCCTGACACTCCCCTCCAGTACATTACGAACTTGAAGTTGGGCGGCGATCGCTCCAACGCTGTCCGTCCGGCCCTTGAATGAGGACGCAGAGGTGTGGGAAACGACCCGCAGGCCATCGACTTGGGAGAGAAGATGTGTCAATTCGTCGGCCAGGCCGTCGCCAAAAACCTCGGATTCATCGTCTCGCGTAAGGTTCGCGAACGGCAGCACAGCGATGGAGTTCGGTCGTCCGACATGACTTATCGCCGTAGGAAGGGTCTCGGAGGCTCCGCCGAGAAACCGTAAGCCATTCAGAGCGGCGAGCGCGTCTCCCGCGCACTGGAAGCGGGCTGCGGGGTTTTTGGCCAAGGCGCGGTTCACAAAACTATCGATGTCTACGGGCAGTTCCAACTTACGTTCTCGCATCGAGCGGTAGCGGCCACTGCAAATGGCATCGCGGATCTCGAAAATGTCGTGCCCTTTGAAGGGGCGCTCACCGCATACCATCTCGTAGAACATCACACCGACCGACCAAAGGTCACTTCTTTGATCGATCTTTCCGAAGAACTGTTCGGGAGCCATGTAACTGAGAGTGCCGACGAGTGGCTCGAAGACGCTCTGCGTGGGATCTTGACTAGTTTCCGCCAAACCGAAGTCAAGAATCTTAACGACGTCATCGGAGGTCACCATGATGTTTTCCGGCTTAATGTCATGGTGCACGATGCCTATACTGTGCGCCGCCGCCAGCCCCTTAGTTATTTCGAAGGTATATCGGACGGCATCGTCGACTGGAAGTCGCCCATGAGAGAGCTTTTGGCGGATGGTCTCGCCGTTGTAGTAAGCCATGACGATGAAAACTTGGCCGTCTTCGGATTTGTCGATATCGAAGATGGTGCAGATATTGGGGTGATCTAGCGAAGACGCCGCGCGGGCCTCGCGGCCGAAGCGTTCGACCCCACCCTCATCCGCGTGCCTGGATTCGCTCATGAACTTCATGGCGACGGTCCTACCGAGATGCACGTCTTTGGCCTTGTACACCACGCCCATCCCGCCCTGTCCCAGAAGGGCTTCGATGCGATAGTGAGAGATAGTGCGTCCAATCATGGCGATTCGAGTTGACTGACTGTCAGCCTTGTCTGCTGTTCCGAGCGACAACTTTGGCATAGCTAGATTACGACGATTCCCTAGGCTTTGGCTTCTCGTGCCATGGCGCCAAGGCAAACTGTCCACGCCTCCATGCTCTGCTTTATTGTGTTTGCCTGTTCTGCAAAATCCGTAGACCGGAAGCGGAGGTACCCGACCAGGTCAGGGCTCAAGAGCAGTTGCGCATCCCGGATCAGCTCATTCATCCAAGCCTCTAATTGCTGGGTGGCCCAATACACGCCCTGCCGTCCCATCCAGCTAGCAGTCGACTCATCGGCGAGCTTGCGTTGCCTGGCTTCGCAGAGCAACCATGTGGTCCTACCTGCGGCGGAATCCCTGCCCCAGTCGAGAAAGTCGTCCTTCATCTGGTTCCATCGAGCCAACTTATCAAAGAAACTCAGCCATTTCGGAAGCAAATCGCAGCGGTCATACCGATAACAGACTGCCCCGATCGGGAGAGTAGCGCCGATGGCTTTCCGGCCGCTACGTTGCAGAAAATCGGATTCCGAAATCTCAACAGCTCTTAGGTCGATGCTCGTAATCTCAGCGCTCGCCGTCCATACCGACCGGAAGAAATCCCAGAATGCGTGCCCCTGATCAAAACAGCGGGAGAACGCCATTTCCAGATTCATGTGAAAAATGCCTAATGCCGGTACGGCGCTGGGAGATACTTCGTGACCATCCGTTACGTCATCCAGCATGCGAACGAAGTAATATCCGTTCACACTGGCATATATCAAGTCATACTGAAAATCGAGACTTGTAACACCCCGAAATGAAGTTTCCAGCCAGAAGGGAAGAGCGAGAAATGGTAGAGATTGGGGGTGCGTGAAATATTCATCCGGTCGGGTCAGATCACAGTGTGACCCAAGCCACTTCCTCACCTCTTTGGCTAGAGACGGTGCTTGTGCGTCCAAGTCACACAATGTGTGAAAAACCGCTCTTCGCACGAGGGACGCGAATGTTGTGTCCCAGCGGACATCATCAGGGGGCAAACCTATGCACCTCACCGAAAATCTTTTCGAGTTTCGTGACGTCGTCCTTAATGGAATCTATCACTTTCAGAATCTCCGCTGATGGTTCAATATCCATGCTGCGGAGAGCCGCCTTGGGATCTGACGCCAGCTGATTCCGGAAGGCAGAGTCGCTGAGCACCTTATCGTAGAGTTGCTGGTATTTGTTTTCCATGGGAATGCGCTCCCAGTTCTAGGTAGGACCGTCCACTTACGAGAGCAAACGCCATCTCTGGGGCATTGCCCGGGTAGTTTACAAGAGTGATACTAACGCCTATCAGTGGAGCTCGCAAGACAATGTTTTGGGTAGAGATTTGCCATCAGCAGCTCTACACTGCAAGCATATTGCCGGGCATAGCTGTAAGTTGAGTCTAGTCCATATACCATCCGGGTACGAGACGGAGTATGCAGACCGGGTCGGCAACATTGAAAACAGTCGCAATCATCGGCGCGGGACCAGCTGGATGTGCCGCAGCGTTGGCGCTTTCTAGCTTCAGTGTTCAGTGCACTCTTTTTGAATGTGGACGAGAGGGGAAAGACAAGGCCTGCGGAGATGCGTTCGTACCCGACGCTGTTCGCGAACTACAGCAGCTTGGCGTCAACGAATCCAACTTGACTAGCCTGGGCGGGCGGCCATTTCAGGCACTTTGCTTGCGGGGACCGGTTGGGGAACCATTACGTGTTCCGATTGGCCAATTCGAAGGATGGGTTGTGCGGCGGGCCGCTATCGACCAGCACCTCCGGTCCATTGCCGCTAGAAACTGCGAAGTTTGTTACGGCACGGCTGTGAGCGCATTGGAGCCGAATTTCAGGGGTAACCGGTTGCACTTCCGAAACCGAAGTTCAGAGTTGTATGCCGGGGTTGTGATTGCCGCAGGAAGCGCAAGCAGCTCATCGCATGCCCTCGCTATTGATGGCCGCCCAAAACTCGCTGTAGCGCTCTCCGCATATGTCTCCCGTGGAATCCAGACGGAAGATCTGGAGTGTTACTTCAGTCCCTCCTTACGACCAGGATACGGGTGGCGATTCCCCATCGCTAAAGACTATGCCAATGTCGGAATTTGCCTATTCTCGCCTTCGCCCGGTCCAAGATTGCGAAGCATTGCAACGGAATTCGCCAGATCATTAGGGGGCGACTTAGGTAAACCTTGGCGTGGCGGACTAGTTCAACTGTGGAGCGGAGAAGGGGCGTTATGGCACCGCTCCGAGGGAATCGTGAGCTGCGGAGATGCTGCAGGTCTGGTCGATCCATCCAGCGGAGAGGGTCTCAGTGCAGCGCTTCGGAGTGGATGGGAGGCAGGTCAAGCTGTGGGCAGATTTGTTCAGTCCTGCGGAGACGTCCGTGCTTTAGGGGCATACTCTGCTTGGATGCGAGAATACTTCACAACAAGGTACGCAAAATCGACACCACGTGATTTCTGGGACGCGTGGTGTGGGATGGACCGCTCCTTTGAGGGTTCAGAGCCAGGAGGTACGAAGGCTTCTGTACCTCTAGCCCGAGTACAATAGCTGTTGTTCGTGGATTCGTCTGTGAGATTAAGGGAGTCGTTCCTACACCCAATGATAACTGCTGGGATGAAGTCACTTGTAGCCCAATCTGTAGCCCGATTAAGGAAGGAAGTTGCACTCTGACAAATTCTCTCAAGCACCTCTTCCGCCTTCCCAACCTAGCACTAGGAGTTCTAGACCTTTTTTCTCCCCGGTTTATTTACATTCCTACAACCTCTTGGTATATATTCCGCCTCGCATCGTTTACCGCCATCGACTTCCGCGGCACTTCGGTTGTCCCTGCGGTAAGCCATCCGTGTCCTTGCAATCTGAAATTCTTGAATCATTGCGCCCGTGCGAGCAGGCGCACCAATACTACTAGGAGGTTCGATGAAACTCTCGAAGTGGTTTGCTTCACTTCCCGCTGTTCTGTTTTTTCTCGCTACCGCAAACGCCGTCTTCGCTCAGGCGCCACCGGTTCATCGCCACGTCGTGATTCCCCAATCCACCCTCAGCGCATCCAGCAGCGTCGGCCTCCGCGCCCACACCAATTTGCGCATCATGGTTCCGGATTCCGGCCCTATTGCCCTCAAACCCATCGCGAATCCCAGCGAACTGCCCCCAGTCCCCGGCCTCTTCTTTGAAACTCCCGCTTCTCTCGCGTGTATCTACCACCTCGTGCGCAATCCTCTTCCCGGATGCGACCCCGACAAAACCACCCAGAATCCCTTCGGCGGTTCCGGCGTGATCGCCATTGTCGACGCCTATGACAATCCCAACGCCGCCGCGGATCTCACTACATTCAACGAAATCTTCGGCCTTCCTCCCGCCAACTTCTCCGTCGTCTACGCCAACGGCACTGAGCCGCCGCTCGATCCCACCGGCGGTTGGGAGCTCGAAGAATCTCTCGACGTCCAATATGCCCACGCCATGGCGCCCAACGCGCAAATCATCCTGGTCGAAGCCGCGTCGGATTCTTTCAGCGATCTCCTCCCCGCCGTCCAGCTCGCCAGTCAACTCGTGGCCAACGCCGGCGGCGGCGAAGTCTCTATGGGTTGGGGCTCCGGCGAGTTTTCTCAAGAAACTCAATACGACTTCCTCTTCACGGCGCCAAACGTTGTTTACCTCGCCGCCGCAGGTGATGGCCCGGGCACCATTTGGCCCTCCGTTTCTCCCAACGTCGTCTCCGCCGGGGGCACCTCCATTTCTCGGAGCACCACTACTGGTAATTTCATTCTCGAGAACACTTGGCAGGATGCCGGCGGTGGTCCTAGCCTTTACGAGCCGCGTCCCCACTTCCAGGACCGCATAGCGTACATCGTTGGTCCCGCCCGCGGCACTCCGGACATCTCCTTCGACGCCAATCCCACTACCGGCGTTTGGCTCGTCGACACCAATCTCTACGAAGGCCAGCCCGGCGGCCTCTTCATCGTCGGCGGCACCAGCGTCTCTGCTCCCTCGCTCGCCGGCATCATCAACAACGCCGGCTCGTTCTTCCCCTCCAGCCAGGCCGAGAATCGCGAAATCTACGAAGCCGTTTCGGGCAGCAACTCTTTCCGCGACATCTCCTACGGCACCTGCGGCATCAACATTTCCAACTTCTCCACTCCCGGCTGGGATTTCTGTACCGGCGTAGGCGTCAACCAGGGTCTCCGCGGCAAATAACCCCGTGCTCAGCCCCTCAATCTTGGCAACGGGTGGCCCACCCTTTCTGCGCCTTCCGCAGAAAGGGTGGGCCTTCCTAATCTTTGATTCCCTGCCTTTTTCGACCCCGACCGACGGGTGCCCTACACGCTTGCCCTGAGCTTTGAAGTGCCGTCGTTGCGGGTAGGTTCTCGAGAAGTTCGCATGGGACCACGCTGCTCGTAGAGGAGCATTCCTTGATGAAATGAATCTGCATGGTCGGTCTGGGCAGGTGCCCAGGATGTGCGAGGAAGAAGGAAACCGTGCCCGGACCACCAGTCTGGGCACGGTTGATGGGCATCGAAGAATGGGTAGAGAGCGGAAGGCGGCTAAGGTCTTGCAACGCCGATGGGATCGAGCGGCAGGTAGAAATTCGTGTGACATAGCAAAGAAAATAGGTTATTTCTTAGCTCCAGATCCGCAGGGCTGGACTTTCCGAGGATTCTCCCAACCGCCAAGTCCGCTATGCAGGTGCCACGAATGCCCGAAACGTCACCGCTCTCACATTTTACGCCGCTTCAGACGATTGTTTGTTGCCCACACAGCAGATCGCCACTGTCATTGCTCAACACCGTAGAGTTGGCCAGGCGACTGCCCGAAGAAGAACGCTACCGCATCCCCAAAGGGACCGTTGGGGCATTTGTCTCTGAATCCGCTCAAACTGCATACCCTATCGTGGGACGGATTGTAGATTTTCTTGAACAGGATTCGCTGCAACTTTCCAATGAGCGACGCAACGAACGAACGGAAGGACAACAGGAGGAACTATCAATCCAAGAGAGCGTAAAGCAATGGTACGACGATTTCGGGTGGCTACGGAATGATTCCGGAATCTACAATGACACGGCGCTATTCTCTCAAAACCGTCTGACAGCACATGGCGCCTATGAGCTTGCCTCACATGTTTCTTTACTCAATCGGCTCTCAGGAGGCGAATTCGTTCTTGACGCGGCGAGCGGTCCTATTGCTCATCCAGAATATTTGGCTTACTCCTGGTTTTACAAATACCACGTGTGTGTGGATTTTTCGCAGACCGCATTGCGCGAGGCGCAGGCGAAGTTAGAGGGCAAAGGCTTCTCTTGTATGGCGAATATCTGCCAATTGCCGTTTCGGGAAGGAGTCTTCGACGGCATAGTGTCTGGCTACACGCTACAACATATCGCGGAGTCTCAGCAATCTAAGGCTGTCACGGAACTGTATCGAGTTCTCAAACCTGGCAGCCATCTCTGCGTTATATCCGAGGTTCGGCAGACGCGGGCGCATCGTATGCTTGTGCTAGCACTGAGGGCTATCAGAAAGGTCTTGCGACTACTGTCGATCGCTGGGATGCGTACAAATCGACCGCGGGCCGCAGAAACAAGCGCCTTTCCGAAGCCGCCGCACGAGCTGTATTGTCGTCCTCGATACCCGGCGTGGTGGCGCAAACAGGGGCAAAGCTTAACGGATTTCTATGTGCTTGAGGGTCTCCGGCTTTTTAATAAGGAGGAGTTCGGGTTCTTCTTTGGGAACTCAATGCGCGCAGCGAAAAGCGTCCGCGCAGTGGAAGTTCTTTTTCCAGGGCTTGCAGCAAGGATGTGCGCGTACTTGCTGGTGGACTTTTCTAAACCACTAGATTAGGAAACGTTCTCCTCGCAGAGAACACACCTGTATGCCCAGTTTTTGAACACTTCGGTGAGAGTTGGCGCATGAAGACGACACGAATGATTGAGCAAATGAAAGCGAGGATCGATTCACTCGAACAAAGCCCAATTCAGAAAAGCGACTTGTAGCGCGGTGAACGACAAGGCGAATCTACATGCAATTTTGTGGTTGCTGGCTACGGCACCCTAATCCAGAATAGCGAAAAGGCCCGGACTCCTTGCTGGGAATCCGGGCCCTCGCGCGTAATGTTGGTGGGTGCAAGATGAGTGCAGAGTACAAGCCTTTCGCGATCAGCCATTAAACAAACTTCAGACCGCCCTTTGTCAATCAGTAGGGCCTGCTCTAGCTGCTGCAAAATGTCGTCCGGGATGTGAATCTTTGAGAATCGGTCAGTAAGACACCTTGAAATTATTTTCTTAAGCTGCGGAGTCGTGTCATCAGGGTCGCAAGACGCCCCCGGTCATCCTGGCTGACTGCTGCGAATTTCATTCCCACGCCAGTTTTCGATCGTATGTTTTTTACGATTGCGTCGGCACGAATCTGGCCTTCTTGTACGAGGAAATGGAGATGTATTACGCTGCCCTCGGGTTTGACCTTGGGTGTCTTGAGGAAGATTCCACCCATGCTCATATCGTGCACGGGCGAAACATCAGCCATCCCCCCACAATTCCAATATACCCACACGTTGTCGGAGGTCTCCACACGAGAATAGAGTCGTCTGGTTGGCAGGCTCCCGAGTTGCCAAGCATTTACCATGCTCTTCCGAACCTTTCTTTGAGAGCTGGTTTCCCCCTACGCAGCAGGTCTAGGATTTGTACGGTACCCCGAAGCGAAGTGCGAGGCAAGTGTCAAACGATGAAGATTTGTTGACTGGGAAAAAGGCCCGGTCCACCCCGCGCAAGTCCTGGAGATTGAGCGAGAACAGGGCGGCGTCACTTCAGACCGAACAAGTATTCCCGGAGATCAAGGGCGAGGAAAGTTAGACGGTCGACTGCCTTCTTGGCGAAACAACTCCTTGAGTTGCGCGCGCCAGTCGGGTAGACGAACGTTAAACGTCTGGAGGAGGTGGGAATTGGAAAGGACCGACCAGGCCGGCCGTGAGGCTTTGGTTGGATATTGCGCAGTAGTAATCGGAAGTAATCGCTTCAAAACAATCGGTCGCCGCCGGGTGGCCTCAGCGAACCACGGGACATCGGGCGAAATACGGGCGGCCTCGTCAAGAATCGCCGAGGCAAAGTCGTACCAGGTCGTCTCGCCTCCCGCCGTGAGGTGGTAGGTGCCACTCCGTTCTGAAAACGCTTCGAGGTTGCTCCCGCGGCGTGTGAGTTGAGCCAGGATCTTTACCGTTCCCACGGCAATCTCTCGACTCGAGGTTGGTGCCCCAAATTGATCGCGGACGACTCCTAACTCTTCCTTCTCGGTAGCGAGTCGCAGGATGGTCAATAGAAAATTCCGCCCCTCGCTAGCGTAAACCCAAGCGGTCCGAAAGATGAGGTGCGGAACCTCCGACCGGGAAATGGTCTGCTCACCAGCGAGCTTCGTTCTTCCATACACGCTGATCGGGGCAGCTACGTCCGACTCCTCATAAGGCGTTTTTTTCGTCCCGTCGAAGACATAGTCGGTTGAGTAATGTACGATCGCCGCACCGATCTTTTTGGCTTCTTCGGCAAGCACTGCGGGAGCGCTGGCATTGATCGCGAAAGCTTCGGCTTCGTGCGTCTCCGCCGCGTCGACGGCAGTGTAGGCAGCGGCATTAACGATCAGTTCCGGGTGAATCTCACGGACCGTTCGCCGGATGCTCTCACTATCGAGCAGATCTAATTCCTGTCGGCCGGGTGCAACCACCTCTCCAAGACTCGGCAACAAGCGCAACAGTTCCGAACCAACCTGCCCGGTCTTCCCTGTAAGCAGAATCACGCGTTTCATTCTTTCGCATACCGTGGCAGGAATTCCTCACGAACCTCGGCCAATCTGGGGTTCTTGGCATCTTTGTCGGAAACCAGTACGTCTGGGATTCCCCAGGAGACATTGAGATCCGGGTCGCACCAGAGAATCCCGCGCTCATCCTTGGGATCATAAAAGCCACTGCATTTATAGAGAAACTGCACGGTCTCTGTCAGTGCCAGAAAAGCGTGTGCAAACCCTTTGGGGATATAGATCTGATTCTGCTCGGCGGCGGAGAGCCGAACGCTGGTCCACTTGCCGAACTGTGGGGAACCCACTCGAATGTCGACAGCGATGTCTAGAGCCGTTCCTTCGACCACCCGGCAGAGTTTTGCCTGGGGATGATGCAACTGGTAGTGCAGCCCCCGCAGCGTCCCGCTCACAGAAGACGAGTGGTTATCCTGAACAAAACGGTCTCGAATACCGAGCTCGGCAAATTTTGCCTGGTGATACGTTTCTAGGAAAAAACCGCGCTTATCGCGAAACACCGTTGGTCGCAACTCAATAACGCCAGGAAGAGAGGTTTCGATTCGCTGCATCATCGCTCATCTCTGCGCCATAGAATCGGTGCGCCCGCCAAAATTACATTGCATAGATAGTTTCTTGAAGGCGATTTCCAAGATGGTCTTTTAACCCTATTGCGGAAGTGTTCCCGAGCGGGCAATCGCATCCAAAGAACGATCGCGATTCTCGTAGTATTTTTCGTAATACAAGCGATACTCTCCCGCGCGGATATCGTCGAGCCACTTTTTGTTGTTCTTGTACCATTCAATCGTTCGGCGCAGGCCATCGTCTAAGGTAATCGCTGGCTTCCAACCCAGTTCCGTCTCCATTTTCCTGTAGGTCAGTGCATAACGGCGATCATGCCCTGGACGGTCCTGCACATAGGAAAGCAAACTCTCCGGTTTGTTCATCAATCTGAGCAGATCTTTCACCAGGGAAAGATTCTCTTCGATATTCAGTCCGCCAATATTATAAATCTGCCCGGTCTTCCCTTTCTCGAGAACAGTTAGAATTCCTCGACAGTTATCCTCCACATGCACCCAATCGCGCTGTTGCCGACCATCCCCATAGATGGGCAGGGCTTGGTCTAGGAGAGCATTGGTAATCATCAGCGGCACAAATTTTTCAGGGAACTGATACGGGCCATAGTTGTTCGAAGAGCGGGTGATGAGGGCCGGAAGTCCGTAGGTCCGCACGTAGGAAGAGACCAGCAGGTCTGCCGCAGCCTTCGAAGCCGAGTACGGACTGCTTGGTTGCAACGGAAACGTTTCATCCGCAAACACATCTGGAGGGATATCGCCGTAAACTTCGTCGGTGGAAACGTGCACGAGGCGTGGGACCGATAGCTTGCGCAATACCTCTAAAAGAATAAACGTCCCGGTTATATTTGTCTGGATGACCGGGGATGGCTCATAGATGCTGCGGTCGACATGGGACTCGGCGGCAAAATGGATGACCGCCTCAGAGCCGCGCATCGCACTCTCCAGAGCCGCGGCATCACAGATATCACCTCGAACAAAGGTGTAGTTGGGATCGTTTGCGACCGACTCGAGATTCGCCAAGTTCCCCGCATAGGTTAACTTGTCGTAATTGACGACTGCATACCCTTTCCGGGATGCAAGCACCAGACGGATGAAATTGGAACCTATAAATCCTGCGCCGCCCGTCACCAGGATTTTCATGAATTTGGCTTCCCCTCGGCAAGGGTTAGGTCAGGCGCTTCACTGAGCTTATTGGCGCCTGTTTTGGCCACGAGCGTGTTGGCCCGAAACAGCGATTCAAAGGTTCCCGCATCGGTCCACCAGCCATCGAGCGTTTCGAACGTCAAGGTTCCTTCCTGAACATAAAAGTTATTGACGTCGGTGATTTCGAGCTCGCCGCGGCCAGAAGGCTTCAAACGCTTGATCTTTTCAAAAACGGTGATGTCGTACAAATAGACTCCGATTACCGCAAAGTCAGACTTTGGAACTTTGGGTTTTTCTTCGATGCCGACCACATAATTGCCCCGAATCTCGGCGACACCAAATCGCTCAGCATCCGAAACCTGCTTTAAGAGAATCTTGGCACCACGTTCTTGACGCCGAAAGGCCTCGACAGCTCTGCAAATATTCATCTCGATAACGTTATCGCCAAGGACGACACAGATCGGATCACCGTCGGCAAAATCCTCCGCCAAGCCGAGAGCTTCCGCGATGCCGCCCTCTCCCTCCTGGTAGGTATAGTTCAGATGTTTCAAGCCAAAATCACGACCATTCCCGAGAAGGCGGAGGAAATCTCCGGCATTTTTCCCACCCGTCACGAGAAGGATCTCTCGGATACCGGCGTTGACGAGGGTCTGGATCGGGTAATACACCATGGGCTTGTCGTAAACGGGAAGAAGGTGCTTATTGGTAACTTTGGTCAGCGGATTCAATCGGCTACCCGTTCCACCGGCCAGTACGACACCCCTCATAGCTCCTCCTGGTTGCACATTTGTTGATGATTCCGTATTCGAAAAGTCGAGAACAAGATAGTGAATCGTATGCGCGCTGCCCTGTGATCCATCCAGTCCAACCGCGGGAGCTGTCCTATCCTACCGTTAGTATATCAGGCAGAATTACTCTCCAAGACACAAGGGTTCGTCAAGTTGCTCTGTGCACTAATCGCAATTCTGAGGTCACTGGGCTTGCGCTATAGCGCTAGTTAAAGCCGGCCGGGATCACGGCGTGGCAATCAATCGATGAATCCTAGTTGGAATTCAAGCCATTCGCGAGAGACACGGGGCTCGCGTCGATCGCTGTGGCAGCATCCCGACGGATCCTGTAAACGGCAACGAATTCGTTGGCGAAGATCGGGTCAGCAATTGCGGTGATATAAGTGATGGCTTCCGGAAAGGGTTCTACCCAGAGATAATCGTAGTCTTGTCTGATCTTACGCCAATCGGTAGTCTTGGGCTCCATGACAATGCAAAAAGGGTTCGGGCAATATCCATCTCCGACTAGGCGGAGAGGTTGTACACCCGGAATATGAAATACGGACGGTACGAGCAGCCCTTTCTCGATCACTCCGTACTCTAGATGGTGGAATTCCCCTCGGCCAACCAGAGTTTTTACCGACGCGAGATCCAGGACCGGCAACACCTTCGCATCCCTTGGGATTACGTCCAGAGCTACGGACAAGTTCCTTAATTCCTTCTGTTTTGAGATGAATAGTGTCTCGATCCTGAGAATTCCCAGGAGCACGAAAACTGTTGCAGCAACGATCATCCATTTTCTATGGCGATTAATTTGAAGAGCCGCAAGCAAGAATAAATACAAACACGGGATGATGCGAACATCGAGATAACCTCCTAAACCATACTCCTCGGGCGCAATCAGGTAAGCGCCTAATAAAGCTGCACCCACGAAAAGCCACGGTCGATTCCAGAAAACGGCGTTACTTTTCCAAAAAATGAACGCGATCGCTACCAGGCAAAGAATTGCTCCAGCTGCTTCAGGGGTGGTAAAAAAGCGCAAAGTGAAGGCCAGATTCCTCAATTTTTCCCAGGCCGTCATGCCCTGGTAATGCAGAGTGGCTTGGGACCCACCATGACCTCGGCTGAGCAAAAACATGGCCAGCCCGGGCACCGATATTAGGGCCAAAGAAACTAAGCGCATGAACGGTTTGCGCGTGGCGAGGCAATAGACTCCCATGACAATGCCTGCCACCCCAAATCCCGTGAGATGAGTCAAAAAAAGAAGACTCATAATTAGGGTCAAAAAGAATGCTCTTGCCACCGTCGGAGCGTCGCAAAACCGTACCCACAGAGTCACAACGACAAGACACAGTGCCACGCTCAGTTCGCTTGCGAGAGATCCCATGATGAAGTTGGGGTTGAATGCAATTAAAAACGCCCACAGCGCCAGATACTCGTGACCGGGGTTGACAATTCGCAGGAAGTAGTAACATGCGGCTGGAATGGAGATCACACAAAGACTCAAGATGATTCGACCAACAAGATCGATAGGAAGAACGTATTGCATCCATACGCCGAGTGCATCGGTTGCCACGTAGGGAAAAGGGCCCCAGTCCGCTGCAAAAAAATGGTCAAATTGAACTCGGGGATCTTGCAGGTGATGCAGGAGGAACCACCGCGCCAGATGGTTCGGGTAGTCCCCGATAACCGGATAGCGAAGCGTCCAGTACGGAAGAATGGATAGGAAGCTCAAGGCGGCAAATAACCAACGCAATGGCACCTGCGAGGAAGTTGCCCCATTCGGATTTTCCTTTGTGGGCGAGATGCGTGCCGTTTGTGTCATGCAGGTCCCTTCAATGAGAATAAATCGCAAACATGGAAGGCGA